>Ga0181529_10005514_pt1 | contig 13238 bp, 11 predicted proteins | sample PEATcosm2014_Bin_36_FD_119763 | JGI IMG/M metagenome (GOLD analysis project Ga0181529, IMG submission 119763) | Peatland microbial communities from MTU Mesocosm Facility, Houghton, MI, USA - PEATcosm2014_Bin10_30_metaG | ecosystem: Environmental > Terrestrial > Soil > Wetlands > Peat | place... | reverse complement strand
GGGAGCAAGCTGGAACATCCTTTCTATGCATCGCGCCGCGCGCAAGCGCAGCCCTTCCTCAAGTGTCACGATCTGGTCCGGGCGTGGAGCCGCCAGGGCATCGCGCACCTTTTCGAGCGAATTGAGCTTCATGTACGGGCAGAGCCGGCAGCCGCCGATGAAATTCTTCTCGGGCGCCTCGACCTGGAGGCGGCCGACCAGCCCGCATTCCGTCAGCATGAGGTAATAGGGCGCGGAGGTCGACTTCACGTACTTCATCATTGCGCCCGTGCTTCCGAGAAAATCCGCGACCGCGGCCACCTCCGGCGTGCATTCGGGGTGCGCAACGACCTTGAGTCCGGGAAAGCGCCCGCGCGCCTCGGCGACCTGCCTGGCGTCGAAAACCTCATGGACGATGCACGTTCCGTCCGAGGAAATTATCTGCTTGTCGACGCCCAGCCGCTTCATCTCGGCGCGTATATTCTCGGCCATCAGCCGGTCCGGAACGAAAAGGATCCGGCGGGCCGGCAGCCCGGCCACGATCGCATGCACGTTGCCCGAGGTCACGCAAACGTCGGACTCGGCCTTCACCTCCGCCGTGCTGTTGATGTAACAGACCACCGTTGCATCGGGGTACAGCGCCCTCAGGCGCCCCACCTCGGCTCCGGTGATCGAATCCGCGAGCGAACAGCCCGAGCCCCGGTCGGGCACCACGACGGTCGCCTCCGGGCACAGGATTTTTGCCGTCTCCGCCATGAAGACGACGCCCGCAAAGACGATCATCTTCGCCCGGGCCTGCCGCGCCTGAAGGCTCAGGAAATACGAATCGCCACGAAAATCGGCCACGCCGTAGATGATCTCGGGCTCGACATACGAATGGGCGAGAATGATCGCCTCCTTTTCCCGCTTCAGCCTGTTGATTTCGAGGGTCAAAGGCGCAATCGCCCGGCAGGAATCGAGATTCCACTGCCGGCCCGGCTCGCAGTCGACGTGCATCAGCGCCCCGAGGAGCCGTCCGGCCTCGGTGTCGATGTCGTCAGCGGTTGTGATCATGCCATGCAATAGTGAATGCAATTCCTTGTCCGCACAACTCCTCACATCAAGCCGGAAGGCACGGATGGCGCGCAAACCCGCAAAAACCTTCTCGCAAGCCGCCCGGTCAATCCGCTTATCTGAGGCCCCGGGAAAATCAATATGGGCTCACCACACCTCCGCTGGGGCATCCTCAGCACCGCCAACATCGCCCGCAAGAACTGGCAGGCGATTCGAAATTCCGGCAACGGGAGCGTCGTCGCCGTCGCCAGCCGGGATGCCGCCAACGCAAGGAAGTTCATCGCTGAATGCCAGGCCACCGCCCCTTTCGATCCGCAGCCGCGCGCAATGGGCGGCTATGAGCAGCTGCTCGCCTCGCCGGATGTCGACGCCGTCTACATCCCGCTTCCCACCGGAATCCGCAAGGAGTGGATCCTCCGGGCGGCTGCCGCGGGCAAGCACGTCCTTTCCGAGAAACCCTGCGCCGTCAGCGCCGCGGACCTGCGGGAAATCGTGGACGCATGCCGGAAGCACAAGGTGCAGTTCATGGACGGGGTCATGTTCATGCACTCCACCCGCCTGGCGTCGATGCGCGCGACTCTCGACGATGGAAGCACGGTCGGCCGGCTGCGGCGCGTTTCGAGCGCCTTCAGTTTTCGCGGGGACCCGGATTTCTTCGCCGGCAATATCCGCGCCAGCAGCACCCTCGAGCCCTTCGGGTGCCTCGGCGACCTCGGCTGGTACAACATCCGGCTGTCGCTTTGGGCCGCAGGCTGGCGCCTTCCCCAAACGGTCACCGGAAAATTGATCGGCCAGGTCGGCCGTGCGGACAGCCCCAACCCGGTGCCGACGGAATTTTCGGGCGAGCTCTTCTTCGATGACGGGCTTTCCGCCGGATTCTACTGCTCATTCGTTTCCGAGCTCCACCAATGGGCGCACCTCGACGGCGAGAAGGGCGGCGTCTCCCTCAACGATTTCGTCGGGCTTAGCGAGGGCAGGGAACTCGTCTACATGGCCAACGGACGCCGGATCGCCATACCCGACCACGCCGGCTATCATCCGACCGCCCAGGAAAGCCGGATGATGCGCGCATTCGCAGACCTCGCGCTGGGCGGCAGGCCTTCCGATTTCTGGCCCGACATTGCCCTGAAGACCCAGCAGGTCTTGGACGCCTGCCACCGCTCGGCCCTCGCCGGCGGGAAACCGGTGACGCCGGTTTGACAGCCTGCTGGGTCCTCACCGGACCATCGCAACAGGCGGCGGGAGGTTCATGAGCCTCGCCCGCTCGATCTCGTATTCGCGCTGGGATATCGCTCCTTGGTCCCTCGCCTTTTGGAGGTCGATCAGCTGCTGTCCCAGCGTTGCATGCACCTGGGCCGGCTGGTGGGTGCCAATGGCGATGCATCCACCGAGAAGGACAATGACGGGAAGGGCGGCGACGATGACCAGACGTGAATATGATTTCTTCATTGGGAGTATGGTGTTCACCGCCTTTACGGGAACCGCTCCGGGTTCTTGCACACAAATCCCGTCCCGGTTCGTCCTCAATCGCCCCTGAAAGCCCGCCTGGGGCATTGCTATCGGCGCCTTCAGTCCTGCCAGTTCTCAACCTTCAGTCCCAAGACCCGGCCGTACTCGCGAATGTTGCGCGTCACAACGGTGGCCCCCGTTCTCGCGGCTTGCGCGGCTATCAGCGTATCCATCGGGCCAATCCCGACGCCGCGCGATTCCAGGTCGTGCCGGATCGCTGCATAGTGTGCGCAATCGTCGCGCGTGAACGGTTCCACTGGCAGTATCTGGGCCAGTGCGGCGAGTTTGAGCCGCGCGTTCGCGCTGAGCCCTTTGGCCACGCCAAATTCACGTTCCGCCAGAACGATGACCGACAGGCAAAGTTCGCTGAAGGCCGCCTGCATCTTTGCAGTGAGTTTCGGATTGTCCCCGCGCATATAGGCGGAGATCGCGTTCGTGTCGGGAAGGTACATCAGTCGTCCCTCGGCAGGTCTGCGATCGCGTGAGGGGGCACGTCCGGCAAATCGGGGCATGACCCGGCCAGTGCGATAAAACGCTGTCGCCTGGTTTCAAGGGCACTCCCCAACGGCTCAAGCAGGACTCCGCCGTTTGGGGTGTGCGAAACGGTTACCTCGGTTCCGGGGAGTCGGAATTCGCGCGGCAGTCTGACGGCTTGAGAACCGCCATGACGGAACAACTTTGCCCGGTTTTTGCTTCCTAACATAGATACATGTAGATACATATCGAATCACCTGTCAATTCCCATGCACTATTAATGCATGGCGCGAGCGGCAGGACGTTCGTTGGCGTTGTTGACTCCGCAACGGGAGGCACCGTTATCTAAGGAATAATGGAAAACCCCGGTCGGAACCTGTTTCTCGTCGTTGGCATGGCGTTGTTTGCGGGATGCGCGGAGCAGCCAGCGAACGTCGCCCCCGAAACGACCCCGGCGCCCTCACTCCAGCCGGCCAAAGCGCTGCCGCCTCCAAAGGAAGAGACCGCGCCCGCCGTCTTCAGGATCGACTTCGAAACCTCGCAGGGTCCGTTCATTGTGGAGGTCGTGCGCGCGCAGGCCCCCCACGGGGCGGACCGCCTCTACAGCCTGGTGCTGGCGAATTATTTCGACGGAGCCCGCTTCTACAGGGTCGTGCCGAATTTCGTCGTGCAGTGGGGCGCGGCGGCGGACCCGGCTGTCACGGCCGCCTGGCACACGCCGATCCTGGACGACCCGGTGAAAACGACCAACGCCCGCGGCACCCTCACCTTTGCGGCGCCGGGCACGCCCAACAGCCGCTCGACCCACATGTTCATCAATTTTTCGGACAACGCGCAGCTCGACGACATGGGCTTCGCGCCGGTCGGAAAGGTCGTCAGCGGAATGGAGGCCGTGGACAGGATCTACCCCTATTACGGCGAACGGCCCGACCAGGGCAGGATCAGGGCGGAGGGAAACGCGTACCTGATACGGATGTATCCCAAGCTCGATTACATCAAGACGGCCCGAGTCGGGCCCTAGCCCTAATATTTCATGAACACGAGGGAAGATCACACAAAATGGCGGAGCAGAAAAACCCGAATGCGACCGAAGGTGGCCTACCAGGCCATCGAGGGAGCATGAGGATTTTTCTGCCCGTCATTTTGAGTGAGATACCTCGTGCTTCGTGAAATGTTCGGGCTAGCCCCCTTTTACGAAAGATCCACCCGCGGGAGGCCGGGGCCGACGGCATGGTCAGAGGCCGAGCTCTCGCTGCAGCTGTCCGAGATCGCCGACCACGCGACCGTGGCGGGCGCGGAGCCGCGCGGCGGGGTGGTGCCCTGCGGCGACGAGAATGCAATCGGCTCCCATGTTCCTCGCAACGTCGAGATCGTGAAGCGTGTCGCCGACCATCAGGACGTCGGCGGGGGGGAGTCCCAGCTCCGCGATCCAGGCCCTGCCCAGCTCCTCCTTGCTATGGGCATAGATGTTGCCGAGGCCGGTGAGCCGCACAAAGTGATGGGCCAGGCCGAAGTGCCCGACAATCTCGACAAGCGTTTCGTGCCGGTATGCCGAGAGGATTGACTGTGTGGCGCCGGCCCGGGTTGCGGCGGAAAGGATTTCCTCCGCACCTCGTTGAAGCCGGCAATCCAGGCGGTGCTCATCGTAGGCGGCGATGAACTCCTCGCTGAGCCGCTCGAAGCTGTCCCCAGCAAGGTCGAAGCCGAGGCGCGAGTAATAGTCGCGCACCGGAAAATCGAAAAGAGCGTGGTAGCGCTCGCGGTCCAGGAGCGGCAGGCCGCGGCTCGCCAGCAGCCCGTTCATCACCTCAATGCAGATGTCGAGGTCGTCGAGAAGCGTGCCGTTCCAGTCCCAGATGATATGGCGATAACGCAACGGAATCCTATTCTCAGCGATTCGACAAAAGAGCAATACGGCAGGCAACGACAGCTGTCTTTTCTCGAAAAACAACCCTAGCGGGCTGTTTCGATTGCAAAACGTGGCGTAATCATGCGCCGAGCGGTGTTGTATCGACATACAGCGTAACCCGGCGGACCGCCCCTTTTTGCTCCGCAATCAATCCCCCAACTTGGCGTTTTCCATGAGATTCGCCCCGCCTTCTGAGGCGCAATCCATTCGGGACGGTGTGCACGGAACAAGCCCCCGTGTGTTTGCAATCGTTTTGCAGCTATGGCTCGCAGGGCACGCATTGGGCTCGCTGCCCGGGATGGCTGCCGGCGGCCGCACAAGTTTCGCGGATTCCGTCGTGGAAGTTTCAAACGCGGCACTCGGCTCAAGTCCCCGCCGGGTGCGAGAGATTCTGACCGCGACTGAACTCGCGGAGTCCGTCGATTTTATCGTCAGTTTAAAGATGCAGAATCTCGATCGATTGACGGCTCTCGTCCAATCGAGGCGGACCGTGTCGATGCCCGAGATGGAAAAGGGGTTCTTGCCGCTGAAATCCGACTACGACCGCGTTGCGACCTGGCTCGCCGCGCAGGGATTCACAATCACGCTGATCGACTCAAGTCACACGAATATTGTCGCCCGAGGTTCCGTCGCGGAGATTGCGGCCGCATTCGGCGTCGCCTTTGCCAGGGTGGCCACGGATCAGGGTGAATTCACCTCGGCGTTCACAGCACCCTCCCTCCCGTCGGCCCTCGCATCGCCGGTCCTCGGAATCGTCGGGCTCCAGCCGCACCTTCTGGGTCGCACCGCCAAGCCTCGGGTGGCAGCGGTCGCCTCGGTCGGCGGATTCGCCACTCCCGCCGATGTTCTTGCCGGTTACAACGCGCCGGGAAATCTCAACGGGGCGGGGCAATCCATCGCGATCATCATGGACGCGATCCCTCTTGAAAGCGATCTGGTCACATTCTGGCAGGAGGCAGGAATCGACCGATCGTCCGCTCACTACACCGTGGTTCCTGTTGGAGGCGGCCCCACGCCGGCGAGCCAGTCCGCCAGCCAACTCGAGGTGAGCCTCGACACCGAATGGGCGGGCTCGATCGCGCCGGGAGCCGACATCGCCGTCTACGCTCCGTCCACCATCGGCTTGACCGGCCTTATGTCCGCCTGCGTCCAGATTCTCAACGACGGCACCGCCAAGATTGCCACCTGCAGCGGCCTCGCGTTCGCCGAGGGCTCGCTTTCGCCAGCCGCGCGCCAGAGCGCTTCCCAGATTTTCGCGCAGATGGCCGCAGCGGGAATAACCCTGTTCTATAGTTCGGGCGATGGCGGCTCGAATCCGGCCTCGGATGGATTCACCTACAGCCCGGCAAGCCCGCTCTCGGCGACCTATCCGGCGTCCGACCCGTGCGTGACCGGAGTCGGGGGCACGACGGCGACATTCGATTCAAATTGGACCCTGACCGGGGAGACTGCCTGGTTCGGCGTTTACTACGGACTTCTTCACGGCACCTCCGGGGGAGTCAGCGCGATCTATTCGCGCCCCGCATGGCAGTCGGGCCCTGGCGTGCCGGCAGGAACGATGCGATGCGTTCCCGACGTCGCCGCAATGTCATACGCCGATACGGCGACGGGCAATCCCGCGTTCATCGTCCTCAATGGCGTGAACACGAGCACCTTTGGCGGAACAAGCCTGTCCGCGCCGACATGGGCCGCGGTCACCGCCCTGGTCAATCAGGCCCGCGGCGTTGCAGGATTGCCGCCGCTTGGTCTTCTCGGCCCGTGGGTCTACCCCTTGGCCGGGACCGGAGCGTTCAACGACGTCACGACCGGGACAAACGGCGCCTACAACGCGGGCCCCGGTTACGACCTTTGCACCGGACTGGGGACGCCGAACATCGCCGCGCTTGTTCAGGCGTTGACTGCGGCGCCGGCGGCGATCACGGCGCAGCCTTCCGCGCAAACGGCGGCAAGCGGGACGACTGTTGTGTTCCAGGTGGCGGCCAGCGGCTTTCCGGCGCCGACCTATCAATGGTTTTGGAACGGCGGCGCCATTGCGGGCGCGACCGACGCGCTTCTTGTTCTCGACCGCGCCACCGCGACAAATGCCGGATCCTACGCCTGCCTCGTGTCCAACCCGTCCGGCTCGGTCTTGAGCGATGCCGCCCCATTGACTGTGATCAACACGAACGACCCCGGAAGACTGGTCAACCTTTCGACCCTCGCGGTCGCGGGAAGCGGCAGCCAGCTTCTGACAGTCGGCTTCTTCACCGGCGGAGCCGGCACGGCGGGATCGCAGTGCCTGCTTGTCCAGGCCCTGGGGCCGACCGTGTCCACCATGGGCCTGAGCGGAGTCATGCCCGATCCCCAGTTGAACATCTTTTCCAATCAGACTGTCATAGCCTCAAACTGCGGCTGGGGCAGCCCCATGAGCAACCAGCTCGCTGTGATCGCCGCGGATATGGCCACCTGCGCGACGGCGCTCACGGACCCCGCGAGCAGGGATTCCGCCGTCGTGGTTCCCCTCGCGCCAGGCGGATACACGGTCCAGGTGAGCAGCGTTTCGGGTGCCTCGGGCAAAACGTTGACCGCTTTCTACGATAACAGCCCGTTGGGCGCCTACTCCGGGACAGCGCCGAGGCTCATCAACCTGTCCTGTCGGCTGGGCGTGGCTGCGAACGGCAGACTGACGGCCGGATTCTGGGTCGGTGGCACCACTGCCAAGACAGTGCTGGTCAGGGCCGATGGCCCGGCGTTGCTGGCCCAAAATGTGACTGGGGTAATGCCCGACCCGCAACTGACTGTCTACAACTCCTCCGATGCAGCGATCGCCTACAACGCGGGCTGGGGCGGCAGTCGCGCGCTCGCGTCCATCGCAAGCGCGGTTTACGCGCAGCCCTTCACGGATCCAGGCAGCAAGGATTCGGAAATCCTGATCACCCTGCCGCCCGGCGGCTACACGGCCCAGGTCAGCAGCGCCAGCAACACCGCGGGCAATGTCATGATCGAAGTCTACGAGGTGCCATGACTTGTTCGGCCGGGCGCAGTCCGCGGGCTTTGCGGACCTGCGGCCGAAACAAATACCCTCAAAGTCAGTGGCCGGACTCCGCAGACAGCGAAAACACCTGAATGTCGTCCATGGCAAATCCGGGCCTTCCATTCCATTCACTGCCTCCGCCGCCGGTCCCCCCAATCACATAAATCGAATCATCCAAAGCCACCGCCGCGGATTGGCTCGCCGGGATGAACCCGCGTTTAAAGACCGCGGAGGCATGCGTGGCCATGTCATAGGCAAGGACTTCGTCTCCCGGGTCGTAATTGCCAAAGAGATAGACGCTGTCGCCCAGCGCCGCGGCTGAATTGGCACCGATAGGCTCGGAGAGATCCGGCAGCCTGAGCCACTGGTTTGTCCCGGGAACAAGGCTCTCGACGGTCTTCAATCCCGCCGCCTCCATCGGCGGGCGGTGTCCGCCAAGCACAAGGATGCAGCCGTCAAAAACAGCGGCCGACCTCGTCTCGCGGGCCGTCGGTATTGGAGCCAGTTCAGTCCAGGCGTTGGCCGCGGGATCGTAGACCTCGGTGACACCGCTCAGCCACACCTGGAGTCCCCGCATTTGGGTGCCTCCAATGGCGTATATCTTCCCGTTGACCACCGCCGAGGCAAAGTACGCGCGCGGGGTCGGCATGGGTGCACCGTGGGTGATCTCACCGGACTTGAGGTCATAGATGTCCATGGATCCGTCGAAGTGCTCCGCCTGGTGGGGCAACCGATAACTCCGGCCGCCAAACACGTAGATTTTTCCGCCCACCAGCGCCGCGCCATGATGATGCCGCGGGGTCAATTTCTTCGTCAGCGTCGTGACATCGTGCGTGCGCACGTCGAAGCGCTCGATGTCGCCGAGAAACCCGCCGTAATTCTGGCCGCCGACGGCATAGACGTAGTTCCCTTCGGCGACAGCCGCAGCCCCGAATCGTTCGGCCTTGAGGTGGTAGTCGGCGACCCTTGAAAGGACCCCCTTGGGCGCGTTCGACGATGACGCCTTGAGCAGCAGAAGCATGCTGTAGTCGCCGCCATTGGGGGCCGGCAAAAGCACCGCCGCCCACTGGTCTGCGCCGACCGCAAAATGGATCTCCTCATTGAGAACAGCCAGCAGCGGCTTGCCGACCTCAAGTTCCACGCCGGGGATGTTCTCGCGCGCGCGGATCGACGCGATGTCAAACTGTCCTGTGAGCAGGAGGTCTTCCCTGGCGCCGGACGACGGACCCGCCGTGAAGGTCAGCCGGCAATGGGGCGCCTCCGGCGAGTCAAAGGGGAGCTCGCGGACCTTCAGGCTGCCATCCGGTTGTCGTTCCATGTATTGAACCGGGGCGGAAGTGAGGACGCTCGCCGGTTGGCTCTCCTTCATCACAAAAACGGTCGCCCCGCTGGGGCTGAACTGCTTGGGCGCACCCCGTCCGCTGCTCCAGCTCACCCGGGTTCCATCGAGTGAGAGTTTGACCTGATCGAAGTCAATGATTCCGGGCGAGGTCACTATCGTGCACCGGCCCTGCTTTGTCGCCGTCTTCATGGAGACCGTTGTCTCCCGAAAATCCCCCGTCTTGTAGATGTACAGTTGGGTCTCAAGTCGGAACACGTCGCTCGCATGCAGCGCCGTGAGCAAAAATAGCGCGGCCAATCCGGCGATGGGAAGGTTGGGTTTCATGGAAATTGAGGTTGGGCGTTGTATCGCAAACGGTTGACTCAGGGCGTCTCGGCGCGGGTGACGAAATGCGGCAACAGCGCCGCGCTTTGCGGAGGCTCGGTGAGGAACTGCCGCATCGGGCCCTCTGCCACGAACCGATGGATGACGGGTTGAAGCGGCTGGCGCTGCGGCCGATTTGAAAACACGAATACAGCCGTCGCGGCGCCAAGAGGAATCAGGATTGCAAGCCACCACCCGCGGCGCGCGGTCAGCGCCCGATTTGGGCTTTCCGCGGCAAAGGCCTCGTCGATCCGGCGGTCCAGGGCCGGCGAGGGGGCCGCCAGGCGCGCGGCCTTCAGCTTTTCTTCGAAATCGCTCATCGTGTCTCCGGGTTAAGCAGCGCCCTCAACTTGTCGAGCCCCCGCCGATACCAGGATGCGACCGTTGGCAACGGCGTTTGGCGCAGCTCCGAAATCTCCTGAAACGTGAGATCGTCATAAATCTTCAGTATGATCGTTTCGCGTTCGTCGGGCGAAAGCCGCCGGAGGCCTTGTTCGATCTCGGATCCCAGGACCGCAGCCGGCAATGCCGGCACTTCAGCGGCGGCGGCCGGCGAATCCTCGAAAATCGAGCCGGCGCGCACGCCCGCGCGCCGCAACGCGTCCAGAGCCGCGTTCCGCACGCAGCGGAACAGGTAGGGACGCAGGTCCGACGGCAGTCTCCCGCGCCGCAGCAGGCCCTGGAAGACGCCGTGAATGGCGTCCTCGGCCGACTCCCGACTGCCCGTGATCGATACGGCATAAGTGTAAAGCTGCTGGCGAAATTCGACATAAAAGGCGCGAAGCGATTCCCTTTCCGAGGAGTTCATGCCCTGCGTGCCGTGATTGGCCTTTGCATCACCTTATCCACGCACGAATGGGGTGTTTTTATGCATCGTCAATGCCTGTCGCCGGAATTGGGGGCTGCGCGGCGTGGGTCTTCGTCCGGGGCCCTTTGCTCCGCGATTCCTCCATTCCGCCTTGAGGGAATCCCGGATCGGCATACAGGTTTCGTCGGCACGCATATGCGATCCCGCTTTCTCACCGCGTTGGGCAGCCTGTTTCCCCCATCCCGGTTGCTGATCCAGGCGGCGGAACTGGCTCCATTTGAGTCGGATGCGCTGACGGCGTTCCGCGCCCGGCCGATCGCGGTGGTCATTCCCGAATCCAAGGAAGACGTGATCCAGGCCGTTCGCCTGTGCCGCGACCACGGCGTGCCCTTTGTGGCGCGGGGAAGCGGGACCAGCCTGTCCGGCGGATCGGTGCCGGTGGCCGGTGGAATCGTCCTCGCTCTCAACCGGCTGAACCGGATCCTTCGCATCGATCCGGCCCGCCGGATCGCAGTGGTTGAGCCGGGAGTCATCAACTTGACGGTATCGCAGCTCGCGGCGCGCCATCGTCTTTACTACGCCCCGGATCCTTCCAGCCAATCGATCTGCACGATCGGGGGAAACGTCGCCTTCAATTCGGGCGGCGCCCATTGCCTGAAGTACGGAATGACCTCCAACCATGTCCTCGGGCTGACCGCCGTCCTGCCCGACGGCGAGGTTGTCGAGTTGGGAGGGGAAAGCCTGGAGGGAGCGGGCCCCGATCTTCACGGATTGTTCGTGGGAAACGAGGGGCTTTTCGGGGTGGCTCTCGAGATCACCCTCCGACTGCTGCCGATCCCGGAGAGCTATCGGACGATCCTCGCGGCCTATGACCGCGTCGAGGACGCGGGAGAAGCGGTCTCGCGGATCGTCGCAAGCGGGCTTTTGCCCGGCGCCATGGAAATCATGGACCGGCTGGCGATCGAGGCCGCGGAGGCGGCCGTTCATGCGGGATATCCCGCGGACGCGAATGCGATCCTGCTCGTCGAATTGGAAGGGGAGCGCGCGGTGGTCGACTTGGATTTTGCCCGCTTGAGCGAGGTGGTCCGGCTGTCGCGGCCGCGGGAGGTCCGCGTGGCGCGGGATGCGTCGGAACGCCTGCTTTTCTGGAAAGGGCGCAAAAGCGCCTTTTCCGCCGTCGGCCGCATTTCCCCCGATTACCTCGTGCAGGATGGAGTCGTGCCGCGCAGCCGTCTCGGCGAGGCGCTCGGCGAAATCGGAAGGATGGGCAGGGAGCGGGGCATCCGCGTCGCCAACGTGTTTCACGCTGGCGACGGCAATCTCCATCCGCTCATTCTGTTCGACGGCCGCGTGGCGGGTGCCTTGGAAAAGGCCGAGGAGCTCGCCGGAGAGATTCTCCGGCTTTGCCTCCGGCTCGGCGGTTCGATAACCGGGGAGCATGGCGTCGGGATGGAGAAGCGCGATTACCTGCCCGCGATGTTCACGCCGACCGAGATTGAAGTCATGCATCGCCTGCACCGGGCGATCGATCCGAAGGGCCTTTCAAACTCCGGTAAAATGTTTCCCGGGGGCGGTGCTCCCGCGCTCACGGCGCACGGCCCGCACCCCCTTGAGAGGGCCGGCATCATCTCGCGGGAATGAGCGCCATGGCCCCTTTCTCCGAACCATCGGCCCTGACTCCAGGGAGCGTGGCCGAAGTGGTCGACCTCGTGGCTAGGATGCCGATGGTGCTTGCCGTGGGCGCCGGAACGAAGCCCGTTCCCTCATCCTGCCCGGAGGGATGCACGCCCGTCGCCATGCGGTGCCTGTCGGGTATCGTCGAATACGATCCCGGCGAATTGACGTTCACGGCGCTGGCCGGCACCCCCCTCGGCGAGATCGAGGCGGCGCTCGCCCGGCATGGCCAGTATCTTCCTTTCGATCCTCCCTTCGCGCGGGCGGGCGCCACCCTGGGCGGGACGATTGCGGCCGGTCTAAGCGGCGCGGGCCGCCAGCGCTTCGGCGGGGTGCGCGACTTCATCCTCGGCATCCGCTTCGTCACCGGCCTTGGGGAGCAGGTGCGGGGTGGGGGAAAGGTCGTGAAGAATGCGGCGGGCTTCGACCTGCCAAAGCTGTTTGCCGGAAGCCTCGGCCGGCTCGGCATCCTCGTCGAGGCCACGTTCAAGGTGTTTCCCCGTCCAAAGGCATTCGCGACGCTTTTGTTTGCCTGCGGCACGGTGTCGGAGGCTCTTCAGTTGCTCGAGACCCTCAGGCCCGCCTCGTTTGATTTTGAGGCGGTCGAGATTTTGCCGGATGAATCCGCGATCGCCATTCGCCTTGGAGGGGCGCCCGAGTCCTTTGCGGGCCGCCTTGCGGCAGCCGAGCGCGCCGCCGGCCGTTCCGCATCGCGGCTGCTGGAGGACGCCGACGACGCCTTTTGGCGGAACCTTGAGCCCGCCAGGCCGGCGGGCGCCGATGAGATACTGGCGAAGGTGCCGTTGACGGCCGCGGAGTTGCCTGCATTCGATGCAGCCCTTGCCGCCGCAGGGGCCCGCCGGCGCTACAGTTCGGGGGGCAATGTGGCCTGGATCGAATGGAGTCTCGGTTTTGAGGCGCTCGAGGCCGCGTTGCGCGTGCAGGGTCTTTCGGGTCTTGCCCTGGCCGGGCCGGCGCCGCGCCCCCTGATCGGAGCAATCCGGGGCAAAGCATTCCGATCCCGCGTGAAGGCGGCGCTCGATCCCCACAATCGCTTTCCCGACTTCTGATGCTTCACGCGATCAAGAACGATTCAGCCGGACGCCAGACAGCC
>Ga0181529_10005513_pt1 | contig 13239 bp, 6 predicted proteins | sample PEATcosm2014_Bin_36_FD_119763 | JGI IMG/M metagenome (GOLD analysis project Ga0181529, IMG submission 119763) | Peatland microbial communities from MTU Mesocosm Facility, Houghton, MI, USA - PEATcosm2014_Bin10_30_metaG | ecosystem: Environmental > Terrestrial > Soil > Wetlands > Peat | place... | reverse complement strand
GGCGGGGCTGGCCGCGCTCAACTCGTAGAGGGCCTGGTGGGGCCCGTCAGTTTGGCCCTGCTCACCCTGGGACTGAAATGGGGTGTGGCCAGTCCCTGGATGAGCCCCTCCGTGTACGACTTTGCCTTGAAGCCTCTGCAGTTCCTCTTTGTCATCGTCGTCTATTGGTACGCGTACAATTTGGTAGACGTCGTCGGGGTAGCGATACGGCTCGGTCGTGGCGGCGATCCGGCCTTGAGTCGCCAGATCGTGGCGTTCGTCTCCCGCTCGCTCCGCTTACTGCTTGTTGTCATGGCTACGTTAAGCGTGGCTCGATCGGTGTTCGATCAGGATATTAGCACTTGGCTAGCCGGGCTGGGCATTGCCGGCTTGGCCGTATCGCTGGCCGCTCAAGATTCGCTGAAGCAATTCTTCGGCTCGATCGCCATCCTGCTGGATCACTCATTCCGCATCGGCGACGAGGTCATCTCTTGCGGTTATGACGGCACGATCGAAGACATCGGATTCCGTTCGACAAAGGTTCGCACGGCCGCCGGCCACCTGGTCACGATCCCCAATGCGAACATGGTCAACAGTCCTATCGAGAACGTCAGTCGTCGCCCGGCCGTCCGCCGCATCGTCACGCTCTTGGTCGCCGGACAAACACCCTGGGAGAAGCTTCGCGATGTACGGCGGGCCCTGGAGGGAGTTTTCGACCAGGAAGGCATCCGGGGACCAGTCCGCCCCGTCATCGACAATGTCGCTTACCCGCCGCAGGTGCGCTTCGAAGAGATTCAGGCAAGCAATTTCCGTCTGACGGTAACCTACTGGTACGCCCCGCCGACCGATCCGGACTACGCGGGCCACGCCGAGCGTGTCAACCTTCAGATTGTCGCGGAGCTTCGGAAGGCCGGCGTGGAATTGGCGCAACCAATGACATAGCGGGGGCAGGGATCGGGGGACAGGGTTCAGGGAAGAAGACGTTGGGTGGCGCGCGGCGACGATCAGACGCTGGGGCTGCCTTCCCTGATGGGGGCCGGTCTTCCATAGAAAAATCCCTGCCCCAGATCGAAACCCATCTTCAGACAAGTCGCGTGTTCGGCCTCGGTTTCCACCCCTTCGGCCAGCGACTTGATTCCGATTTTGCGAAGCATCTGCACCAGCGTTGCCACGACCTCTTGCCGCTGCGGCGAGGCCTTGTCGATGTCGCGCACCAGCGACATGTCGAACTTGACGCAGTCGGGCGCCGTTTCCGACAACTCGTTCAAGCGCGATTGGCCGGCGCCGAAGTCGTCGTAAGCCAAGCCGATGTTCAGGTTGGTCAGCGCCGGTCGAATCTCGGCCATCCGGGCCGCATCGGCAATGGCCGACTCATGGATTTCAAGGGTCAACGGCTGATCGGCATGAGCTTCCCGCAACGCCGCCAGCGAAGCGACCAGTCCCGGCTCGGCCAACTCGCGCGGGTGCGTATTGACGAACAAGTGCCGCCGTCCCGGCAAGGCTTGGCCCGTCAGAACTCCTTCCCAGCGAAGCATCACGCTCAATTCGATTTCCAGATTCAGTTCCGCGGCCACGTGAAACATGTCTTTGGGCATTTCCAGGCCGAACAGCCGGCTGCGCGCCAGCACTTCGTAAGCGACGATCTCGCGCGTCGGCATGGCTATGATGGGTTGGAAGAACGGCGTGACGGCGTGCTCGGCCATCAGCTTGTCGAACTGAACCAGGGCCAGGGCCCGGTCGCAGGAATCTTCATGGACCGTGACGGGGCTGTCCATCGCAGCCTGCTGCCGGATTCGAAACGCCATGTTGGCGAACTGGACCAGATCGTCTTCGTGAAGCGGAACCGGCGCCGTGACCCGTTGCCCGTTTAGATAGGTTCCGTTGGTGCTGCCCAGATCGCGCAAGATCAGGGCACTGCCGGCCTCGGTGATCTCGGCATGCGTGTTGGAGACTGTATTGCAGGAGAGCGACAAATCGAAATCCAGACGGCGCCCGATCCGGAAGGGAGTCGTGTAAATCGGCAAGTAGCGGATCGTTTCGGCGCTGTCGAATGGTCCTACCAAGAACCACACGGTGCGGGCCGACGGTTTCGTGTTGGGGGACATGATCGCAATGGTTGTGGCGACATTATGGCGTTACCGACTGCAAGATCGCTCGTCCTGGTGCTAATCTGAAGCAAACATAGGTCGCAAGCGACACGCGTGCCGCGAGCTGACGATTGTTCAGATTATTCCAATGCGGCCGAGGGAAGGAATCGCGCGGGTGGGCCCTCCAGGGCGGTGCCGAGAGACTTTTTCGCACGGCCGGGGGACGAAAATCCCCTTTCTGCGGCACTACCGTCGGTCACCGAAGCCACCTCCGGATGCTACAACTGCTGGAATAGTCCGCTCTAAGCGGTTGCGTGGCCTATAGTGAAATAGCATGGCAACCGAACAGAAAACAATGGACATCCAGGATACCCTGGTGGCCTCGTTGCTCTCGGACGAAAACTTTTCGCCCACGCGCCCCGTGTCGACGGAAGAGACCGGGCTGGGCGAGGAATTCATTGAGCAACTGATTTGCAAGTACCTGGTGGTGTTCGGCACGAGCAAGGGACGCGCGATGGCCGACAACATCTGCCTCCCCTTCAACATCGTGGAAACGATCCTGGGAACGCTGCGGACCAACCAGTTCGTCGTCCATGCCGGGTCGGCGTCCTTCAACGACTACTATTACAGCCTCACGAACCAGGGCCGGGCGCGGGCCATGGCCTTCCTGGAAACCTGTGCCTACGTCGGCCCCGCGCCGGTGCCGTTGATGGACTACGTGATCTCGGTCGAGGCCCAATCCATCACGGCCGAAAGCCCCGGCCCCGAAAAACTGGCCGAGGCGGTGCGGGGGATTTCCGTCGATCCCGGACTTTTCGACAGCCTGGGACCGGCCATCAACTCGGGCGCCGGCATGTTCCTCTATGGCGCGCCAGGAAACGGCAAGTCCACCCTCGCCAAGCGGATCACCTTGTGCTTCGGGCAGGAAATCTGGATCCCCCATGCCTTGTATGAAGACGGCCAAGTAATCAAGTTCTACGACTCCGCCTATCATAAACAGGTGGTCAACAACGAACGAAGCATCATCAAGTGCGGCGAATACGACCGCCGATGGATAAAGATCTCGCGTCCCACCGTGGTCGTCGGCGGCGAATTGACCATGGACAATCTGGAACTGCGGCATGATCCGCGGACCAACATCAACGAAGCGCCGCTGCAAATGAAGAGCAACTGCGGCTGCCTGCTGATCGACGATTTCGGCCGGCAACGCATCGAACCAACGCAGTTGCTGAACCGCTGGATCGTCCCCTTGGAAATGCGGCACGACTTCCTCACGCTGCCGACCGGCAAGAAGCTGCAAGTGCCCTTCGACCAGTTGGTGATCTTTTCCACCAACTTGGAGCCCCGCGACTTGGTCGACGAGGCGTTTCTCCGCCGCATCCCTTTCAAAATCGAAATCGGGGACCCCGACGAAGAAGAGTTCCACCAGCTATTCGAGTTGTATACCAGGAGCTTCGGCTGCGAATACCGGCGGGAGATCATCGACGACCTCCTCGACAGACACTACCGACCGAACAACCGGCGGCTGCGCCGCTGTCAGGCCCGCGACCTGTTGTTGCAGGTCCGCAGTTACTGCAATTACATGGGCTATCCCATGGAACTGCGGCCGGATTATTTCGACCGGGCCGTAAAGAGCTACTTTGCCACCGTGCTCGGCGAACCCTAGCAGGCCCCGCTTGCGCAGACGCCGACCGAACGACGCGCCCCCATGGACACCCCCACCGCTTCGCAACCGTTCGAAATGACCGAGCCGATCCCCGGCTACCGGGTCCAAGAACGGATTGGCGCCGGCGGATATGGAGAAGTCTGGAAGGCCGACGCCCCCGGCGGCATCGCCAAAGCCATCAAAGTGATCTATGGCTTCCACGATGACGAGCGGGCCACGCGCGAGCTCAATGCGCTGAACCGCATCAAGCAAGTGCGGCATCCGTTCATCCTCTCGTTGGAACGGATCGAACTGGTCGACGGCCGCCTGGTGATTGTCACCGAGTTGGCCACTTCGAGCTTGAAAAACCTCTTCGAACAGCACCGTCAGGCGGGCCAGCCGGGTATTCCTCGCGGTGAACTGCTGACGCTGCTGGGCGATGCGGCCGACGCCCTGGACTACATCTCCCAAGTGCATACGCTCCAGCACCTGGACATCAAGCCCGAAAACCTGCTGTTGGTGGGCGGGCGGACGAAAGTGGCCGACTTCGGCCTGGTCAAAGACCTGCAAGACGTCAACTGCTCGATGGTGGGGGGGCTGACTCCGGTCTATGCCGCCCCGGAGCTGTTCGATGGCCGGCCCAACGTCCATAGCGATCAATACAGCCTGGCCATCGTCTACCAAGAGATGCTCACGGGGGTGCTGCCCTACGAAGGGCGTACGATGGCACAACTCGCGGCCCAGCACCTGCACAGCCGTCCGCACTTGGACAGCTTGCCGTTTGCCGACCAAGAGACGATTGCCAGGGCCCTCTCGAAAGATCCTTCGCAGCGGTTCCCAAGCTGCCGCGATATGATCAACAGCCTGGCCGAGTCGACGAAAAATGCGGTGCGGACGGACAGGGCGGCCACCTCTGGCGGCTATCATGCACCCTTGCCCACGCCGGTAGAAACCGAGTTGCTTTCGCGGGAAAGCATCCGCGAGGCGGCCGCTGCGGCGGGGGCTCCGCTAAGCTCGATGACGCAAGCGACGGAGCCGGCCCCGAAGGTGCGCGACTTGCCTCGATTGGAGTTGGGGCCCGAGGATGCCGCCTACCGCCCCACGATCTTCGTCGGCGCGGGGGGCTTGGCGGCCCAGACGCTACAAACCCTGCACCGGCATTTGGTGAATCGCTTCGGACCGCTTAGTGCGGTGCCTGCCTTGCAGTTCCTCCTCTTCGAGACCGACGCGGAGAGCTTGAAGACGGTCACCGAAGCAGACCTTCAAACGCCGCTCGGCAACGATTCGGCCATCCTCCTGCCGCTACGCCAGCCGGCCGACTATCGCCGTGAATCGGGCAATCATCTGCACTGGTTGAGCCGGCGTTGGATTTATAACATTCCGCGCTCCGCACAGACGCAAAGTTTTCGTCCGCTGGGACGCCTGGCCTTCGTCGACCACTTGGATCGAGTCCTGGATCGCCTCACTCAGGCGATCAAGGCGGCCGTCGATCAAGAGGCCTCGGCGACCTCGGCCCGCGGCACCGGTTTGCCGTTCCGGGAAGGTTCTCCGCGGGTTTTCGTCGTTTCGTCCATCTCGGGCGGGACCGGCAGCGGCATGGTGATCGACCTGGCCTACGCCGTCCGCAAGGTTCTGCGGGATCTCGGTCTCTCGGACGAGGGAGTCTGCGGCATCCTTGCCCACTGCACCGGCCATAATCCCCAAGGCCGAGACTTGGCCGTCGCCAATGCCTATGCCTTCCTGACCGAATTGCACCATTACAGCGACTCGCATAACGCCTACCCGGGTGATCCGACTCGCGGGCTGCCGAGCTTCGCCACCCAAGACGCCCCCTTCAGCCAAGCCTACGTGGTGGACCTGGGCGAAGATCTGGAGCCCGACGGCTTTGCCGCGGGGGCGGACAAGCTGGCCAAATACCTGTATTGCAACACCGTCACTGCCGCGGGGGCGTTCTTCGACAAGTGCCGAAGCGGGCCACCGTCGGACGAGCCATCGGCCACTGCCGATCCCGGCCTGCGAACCTTTGGGCTGGCCCAGCTAGGCTTTTCCTACGAGGACATTCCCCCCACCGCGGTCGACGAGCTCTGCCTGGCGCTGGTGACGCGCTGGCGTGGCGTCGACGATGGGACATCGGATCACATGCCCGCTTCTCTGGCCGATCCTACCGCCCTGTTGGCTAACCGTTCTACGTCCGGCGTCTCACAGGAGGAGATCCAGACGAAAGTGGCCGCGCGCATGAAAGCCTTAGGGCTGGACGTCCAATCGATCGTCGCGCAGTTGTTCACCACGACAACGCGCGAGATGGGCGACGCCCCGGAATCTTACTTGCTCACCGTACTCGCGGATCTGGTGAACAACTATAAGTCGACGCGCGGTTGCCTCAATCCCATGTCGCTCGGTGAAACCATTCTCGACGCCTTGGATACCTTGATCCGTTTCCAGAACATCCAAGACACGCAGCGTGTTTGCCTGGAATCGGTGCTGGAGACGCACTTGAAGGAGATAGCGGCCAAGCAGGCCGCCGCCCTGCGCGACTGGATCTTGAGCCTGGTCAACTCGCCCAAGTATCGCCTAGTGGGAGCCCAGCAGGCGGCGGATTGCGTGACCGAGCATCTGCGGGCCTTGAGCCGCGAAGCGGGCGAGTCGATAAAGACCGTGCTCCAACAACTCTCCTCGCTTAAGCAAACGCTGTTAAGCGACAAGAATGGCGGCCGTGGTTGGCTGCAATGGCGCGGCTTTGCCTGGAACCGCCGGGTGGTGGCCGACCGCCGGCTGTGCCAGTATTTCCGCCTAAGAATCGAAGAGCTCACGCTCAACGGCGTGTGCCGGCTCACCGGATTCATGCTCGGACAAGTATCCGCCCTGGGTGACCAACTGCGGAATATGTCGGCCGACCTCAATCGGATGGCCAAGGAATTCGGCCCGCAGCCCACCGTAGGCGCTGCCAGCCAGCCAGCCGAGGCTTTGGAGATGGTCCGTGCGGTGGCCGAAGCGATCGATCCCCACAAGGTCGAGTTAGTCGCCGAGATGGAACGCGATGTGGAACCCGAGCTGCGCCGCATGGCCACAACGGACGGAAACAATGTTTCCAGCGTGCTTTCTCCCCTTCTGCGCCGCACGGCGCGCTCCTTGCTTCATCGCTTGCTCAAGCGAGTTACCATGCGAGAGATTGCCGCTTCGTCGAAAGACAAGCCGCTCCGCCCGATGTTTTCCGTCCATGCCGGCTTGCAGGCTGCCAAGCCGTCCCTGCCCGAATGTGGCGGCGCCCGCCGGTTGCTGCTGCTTACTCCCAACGACTCACCCTCCGCGGAACTAATGAAACGCATCAGCGACGAGGTCCCCACGCCGCCGACCGTGGTTGCCGACAAGGAAAACGAAATGCTGCTGTGTTACGAGATGGAGCAACTTCCTCTGGGGCGGGTGGCCGCGGCAGTGCTTGACCAGCGCTTTCAGAATGTGGAAGTTGCTTCCCGCCTGCACACCCGCATCGACGTGCGGTGGTCGGCCTTGTAGCATCGCCACCCCCGGCTGGGCAAGTTACCCGCCACAACCGGGGGCGGTGGTGCTACACAAGCGGCTCAACGGTCGGCCAGGATCACGTCCAGCTCGGCGACGGCCGCGAATGGTTGCCCGTTCACCGTCGACTTCACCAGCAGCTTCAGGTAACGAGCTTGAACGGGTTGTGGGAACCGTACGGTCTGAAGTTGGACCGAGCCGTTCCAGTGGGCCTTGGCCGTGGGGTTTCCCCAGGCGGTCGGAGTGAGGCCGCAATAGATCTCCGCCTCTCGAATGCGGCCGTTAGCCTGATCCTGGCGCGGTAGATAGGTGATGCCCTGGAGGCGCACCGGGTGCCCCAGATCGATCACCAGATGGTGTGGCAAGGGATCGTTCTTTTCGCCCCAGCGCGTGTGCCAGAAGGTGTCCGGATTGCCGTCGATGGCGTTGGCCGCCACGTTGCCGTTTTCCCGGTCTTCGCTGTCGGCCTCCAAGACTTTCGCCTCCAGCTTTAGCATCGTGCTGTGACAAGTGAACAGTTTGTCGAGCGTCGTCACCTCCAATGCTTCGGACGGCTGAAACTGCTGCGACGCCACATAGCCATAGAGGCTCGTGAGAAACTGCCGGGCGGCCGGACGCCGATCGAGTTGCTTGAACAAATCGATCGTGCATACCAGCAGGCGGCCATTGCCGACCCGCGCCTCGATAACATTGCCCAACTTGTGGTTGCGGGCGAAGTTATCGATCACCTGCACCGTCGGGCGGAAGCTGGCTGGCGTTTCGTCCAGAATCAAGCTCCGCGAGTTCTGGAGCAAATCGTACCACTGCCAGTTGCTGTAGAACTCGGTGGGAAACTGGGCGAACAAGGGATGCCGTGGATCGCAGAGAATGCCCATCGTGTTTGGCTGCTGCGTGGGGAACCAGACAGGGCTCCAAAACACCGGTAGGAACTGGCCCGGCAGTGACTGTCCCACGTGCATGTTGCGGGGCAATAACACCACTTTTTTGCCGGCCGCCAAGGCGGCCTTCGTGGTGTCATCCCATTCTCGACTCAGCAACACCCCCGGCGGCGGTTGCGGCGCCGGGCCGGCCGGGTACACCCAAATCTCCCACTGGTTCATCGACGGAGTGTCTTTCAGGGCCACGCGCACCAAAAGCTTGCAGGGCGCCGGCACTTTGGCCAGCGACGCCTGGATTGCCCCGAGCGGCGTTAGTCGACCCGTCGGCACGCTGACCGCCGGCAGGCTGCCGGAGGCCAGCGTGACGCCCGCGGCGTCGCAGATTCTCCACTCCGGCCGAACGTTGCGAAGATCCTTGGGCCCGAAGTGCGCCACCTCGACGGAGGCCGTGAACGTTTCATCACTGGTGAAAGTGCGATTCTTCAGTCGCAGCAGGGGCACGGTCGCGTCGCAATACTGCCGGTGCGTTTGCGGGGTAACAAACCCCTTCGAGTCCCAGAACGGATCGAGCGGACCGACCAAGGCGGTGCCTTGCGTCGGATAATCGTGCAGGTCCAACAGCGAGAAGCCCGCGCAACCGGCGGTGCGCAAAAGCACCTCGATCTCCTCCTTATAGAGCAGCACGGCCTGCTTGCCCGTGGCCTGGAAAAACCGTGGGGCCAAGTCGAGCAAGTGCTTAGCCGCCAGATCGTCGCGAACCATCTCGAAATTCTTGGCCGCCAGCACGCCGGTGTATTTGTGGATCTCCTCGAAATTCGGATAGAAGGTCCATTGGCCGACCTCGTGGACGATCATCGGCCGATCCAGCTTGGCATTCCAGTCGGCAAAATCGGCATCGGTGCCCGGCCCGTGAATGCCCCGCGGCCCGCCCTCGGTAAACTGCCGATTGGTCGTAGCCTGCCCGCCCGAAGGCGACGCGTAGAGATGCCGCGGGTCTTCCTGCCGGAGCATGTCGATCCAATGCGACAGGAGTTTGTCGGACCCACCGTACTCGTTTCCCAGAGTCATCAGGCAGAACGAAGGATGGTTGCCGTAGACACGGACCATGCGATGGAGTTCCGCTTCCACGAACGCATCGCGCGGGCCATCCGAACCGACGGTGACGTTGGCGATGGGGCCTTCGACCTGAAACATCACGCCCTCCTGGTCGGCCGCGGCGAAGGCGGCCTCCGGCGGGCACCACGAATGGAAGCGCATGAAGTTCAGTCCATACGACTTGATGATCCGGCAGATGCGCTGCCACGGCGCCACGTCCGTAGGCGGATAGCCGGTCAAGGGGAAGACCGCGCACTCCAACGTACCTCGCAAAAACACCGGCCGGCCGTTGATGGTGAACTGGGTGCCGCGAACGCCAAACTGCCGCATGCCGAAGGGGACCGTGCGGACGTCAGCCGGCGCGGCATCCGAAGTGCGTAACGATACCTGAAGATCATAAAGTACGGGCGAAAACTCGTCCCACAACTTCATATGCTTGCCCATCGGCAGTTCGATCTCTGCCCGTCCGCCGTTTTCGTCCCACGCCGCCTCCAGGCGTTTCTCGGCAACCGCCGACGGCGCTCCGCGCTGCGACACTTTAGCCACTAGCACGCCGTGCCCTGATTTGCCCATGGCATTGACGATGCGAACACGGGCGCGGGTCAGCTTACGCTCCGGATCGGGATAGATTTGCACGTCGTCGATCGCTACGGGTTCGGTAGCGAGGAGTTCGATCCGCCCGACGATGCCATTCATGTCGGTGGGTGTGCCGCCGAACAGTGCGGAAACGAAGATGCCGAGTTGGAGCTTCACCGTGTTGTCGACGCGGATCGTCAGCGTGTGCTTGCCTGGAGCGATGCCATGGCCGAGGTCGTAGACGTGTGGGGCGATGAGGCTGTCCTGGGCGTCGCCGCTTGGCCGGCCGTCGAGCCACACCTGGCTCACCCAGCGGACACGTTCTAGAACCAGCGTGACCCGCTTGTTTCGCCAGTCGGCAGGAATGTCCACGTCGCGCTGGTACCAAGCCGCCCCGGTATAGACATGGGCGCGGTAGGGACCGGCGAGGATCGGCTTCTCCGTATTGCGCCGGCCGGCCTTTGCTTCGTCGGTGGTGCCGGGCAGGGCGATACTACCTCGGCCCACACTGGGGGCGGGCAGGACGCCCGCATACCATCGCTGGTCGACGCCCTGGTTCTTCCTATCGAGGCGGAATCGCCACTGGCCCGCCAGGGACAACGTTTCGGCGGCTGGTGCCAACGGGACATGACCGAGGGTAATGAGGAGCATTGCCGGCCCGATCGCGACGATCCATCGAGTACCTGTCAGACGCTTCTTCATGGTGGACTCCAGAACTTGGTGAAATTGAGGCGTGGGGTGGCAGCAGCGAAGGGCATGCTTCGTCTTTCTGCTACGCCCTTCGCTGCTTAGGACGTGCCACCCAACATTCGGTTACGGTGGGATGGCTCCCGTGCGGAGAAAATCCGCGTAACGCTTTTGGTACTCTTGCTTGTATTGAGCTACGATCCGTTCGAAACTCAACTCCGGCGTCGACGGCAGGAATCGTCCTTTCACCCTGATGTCGCGGGTGTTGGCGGCAAGCCGAAGTTCTCCATTCGCGATCGTTAACGATTGTCCGTCGGCCTCGGCCGCTTGGACCTCGTAGAACCACGGCAGGCGAATTACCACGTGCTTGGGCGGCTGCCGGAAGCGGTGTGAGAGCGTCACCGTAAAGCCCTCGGCGCCGGCAGAGAGCACGGCGCTCAGCGGGCCAAAGCTGGTCGGCTCGCCCCGGATTTCGATCTTCTTCCCCGGCCGCAACCACTCGGGCGACACGGCCGAGAACAAGTGGAGGTCGTCCTGATACTCACGGACGAGCATGTTCCGCATCAGTTCGATGATTCTTCCCGACTCGCACCCATCGGGCAGGAGGTCGCCGTTGAAGTAATCGCGAGTGCTCCACGGCACGGTGCCGAACTCTTGCGGCGCGTTCGTCGAAGTCGTGTGCAGCAGCAACGCATAGAGATCGCGGACCGCCGCCTCCTGATCTTCGGCGCCGCCGCGCACCAGGGCGTTCTCGGCGTTGTCCGGCGTGTGCCAATAGTGCAATCCCGGCTTGGTGTTGAAAACAAACTCGCCGCCTTTCTTGCCGATGGCTACCGGGAGGAGGTAACCCAAAATGCCCTCGGCATACGACTCGCGAGATTTGCGGATGGTGGCCGTCACCCGCGGATCGAACGGCGCGAACAGCGGCTCGGGGTACAAGAGCATCATGTTGTCCCAGTGGTTGCCAAGCAGGGTCTTCTCGATGGCCGGCGGGATCCAGCCGCCGCTTCGGGCCGTTTGCACGGCCAACTGTTTTTCGAAGGCTGCGCGAAACCGCCGCTCTTCGGCCCTGAAACGCCGGACGTCGTCGGCCTTTCCCATCGCTTCCGCCATGGCGATGGCATGCCGCATGCCGTGCAGGGCCCAAATGTGGGGACCCATCTGACGAACGCCGTTCAGCGCCGCGTCGTCGGTAATGCCGGTGTACGGCGGAAACAGCCCCAGCGGGTCCTTCTCGGTGGTTCAGATCTCATATTCCATGGCCTTGACCACGCCCGGATAAACCTGCCGGAGAAAAGCTTCGTCGCGCGTCAACTGATAATGCCGGCCCAGGCACCACAGGTTGAAGCCCAGAAACTCGTAATAGGGACTGCCGCCCTGGCCCCGCTGGTCGAAGCTGCCGTCGGGGAATTGATAGGCGATGGAGTAGAGGATGGTCTGGCGCGCGATCTGCTCCAGTCCCATGTAGTCGAAGGCGATCCGCATGTGCGAGGGATCGGAGCCGCCGTAGAAGTCGTGATACTGGAACTTGTTCACGTTGGTGATGTAGTTTTCGCCGACCTTGTCGATTGCCAGCAGATCGAACACCGTGTTGGCCAGCAGCGTCTCCTGCACCTTGCTTTCCGGGAATTTTAGCGGCGTCGAGTGGCCGACGAGGTTCTCCCAGAAGGAAACCGTGCGTTGGAAATGCTGAGCGGAATCGGCCTCCATGACCTGCTTGGACTCGGCCGACTCGATGGGGAGCGGGGCCACGGGCATCTTGAACGTTAGAGTGCGACTCGCGCGCGGTGGTAACGATACGCGATAGGTCACCATGCCCATCGGCGTATCGTAGCTCGAAACATGTTTCGGGTCGCGGTCGCCCACCACCTCGCCGGTAAGATAGCGATATAACTGAAACCCTTTGTTACCGAGGCTCAGACCAAATTGCTCCGGCTCCGGCGTGCGCGGAAACGTGTAGAGCAAGCGGCCGTCGCGGATCACCGCCGCGGGGTCGAAGGAATACTGCCAGTTGGCGTTGAACTGCGTCTGGCCCTCGGTGTACTGCTTCGGAACGAGATCGAAGCGCTGAGGAAAGCGATAATCTCCCCGGCCGCCGCCGTGGGAGCAGAGGGGCGGACTAAAGCGATAGGCCGAGCTGAAAAAGGCCGTGCGCGGCTCGCCGGCCTCGTTCTCCAGCCGCACGTCGACGAAATTGACCGGCAGCCCTTGCAGCTTGCCGCCCAGGTCGGCCGCGAACATCCTCACGGCGAACTTGACGCCCTGCCGGCGAAAATCGTACTCGACGATGGGCAAGTATCCGTGATGCAGCGTCTTGATTCGCACGTTGACCAGTTCGGGCGGATTGCCGGCGAAGAACATCAGCTCACCGAAGCCCGTGTTGAGATATCCTTCCGGCGTCACTTCGCTGGCCATCGGCGCGTAGAGCGCCCCGATCACATCCGTCGGATGCCAGAAATACGAGAAGGGTTTGCCCGACTCGTCGATGGCCGGATCGAGCATACCGCCGAGAACGGGAATCTGGGCCCGAACAGGTGCGGCCCACAGTCCCGCGCCAGCCAGGAACATGGCCAACAGAAACCACTGCCGTAGCATTCGCTGCGTGCTCATCATGACGGCCTCCGGAGGGTCAAAAAGGGAGGTTCAGAACTTTTGCAAGGCAAACCGTGCCCGCCGTCTTTCTCCGCAGAGCCGGTGCCCGCGTCAAACTTGGTTCGGCACTACCCAGGGCTTGCGATACACGGCGCGCTTCAAGAGCTTGTTGCCTTCCGGACTG
>Ga0181529_10005511_pt1 | contig 13240 bp, 9 predicted proteins | sample PEATcosm2014_Bin_36_FD_119763 | JGI IMG/M metagenome (GOLD analysis project Ga0181529, IMG submission 119763) | Peatland microbial communities from MTU Mesocosm Facility, Houghton, MI, USA - PEATcosm2014_Bin10_30_metaG | ecosystem: Environmental > Terrestrial > Soil > Wetlands > Peat | place... | reverse complement strand
TCCTTGCCGAGGGAGAGCTCGAGGAAGTACCTGCCCATGAGGTGCAGGGAGAACGAGGAGCCGACCGCCAGGATGGCTATCGGCGCGATGGCCATGAGCGCAAGGAAGCTGATACCCGTCCACCCGATGAGGCCAACTCCCCAGACCAGGCCGACGAGGAGCTGAACGAAGGGGAGGATGACTCCGATCGGCGAGCGGAAGTTGAGCGCGAGGAAGATGAGGATGACCATCAGGGACAGGAGCGCGATCAGCGGCACGTCCTTGATGACGGAGAAGATCTCCTTGCCGAGGACGGGGGCTCCCGAGATATCGAAGCGCCCTCCCCAGAGCTTCCCGATGGCCGCCTCGATTCCGTCGACCATCTTGTTCTCGTTGAGCCCGCGCTCCATCTTCACGATGAGGGTAGTGGTCTTGCCGTCCGATGAGGCGAGGAGCCCGCCTTTCATCGCGTAGTTGGCGGCGAGGTATTTCTTGATGCCGGCTATGTCCGCCGGGCTCGGGGCGCCTGAGCCCGCGTCGACCATGTCGCTCGAGACGAGGGTCCCGTCCACGTCGCTCAAGCGGTGCGCGTTGGCGAGCGAGACGACCTGGATGACTCCGTCCATCCCCGCGATCTGGTCGGAGAGCGAGCGGAGCGCCACCAGCCGTTCCGGCTCGAACACGTCGTCCGCGTACAGGATCGCGATAATCGTCCGGCCGGTATTGTAGGCATCGTCGACCTCGCTGGTGCGCTTGAACAGCGGACTCTCGCGGGGCGAGAAGGAATCCGTCGAGTAATTGACCTTCAGCCGAGAAACGCCGATGGCCATGATGGCGGTGACGGCAACGAAGAGTAGTATCGTCAGCTTGCTGTGCTTGAGCGAAAAATCGAAGATCTTCCTCACGTACTCTCCTCCGCGGGCGGCCGTCTCTATCCATCACGAAGCAAAAAAATCAACATATATTATATAATAGACACATGTCGATAATTTCTCGTAGAACACAGTTATCCCTGGCGGGAAGGTCAAGATACAACCCTTGACTTCGTGTTAGATAGACGACATAATGATCGAAAATGTCGGTGATCGTCCTACCGCGACGAGGGGAGGGGCCCGATGAAGAGCGATGCGCGCGTGCGCTACACCAAAAAGGTATTGAGGGAGAGCCTGCTCCAATTGATGAAGACGAAGCCGATCCACGGGATCACGGTGAAGGAGATCTGCGAGCTCGCCGAGATCAACCGGGCCACCTTCTACACTCACTACACGAGCCCCTACGATCTCCTCGAGCAGATCGAGGATGAGCTTTTCGACCAGATGTCGACGAGGGTCATCAAGAACTTCAAGGAAGACACGCTGACCGAGGTGATGGAGCTCGCCTTCGACATAATCGCGGAGAACATAGAGCTCTGCCGGGTCATCTTCTCGGAAAATGGCAACAAGCGCTTCCTGGACCGGGTCATGCAGATCGCGCGGGAGACTACCATCTCGAGCTGGAAGGCCGATTTCCCGCGCGCCACCGAGAATCAGATGGACTACCTCTTCTCCTTCATCATCAGCGGCGCCGTGGCGGTCATCGAGCGCTGGGTGAGGATCGGCATGAAGGAAACGCCGATCGAGCTCGCCGAGAACGTGTCAAAGCTCGCCCAGATCTGGCTGAGGAAAACCAAGTAGGGCCCCTACCTCCGCCTCCAGCGCGCCTTGGGCGCGATACCTGCGCGGGATTATCCAAGGAATAGCAAAAGACTCCAATACGCCGAGGTTCGTCGGTTGTAGTATCCTTGCGAGCGACCGGAGGTTTGACGTGGCGATTCTCGACGATATCTCCGCCTTCCTGCAGAAAGGCAAGGCAAAAGAAGTGAAGGAGCTGGTCCAGTTGGCCCTCGATCAGGGCCTGCCGGCGAAGAGCATACTCGAGGACGGGCTCATGGCGGGAATGAGCATCATCGGGGGCAAGTTCAAGCGGAACGAGGTCTTCGTCCCCGAGGTCCTGATCGCCGCGCGGGCCATGAACGCGGGCACCGCCCTGCTCAAGCCGGCCCTCGCGGCCGGTGGAGTGCAAGCCCGCGGCAAGGTGGTCATCGGGACGGTCAAGGGCGACCTGCACGATATCGGCAAGAACCTCGTGCGCATGATGTTCGAGGGCAAGGGCCTCGAGGTCGTCGACCTGGGGGTCGACGTGGGCGCTGACAAGTTCGTCGCCGCCCTTCGCGAGCACCAGCCGCAGATTCTCGCCCTCTCGGCCCTCCTCACCACCACGATGAACGAGATGAAGACCGTCATAGACGAGGTGGACAAGGCCGGTCTCAGGAGCGCGGTGAAGATCATGATCGGCGGCGCTCCCATCACCGAGGGCTTCCGCGCCGCGGTCGGGGCCGACTCCTATACGCCGGACGCTGCGGCCGCTGCCGACGCCGCCGTGGCCCTGCTCCAGAAGGCGAGCTAGGAACGGGAGCGATCGGGAATCATGAAATACGCGAAGCTCGCGATCGAGTCGGCGAGGGAGCTCGAGTTCGGCTTCGCGCCGCGCCCCGTCACGACCTCGCACGGGCTTGCTATTGGCTCGGGCGCCGTCCACCCTGAGCTCAAATTCACCTTGCCGCCGATCACCATCAACGCGAGCTCTATGCCCGAGATCCTTGAGCAGTACGAGGGCATAGCCCGCGGCGCCCTCGAGCGGGCCGTCCACCTCGGTCAGCGCTGTCTGGTGCTGGAGTTCGAGACTCTCCTCGAGATGACCATGGAGAGTGCGATCGGCCTGCGGATCCTCGACCTGCTCCTGGAGGCCTGCGAGGAGTTCCGCGCCAAGGAGGGACTCCTCGTCGAGGTCCGGCTGACGCCTAACGACGCGAGGGACTTCGAGCGGCCTCCGCGGCTGCGCTCCTCGCGCTGGCTCGAGCCGATGTTCGAGCTCTTCGAGAAAGGCGCCCTCGCGGGGGCGGAGCTGCTCTCGATCGAGAGCACGGGAGGCAAGGAAGTCCACGACGAGGCCATCATGTTCTGCGATGTCCAGGCCGCGGCCTTCGCGCTGACCGTCCTCGGTGTCCGCGACGTGCATTTTCTCTGGGCGCGCATCGTCGAAGTCGCGCGGAGGACGGGCCGGCTGGCTGGGGGCGACACCGCCTGCGGCTTCGCCAACACGGCGATGATGCTAGCCGAGAAGCGGTTCATTCCGACCGTGTTCGCGGCGGTCGACCGGGCGATCTCGGCCGTGCGCACGCTCCCGGCCTACGAAGAGGGCGCCGTCGGCCCCGACAAGGATTGCGGCTACGAGGGGCCGTTCATGAAAGCCATCGCCGGCATCCCGATCTCTATGGAGGGCAAGTCCGCGGCCTGCGCCCACATGAGCCGGGTGGGCAATATCTCCGCGGCCTGCGCCGACCTGTGGAGCAACGAGTGCGTCCAGAACATCAAGCTCCTGAGCGGAATGGCCCCCACGGTCTGCTTCGAGCAGCTGGTCTACGACACGAGGCTCATGAACACCGCAATAGCCCGCGGGAGCGCGGCCGAGCTCCAGCGGCTGTTCGTCGAGTCCGACAAGTACACCGATCCCCAGGCCCTCGTGCTCGCCCCCGAGAGCGTCTTCGAGATCTCGAAGGCGATCGTCGGCGCGCCCAGCTACGTGGCCGCCGGGCGGGCCGCCGGACTCAAGGCCCTCGAGCTCATCGAGGAGGCTTGCGCCTCGGGGCGGCTCGCCCTCGACGAACGCGAGGTCGAATACGCCGCCCGCATCGGGGATGAGCTGGCCGCGATCCCCGAGGACGAGGGCGAGTTCATCGAGATGATGCTTCCGCGCATCGACACGAAAGCGTGCCTGCTCGAGGAGTACGGGATAGGCTCGGCGTGAGGGTCATCGCGGCCGGCTGGAGGGGCGAAAGCCTTCTCGAGGCCCTGCGCCGCCGCGAGGCCGCGCGCTCAGGCTCGGCTGAATGGCTATCCGCGCCCTGCGGAGGCCGCGGCCGATGCGGCAAGTGCCGCGTCCGCGTCGACAGCTCCGATCGCGGCGAGGGCATCGGCGTCCTCGGGCCGCCCTCGGCCGACGAGCGCGCCTTCCTCGGCGAGGACGAGCTCGCCGAGGGTCTGCGACTCGCCTGCGCCGCGCGCTTCGCGCGGGACGGCGAGCTTGGCTGCGAGAGCGCCGACGAGGGTCTCGCCGTCCCCCTCGGCGCGCTCGACCAGGGAACAGCCGCCTCGAACGGTCCTGGCGATGAGGACGGACGTGGGCTGAAGCTGGCGGTGGATCTCGGCACGACGACGGTCGCCGCCTGCCTCCTCGATGCCTCGGGACGGACGCTCGGGCAGTCCGCACGGGCCAACCCCCAGCGCGCCTGGGGCGCGGACGTCATGTCCCGCATCGAGGCGGCGCGCTCTCCCGCGGCCCTCGAGCTCATGCGGCTCGCCGCGGCCGGCCAGGTCGCCAGCCTGGCCGAGGAGCTTCTCGCCCGCTCGGGATCGCCCCTTGGCGCGTTGGGCGAAATAGTAGTCGCCGGCAACACGGTCATGCTCCATCTCCTGGTGGGCCGCGACCCCTCGGGCATGGGACGGGTCCCCTTCGCGCCCGCCTTTCTCGAGGAGCTCGTCCTCGAGAAAGGCGAGACGGGTCTGCGCGGGCTCCCCGGCGCGAGGCTGCGGCTCCTGCCCGGCATCTCGGCCTTCGTCGGAGCCGATCTGACCGCCGGCATAGTGGCCACCTCCCTCGGCCGCTCTCGCCGGAACGAGCTTCTCGTGGATCTCGGCACGAACGGAGAGATCGTCCTCTCCACGCCCTCAGGCCTCCTCTGCGCCGCGACCGCCGCCGGCCCCGCGTTCGAGGGCGCCTCGATCGCCTGCGGATCGGCGAGCGTCGGGGGGGCGATCGACCACGCGCTCTGGGAGGGCGACGGCCTCTGGTTCTCGACGATCGGAGGTCTTCCGCCTGAGGGAATCTGCGGCTCCGGCCTCCTCGACATCGCTGCGGCCCTGAGGCTGCGCGGCATCGTCGACGAGACGGGCTTTCTCGAGGAGGGGGAGGGCGAGGCCGGCGATCGCCGCTTCTGCCTAGGCTCGGGCCGGGAGGTCTACGTGACTCAGGCCGACCTGCGACAGCTCCAGCTGGCCAAGGGCGCGATCGCGGCGGGAGTGCGGCTCGTCTGCGCCGAGGCAGGCATCGGTCTCGCGGAGGTCGGCCGCGTCCACCTGGCGGGCGGCTTCGGGAGCTACCTCGACCCGCGATCCGCCCTGGCGATCGGGCTCCTGCCCCCGGAGTTCGCGGGCAAGATCGTCGCCGAGGGCAACACCTCGCTGCGTGGCGCGGTCCTTGCGGCCGGCTCCGCCCGCGCGAGCGCCGCCTGCCGCGCCGTCGCGACATCCGCGCGCGCGGTCGATCTCGCCTCGCTGCCCGCTTTCCAAGACGTCTTCATGGAATCTATGCTTTTCCCGGAGGATTCCGCGCTTGAAGGACTCTCTCTTGGCTAGGGCCGCCGCCCTCGCCCAGGCCTACTCCGAGGCCGTGGGCGTGGAGTGCCGCGTCCTCGGGCTCGACGGCTCCGTACTCTGGCCCGAGCCGCGGGACGCCTTCGTCGCCCAGGGCGACTCATCCGCCAAGGGCGACTCGGGAAGCCCGCGAGGCTGCCGCTTCTGCGCCCTCGTGCGCCGCCTCGAGAGCGAGCACGCCATCGAGTGCGGCGACATCCATCGCTACGGCATCTACCAGGCCGAGCGATTCGGCGGCCAGTACATCTACTTCTGCTCCGCGAGCCTCCTCCATTGGGCCGTGCCGATCACGGCCCTCGGCGAGACGGCGGCGGCCTTCGTGGGCGGCCCCGTCCTCCTCGTGGAGCCCGAGGAGATGATCGCGGACGAGCTCGGGGCGCGCTTCGGCTTCTCGGAGGCGACCCTCGGCCCTTTGCGCGCCGCGCTCGGGGAACTCAGGCTCGTCCCGCCCTCCCAGGCCACCGCCTTCTCCGAGGTCCTGCGCGCCCTCGCGGCCGCTCTCGCCGCGTCGGCGATTCCAGACGCGGTCGCCGCGGGCATCGACGACGACTCAAGCGACCTCGGCTCGGACGCGATCCCTCCCTTCGAGTTCGGCAGCAGGGTGGCGGCCTATCCGATCGCGAAGGAGCGGGCCCTCGTGGAGTGCGTGTCCCGCGGCGACCAGGACGGGGCGAGGCTTCTGATGAACGACCTGCTCGGCCATCTCTTCTTCTCCTCGGGCAAGCGCATGGACGTCGTGCGAAGCCGCGTCCAGGAGCTGGCGGTCATCCTGTCTCGGGCCGCGATCGAGGGCGGAGCCTCCGAGGAGGAGATCTTCGGCCTCAATAATGTCTATCTCGAGAGACTCCGGACGGTGCGGAGCTTCGAGGACATGGCCTTCCTCCTCGCCAAGATCACGAGACGCTTCTCCGATTGCGTCTTCGACCTCAAGGCGGTCAAGCACGCCGACATGATCCGAAAGGCCCTGCGCTACTTCAACGCGCACTATCCCGAGAAGATCAGCCTCGAGTCGGTGGCGGAGGAGGTGCGCCTGAGCCCTTCCTACTTCTCGCGGCTGTTTAAGGACGAGATGAATACCAGCTTCTCGGCCTATCTCAACGAGCTCCGGATCGATAAGAGCAAGGCCTTGCTGGGCGACCGATCGATCGGCCTCGCCGAGATCGCCGGACGAGTCGGCTTCGACGACCAGAGCTATTTCACGAAGATATTCAAGAAGGTGACGGGCATGTCGCCCGGGGCCTACCGCGAGTCCCGCGGATCGAAAGGATGAAGGCATGGACAGGGATTTCTACATAGACATCGCGCGCTCGGGCAGGAGGCTGCCTATCGCGACCCACCTCGTGCTCCACGAGAGTCCCGACCCCGAGGCCATCCTCCTCGACGGGCCCCGCTTGGCCGGCGTGATGGCCGAGGCGGCGAGCCGCTTCGGGAACCCCCTGGCGCTGCCCGTGATGGACCTGAGCCTCGAGAAGGACTTCATGCTCGCCGCGATGGGCATCAAGGGGCCCGCCTCCTTCCATTTCGAGGGGCCGCCCAGCCCGAGCCAGCTCGCCGCCCTCGCCGCGGCCGACCCGCTCGGTCGGCCGCGCATCGCGGCCAACTGCGAGGCGCTGCGCGTACTCTCGCGGGACTTCGCGGCCGGGACGGGCCCGGCCCCCGTCGGCATGAGCATCGGTCCCTTCTCCCTCCTCTCGAAGCTCCTGGCCGACCCCATCGTGCCCGTCTTCCTCGCTGGCGCGGGGACTTCCGCGGAGGAGTCGGAGGAGGTAGCCCTCCTCGAGGCCCTGAAGCCCCTCTGCGAGGACGTAGTCGCCACCTGCTGCGCGGCGCAGATCGAGGCCGGGGCCAAAGCGGTCTTCGTCTGCGAGCCCGCGGCCAACGGCGTCTTCTTCTCGCCTATCCAAATCGAGGAGGGCTCGAGCGTCTTCGACGACTTCGTGATCGGCCCGAACAAGCGGCTGAAGGCCTTCTTCGACCGGCGGGGAGTCGACCTCATCTTCCACGACTGCGGTTCCCTCACGACGGGCATGGTCGCCTCGTTCGCGGTCCTCGACCCGGCGATCATCAGCCTCGGCAGCCCCGTCAGGCTATGGGAGGTAGAGCCTTTCGTGCCCATGAGGACCGTGATCTACGGCAACCTTCCGACCAAGAAATTCTACTCCGACGAGGAGGTGCCCCTGGACGCGCTGCCCGGCATGGTAGAGGAGATCGACGTGCGCCTGGAGGCGAGCGGCCATCCGCATATCGTCGGCAGCGAGTGCGACGTGCTCGCCATGGAAGGCCGAGAGGCGGCCATCATGGAGAAGGTCGAGGCCTTCTGCTCCTGCCGCGCCGGCGCGGCGGCGCGCTGAGCGCGCAAGGCGCGCGGAGCGGCGGATCATGCCCAAACGCGTCAAGGTCATCGCCTGCGACGTGCTCCAACGCGAGACTTGCGCCTGCGCGGCCTCGAGCCCCCTCGTGCTGGACCTCGAATTCCTGCCCAAGGGCCTGCACGACTTAGGCAGCGCGAGGATGTCCGAGCGCCTGCAGGAAGCCCTTGGCGCCGTCGATCCCGAGCGCTACGAGGCGGCCATCCTCTGCTACGGGCTGTGCAACAACGGCGTCGTCGGCCTCTCCTGCCGGACCCGCCTCGTTCTGCCCCGCGCCCACGACTGCATTACCTTGCTCCTGGGCTCCCGCGAGCGCTACCGCGAGACCTTCGCCCTCCATCCAGGGACATACTACAAGTCGCCGGGCTGGATCGAGCGTGGGACCGACGGCTCCTTGGGCGAGGACTCGCTCCTTTCGCAGCTCGGCCTCCGCCCGAGCCGCGAGGACTACGCCGAGCTCTACGGCGAGGAGAACGCCGACTACCTCGCCGAGTGCCTCGGTGATTGGTATAAGAGCTACGACCGCATGGTCTTCCTCGACACCGGCCTGGGGGACCGCGCATCCTACCGCGAGCGCGTCGCCGCCGAAGCCTCGCGGCTCCAGCTAGCCTTCGAGGAGGTCTCGGGCGATCTCTCCCTCCTGCGTCGCCTCCTCTCGGGCGACTGGGGGAGCGAGGATTTCCTCGTGCTCGAGCCGGGGGAGCGCGTCGAGCCGACCTTCGGCCTGGATATCGTGGGGTCGGATAGAGCCCAGAGTCGGCGCTAATAGCCGCGGGGCTCTCGAGGTTCGCTGCCGGTGGAGGACCAGACTGAGGGTTCCTCGAAAAACTGCTAAATCGTGGAACACCGCCTTCGTCTGGGCAGTCGAAGGTCTAGAACCGATAGCCGGCGGCCGCTCCGACCGAGACCTCGGGCATCCCGGCATCGAGGTAGAAGACATACCTGAACGAGGCGGAGACGCCGAGGCTCAGGCGCGGCGAGGGAAGGTACCCCAATTCAAGTCGGCAGGCGAGCATGGGATCGAAGGAGTCCAGGCTGGCCGCGGAGCCGCTCTCGCTGGCCCTCGAGTAGGCCATGCCCCCGTCTATGCCGAGGGACATCCGGGCGGAGAATAGGGGCAAGGTCAGGCAGGGGCCGAGCTCCAGGCCGTAGGCGGCGAGACTCGAGTCGACGTAGGTGCCGGAATCGCCGCTGAAGGCGAAGTTCGACGCCCTCGCCCCCAGCTCGGCGCCGAGCTCCCAGCTCTTGCTCCAGCCCGAGACGCGAAGGTTCCAGAGGCAGAGCCGAGCGAGCAGCTCCGCGACCGCCGGAGTCGAGGAGTAGATCGGCTGCCAATCGTTTCCGAGCACGAAGCCATATTCCCACGCGACCTCGAGATCCAGGGGGAGGACGATGCGCGTCGCGCTCTTGGCGGTCGCTGGCGCGGTCGAGGCGGGGGCGGGCTCCGGCGCCGGAGGCGGCGCGCCTTCGGTCGCCGCAGGAGGAAGCGCGGCGGCCTCCGCAGGAGCAGGCTCGGGGGATGCTTGCTCAGGAGGGGCAGCGGCTTCCGCAGGCGCCGCCCCGGCCTCTTCCGTCGGCTCCGCGGCGACAGCCTGCGCCTCCTCGGCCTGGGGCGCTTGCTCGACGACCGGAGGAGGCGGAGCCGTGATCTCGAGCGCGGAGGCCAGTAAGGCATCCTTCGAGCCCGCAGGAGCCTCGGGATCGGCGGCCGGCGAAGCCGCGTTCGATAATCTGAGATCGTAGGACCCGGCCGCGAGATCCGGCGGCAGGCTCACTACCGCCCGGCCGGGCTCGACCTGCGTGACCTCGAGCTCGGTCTCGGTCCCGCCGTTCGCCAAGCTCGCCTTCAGCTCGGGAGCGAAGTCCTTGCCCCTGACCTCGATCTGGCCGTTCTCGGCCCCGGTCTCGGCAGAGGAAGCCTCGATCGAGGCTGGCGTCACCGAGTCGGCCGCCGGGGGCGGCAGGACGAGGCGTAACGCCGAGGGGGTCGTCGCGATCGAGAGGGCGTCGTTCTCGATGACCAGGTCGTAGTCGCCCTCGGGCAATCCCGGGGGAAGCTCGAGGGCGAGGGAACCCTCATCGCGCGAGGACAACGTCGGCGCGTAGGACTCGCCGCCGCGCACGAGCTCGATCGAGGCCCCTTGTACGACCTTGTCCGCCCGCAGCGAGAACTTCAGCGGGCCTGCGGTGAGGAGGTCCAGGATCCTGGGCTCGATCGCGAGGACCCTTGCGGGATCATGGCTCACCGCGACGCAGTCGGGCAGGACGAGACTGTAATCGGGCTTGTTGTCCAGCTCGAGACTGTAGCGCGCGATCTCCGAGAGCCGCGGGAAGTCGAACTCGACCCTGCCCGCGCCGAGCTCCCGGACCGAGAGGGGGAGGATGGGCGCTCCCACGCCCCCTTTGCGGAGCGTCGCGGCGGTCTCGGCGTCGATGTTACGGCCCGTGACCACCAGGGGAAGGGCCGAGCCGGGCTCGACCCGGCCGGGGGCCAGGGAGTCGACCGCTGGCTGTCCCTTGCGGACGACGATGACCTTCTTCCATGGCGAGGCGCCTTCGGGCCTCCGGAAGCCGTCGAGGCACACGACGCGGATGAGATAGTCGCCCGGGGGCACGCTGATGGATACTGTCGTGCCCTTCGCCTGGACGCTGGGCAGGCTCCTCTCGGCCGAATCCTTCAGCTCGACCAGGTAGAAGGAGGCCCCGGGCACGCTTTTCCAGGAGAAGACGATGGATGCGGGCTCGTCTTGCAAGGGCGGGGACGCCGCGGGCGCGGGGGGTGCGGCAGCGCCCGCCGGTGCCTGGGCGGCGAGGGCCGCCGCCGCGAGGACGAAGCCCGCGAGGGCGCCGAGCCTCGACGCGTTAGTGGACATAGATAGTCCCGGGGGGATGGAAGTCGGGAGGGAGGAGGGATGCGCCGCCGGCCGACGACAGCTCTATCCCCTCCGCGGCCTCGACCTGCGTCGATTGGATGATCCGGAAATACCTCGTCGCCGTCGAGCTCCGTCCGACCACGTCCTCTCCGCGCCTCGCGACGGCCGTGAGCCTCCAGGCGTAGGCGTCCGGAGCGAGGAAGCTCATGTCGTCGACGGCCACCGAGCTAGACTGGACCGTCCAGTCGCGCACCTCGATCAGGGCCCCGGCGGTCGCGCGCAGGAGGACGAGCCGGTACTCGGTCGCTCCAGCGGAAGGCCTCCACGCGAAGGCGAAGCCCGATCTCAGGAAGGCGTCGATCGTCTCGCCCTCGGCGGGCGAGATAGCCAAAGGCGAGGGCAGGAGGGCGGGTAGGCGGAAGGAGGCCGTTTCGGAGACCGCCCCGGAGCCGCCCTTCGAGCCGAGGGCGCTCACGCGCCAATAGAGCTCGCCCGCCGTCTCGTCGCTCACGCGGATGGAGGCCCGAGGCGTGGAGGACTCGGCCGTTCCCGCGAGGCTCGAGAAGTCGGGATCGGAGGAGAGCTCGAGCTTGTAGCGGCCCAGGCCGTTCGGGTCCCGCCAGGTGAAGCCCAGGTCCCGGCGCTCGGGGTCGAGGTCGGAGCCGGGCTCGGGCGTGAGGAGGCGGATGGCGTATGGCTTCACCACGACGAGGACTCTGGGCTCGGAGGGCGGGCCCTCCTTGCCCTTGACCGACGCGCGGACGCCGACGTAGTACCTGCCCTCCGCGAGCTCCGCGGCCATCGAGGTCGAGCTGCCCGTCGACCGCGTCTCGGCGACGACCTCGCTCAAGTCCTTGTCGCGCGCGATCTCGACATGGTAGGAGTCGGCTCCCTCGACGCTTTTCCACGCGAGACGGAGCGCGCCCTCTTTCGCGGCCGCGGTCGAGACCTCCACTGCCTCCGACGCGCTATCCCTCCACTCGGGCCGCGGCGCCTCGGCGGCGGCCAGCTCGAAGATGGCGGGAGCGGAGGCCGAGCCGATCTTGCCCGCGGGGTAGATCGGAGTCACGCGGCAGTGCCAGTCCCCGGGCCCCAGCCCGTCCGTCGACATGGAGTTGCGCGACAGGACCTGCTTGACGAGGGGCTTCGCGAAGCTCCCGTCGCGGTCGATCTCGACGATATACGAGACCGCGTGGGGCGAGTTCGTCCAGGCGAGGTCTACGAGGGGTTGGCTGTTCCCCACGCACTCGATGACCTCCGAGGGCTCAGGCTTCACGACGATCGGCGCCGCCGAGGCGAGGACCTCGAGCCTCATGGCGCGGCTGCGGCTCGAGCCGGACTCGATCCTCCAATAGTAGCTGCCCGGCTTCAGCTCCAGCTTCGCGCCGAGGCCGGAGACCTCGCTGGCTTGCGCGAGTTTCGCGAACGAGGGATCGGCGGCGAGGACGAGGCGGCCGTGGAAGGCGGCCGGGGCTATCCAGGAGAACTCAGCCGAGAGGGCGCCGGCCGGAGCCACGAGCTCGGAGCCGTCGGCGGGAGCGACCGGCTCGAGGGGGACTTCCGAGACCGAGCCTCCGGGTCCGATTGCGAGGGCCTGGCCGCCCTCGACGGCCGTTGCAGGGCCCGCTCCCGAGGACGCGAGGCTGGCCCGGCCCGAGGACACCGCCACGGCGAGGGAGCCGCCCCGGTCGGCCACGGAGGCGGCCGCGCCCTTGTCCAGCGACAGTTTGCCGGCGGCCGAGCTCACCTCGAGCGGCGCTCCCGAGGCGCCGCTGCGGATCCGCATGCTGCCGCCCGAAAGTCCGAGCCTGCTGGCCTCGTCGCTGACATCGGGCACGAGGAGGCTGTCCTCGCCAAGCTCGATCTCGGTGCCGTCCTCGAGATGGACGGTGGCGGAGGAGCGGTCCGCGGTGTGGAGGGTGTCGAGGTTGAAGACGGGGCCGTCCTGGGCCAGCGAGTCCCAGAGCACGCGGCCCGAGCCCTTGCGCTCGGCCTGGCGCACTCGGTACGTGATCGTGCCGACCATCCTGCCTCCGGCCGCGGCCCCGCCCAGGAAGGCCTCGTAGAGGCCGTAGCCCGAGCCGAGGAGCTCCAGGGCGAGCAGGGCGAGAGCGACCCGCTCCCAGCTATTCGAGGATCTTGAACTTTTCTTCATGGGCTTCCGCGTCCACGTCTTCGAGGGGGCCGGTTTCCCAGCCGACCATTCGCCGCACTTCGTCCAGGCTCTTCGGGCAGGCCGGATCGTCGAGCCGGCCCAGCACCGCGTAGATCTGCTGGGGCTCGGCCTTGCCCTTCACCGTGATCCGCTTCATCGGCTCGACCATGAAGATGCCCTCGACCCTCGAGTAGGACTCCTCGGAGACCAGGATGTCCGTCCTGAAGGGCTTGTTGAGCGACTCGATGCGCGAGGCGAGGTTGACCGGGTCGCCGATGACCGTGTACTCCATGCGCTCCATCGAGCCGATCTGCCCCGCGACTATGTGGCCCGAATTGATGCCGCAGCCGATCTTGAGGAAGGGCTTGGTGCTGCCCTCGCGCGAGGCGTTGT
>Ga0181529_10005510_pt1 | contig 13240 bp, 8 predicted proteins | sample PEATcosm2014_Bin_36_FD_119763 | JGI IMG/M metagenome (GOLD analysis project Ga0181529, IMG submission 119763) | Peatland microbial communities from MTU Mesocosm Facility, Houghton, MI, USA - PEATcosm2014_Bin10_30_metaG | ecosystem: Environmental > Terrestrial > Soil > Wetlands > Peat | place... | reverse complement strand
TTTCCATCCGGACCTGTGGACCATCAGCTACTTCAACCAGCAGGCCGCGTGGATCGGGCTCGACAAGATGGATCTCGACCGGTTGGACCAGAACCTCACCAGCGCGCGGCAACGCAGCCAGCCGCTCTGGCTGGAAGCGACCGCATACGAGTTCCTGTCTGCGGATCCCGCCGGCCGGCGCTGGCTGGCATCGCATCCGGCTCCCCGGTTGTTGCGCTTCCGCGATCCGAAGCACGAGTTCCGGTTCTATCGAGTGCGTTAGGGGGCGCGTGGGGTTGGCGTTTTGGGAGCGCCGCGACCGGGGCTAGCGGCTTCTCTGTTTGCGCCGGGCAGTGCGCCCTAGAGCGAGCAGTGCTACACCGGCTAGCACAAAGGTTGAACTCTCCGGCGTGGTGGGCTTTGGGCCGCTGTCTTGATACGCCGGCCCTTCCAAAGTTTGCGCCGCGATGGGATTACTCCCTTGGGAGACGTTCTCATAGACATAGGCGACGTTGGAAGTCTGGCCCACGCTCACGGACTCGTAAGTCTCCGCCCAGGAAAGCGTGGTTGGATCGGTCGGATTGGTTGTTCCAGTCCACGCCTGCACTTGACCGCTGGAGAACCCGTCACCACCGTCGACTACGATGTCCCAAATGGCGAGTTGCAGACCCGCAGCCTGCGCCTGCGTTGCCGACCAGTCGGCCGAAGGCAGGGTCGAGGGATCGCCGGGGAACAATACGGGAAGCAGTGCGTTGTCTTCCAGCCAGGCGATCCTCTCGAGATAGGCTGGGTTTTGGGGTGGAGGAACCTGGCTCGGTAGATCGACGGTGGTGTTGTAGGTCTGATTGAGGTAAATATTAGTGAACAGATCCACACACATGGTGTCGCGGTCCACTGTCCCGCTGCTGTCGGTGAGTTGAATGTAGATTACTCCGGCGATCTCACTGGTGTCCGTGCCATTTTCGTCGATCCACAAACTGGATTCCGAGAGGGCGCCGTCAACTCCGGTGGCGACAATCGTGTCCGCGGCGGCGATTCCGGACGCCAGAATCGCCACCGCGAGCACTCCGAGTACGCGTCGAGATGGTGCTAATACACTCATCGCCAGCCCGAGTGTAGCGTGGGGCAAACATCCGCAAAAGCTCCATGGGTTCTATACGTTAGGGACGACGTAGGGCTATTCCGCCGACGCCAAAAGGGGGTGGTACTAACCATGCTGCATCCCAGAATCAGGAGGATGGAAGAATCCGGGACCGGGGTTAGTTAACTCTCATACCCGAACACTACCATTACCCTTAGGTCTGGATGTCGGGATCGGGCCGGACAGAGGAGCGAATGACGCCGCGTTACCTGCCCTTCAACTGCTCGGGCAGCACGGCATAACCTTCGGGAGGGGGGAACAGGGACACCAGCAATTCCAGGCGGCGGCGCAGGTAGCGACTGGGCATCTGGCGCGGGCCGGTTTCCACGTCGATATCGCAGCAGGTGCCGTGCAGGTACAGGGTCAAGGTGTCTTCGAAGGCCTGCCGCGCGTAGTCGCGAAAGAGCTTGGTTTCCTTGCGCACGTTGGTCTGCCGCCGCACCAGGGCCTGCTTGAGATGCCAGCCTTTTTCATCCACCTCGCCGTGAACTTCGGCGCTCAGTTCCTCGCGGATGGCGCGAAAGAAGCGCTCCTGCAATTCCTGGCTCCAGCGATCAGCCGTGAGGGCCGCCAGCGCGTTGTAGAGCCGGTAGTGGTATTCGGCGACGTCGCTGTCCTTGATGCCGAAGGCGAGCACCGTCCATTGATCCAGATCGCGGCGGCAATAGGCGAGGTAGCGGCCTTCGGCGGGGCGCTCGAAGCGAACGGCGTCGCCCTCCTTGCCGTTGCCGCGCTCGAGATACGGCGCCAGGATGATGCCCACTTGCGGCAGCAAGGCCACCAGGGTGGGCGAAAGCGCGGCGATCGGGTCGTTCAGGTATTGCTTGACCTCGTCTTCGGCGACGGGCAAAGTGGAAAAGTAAGAAAACTTCGCCGTGAGCGGAATCATCTCGCCGCGGAAACGCGCGGCCAGCTCGTCCACCGTCAATTTCGATCCGTCTGTTTCGGCTGCCATGGCCCGAATCGATTGTAACAACACGCCGGGGTAAACTTGGAACGGATGGCGCGAAAAATTCTGGTATCGGCGGGCGAAGCCTCGGGCGATCTCTACGCCTCGCTGGTGGTTGCCGAGCTGCGCCGGGCGCCGGGCGGCTTGGATTGCTTTGGCTGCACCGGGCCGCGGCTGCGCGCCGAAGGCGTGCGCACAGTGGTGGATGCGGCCGACCTGGCGGTGGTCGGCATACTCGAAGTGGTGGGCCATCTGCCGCGCATCTGGCGCGAATACCGGAGGCTGGTTGCCGCCGCCCGCGCGGAAAAGCCGGATCTGGCCATCCTCACCGATTCACCCGACTTTCACCTGCGCGTGGCGCGCCGCCTGGCGGCCCAAGGCATCCCGGTGGTTTACCTGGTGGCGCCGCAAGCCTGGGCATGGCGAAAGGGCCGCGTGAAAACGCTGCGCCGCACCGTCACGCGCCTGCTATGCATCTTTCCGTTTGAGGAGGAGTTTTTCCGCGCCGCCGGAGTGATGACAGTCTATATCGGCCATCCGCTGTCCGGTTTGGTGAAGCCGTCGCTCAGCCGGGAGGAGTTTTTCAGGAAACACGGATTCGATCCGGCCCGTCCATTGATATCGGTGCTTCCCGGAAGCCGGCGTGGAGAAGCGGCGCGGCACATGCCCGCGCTGATGGAGGCGGTTCGCATCCTCAATCGCGAGCAGGCCATGAGTTTTGTCTTGCCCGCTTCGGCCACCACCGGGGCCGGGTTTTTCGCTAGTCGCGTCGGGGACGCGGCGGTGCGGGTGATCGAAGGGGAAAGTTGGGATGCCATGGCGCACTCCACGCTGGCGCTGGCCGCCAGCGGAACGGTGACGGTGGAGGCCGCGCTGTTGGGCGTCCCGATGGTGACGTTTTACAAGGTCACCACGCCCAGTTGGCTGTTGGGGAAGTTGATGGTTAAGGTGCCTTACTACACGATGGTCAACCTGATTGCGGGACGGCAGGTGGTGCCCGAGCTGATGCAGAGCGAGATGACGGGCGACCGCATCGCCGGCGAAGCGTTGCGGCTGCTGCGCGACACTGATGCGCGGGAACGCATGCTGGCGGGCCTGGCCGATGTGCGGCGCCGGCTGACCGAAGCGGGGCCGGGCGAAGCACCGCGGCGCGCCGCGGCCATCATACAGGATATTCTGGAAGGACAGGTGGCTCATGTATCGTGAATTTCGCGCGCTCTCCGGGGCTCTGGCGGCGAGCGTGCTCCTGGCAATGGCAGCATGGCCGATGGCGGCCCAGGAACGCCGCGCCGGTCCGCAAATCGACGTGCAGGATTATACGATAGACGCGGATATCTCCCCCAACTCGCAAACGCTCTCGGCCAAGGCGGTGGTGCGATTCGTGCCGCTGGTGGACAATCTGGCATCGGCCACCTTTGAGCTGAACAACGCGCTCAACATCGCCCGCGTGGTGGATGGCCAGGGAAAACAGATTGCCGCTTCCCGCAACCAGCAGGATTCTTCCGTCCGCCTCGCGTTCGATCCGGTGCTCGCCAAGGGCCAGCCCACGAGCATTTCGTTTGAGTACGACGGCAAGCTCAGCGGGCAGGAGGATTCGCCGGTGGAAGGCATCCGCTTCGCCGCCATCCATCCGGATTTCGCGTTCCTGATGTATCCGGCGCGCTGGTTCCCCGTGAGCGGCTACTCGACCGACCGCTTCGCCGCCGACATGCGCATTTCCGTGCCACAGGGGTATGTGGTGCTGGGCAGCGGCATGGATTCTCACCAGGCGGCCGGCGACAAGGTCCAATACGAATTCAAATTCGAGCACGCGTCCTTCCCCGGCAGTATAGCGGTGGTGAAGGATACTCCCAAGCGCGCGCAGGCCGAAGGCGTCACCACGTCGGTCTACTTCCGCGGCGCGGAGGGCGACAGGGCGGAGGCTTACGGGAACGAGACCAGCCAGATCATGTCGTACTTCTCCGGCGTGTTCGGGCCGCCGCCCTACGCCGACCTGACGATCGTCGAGACCGAAGCTGGCGCGCCCAACGGGTTCGCCGCGCCCGGCCTGATATTCCTCTCGCCGCGCGCCGTGACGCGCCCGGTGGCTTCCAAGCTGCTGGCCAACGAGGTTTCGCGCCAGTGGTGGGAAGAAATGGTTTCCGCGACCACCCGCAATCACCTGTGGCTGACCAATGGGCTGGCGGCGTACTCGGAACTGTTGTGGGTGGAGCACACCTCGGGCAAGGGCGCCATGGAAAGCCAGCTTCACGACGTGATGGTGGAATCGCTCACGGTGGACACCGTGCCGATCATGCAATCGGCGCGACTGGAAGACTATTCTCCGGAGCTATGGGCGCTGACCGGCAGCAAGGGCGCCGCCGTCGCCAACATGCTGCGCTACCTGATCGGCGACGACAAGTTTTTCGAGGTGCTCAGGCAATATGCACAGGGGCGAGTCTGGAGAACCGCGAGTACCGAAGATTTTCGCGAGGTAGCGGAAAAAGTGGCCGGCAAGAACCTGGGCTACTTCTTCCTGCAGTGGATCGAATCGAGCGGCGCGCCGGAATTCAAGCTCGAATACACGGTCTACCGGACGAAGATTCCGAAAGAGGGCTTCCGCGTGATGGGCAAGATCAGCCAGGATATGGATACGTTCCGCATGCCGGTCGATCTGAAGATCGAGACCGACGGCAACCCGGAGCAGCAGCGTATCGAAGTGGTGGGCACGTCGTCGGAGTTTTCGATCGACACTTTCGGCAAGCCGAAGAACATCGTCATCGACCCGGACAACCGGGTTCTGCGCTACAGTCCGGCGCTGCGGGTAGCGGTGGCGATCAAGCGGGGCGAACAGTTCGCCGAGCTCAGCCAGTTCCCGGAAGCGCTGCAGCAATATCAGAAGGCGCTCGAAACCAACCGCACGAGCTCGCTGGCGCACTATCGGATCGCGGAAGTCTACTTCCTGCAGAACAACTTCCAGCCGGCCGCCAACGAGTTCCGCGAAGCGCTGAACGGCGACCTGCAGCCCAAGTGGACCGAGGTCTGGGCGCACATCAACCTGGGCAAGATTTTCGACATCACGGGCCAGCGCGACCGCGCCGTGAACGAGTATAACCTCGCCATGCGCACCAAGGACGACACGCAGAGCGCGCAGGAGGAAGCCACCAAGTACCTGAAGACCGCATACGAGCGGCCGCGGCGGGTGGAACAATAGCCGTGGCGCAGGCTGTCGAGCCTGCCGTGCCGGGAGTCGCCTCGGCTTCTCGCGTGAATTGGGACGTACAACCGCTCAATACACGTTGCCGGGGCGTATTCTGAATCGGCCCATTTTCAGCGACAACATGCCGATCGCTCTCACGGGGTCTCCGGTTTCAGGGGACCACCGGTCGACAATATGGTATTGCCCGTTCTTCACTCCCTCGACGATCCATTGCGCCCCATCCAGACCAATCCGTACCGTCCCGTCCGGACCAGGTGGAGTTTCGTTCACCCCTGCCAAAGTGGGCAAATTCCAAAAGTCGGCCGCGGCCAAGGCTTCCAGTAACGATTGGGTCTTGGCTTTGGTCAGCCAAGAGACTCCATAGCGGATTATTCTCCCAGGCTCATAGCCGCCCTGGCCGGATGTCATCCGGAAATGCATCCGTCCCGAACCGCTTGCCCGCAGCACCAGCCGCACGGCGATGGGGTGATCCAACGTGCGCAGCCACAGGAACCGGTAAGCCTCCGCCATCGGATCCTGCGAAAGTTCCCACAGCGAGGGCTCGTGCAGGGCCTTGAGTTGTTTGGCATACCAGCTCGCCTTGAAGTCGTGCTCCTGCGGCGTCGTACCGAGAACGCCGGGCGGAAAGTACTGCTGGGCGGGCAACTCCCCGGCTCCGGCCAGCAGCAAGCACAAGAACGTGAACAGTCGCATGGCGTTGCTTTCGTTGTACTGACGTAGCAACCACGACAGCCGTTGCAGCCGTCGAAGCAAATTGTCAGCCTTCGGCACGGAAGAAAAGCCGAGACGACTCTCGGCTCAGCAGGCCCGACGGCCTGCGCCACGGACGTTAAACTTCCAGCTTCCAGGGCGCGCGGTAGCGGGCCTCGAGGTAGGGAAGGACTTCGGGTTGGCGGACTGTCATCGCCCGGTCGTCCCACTCGAGAGTGAGGCCGTGGCGCATGGAAATGTTGGCCAGCACGCAGGTGAGCGTGGAGCGCACGCAGTTTTCGATATCGCTGGTGGGGTGCTGGCGAGAGCGGATGCACTCCATGAAGTTGCGCCAGTGGGGAAGGTTCATGGCCCCCAGTTCCTGGCTGTTCTCGACCACCGGCGTGGCGCCGGGGCCCTGCTTGAAAATGGTGTAACCGCCGCGATTGACCATCAGCGTGGCTTTGGTTCCGTGGAAAGCCGTCCCGTATCCCGAGTTATACATAGGGAACGCATTCGCGGTGCGGCTTTCGTACGCGCCGACGAAGCCGGGATAGCGGTAGGTGACCAGCATGGTGTCCGGCGTTTCGGTATTGTCGGTAACATAAAACTTGCCGCCCTGGGCGGAAATCCCGAGCGGCATGGCCTCATCGAAAGCGAACTGGACGATGTCCATCAGGTGCACGCCCCAATCGGTCATGTTGCCGCCGGCATAATCCCAGAAATAGCGGAATGTGGAGTAGCGGTCACTGGCCACGCCCCAGCGGTTGGCGTTGAAAGGGCGCGCCGGCGCCGGCCCCAGCCATAAATCCCAATCGAGGGTGCGCGGTGGATCGCTGTCCGGCGGATTGCCCCAGCCTTCCTTTTTGGTAGCGCCAGCCTGAAAGGTGCGGCAGAAGGTGATGTCGCCCAGTTCGCCGCTCTTGACGATTTCGCGCGCCTTGCGGAAAAATCCGCCGGAACGCTGCATGGTGCCGCCCTGGACCACGCGCTCGAACTTGCGCGCCGCCTGGATCATCTTGAGGCCTTCCTCGACGTACACGCAGGCCGGTTTTTCCACCCACACATCCTTGCCGGCCTTGCAGGCTTCCACGGTCATGTAGGCATGCCAGTGATCGGGCGCAGCAATGCATACGGCATCCACAGACTTGTCGGCCAGGATCTCGCGAAAATCACGAACGGCTTGGACGCCGGGGAAACCACCTTTACGCGCCCGTTCCACCGCGGCATCGAGGGCCGGCTGGTAAACATCGCAAACCGCGACAATTTCAAAGCCGGGTGTCTTGAGGCAGTAGCCGAGATTGTCGTAGCCCATGCGGCCCACACCGATGAACGCGATATTGACCTTGTCGTTGGCGCCTCTCAGGTTCCCGGTGAACAGCGACGAAGTGAGGGCCGCGCCGCCGGCCGCTTTCAGAAACGCGCGGCGATCCGCGGATTCGTTTGTCATGCCCTCTGTTGTAGCAGGTTTGCGATCACCGCACGGCGCCCTGGGGATGCACCGACACCCTGCCTATGCGTGCGCCGGACGGAGGCGAGCCTCCTGGAACAAAGGCTCGCCCCACACGGCGGCGATCAGAACGACAGGTGCATATCCAACTGCAGGAAGCGCGGGCTGCCGATGGTGTGCTGGATCATTCCCAGGCTGCCCGTTGGTGGAACAGTCGCGGGCGGCTCGTAGTTGGGATAGAAATCGACGTCATTATTCGGGGTGTCGAAGTTCGGATGATTAAAGAGGTTGAACGCGTCGAAGCTGAAGCGCAGGTTGAAACGCTCGCTCAACTGGAACCGTTTGCCGAGCGAAGTGTCGATGCGCACGCCGAACGGACCGCGGAACAGGTTGCGTCCGCTGGTGCCGAAAACCGACTCGCCGGTGTCGCCGGCCGGGACGCCGTCCTGGCCCGGCGCCAGGAACTGTGGCGCAAAGGCGGCCGGGTTCAGAACCGGGTTCGCGGCGTTCACGCCGGTGGTCCCCTGCAATTGAGCTTGCTTCGCGGTCACCCCCGGGGCCAGCGGAACAATCGGATTGGTGATTTCATCGTTGCTGGAGAAGTACAGGCTGGCGATGGAACCCGAATAATCGTACACGCTGTACGGCTGGCCGCTCTGCGCGACCGTTTGGGTGCCGATGGTCCAGCCGTTCAGGAGTGCGTTGAGGGCCTTGTTCGCTTTGAAACCCTGCACGACGGGTATCGCGTAGGTCAAGTTGATCAGGAACACGTGAGTCTGGTCGAAATCCGACGAACCGTATCCCGACTTGAGATTCAACGTGTCGCCGCCGTTGTAGAAAAGCCCGGCTCCGCTTTGGTCGTCAAGACCATGAGACCAGGTATAGCTAGCCGTGAATTGCAACCCGCTGGACAGCCGTTTGCGGACCTGAAGCTGGAGAGCGTCGTAGTTCGAAATTCCCTCGGCTTTGTAGAGGACCGAATTGGCGCTGTAACCGATGTAAGGAACCCGAATACCCGTGTTACCGCCCTCCAAAGTGTTGACCGGTTCGAGCGGGTTCGCGGCGGTGCTCCCCGAGACGTAGGAGAACCCATAAGAGGAGGTCTGGCCGTTGACCGGATTGGTAGCCGTGGCGATCATGGGTTCGTTAAACGTAACCGGAACCACTTGATGCTGGCCGTGATTGCCCACGTAGCCGCCGCTCACCAGCCAACTGTTGTTGAGCTGATATTGCAAGTCGACGGTCCAGTTCTCGCTGTACGGCAGTTTGTTGTTGATATCGTAACCGCTGAAAATGAACGGCCCGTAGAGATTTCCCGGCGGATTCACTTCCTTGGTGGTGTCGGCGAGATTCGGAAGCTGCGCCAGGAATGCCGCGGGACTGCCCGGAATCGCGGCGCCGGCGGTGGGGAAGGGATTCGCGAAGGTGGAGCTGGAATTGGCCGTGACCTCACTCACAAAGGGCGGAGATAATGTGACGCCGAACGGACCACTGAATCCGCCGCCGGCGCCCGCCGACAGATAGCTGAACAGCTCGCCCCGGTCGTAATAAATGCCTGCCCCGGCGCGCACGGTCAGTTTCGCCGTCGGACTCCACGCCACGCCGAGGCGAGGCGCGAAACCCCACTGGCGCTGATTCAACAGTGAATTGCTGGCGCCCGAAGTGGCCATGGACGGATTGTTCCCGGCGATCTCCAGCCCGGAGCCGGTGATCGTGTCGGTGGCGGCATCGTAGGCGTAATCGGCCGCATTAAAGCCGGTCAAACGTCCGTACTTCTCGCTCAGCGGGCCGTCCAAGTCCCAGCGCAGCCCCAGAGTCACCGTGAGGTCGCTGCGAACCTTGTAACTGTCGGTGACGTAGGCTCCGGCGGTGTCGGACCGGTAGTAGCGGTCCGCCGATCCGAGGAACGCCGTCGAATAGGTTCCGGTGCGGACGGTGCCTTTGACGAAGTTGACGAAGCTGCTGAAAGCGACGATGTCGCTGTTGGTGTTGTTGTTGATGATATTGAGCTGCGTGTGGTCCCAGTTCGCGCCGAAGCTTAAGGAATGACGTCCCATCACCCATCGCAGTGTGGTCGCATACTCCCATTGATTCTGGTACATCCCGGCGTTGCCGAAGCTGGGGTTGGCGCCGAACGTGAAGCTGCCTCCCAAGCTATTGTCGGCCTTGGAAAACTTGATTTCCGGGAAGGCCGAGCCGCCCGGAAGGCTGATCCCGAAGTCGGCGGGCGTAAAGCCATCGGTGGTCGACGCGTACGCTTGCAGGCGCGTAAAGCCTGCGCGCTGTTGCCAAGTGATCGTGGGCGCCAGAATCACGGTATTGTCGAACGATATTACATGGCTGCCGGCCTGCAACGTTTGCGGGAAACCCAGCGCCTGAGTGACGGCTGCGAATGGTGTAGTGGTCGGATCGTTCTGAATATAATACTTGGCTGCCAGGCGATCCTTGTCGCTGATCACATAGTCGATGTTGGCGGAGCCTTGATTCACCTGCGCCTGCGTATGCGGGCCTGTCTGCAAGGCGTCGTAGCCGAGCTGCTTCGCCGTAGCGGCATTGGTAACATTCGGGGTCGGGATCAAATAGGATCCGTTGGGGAGTTTCGCGCCGAGCATTGCCATTGCCACCGGATTGAGCTGGCTCGCAGTGAGGGCCGTACCGTAATCCGCCTGGACCGCATTGATGATTCCGGTCGCGCTGCGGTCGTTGGTCAGCGTGATTGGAACAATGGCACCAACGGTGGACGATTGCCCATCCGCGATTCTCACTCCCTGGTAGGAGACGAAATAGAAGAGCTTGTCCTTCTTGACCGGCCCGCCCAGGATCCCGCCGAACGCGTTGCGGTTCAGGAATGGCACTTTGGTGAGGACCGCCGGAGAGGCGTTATAGAAGAACGGCGCGGCGTTCATGTCGCTGTTCTGGAAATGTTCATACGCTTCGCCGTGCAGCGTGTTGGTGCCCGATTTGGTGATCACACTGATGTGAGCGCCGCTATTGGCCCCCTGCGACGCGTCGTACATCGCCGCGTTCACCGCGATTTCCTGGATTGTCTCCGGAGCCGGCGTGGGAAGCGCCTGACCGATCGCGCCGTATACCGACGTGCTGGTCTGAGACGACCCGCCCACTCCGAAATTCTCGCCCGTGTTCAGGATGAAACGATTTTCACCGACTTGGCTGGTGGAGTTCCCATTAAAAAGGTTGTTCGTATTTACGCCGTTCAGCGAGAAACTGTTGCTGGTGTCGCGCTGGCCGTTCGCATAAATCGCCTGGTTTCCCAACCCGGTGTTGGAGCCCCCACCACCCAGCATATCGGCGTGGACCCCGGGCGTCAGGATCGCCAGTTGCGTGAAGCTCCCGGTTCCCAGCGGCGTGTCCTGGATGGTCACCTGATCGACCACGTAACCGTTGGTGGTGTCCACCTGATTCATCAACGGAACCGCCGTCACTTCCACCGTCGTGCTGACCGCGCCCACTTGCAGGCTGCCATCGACGGTGGTGGTGCGGTCCCCATTCACCAGAACCTCCGTATGTGTTTCGGTTTCAAACCCCTCTTTGGTTATCGTCAACTTGTAGGTTCCGGCCGGCAGGTTCGAGGCCAGGTACGAACCGTTGGTTTGCGTCTTGGCGGTCACTGCAAAGTTGGTTGCGATGTTGAGCGCCTTCACGGTCGCGCCAGGTACGGCCGCGCCGGTGGCATCCTTAACCGTGCCGGTTATCGCGCCCTGAATCTGCTGCGCGCGCAACGCGGGATAGGCGCCGGCGCAGATTAACATTGTCCAGCAGACAGCTTTTCTGAGAAAATCGGTCGGTAAACTTTTCATGATTTTTCTCCACGAGACAGAGTCGTTCGACGTTGACAGAACCCCTAGGTTATGTTGCCTTCCGGCCGAAGCCGGTTCCTGCGCCGGCGGTAGCCAGACGCAATGCCAATACAACGAAACCGTGCCCGGAGGATCAGAACAGGTTACCTGATCCTCAATTACAGCTTGGTGAAACCTCAGATTTTGGGGACACTTCAAACTCCCATTTGTGCGAGTATAGCAGGCCCGAAGCGCTTTCGCGCGCGGGGTGGGCGCAACCTGCCCGAACCGGCGCCGCCAGCGAGACACGGCGAAACCCCATGGTGCAGGGAGGGCCAGGCGGTTCCACGATGGCGAGCCCGATTCAAGCATAATGAGTAGTCGACATGAAGGCCTCTGCTGCCGCGCTTGCGGCGACTTGTCTCGCCTCCCTGGCCGCTGCCCAGGATACACGGAGGGTGGTCGAACCTTCGATTCCGCTGGCCTGCGCGACCCTGAACGCGAAGATCGGGCGCGCCGCGACGTCCATCGCTCCTGAGGACGAAAGCAAGCTGGACACGGCGCGCATCCAGGCGGCACTCGATGCGTGCCCGGCCGGCCGCGCGGTCGTGCTCGATCGGGCCTCGGAGCGGATCGACGCGTTTCTCTCCGGGCCGCTCGAACTGCGGCGCGGCGTTGCGCTGGTGGTGGCGCGCGGCGCGTACCTGTTCGCCTCGCGGAACCCTCGCGACTACGATCTGCAGCCGGGCGTCTGCGGCACGATCACCGAGGAGGGCCACGGTTGCCGGGCGCTGATCAATGGCGACGGCGTGGTTGACGCGGGGGTAATGGGCGACGGCGTGATCGACGGGCGCGGCGGGGAGACGATTCTCGGGCAAACCATCAGTTGGTGGAACCTGGCGGACATGGCTCGCGCGGGCGGCAGCCAGAACAACCCGCGGCTGATCGCGCTTCGACGCTGCGACAACTTCACGCTCTATCGCATCACGCTGATGAATTCGCCGAACTTTCACGTGGGGTACAGCGGCGGCAACGGATTCACGGCGTGGGGCGTCAAAATCCGGTCGCCGGAGCGGGCGCGCAATACCGACGGCATCGATCCCGGCAATTCGACCAACGTAACCATCACGCATTGCTATATCCACACGGGCGACGACCAGGTGGCGATCAAAGCGCCGTCAGGCGCGCCGACCACGCACATGAGCATCGTGCACAACCACTTCTATTCGGGGCACGGAATGTCGATCGGCAGCCCGACCGATGGCGGCGCGAGCGCCATTCGCGTGGCGGACCTTTCCATCGATGGCGCCGATAACGGCCTGCGCATCAAGTCGAACATCACGCGCGGCGGGCTGGTCGACGACGTCGTGTTCGAAGGCGTCTGCATCCGCGACACGGCCAACCCGATTCTGATGGACACCAACTACACCGCGCACGTCAGCAAAGAAGATAGCAAGCCGCCGGTCTTCCGCAACATAACGGTTCGCAATGTGCGTGTGGAAGGAGGCGGCAAGGTGACGCTGGAGGGTCTGGATGCGGCGCATCGCCTGGGAATTCAGTTCGACGGCGTCGTGTTCGACGATCCGGCGAACGTCCAGGTGTCGGCCAAGCATGCGGACGTGAAGATCGGGCCGGGCGAGTTCAATCTCAAGGTGACGGGCGCGGACCTGACGGTCTCCGGCAGGGCCGGGAAGAGCGGGAAAAACGCCTGCACGGCCAAGTTCGTCGATTTTCCGCTGCGGTAAGGGACCTCGCGACCTCTGCTACGATGAAATTTCCCTGCAATTATGGCGCTGCGTTTTTATAACACCCTCTCGCAACGCGTCGAGGAGTTCCGCCCGGCGCGCGACAACACGGTGCGGTTGTATACCTGCGGTCCCACGGTCTACAGTTACGCCCACATCGGCAACTTCCGCACTTTCACCTTCGTCGACATTCTGCGGCGGTGGCTGCGGGCCAGCGGTTACGGCCTGGATCACGTGATGAACATCACCGACGTGGACGACAAAATCATCCGCAACGCGGCGGCCGAGAA
>Ga0181529_10005508_pt1 | contig 13243 bp, 9 predicted proteins | sample PEATcosm2014_Bin_36_FD_119763 | JGI IMG/M metagenome (GOLD analysis project Ga0181529, IMG submission 119763) | Peatland microbial communities from MTU Mesocosm Facility, Houghton, MI, USA - PEATcosm2014_Bin10_30_metaG | ecosystem: Environmental > Terrestrial > Soil > Wetlands > Peat | place... | reverse complement strand
CGGGCTCGACCTCACGCCGGCCGAAGAGGCCGACGCGCATCTGATCCGTCACGCCGAGCACCTGCTGTCGCCGGCGATCGGCGCCTCGACCTCGCGTCTGGTGCTGTCGCTGCTGCTGCGCCGCCGCGCGATGTCGGGCAAGTCGGCGCTGAAGCTGCTCGACGACGCCTCGGCGGCGATCCAGTCGAGCCGCGACCAGTTGCAGCACGCGCTCGACCACGCGCGCCAGGGCATCACCGTCTTCGACAACAATCTCGCGCTCACCGCCTGGAACCGCGAATTCGCCGACCTCTTCGCCCTGCCGCCGGCGATGATGCGGGTCGGCGTCGGTCTCGACGAGATCGTCCGTTTCAACGCCGCGCGCGGCGCCTACGGCCCGGGGCGCAGCGACGATCTCGTCGCTGAGCGGCTCGAGAGCCTGCTCAACCACGAAGAGCCGATCCGTTTGAGGCTCCATCCCTCGCTCAGGGTGCTGGAGATCCGCTCGGCGCGCCTGCCCGACGGCGGCATCGTCACCACCTACACCGACGTCACCCAGACGGCGCTGGCCGAAGAAGACCTCGCCGCGACCAACGAGCGGCTGGAGCGCCGGGTGCGCGAGCGCACCGCCGAGCTCGAACGGCTCAACCGCGAGCTCGCCAGCGCCAAGACCGCGGCCGAGGAGGCGAACCTCTCCAAGACGCGCTTCCTCGCCGCCGCCGGCCACGACATCTTGCAGCCGCTCAACGCGGCGCGGCTCTACGCCAGTTCGCTGTCGGAAGTCGCCGCCCACGGCGTCGTCGAGGAGCGCGTCTCGCTGGTGCGCAACGTCGACGCTTCGCTCGAGGCGGTCGAGGAGATCCTTTCGGCGCTGCTCGACATCTCGCGCCTCGACGCCGGCGCGACGCGGCCGCAGATCTTCGATTTCTCGATCGTCGACGTGTTCCGTCAGCTCGAAATCGAGTTCGCGCCGACGGCGCGCGCCAAGGGGCTGACGCTGCGTTTCGAACCTTCGTCGGTGATTGTGCGCTCCGACCGGCGGCTGATGCGCCGCCTGCTGCAGAACCTCGTCTCCAACGCGCTCAAGTACACGCCCAAAGGCCGCGTCGTGGTCGGCTGCCGGCGGCTCGTCGGCGGCCAGGTGCGGATCGAGGTGTGGGACACCGGCCTCGGCATTCCCGCCAACCAGCAGCGGCTGGTGTTCGAGGAGTTCCAGCGGCTCGAACAGGGGGCGCGGGCGGCGCGCGGTCTCGGCCTCGGCCTGTCGATCGTCGAGCGGCTCGGCCGCGTGCTCGGCCACCCGATCGCCGTGCGCTCGTGGCCGGGCCGCGGCTCGGTGTTCTCGGTCGTCGCGCCGCGCGGCGCGATCGGCGTCGCCCCCGCCGCCGAGCCGGGCGCGCCGGAGCCGCATGTCGCCCCCGACGCGCTGATGGGCCTGCGCGTGCTGGCGATCGACAACGAGCCGCGGGTGCTCGACGGCATGCGCACGCTGTTGACCAAATGGGGCTGTCGCGTCGCGATCGCGCTCGACCTGCGCGAGGCGCGCGCCGCGCTGGCGACGCTCGACGGCCTGCCCGACGCGATCGTCGCCGATTACCATCTTGACGAAGGCGACGGCCTCAGCGCCATCGCCGCGCTGCGCCACCAGCTCGGCGAGCGCACGCCGGCGATCCTCGCCACCGCCGACCGCAGCGTGGAAGTGCGCGAAGCGGCGGCGCGCGCCGACGTCGCCTTGCTCAACAAGCCGCTGAAGCCCGCGCCTTTGCGCGCGCAACTGCGGCGGTGTCAGGCGTTGAGGGAAGCGGCGGAGTAGAAGGCGCCGCGCTTTCAGCCCTCTTCCTTCGCGTCCTTGCCGGCGAAGCCCGCCGCTTCGAGGGCGAGGTGGACCTTGTTCTGGAAGCTCGCGTCCTCACCTTTGACGAGCGGCTCGGCGGCGGCGGCGATCGCGTCGCATAGGGCGACGACCCACGGAACCTCCGACTTGAAGAAGTCGCCGAGCACGTACGGGTAGACCAGCGCCTTGTCGCCGGGATGGCCGATGCCGATCCTGACCCGCTTGTAGTCGTTGCCGATATGGGCGGTGATCGAGCGCAGGCCGTTGTGGCCGGCCGAGCCGCCGCCGACCTTGACCCTGACCTTCCCCGGCGCGAGGTCGAGTTCGTCGTGGACGACGACGATCGACTCGAGGCCAAGCTTGTAGAAGCGCATCGCCTCGCCGACGCTGCGCCCGGATTCGTTCATATAGGTCTGCGGCAGCAGCAGCGCGACGCGCTCGCCGCCGATCGGCCCTTCGGCGATCAGCCCCCGGAAGCGCGAACGGAACGGGCCGATGCGATGCTCGTCGGCGATGCGCTTCACCGCCATGAAGCCGACGTTGTGGCGATTGCGGGCGTGTTCGGCGCCGGGATTGCCGAGCCCTGCGATGAGCAGCATGTCCCCTCGCGATTCGAAAAGGCCCGCCCGCCGGGATGGGCGGACGGGCCTGAGGCGTTGACGGCGTGGCGCTTAAGCCGGCGCGTTACTTCTTGCCGGCGCCCTTGGTCGGCGCGGCGGCGGCGCCCTTGGCCGGGGCGGCGGGCGCAGCGCCGGCGGCCGGGGCCGCAGCGCCGGCGGCGGCCGCGGGCGCGCCCTCGGCGGCGGGAGCGGCGGCGCCAGGCGCGGCGGCCGTCGTCGCGGCGGCCGCGGCGGCGACAGGCGTCTCCTCGGTGAAGATGGTCGGCGGCACCACCGTTACGACGGTGTAGTCGATCCGGGTGTCGGCCGGCTTGCAGCCTTCCGGCAGCTTGAGCGCGGTGACGTGCACCGAATCGTGGAAGTCCATGCCGGTGAGGTCGACGACGATCGATTCAGGGATCGACTCGGCCGGGACGACCAGTTCGACGCTGTGCAGCACGAGATTGACCGCGCCGCCCTTCTTGAGGCCGGGCGACGCTTCGCGGTTGGTCACGCGCACCGGCACCGCGATGCGCACGCGCGTGCCCGCCTTGAGGCGGAAGAAGTCGACGTGCATCGGCGTGTCGGTCACCGCGTCGAGCTGGTAGTCGCGCGGCAGCACGCGCTGCTTGCGGCCTTCGATGTCGATCTCGAAGATCGAGGTCAGGAACTGACCGGAATAGATGAATTTGTTGAGGTCTTTGAAATCGACCGAGATCGGCTCGGCCGCCTCGCCGCCGCCGTAGACGACTCCCGGAACGCGGCCTTCGCGACGAACGGAGCGGGCGGCCCCCTTGCCAATCCCGCTGCGCGTCACGGCCGCGAGCTGCTTGATCGCTGCCATGTCGAATATCCTTTTTTAAGCGCGCCACGCCTCCAGGGGTGTCGGAAACGGCGCGAAGCCGGGCTTATAATGGCGCGGCGGCGCGAGGGCAAGGCCGCGGACGCGCGCTTCCACCCGCCGCCGCGGGGGGCTGGCGCTTCGGCGTGAGGCGCGTTAACAAAACGGCGCGGAATTTGCTTCACAATCGGGGCGATTCGCAGACGGCGCAGGAGGTTGTGCCGTAACGGAGCGGTATGATGCTTGAGCGCGACGGGCGCGACAAAGCGCTGATCGTCCTGCACCAGGGCCACTCGACGCCGGGCCGCATCGGGGCGCTGCTGGCTGAGCGCGGCTTCGCGCTCGACATTCGCCGCCCGAGCCTCGGCGAGCCGCTGCCGGCGACGCTCGCCGAGCACGCCGGCGCAATCGTCTTCGGCGGGCCGATGAGCGCCAACGACGAACTCGACTGGGTCCGGCGCGAGATCGACTGGCTCGCCGTGCCGCTCAGCGAGGACAAGCCGTTGCTCGGCGTCTGCCTCGGCGCGCAGATGCTCGCCCGCCAATTGGGCGCTCCGGTCTTCACTTATCCCGACAAGCGCAGCGAAATCGGCTATTACCCGGTCGTTCCGACGCCGGAAGCCGATCGTCTGTGCGCCGCGCCGTTCCCGCGCTGCGTCTATCATTGGCACTGCGACGGCTTCGAGCTGCCGCGCGACGCGCGGCTGCTGGCGGCGAGCGACGGCGAATTCCCCAATCAGGCCTTCGCCTTCGGGTCGCGCGCGCTGGCGCTGCAGTTCCACCCCGAGGTCACCTACGCGATGATCTGCCGCTGGACGACGCGCGGGGCCGAGCGGCTCGAGCGGCCGGGCGCGCGGCCGCGGTCCGAACATCTCGAGGGTTGGTTCCGCTACGATCGCGCCGTCGCGCTGTGGCTCGAGACGATGCTGCCGGCGTGGCTGGACGGCGCGCTCGCTGCCGGCGAGACGCGCGAGCCGACGCCGCTCAATCGCGCGCCGCGCGGCTGGGGCTCCGCGCCGACGCTCGAACTCGGGACAGGCCTGGCGGCGGCCTCGCCGCGCTGAGGCCCGCCCGCAGCGGCGCGTTCTAAAACAGCGATCCTTGGCCGTTCTTGGCCGCCTTCGGCCTGCCGCGCTTCGCCTGCGGCTCGCTCGCATGCCCGCCGGCGGTTGCGCCGAGCTCGGCGTCGGCGAATTGGACCCGCAGCGCCTGGCCGGGCGCGACGGCGGCGGCGCGCAGCAGCGGCGTTCCCTTCGCGTCGCGCACCAGCGCAAAGCCGCGCGCCAGCACGCTGGTATAGCTGACCGCTTCGAACATGCGCTCCGCCCTCGCCAGGCGTTCGCCGCGCCGGCGCTGCGCTTCGAACAGCGCGCGGCGCAACCGGCCGTCGAGCTGGCCCAGCGAACGCGCGCGCTCTTGCCCGCGGCGGCCTTCGCCCTGCGCTGCGGTCGCGAGCCGGCGCGCCGCGGCGACGAGGCGGTCGGCGCGCCGCTCGGTCAGCGTCGCGCCGGCGCGCTTGAGGCGTTGCGCAAGGCCGCGGCGGCGCTCGGCGAGGCCGGCGAGCCGCGCCTGCGGCGATTGGCGCGCGAGCCGACGCGACAGATGGGCGAGCGCCAGCGCGCGCGCGTCGAAGGCCGCCCGCGCCCGCGCGGTGAGCGCGACGCGCGCAGCGTCGAGGCGCTGGCGCGGCGCGGCGAGGATCGCTTCGCCCGACGGCAGCGCGCGCGTCAGCGCCCTCAGCTCGGCGCGGCGCCGCTCGGCGAGCCGCAACGCCGCGCCGGCGAGCCGGCCGGCGAGATCGGCGAGCGTCGCCAGCAGTTCGGCGCGCACCGGCACGCTGAGTTCCGCCGCGGCGGTCGGCGTCGGCGCGCGCAGATCGGCGGCGTGGTCGATCAAAGTCCAATCGGTTTCGTGGCCGACGGCGGAGACGAGCGGGATGTCGCTCTCCGCCGCGGCGCGCACCACGATTTCCTCGTTGAAACTCCACAGGTCCTCGAGCGAGCCGCCGCCGCGGGCGACGATGATGAGGTCGGGCCGCGCAATCGCGCCGCCCGGCGGCAGCGCGTTGAAGCCGCGGATCGCCTGCGCGACCTCGGCGGCCGAAGTCTCCCCCTGCACGCGCACCGGCCACACCAGCACATGAACGGGAAAGCGATCGGCGAGGCGATGCAGGATGTCGCGGATCACCGCGCCGGTCGGCGAGGTGACGACGCCGATGACGCGCGGCAGATAGGGAAGCAATTGCTTGCGCGCGGCGTCGAACAGCCCCTCTTCGGCCAGCGCGCGCCGGCGCGCCTCCAGCAGCGCCATCAGCGCGCCGACGCCCGCCGGCTCGAGCGATTCGACGATGATCTGATAGGCGGACTTGCCGGGAAAGGTGGTGATCTTGCCGGTGACGACGACCTCGAGCCCTTCCTCGGGCTTGACGCGCATGCGGCCGAAAACGCCCTTCCAGATCACCGCGTCGAGGCGGGCGTTGGAATCCTTGAGCGAGAAATAGACGTGGCCGGACGAATGCGGGCCGCGATAGCCGGAGATCTCGCCGCGCACCCGCACGTAGCCGAAGCGGTCCTCGATCGCCCGCTTGAGGGCGCTCGACAGCTCGCTGACCGAGAATTCGGGCGCGTTGGCGCCGGGGGAGTCAGAATCGCTCATCGCCCAAGACTATGCCGAAGCGGAGCCGCCGCGGCCAGCCGCCTTTCGCCGCCCTATGGCGCGGCGGCGAAAAAATGCCTACAAGCCCGGCGCGCCGGCGGAAGCGGGCCATGATGTCGCCGCCTTGTCCCGCCATAGGGGCGCGTCGGGCGGCTTCGGCTGTGGCTGCGCCGGCTGCAGACTGACGTTTGGAGCCCAGCAGAGCGGCGGCATGAGCAAGCGCACGATCGAGACCCTCGCCCGCCGCGTCGCCTTCGCACTGGTTTTGGCGGCGGCGGCCGCCGCCGTCTTCGGCGGCCACGTCTCCGCCCAGCAGCTCAGCGCCGACTGCCAGCGGCTGCGCGAGGCGATCGCCGACGCTTCGCGCGGCGATTCGGGGGCGCAATATCAGGCCGCCGCCGACCGCCAGCGCGCCGAGCTCGACCGCACCGTCGCCTACGCCAAGTCGATCGGCTGCGACCGCCATCAATTTCTGTTCTTCGGCGCGCCGCCGCCGCCGCAGTGCGGCGAAATCAACGCCCAGGTCGGCCGCATGCGCGCCAATCTCGACGAGCTGCAGCAGCGCGCCGGCAGCGGCCCCGGCGGGCGCGGCGAACCGATCGCCCGCTTCAACGCCCAGTGCACGACCGCGCAGCAGCAGCCGCAACAGCAGCAGCAGCCGGCCAACTTCCTCGACGCGATCTTCGGCAACCTCGCCCGGCAGCCGAGCGACGTCCAGACCGTGCCGCTGAACCCCGACCAGCCGGTCGAAGGCGCCGAAGCCGAGGCCGGCTCCAAGGCGGTGTGCGTGCGCGCCTGCGACGGCGCGTTCTTCCCCGTCTCCTATTCGGCGAGCCAGGGGCGTCTTGGCGGGCTCGACGACATGTGCCACGCGCTGTGCCCCAACGCCGACGTCTCGCTCTACACCTATCCGCCCTCGGGCCAGATCGAACAGGCGGTGTCGATCAACGGCGCGAAGTACATGGACTTGCCCAACGCGCTCAAATACCGCACGAGCCTCGATCCGACCTGCTCGTGCAAGCGCAAGGGCGAGAGCTGGGCCGACGCGCTCGCCGGCGCCGAAGCCAAGCTCGGGCGCGAATCGAAGGGCGACGTGTTCGTGACGCCGGAGAAGTCGATCGAGCTGTCGCGGCCGAAGCTCGACGCCAAGACCAAGGCCAAGACGCCGGCCGACGCCAAGGCGACGCCAGGGGCGACGCCGGCCGCGGCGACCGCCGACCCCGTCGTCGACGCGTTGAGTCAGCAGGCGGCGACGATCAGCCGCGAAGCCTCGGGCATCGCCGGCGGCGACGCGCAGACCGGCGCCAAATACGGCGAGGGCCAGGGTCAGACGGTCGATTCCGTCGACCCCGACGGCGTCAAGCGGAAGGTGCGGATAATCGATCCAACGCTCTGACGCGGCCGATCAGCGGCAGCAGGGCGACGAGCTCCGGCCCCGATTCGCGGCCAGTCAGCGCCAGCCGTAGCGGGTGGTAGAGGTCGCGACCCTTGCGGCCGGTCCGCGCCTTGAGCGTCGCCGTCCATGCGCTCCAGGTCTTTTCATCCCATGGCTCTTGCGGCAGACAGGCGGCCGCCTCGGCGAGGAAGCCGCGGTCCTCGACGACCGGCGCGATCGCGCCGTGAACGACGCCCCACCAGTCCGCCGCTTCGTCCAAACGGGCGAGATTGCCGCGCGTCGCCGTCCAGAACGGCTCGGCGATCGGCCCGGCGACGCCCAGCGCCTCCAGCCGTTCGCGCGCGGCGGCGAAAGGCAAGTGATGCAGCACGCGCGCCGACAGCGCCCTGAGCTCGGCTTCATCGAAACGCGCCGCGCCGCGCGAGATGTCGGCGAGGTCGAACGCGTCAGCGAGCTCGGCGAGCGAGCCGACCGGCCGCACCGCCTCGGCCGAGCCGACCAGCACCGCCAGCGCCGCGACCGCGAGCGCTTCGACGCCGCTCTCGCGTAAGGAACGGATCGACAGCGCGCCGCTGCGCTTCGACAGGCCTTCGCCGCCGGAGTCGGTGAGCAGATTGTGGTGGCCGAACGCCGGCGCCGCGGCGCCCAAAGCTTCGAAGATCTGGATCTGCACCGCGGTGTTGGTGACGTGGTCGTCGCCACGGATGACATGGGTGACGCCGAGGTCGATGTCGTCGACCACCGAGGGCAGCGTGTAGAGGTAGCTGCCGTCCTCGCGCCTGAGCACTGGATCGGAGAGCGAGGCGCAATCGATATGGCTCGAGCCCCGCACCGCGTCGTCCCAATGCACCACGCTTGGATCGAGCTTGAACCGCCAGTGCGGCCTGCGGCCGTCGGCTTCGAGCGCGGCGCGCTCGGCGTCGGTCAGCTTGAGCGCGGCGCGATCGTAGATCGGCGGGCGGCCGAGCGCCTGCTGGCGCTTGCGCCGGCGGTCGAGCTCCTCGGCCGTCTCGTAAGCGGGATAGAGCCGGCCCGCCCGCTTCAACGTCTCGGCCGCTGCTTGGTAAAACGCCATCCGCTCCGACTGCCGGCATTTCAGGTCGGGGACGATTCCGAGCCAGGCGAGATCGGCCTCGATCGCGTCGGCGTATTCGCGCCGCGACCGCTCGAGGTCGGTGTCGTCAAAGCGCAGGACGAAGCGCCCGCCGGCGCGCAAGGCGAACAGCCAGTTGATCAGCGCGGTGCGCGCGTTGCCGATGTGAATGAACCCGGTCGGCGAGGGGGCGAAGCGGACGGTGGGGCGAGCGGCCATGCGCCTTCATAGAAGCGTCGCCAAGACCCGGCAATATCGCCCGACCGCCGATTCGCGGCGCAAAACCGTCTGGGGACCCCGATGACGATCTCCGCCCTGGCCGCCGGCGTGGCTGGCGGCGGCCTTGCGCTGCATGTCTTCAGCGCCGCCATCGCCGCGGTCCGCTGCCGCCGTGGCGGCAGGCCGCTTGCCGCGCCCGCCGACGCGCCGCCGGTCGCCATCGTCCAGCCGCTGTGCGGGGTCGAAGCGTTCTCGAAGGAGACGCTCGCCTCGATCTTCGCCCTCGACTATCCCGATTACGAAGTCGTTTTCTGCGTCGCCGACGCCGCCGATCCGATCGCCCCGATCGCGCGGCGGGCGATGGCCGCGCATCCCGAGATTCCAGCGCGCCTGCTGATCGGCGACGACCGCGTCAGCGCCAATCCCAAGCTCAACAATGTCGTCAAGGGCTGGAAGGCGGCGCGGCGCGACTGGATCGTCATCGCCGATTCCAATGTGCTCATGCCGCGCGACTATATTCAGCGGCTGATGAAGCGCTGGCGCGCCGACACCGGCATCGTCTGCGCTCCGCCGCTCGGCTCGCGGCCCGCGAGCTTCGCCGCCGAGATCGAATGCGCCTTCCTCAACACCTACCAGGCGCGCTGGCAATATTCCGCCGAGGCGCTCGGCTTCGGCTTCGCCCAGGGCAAGACGATGCTGTGGCGGCGCGACGTGCTCGAGGCGGCCGGCGGGATCGAAGCGCTCGGGGCCGAGATCGCCGAAGACGCCGCTTCGACCAAGCTCGTCCATCGCGCGGACTTGCGCGCCCATCTCGCCAGCCCGCCGTCGCAGCAGCCGCTTGGCGCGCGCCGCCTGCGCGACGTCTGGGCGCGGCAGGTGCGCTGGGCGCGGCTGAGGCGCGCGACCTTCCCGCTCTATTTCGCCCCCGAGATCGTCACTGCCAGCCTGCTGACGCTCGCCGCGGCGGCGCTCGGCGGCGAAGAGCTCGGCCTGACCGCGCCAGTGGCGGTCACGCTCGCGGCGGCGATCTGGTACGGCGCCGAAGCGGCGCTCGCCGCCGCCGCCGGATGGCCGCTCGCCTGGTCGTCGCCCGCCGCTTGGGTGGCGCGCGACGCGCTGCTGCCCGCGTTGTGGCTGAGCGGCTGGATGAACGCCCGCTTCGTCTGGCGGGGCAACGTCATGTCGGCCGACGAGGAATCGCTCGCCGCCGAAGGGACCAGCGGCGGCGCGGGCGGGTGACGCCTTGGCGAAAACGCCTTCGCTCAACCATTCGCGTCATGGCCGTCCCCGGAACAAGTCCACAGCCATGATGGACGCCGCCAGCGCGCCTATGCCTCGCCCAGCGCCGGATAGTCCGTGTAACCCTCGGCGCCGCCGCCGAAGAACGTGGCGCGGTCGCCGGTGGCGAGCTCGGCGCCGCGGTTCAGGCGCTCGACCAGATCAGGATTGGCGATGAACGGCCGGCCGAAGGCGACGAGGTCGACATTGCCGGCGGCGAGCGCCGCGTCGGCCATTTCGCGCGTGTAGCCGTTGTTGGCGATATAGGCGCCGGAGAACGCGCGGCGCAGCGCGCTCCAGTCGAACGGCGCGATGTTGCGGTCGCCCTGGGTCGCGCCCTCGATGACGTGGATATAGCCGATCTTGCGCTCCGACAGCTTGGCGACGAGATGGCCGAAGATCGCCGCCGGATTGGAGTCGGCGATGTCGTTGGCCGGGCTTGTCGGGGCGATGCGGATGCCGACGCGCGCGGCGGGCCATGCCTTGACGACCGCGTCGACGATCTCGAGCGCGAAGCGGGCGCGGTTCTCGACCGAGCCGCCGTAGGCGTCCGTGCGCTTGTTGGCGCCGTCGCGCAGGAACTGGTCGACGAGATAGCCGTTGGCGCCGTGGATTTCCACGCCGTCAAAGCCGGCGCGCTTGGCGTTGGCGCCGGCGTTGGCGAAATCGGCGACGATCCCGGCGATCTCCGCCGTCTCGAGCGCGCGCGGCTCGGAGACCTCGGCGAAGCCGCTTTCGAGATAGGTGCGGGTGTTGGCGCGGATCGCCGAAGGCGCGACCGGCGCGCCGCCGTTCGGCTGCAGCGAAACGTGCGAGATGCGGCCGACGTGCCAGAGCTGGGCGAAGATGCGGCCGCCGGCCTGATGCACCGCGTCGGTCGCCCGGCGCCAGCCCTCGACCTGTTTGTCGGTGTAGAGGCCGGGCGTCCAGACATAGCCCTGGCCTTGCCGGCTGATCTGCGTGCCTTCGGAGACGATCAGCCCGGCGCTCGCGCGCTGGCGGTAATAGGTCGCGGCGAGATCGCTGGGGACGTCGGAGCCGTGCGTGGCGCGATTGCGCGTCAACGGCGCCATGACGACGCGGTTGGGCAAGGTGAGATCGCCGAGCCGGAAGGTCTGCATCAGCGGCGAAGAACTGGCGACCATGGCGGTTCCTTTCTCTGGCCAAGTCCCTTCTCCCCGCCTGCGGGGAGAAGGTTAGGATGAGTGGCCGGGAGAGCGCGCACGAACGGCGCGGCCAATCTCCAGGCCCCTTCCTCTCCCCGCGAAGACGCGGGGAGAGGGGAACTCATGCGGCCGCATTGCCTACGCCGGCAGCGTCAGCAGGCCGGCGTCGCCGTCGTCGAGGCCGATCAGCAACCGCGCGCCGGTCGCGTCCCAGCCGAGCGCGCTGACCGCGCCGCCGCCCGGCGCGCGCACCAGAATTTCCGCAGCGTCGACCAGCCGGCACAGCAGCGCCATGCCGTCGGAATAGCCGATCGCCATGACCAGGGCGCGCGGATGAAACGCGACCTTGACGACGCGGGCCGAGCGCACGCCGCATTCGCGCGGCGCCTTGCCCATCGGCCCGTCCTTGTCCTTGAACGGCCAGACGACGCAGGCGTCGGCGCCGGAGGTGGCGAGCCAGTGGCCGTCGTGCGACCACGACAGCGCGCGCGTCTTGCCGGGGTAGCCGGTCATGCGCATGTTGCGCGCGTCGGCGATCCGCCAGCCGTGCAGCGCGTTCTCCTGCATCGAGGTGACGAGAAAGCGCCCGTCGGGCGAGGCGGCGACGTCGAGGTGCGAGCCCTTCCATTCGAGCAGGGTCGGCTCGGCGGCGGCGTTGGGGAACCACAGCGACGCGCCATTGTAATGGGCGAGCGCCAGCCGATAGCCCTTGGGCAGAAAGGCGAGGCCGCGCACGGTGGTCGGCGCCGCCCAGGATTTCACCGCGCCGGCGGCGTCGCGGGCGCGCGTCTGCTTGCCGGCCGCCCAGGCGATCGCGCCGGCCTGCGCGGTCAGCGCGTCGATCCAGCGTCCCTTTTCGTCGGCGATCGCTTCGACCTCGCCGCCGGCGGAGGTTCTGACGACGCGGCCGTCGTCGCCGCCGGTCAGCAACGTTTCGCCGTCGCGCGCGGCGACGAGGATCGCGCCGTCCGGGTGGGCGACGACGCGCCGCTCGGCGCCGGGATCGCCGATGACGACGGTTCCGTCAGCGAGCGCCAAGACCGGTTCGCCGCCGATGAAGGCGGCGGCGACCGCCGGCGCGCCGGCGGCGAGCGGTCGCAGGTGAGCGGTCAGCGAGGAGGTCGGTTCGACCATGATGCGGCGCCCGGCGCTCGGGCGTTCAGGCGGCGCAGGCGAGGAAACCCTCGCGGATCGCCGCCTCGTCGAGGTCGCGGCCGATGAACACCACCTTCGACTCGCGCTTCTCGCCTGGCTTCCAGTCGCGCTGCGGCTCGCCGTCGAGCATCATGTGCACGCCCTGGAAGACGAAGCGCTTGGGATCGTCCTTGAAGGCGACGATGCCCTTGCAGCGCAGGATGTTGGGGCCGCGCTCCTGGGTGAGGCGGTTGATCCACGGCATGAACTTGTTGGGATCGAGGTCGCCTTCGAGCTTGGCCCCGATCGATTGCATGGTCTCGTCGTGATAGTGCTTCAGGCCGCCATGATGATGATGGCCGTCGCCGTCGCCGTCGTGGCCGTGGGCATGATCGTGGTCGTGATCGTCGTCCTCGGCGGTGAGGAATTCCGGCTCGATGTCGAGGATGCGGTCGAGGTCGAAGGCGCGGCGCTCGAGCACCTCGTCGATCTTGACGTCGCAGCGATTGGCGCGGTGCAGTCGGGCGTAGGGGTTGATCGCGCGGATGCGCGCCTCGACCTCGCGCAGCTCGGCCGGCGAGACGAGGTCGGTCTTGTTGATGATGATGACGTCGGCGAAGGCGATCTGGTTCTTCGCTTCCGGCGCGTCGCGCAGGCGCTGGCTCAGCCACTTGGCGTCGGCGACGGTGACGACCGCGTCGAGCCGCGCCGCGCCGCGCACGTCCTCGTCGACGAAGAAGGTCTGGGCGACCGGCGCCGGATCGGCGAGGCCGGTCGTCTCGACGATGATGGCGTCGAACTTGCCCTTGCGCCGCATCAACCCTTCGATGATGCGGATCAGGTCGCCGCGCACGGTGCAGCAGATGCAGCCGTTGTTCATCTCGAACACTTCTTCGTCGGCGCCGACGACGAGCTCGTTGTCGATGCCGATCTCGCCGAACTCGTTGACGATCACCGCATAGCGCTTGCCGTGCGGCTCGGAGAGGATGCGGTTGAGCAGGGTCGTCTTGCCGGCGCCGAGGTAGCCGGTGAGGACGGTGACGGGGATT
>Ga0181529_10005507_pt1 | contig 13245 bp, 13 predicted proteins | sample PEATcosm2014_Bin_36_FD_119763 | JGI IMG/M metagenome (GOLD analysis project Ga0181529, IMG submission 119763) | Peatland microbial communities from MTU Mesocosm Facility, Houghton, MI, USA - PEATcosm2014_Bin10_30_metaG | ecosystem: Environmental > Terrestrial > Soil > Wetlands > Peat | place... | reverse complement strand
TGCGCGGAAAGTTCAAGCGTGCAGGTTGGGACGACGACTTCCTCTACCGGCTTCTGGAGATGTTTTGAAATGCGATTGCCCTGACCCCCGGCCCCTGCTGAGGACGCTCCAGGCCTAACCCGCAATCGCCTTGAGCTAAACCATGACACTGAAAACTCCAGATACTCCTCTGCCCCGCTCCGAACCGAACCTGCACCCCGCGACGTGGAATCCTCCTTGCTCGCACCCGACCTCGTTCTCCCGCCGCCACACCCTCCACTCCATCCTTGCCCTCACTGCATCTGCCCTCCTACCGGGATGCGCCGGCGCATCCTCCGCCTCTTCCACCTCAACCGGCACTGGCTTAAACAAGCAGCCAATCCCCTCGGGATCTCTCACCTCGGCCTCGCTCACCGTCACAGCCACCTCGCTCGGTACACTTCTTTCATCCTTCGTAGGGCTCTCCTACGAGAAAAGCTCCCTGGTCGAAAGCCCTCGACTCTTCTCGGCCTCGAACGCCAACCTCATTGCCCTCTTCCAACTGCTTGGACCAGGCGTTCTCCGCGTGGGAGGAAACTCCGTGGACCGCGCCACCTGGACCCCAACCGGCGCGGGCCAGACAACGGGGCAAATCGCACCCAACGACGTGGACGCATTGGCTGCCTTCGTCAAAGCCACTGGATGGCAATGCATCTACGCTGTCAACCTGGGAGGTTCAGGACCCTCACCCTACACCAGCGGCTCGGTCACTGCCACCACAACCCCGGCCCTGGCCGCAGAGGAGGCAGCCTATGCCGCCTCCGCCTTTGGATCATCGCTACTTGGCCTGGAGATCGGCAATGAGTGCGACCTCTACGGCAGCTCATACTACGCCGGTGCCACCTGGAACCTGGCCACCTTTGAGGCTCTCTGGGCGCAATACCGAGCCGCCATTGTGGCCAAAACTCCGGGCATCCCCATCACGGGCCCCGCCGACGCCGGGAACGAATCCGCCTGGACGGTGCCCTTTGGGCAGTGGGCGACAAAAAGCAACATCTCCTTGCTCACGCAACACTATTACCGGGGAAATGGCCAATCGACCAGCTCCACGGCTGCCAATCTGGTTACGGCGGACTCTGCCCTGGTGAGCGATCTTTCCGTCCTCAACGCCGGAGCAAAGGCTGTTGGAGTTCCCTACCGCATGGCCGAATGCAACTCCTACTACAACGGCGGGGCCTCGGGCGTGAGCAATTCCTACGCTTCCTCGCTATGGATTCTCGACTACCTGTTCAATTGCGCACAGGGCGGAGCGACTGGCGTGAACCTGCACGGTGGCGGGAACGGCACGGGCTATACGCCGATTGCGGACTCCGGGGGCGCGGTGGTGGCTGCCCGACCTGAATACTACGGGATGCTGCTCTTCTCGCTTGCCGGCCAGGGTACTCTTTACACGACCAACCTGTCGGCCAGCGGCTTGAACGTAACGGCCTATGCCGTGAAGACAAGCGCCGGGACGAACCTTGTCCTGATCAACAAGGACAGCAGCCAGAACCTGCAGGTCACGATCCGGATGCCAGGCCAGGTCTCGTCCGCTACGCTCCTCCAGATGAGCCAACTCACCGCCGGCAACACCGGTCCCGATCTGACCGCCACCGCTGGCGTCACCCTACAGAACGCTGGAATATCAGCGACGGGAGCATTCGCTCCGGGTTCAGCCTACAATCTGAGCGCTTCCGGAGCCCTGATCACCTGCTACGTCCCTTGCCTCAGCGCGGTCTTGATCCGGACAACCTGACCTTCTTGCAGGCAGAAAACAGAAAGGCCGGCAGAAATTTGCCGGCCTCTCTCTTCCTTCTCCTTAACTCTCTTGTCGTCGTCCCAGAGCCAGAATTCCTTTCTCGCTGCCTGCAAGTGGGAGTTCCGGGTCCCAAACAAACCCCGGACCAGCACAGACGGCCAAGGCCGTCGCGTACTCGCTGGTGGTCATCAGGGCCATGGTCCCGCCGGGAATCACCAACACACTCGCCGCCTTCACGGCAGTTTCCATGCGGTCCACGGCGCGCAAAGTTACACAGCTGAACTGCTCCTTCAAAGTCTCAGCCCGTCCAGCATGAACCTTGGCCTTTAAACGCAAAACCCGTACCGCTTCCTGCAGAAACGCTGCCTTCTTGTTTTGCGACTCGGCCAGCACCACCGCGATCTCCGGCCGGCAGATCGCAATCGGAATCCCAGGGAATCCCGAGCCCGAACCAAAGTCGAGCAACGATTCGATCCCTGCAGGCAGCAACCGGGCGCAACTTATCGACTCCAGGAAATGCCTCCTCAGGATGCCTTCTTCGTCGCGAATCGAGCTGAGATTGGTGCGTTCGTTCCAGCGCACAAACAGCGCATAATACGCCCCAAACTGCTCCAACTCCGGGGAACTCAGCGACGCCAGCCCTGCCTCTGCCACCAGTTCGGACAACCGCACCTGCACCTTTTCACCTGCCAAAAGAATCTCCTTCTTGCTGCGGCAACTGCCGCCACTGCTCAGCCGCACGAACCAGCCCCGCGAAGAGGTCTCGCGAAAGGGGCTTCACATCGTAGGTTCGTTCCGGATGCCATTGTACGGCCAGCACAAAATGGTCCGCACTCTCCAACTCCACAGCCTCCACCACTCCGTCGTCGGGAGAGACAGCCACCACCCGCAGCCGGTCTCCGGCCACGCCAATAGCCTGATGGTGGGTGGATGTGACCAGCTCACCAACTCCAGCGCCACCGGGAGCCAGGGCTGCAAGCCTCGACCCTGGCACAATGCGGATCGCATGCGCCTCGATCACTTCCCGTCCGGCGCGGTGATTGACCACCGTCTTCAAGTCCTGGATCAGGGTTCCACCACACCACGCGTTCAGCGACTGGCATCCTTGGCAGATCCCCAGAACCGGCTTCTTCAGATGGAAGGCGTCCTGAAGCAGCAGTTCGTCCATTGCCGTCCTGGCCGGATCGGCCGGGCCGCATGCGGGCTCGCGTGCCTGGTTGTAGCGCTCTGGCTCCACATCGAAGCGGCTGCCGGGCAGCAAAACGCCCTGGGTCCTGGTAAGAATCCGCGCGATCTCCGCCTGGGTTGAATCGATAGGAATGATGATCGGCACCGCTCCCGCCGCACGCAGCGCATGCAGGTAAGGCGTCAACGAGCGGTGGTTGTACTCGGGGTCGGAGCTGGGAACTGGAAGAGCAATGCGGACACTCATGGGATCTCCTCGTCCTATTCACGGACCTTTACCGGGCTGCGGCATCCCGGTCGAGCAGCGCCTGGATCTCATCGCGCAGCCGTGTGGTCAGCTCTTCAGTCTGCCGCAGGGTCATTCCCCTGGTCTCGATCGGCTCACCCACAATCACCTTCACCTGGGTAGGAAACAGATAACGGGTGTGCATGGGCAGCAGGTCGAAAACCCCAACCAACGCCAACGGAACCAAAGGCGTCTGCGAGCGAAGCGCAAGATAGGATGCGCCAGAAAGGAAAGGCTTCAAGTTCCCGGTCTGCGTTCGTCCGCCCTCGGGAAAGACAAACAACGGCATTCCCGCGCGCAGAGCTTTTACCCCGGCGCCCAGGCTGGCCAGCGCTGCATGGGTATTATCCGTGTCAATGGGCAACTGCCCAGAGCGATTCAGATACCAGCCAATGAACGGCACTGGCCAAAGAGCCTTGCGGGCCAGAATCCTGAACTGGAAAGGCAACGCCGCAAACAAGACTGGCGTGTCCATATACGAGGTGTGGTTGGAGGCGTAGACGGCAACGGGGAACTTCCGCAGGTTCTCCGCGCCTTCCACCGTCAACCGGGCGCCGCCCAACGGAACCATCAGCCGGGCCCACAGCTGGGCAATCCGGTGCTGCACGCGCCCATTCTTCTCAAGCAACGAAAAGACCAGCGCCACAGATCCAAAGACCACCGTGGTCACCGCCATCAGCGGCGTATGAAACAGGTTGGTCTTCCACCTTACGAACCAGGACACTTTGGCAGGCCGGCGAACATGCAGTTTCAACGTTCTCTCTCCTCAAGCAACTTGCGAACTTCGCCCACCAGGTAAACCGAACCGGAGACGACGATGGTGGCTGGCTCGGCGGCGAGAGCCTTTTCGATTGCCTCCTCCACGGAGCGCGTCAGCTCCCAATGCGAACCAACCGAACGTGCCACCTCTGCCAACTCATCCAGGGTGGTGGCGCGCGGGCTATGGATCGGGGCAAGCAGAATGTGACCGAAGAGCGGAAACAGGATCTCCGCCAACTGGCGCAGCGGCTTATCGCGCAGGCAACTGAAGAGCAGAAGCGAGTTTTCTTTGTCTCGCATAATGGTACTTACTGCCGCAGCCAGTGCCCTTGCGCCGGCCGGGTTATGCGCCACATCCAACAACCAATCGCGGCCCAGGGCATGGAACTGTTCCATCCTACCCGGCCAGCGCGTAGTCTTCACTCCCAGGGCAATCGCCGCTGGCGTGATGCAACTGAACTCCGCACGGTTTGCCAACTCCGAGGCTGCGGCCACGGCCAACGCAAGATTCCGTTGCTGGTGCGCGCCGATCAGCGGCGAGTCGATCTCGATTCCCTGCCCCAGAACCAGAAGAGGATAGCGGCCGGTGGTACCGGCCGGTGGCAAAAACTTTTCAGCATCAACCGCGCGGGCTCCCAAGTTTCCTTGCACCTCGTTCAGCACGGCATCGATCTCTTCGTCCTGCGGCAGCCGGATCAGCGCTCCACCGGGGCGAAGAATTCCCGCCTTCTCCCGAGCGATGGCCCCAACCGTCGAGCCAAGCCACTCCATGTGGTCGAGCGATATGTCCGTCAGAATAGAGAGAACCGGATCGACCACGTTGGTGGCATCCAGCCGCCCACCCATCCCAACTTCCAGCACTGCTACCTGCACGCCCTGGCTCCCGAACCAGCAGAACGCCATGGCGGTGATCAGCTCAAAAAAACTTGGCATCTGCGGCAGCTTGCCAGCGGCCAGCAGTTCTCGCCCGACCTTTTCAACCCGCCAAAAGATCTGCCCGAAGTCATCGTCTGCAATCTCCACCCCGGCAATCCGCATGCGCTCGTTCACGCGCGCAAGATGCGGTGAGGTATAGAGCGCGGTTCTCAAACCTGAAGAGGTCAAAATGCTGACTAATGTGGAAGCGGTAGAACCTTTGCCATTGGTACCGGCGATCAGCACACTGGGGAATCCATGCTGCGGATCTCCCAAAGCGTGCAAAAGAGTCCTCACCTCCTCGAGTGAAAACTTACGACGGGGAGCGTTCCCGGCCACATGCAGCTCGGGGATCATGGAATTCAATTGTTCGATGGCAGCTTGGTAGGACATGGAGCATTCAGTATACGAGCCTGGCATCTTGACCCATTCCTTACCTAGTGCTTCAGCAGCATCTCCAGGGCCCGCCGGGCGTCCTGCAAACAACTCAGAGCCTCATCCTCGGAGAGCAACCCTTGATGTACCGCCTTCTTCCCGGTGTCGTTCACCTGGTTGGCAATACGCGGGAAGTCCGCATCGATGCCGGTCAGCTGGAGATTGTTGTTTACCTCGTGCAGCAAATTCCCCAGGGTAGCCGCATTCCGATAACGCGTCTTGATCAGCTTGGTCAGTTGCGGAGGCAGCTTCTGCTTGATCGCTTCCTCCAGAACCGAACGGCACATCACCGCGCAAGCCGTGAACATCCCATAGAAGTAGCAGCGGGTAGCCTCGTCCAGGTAGCGATCCGCCTCCTCTGACCAGCTGCAACCTACCACGCACTCACGCAAGTGGGTGGCCCGCAACACCGCAGGCTCTACTTTGTCCAGCAACTCAATGGCAAAAGCCGTCCGTAGCAGATCGTTCTCCTGCCCATCCAAAGCGCGCTGAATCTCCATCCAAGCTGGGGTTGTACCCTCTTGGGTTTCATGTTGCATCCCAATCAAGGAAGTAAGCCGCTGCCGGGCGTGCTCCACAAAACCCAGCTGCATCTCCTCGCCCAAACGCTTCCATTCGGAAACAAACGCCTCGGGGTTGTTCTGATAGCGGCCTTCCAATTCCTCAAAAACAACCCCTGGCAACACACCCTTCAATTGGGCAAAGCGCCCCGTCCGCGCCAGCTCTGCAATGGCCTCACAAAAGACCCGACCCGGAGCACCATCCGCGGACATCCGCATCAGCTCCGATTCCAGGCGGCCAATATCAATTCCCATTTGTTGACTCCTAAAGGACTACCTGAACAAGAATAGCGACAAAATCCAAGCCATGAATTTTTGATCGAGCCGCAAACATCGCCTTCTGTTCGCCTCTCGGAAATAATCCCATTCCCTTATTCAACAACAATATGCGCTCTTGTTGAAGTTGTGGAAACAACGTCACCTGTGAAAACCTGGTCAACTCCAAGCGCATCAGTTCAAAATACTTCGCCAAGGTTTCCACAATTACTCCCAGCTTTCCGCAGGGGTTTTCGGGTTCACTGTGCGAATCGAGGGAAAGTGAATACAAGTTCTGGACCCTTCCACCGCCTTTTCCAAATGTCCTCAAATCCACTGCCCTGTTTTAGAAAAAAGGACGTACACCCAAAATCCTTATTTTCATCCATTTCGGAAGCTTTCCCACTTTTCCACTTCCATCTACGGCTACTACGGGCAACTATCTCTCTTACACATCCACAACCCGTAAAACCCGTCGCATCCGCATCCCGCTCCGACCCAACCTCCGCACCTCCCTCAACCCACCGTTTCGTCTTATCCCCGGAATCCAGAGAATCGACCAGTTTTCCACCCCGACCGGAAACCGCGAAGATGGCTAGAATCAAGGGAAAGAAGAGAGAGCCACTTCCGCCCGGCAGCTGAGTGTTGTAGAGTGAGGCCAGCACGGAAAAGTGGCATCTGGAGCGTTGACAGAGCTATGCCGATTGCTGAAACGGAAAAGGAAATGCAGGCCGCGGAAGGGGCAGTGATGGAAATTACCGTTAGCCGCCAGGATTTGGTGAAGGAACTGACCGCCACCCAGAGCGTGGTGGAGCGCAAAACCACCATTCCCATTCTGTCCAACTTCTTGATCGAAGCCGACGAAGACCGGCTGAACATCACGGCCACCGATCTGGACCAGGCCATCCGTACCAGTACTGCGGCCAAAGTCAAAAAGCCGGGTTCCTGCACCATCCCCGCTCGCAAACTTTATGACTACATCAAGCTTCTGCCCGATGGTGAAATCTCCATTAAGCTGCTGGAGAACCACTGGGTGCAGATCCGCAGCGGCCGCTCCAACACTAAAGTGGTGGGCATGGCCCGCGCCAACTACCCCCAGGTGCCAGAGTTTCCTTCGGTGCCCGCTACCACCATTCCTGTCCTCGCGCTGAAGACCCTGATCGCTCGCACCATCTTTGCCATCTCCAACGAGGAGTCGCGCTACACGCTGAACGGCGCGCTGCTGGTCCTCAAGGCGGAGTCGCTGGCTATGGTGGCCACCGACGGGCACCGCCTCTCATTTGTCGAAAAGATCAACGAGAACCTGCACGGCATCAGCGGAGAAAAGCGGGTTCTGGTTCCACGCAAGGCGTTGCAGGAGCTGCAGCAGTTGCTCAGTAATACCGAAGCCGAGACCATCGACTTTGCCGACGACGAGCACACGCTTTTCTTCCGCATCGGCCATCGCACCCTGAGCACCCGCAAGCTCACCGGCCAGTTCCCCAACTTTGAAGCCGTGATGCCGCGCGACAACACCAAGTTCGCCGTGGTCCGCTGCACGGAGCTTTCCGCCGCCATCCAGCGCGTGGCCCAGTTTGCCGACGAGCGCTCGGGCGCCATCCGCATGCGGCTGGAAGGCAACGAGCTGAAGGTGAGCGCCAACTCGGCCGAATCCGGCGAGTCAGAGGACATTATCGATACACCCTACTCGAGCGATCCGATCATGGTTGGCTTCAACTCCAGCTACATCCTTGACTTCCTGAAGGCGATCAACAACGAAGGCGAAGTACGACTGGAGTTCAAGGATTCGCAGTCGGCCGGCCAGATGCGCCCTCAGCCCGGCGACACCGAGCCCGAGTACAAGTACCGCTACGTTCTGATGCCCATGCGCATCTGATTGGCCCTGATCCACAAAAAATGCTTCGCAAGTCTGCCGCACGCAGTGCCAATGGTCCCGGCTCCGGTCGGGACCATTTTCAACATCGGCTCTCTTTCCTCAGCCGCCAAGAATTTCCAAAAAATTATGACCAACAAGATGTCCATTGTTCTGGCTACACTGCTGCTTGCAACTCTGCCCGCTATAGGCTGCAGGCGTTACGCCCCAACGACAGATCAGCAGGAGCAGCAGGCGGGGGCGAACACCACCAGTCCCTCCCCTGCCCCAGTCCAGGCTCCGCCCGCGGCTCAGGCGCGCACCCCATCCGCGTCAACCGCCGTCAGCAAGACCCTGTACCTGACCTTCGACGCCGATATGACCCCCGGAATGCTTCGCCGGGAAAAGGACCACAAGGTCGCCCTCTGGTACTCACCGGGGCTGGTCGATTACCTGCTCGAAAACAGGATTCACGCTACGGTATTCTCGACGGGCATGTTCGCGGAGGACTATCCGGAGCTGATCACCAGGCTAGCTTCAAGTGGCCTTATCTCGATCCAGAACCACACCTATGACCACGCGGCTTTTTCTGCACCTTGCTATGGGTTGGCTACCGTCGTAACGGACCAAGAAAAAAACGAGGAGATGAGCAAGGCCACGGATGCGATTCGCAGACTAACCGGCCAAACGCCCACCTACCTGCGCCATCCTGGCCTGTGCCACAAACCACACGACGTGGACTTGGCGGAGCAGATGGGGCTAAAGATCAGCGATGTGGGGACGATCTCCGGCGACGCCTTTGCCAAAAATCCGCAACTGGTGGCCGACACCATCCTCCGCGGGGCAGCGCATAATCCGATCATCATCCTGCACCTGGGCGGACCGAATGCTCCTGCCACGGAGGTAGCGATCAAGATGGTGGTGCCCAAGTTGCAGGCCGCCGGCTACACCTTTGCCCAGATGCAGTAAGCCCCGCTCCCTCTACCTGGGAAGCGGGGCAAGGTCCAGAATGCGTGAACCTTGACTAGAGCATGATCCCTTTTCCACCAAACTTCCGTGCCCCATCCATTTCCGCGGTATTAGCGGAAATGGATGGGATACCGACGAAATCCAGGTCTACAGCATTCCAAAAAATCTAGAACGCGGGTGGTTTCATAAAGTCCAGAGCGCGCACTAGATACCGCTTCATCGCCTGCCGCGGAACGACGGCATCCAAAAAGCCCTTTTCCAGCAGGAACTCGGCTCGCTGGAAGCCTTCCGGCAGCTTCTGGCGGATGGTCTGCTCAATCACGCGGGGGCCGGCAAAGCCAATCAGCGCGCCCGGCTCGGCGATGTTCAGATCGCCCAGCATGGCAAAGCTGGCGGTAACGCCGCCCGTGGTTGGGTCGGTGAGCACACAAATATACGCCACCTTCTCCTCGTCCAGCTGCGCCAGAGTGGTGGAGATTTTGGCCATCTGCATCAGGCTCACCACACCTTCCATCATGCGCGCGCCGCCGGAGGCGGCCACCACGATGAGCGGCATGCGTCCTTCGCGGGCACGGTCGGCGGCGCGGGCAATCGTCTCACCCACCACGGCGCCCATCGATCCCCCGATGAAGCTGTACTCCATGGCGCTTATCACCACGTCATGCGGCCCCAGCTTGCCCACGGCATTCACAATGGCGTCATCCAGGCCGGTCAGCTCCTGCGCCTTCTTCAGCCGCGCCTTGTAGCTCTTTACGTCGGTAAAGTTCAGCGGGTCGGTGGAGCGCAGTCCGCCGTCCACTAGCTTGTAGCCGGGTTCGAGCAGCAGCGCGATCCGTTCCCGTGCGCCTAACTTGAAGTGATATTGGCACTTGGAGCAGACATTCAGGTTGGCTTCAAGCTCCGCCTTCCAGATCACCGCGCGGCAGCCGGGGCACTTGATCCAGAGCCCTTCGGTGCGTACAGACTTGCCGGCCGCGTCAGCAGAATCTACTGCCTCACCTGCGGCGGGTGGCGGGGGAAACTCACCGTTTTCGCGTTTGAACCAGGACATATCGATCCTCATTGTAAATGCCGGGCCAGATGCCCGGCAGCGGCTCCAACAGCTGGCTGGAGAACGCCCAGCTCATTCGATCAAAACTCGATGCCGCGCTGGGCCAGAATACCCTTCTGGTAAGCGTGCTTGACCTCGCGCATCTCGGTCACCGTGTCGGCCAGCTCCACCAATATTGGATGCGCGTTGCGCCCGGTCAGGATCACGTGGACCATGTCCGGCCGGTTCTTCAGGGCCTGCGCAACCACCTCGGGGTCCAGCATCTTGTAGCCAATGGCGTAGTTGATCTCGTCCAGCACCACCATGTCCCACTCACCGGAATAGATCGCCTCGCGTGCCTCAGCCCAGGCCTGCTCCACCAGCCGGATGTCCTCGGGATCGGTCTCCGCGCCGCCCACTTTCACAAAACCGCGGCCCATCTGGCGCAGTACCAGACTGCCGTGGAAAGATTCAGCGGCATCCAGTTCGCCGTAGTGCCAGGAACCCTTCAGGAACTGCAGCACAAGCACCTTCATGCCGTTGCCCACGGCACGCATCGCGGTTCCCAGAGCAGCGGTGGTTTTGCCTTTGCCAGGACCGGTGTTGATCAACAGCAGTCCACGTCGGGAGTCAGTCAATTCTTCGCTCATCGCAATCCTTAGCTTACAGTCTGGGTGGAGGAATCGGGGACTAAGGAGCAGAGCCAGCACGTCCTAATGCCCGCAATGGTAGGGATGCCCGGTCAGAATCGCATAGGCCCGGAAGATCTGCTCCGCCATGACCAGCCTCGCCAGCGAGTGCGCCAGCGTCATCGGCCCCAACGAGAGCAGAAGACGGGCCGAACTGCGCGCCTGCTCCGACCAACCGTCCGCCGGTCCAATCGCGAAGACAATATGCTGCACTCCCTCATCGCGCCGGGACCCAATCCAGCCGGCAAAGCTCTCTGAACTCATCAGCTTGCCGCGGCTATCCAGGAGCACGGCTAGCGCCGGCGTGCGCCCTTGCTGGTGGCCGATCCACTCCATAAAGGCGGCCTCGGAGCGGAAACTCTCGCACGCGCACCGCGCGAACCCGGAACAGCGCTCCAGATAATTCTGCACCAGCTTCTCCGAGCCATCTTTGGCGGCGGCCGAAGGGCCTATGTGTGCCAGCGTTAGGATCATGAATCGAGAATAGCTGAGCGGGGAGTCGTATACCCAGGACGTGTAAAAGGATGAAGAAAAATCTTGCCCGGCTCCCAATTTTTAATATTCGCAGCCTATTATCTACCAAAAACCATATACTGGAAAGAAACTGGAGGTTGCATTTTGTATATATCTCCTTTATTGCGTTGAGGTTAAAATGATATTCCAAGCGAACCGCAGAGTGGCACGATAATTGCTAGTAAGACGGGAAACTGCTTTCTCCCGGATGCATCCTATCAATAACACCTGGGAACACTTGGGTGCTCCGGACTCGAACTGCATCCTAAGTCTTTTACTGAGTGCGAGCTCTTCACTTGCTTATCGATGGTGGCCCCCTCAACGATAAGCCGTAGTAACAGAATGGATTGCCGTATCCAAACGGATTCCGGTTTTCCGATCACCTTTTTGGAGGAGATTCTTGATGAAACGCTGGCTAAGAAGCTTTTTGATCGCGACCGCACTGGTAGTGCTGCTCACAATCCCGTTGATAGCGCAGATGAATTCGGCTGTACGCGGTGGTTTAGGTGGCAGTCTGTTCGACGCGACGGGTTCGGTTGTCCCGAACGTAACCGTCTCGATCGTGGGGCCCCAGGGCGCCGTGACGATGAAGACCGACGCCGCCGGGCACTTTCTGGCAGCAGGCTTGGTCCCGGGAAGCTACACCGTGAAGATTGAAGCTGCTGGCTTCAAGACCTTCGTCTCCACCAAGAACCTGGTCGTAGCAGGGGCCAGCTCGAACCTGGATATTCACCTTCAGGTCGGCGCGGTCTCTGACACGGTTGAGGTTGAAGCCGGTGCCGTGCAGATCGATACGGAAAACACCGCCCTCACCACTCCTCTGACCGACCAGCTTTACCAGTCGCTTCCTCTCGCTCGTAACGTCTCTGGTATCTTTGCACTGGCCCCGGGCGTGGTTTCCGGCGGCGGCACCGACACCAAAGGCAACGGCACCAACCCCTCCATCGGCGGTGCATCGGGCCTTGAGAACCTGTATCTGGTGGATGGCGTCAACGTCACCGACCAGGCCTTCGGCGGATTCGGGATCTACAACCGCGTCTGGGGCTCTGTGGGCACGGGTGTGAACCTGGCCTTCATCAAGGAAGTCGACATCAAGACCACCGCCTTTGAGCCTCAGTACGGCAAGGCTGCCGGTGGCATCGTTGAAATCGTCACCAAGGCCGGCTCCAACAAGTTCCACGGCGCGATTGCAGCCTACATGGGCCCCGCTGCTTGGTGGGCAAACCACGACCAGACTTGCCAGTTGGGCTACACCACGACGGCGCCCACCTGTATGTATGGCTCGGCGTCCTACGATCTCTCCGGCGAAATGGGCGGCTACATCCCCGGCTTCCGCGACAAGCTGTTCTTCTTCGGCGCCTTTGACCCGGCTTCGACGGGTGACCAGCGTGGCGCTCAGCCTGGTGAGGCTCTCAACGGCAAAATCTACACCGAGGGCCTGAACGAGCGTAGTTGGGCTGCCAAGCTCACCTACCAGCCCTTTTCCAAGACGCAGATTGAACTGGCGTCGTTCGGCGATCCTTCGTTCAGCAATTCGCTGTTGACCACTTACAACGTGAATTCTTTCGATGCTGCTGCCGGCCGCTACAACTTCGGTAACACCGACTCGGTCTTCCGCCTGAACCAGGTCATCACCCCCACCTGGACTGCCAACCTGAGCGGCACGTATAACATCGCTCACTTTGCCTTCTCTCCGAAGCTCAACAGCTACGGCGTTCAGGATCGTACGGTTAACCCGTTCATTTCCACCTACGTTGGCGGCTACGATCCGACCCACAGCGACGACTACTCCTTCAATGTCGATTCGCAGAAGATCGTGAACTTCTTCGGCCAGCACACCATCTCGCTGGGCTATACCTTCGAGCACACCAATTTCGTCGAGCAGCACCCGTACACCGGTACAGGGTATGCGCTCCCAGCAGGGCAATCGCATTTGAAACCAGCGTGAACCAGCATAGGGACTTCCGCGCAGCGATCTAGTAGTAGAAGTTGATCCACAGGGGGTGTGGATCATCATGGGCCGAGCCGAAGTTGAAACCTT
>Ga0181529_10005506_pt1 | contig 13246 bp, 3 predicted proteins | sample PEATcosm2014_Bin_36_FD_119763 | JGI IMG/M metagenome (GOLD analysis project Ga0181529, IMG submission 119763) | Peatland microbial communities from MTU Mesocosm Facility, Houghton, MI, USA - PEATcosm2014_Bin10_30_metaG | ecosystem: Environmental > Terrestrial > Soil > Wetlands > Peat | place... | reverse complement strand
GCTTCCACCCAGAGCCAGGACATGCGGCTCCAGCGGATGCTCGCGCACCTCCCGGCCATGCTCCACCCCGCGCCCCGCTCCGTCCTGATCGTCGGGTGCGGGGCGGGCATCACCGCGGGCACCTTCGTCGTCCAGCCCGGGATCGAGCGGATCGTGATCTGCGAGATCGAGCCCCTGGTGCCGAGGGTCGCCGAAAAATATTTCGCGGGAGAGAACAACGGCGTCGTCGCCGACCTCCGCGTCCAAATCGTTTTCGACGACGCCCGCCATTTCATCCTGACGACCAAGGAAAAGTTCGACATCATCACCTCCGACCCGATCCATCCCTGGGTCAAGGGCTCCGCCTGCCTGTACACGCGGGAGTATTTCGAAATGTGCAGGGAGCGCCTCAATCCCGGCGGAATCGTCACCCAGTGGGTGCCGCTGTACCAAAGCGACGAAGCCACGGTGAAGAGCGAAATCGCCACATTCTTCCAGGTCTTCCCCAACGGCACAATCTGGGGCAACGACGACGGCGGCGACGGCTACGATGTCGTCATGCTCGGCCGGTACGGGCCGGAGCGTATCGACATGGACGCCCTGCGAGCCCGCTGGACGAGCCACGACTACCGGTGGGCCGCCGCATCGCTCGGCTCGGTGGGCTTTTCGAACTCGGACAGCCTGCTCGCGACCTACGCCGGCCGGGCCTCCGATTTGGCTCCCTGGCTTGCGGGCGCGGAGATCAACCGCGACCGCAATCTGCGCCTGCAGTACCTCGCGGGGCTGGGATTGGACTCGGGTTTGGAGTCACCCATCTACAAGCATATGCTTTCGTATTGCCGGTACCCGGAGGACCTATTTGCCGGCTCGAAAGCATCCCGCGATGAGCTGCGGCGCGTGATCGACGGAAAGCGGACGAAAAAGTAGGCGGATCGGTTCTGGAAATCGGCTCGTTTCGGCGCTGAAGAAAGGCCAAGATAACCGGCGATGATCCGAACCAGGAGAGTCCGCCGCCCTGTCGCCGCTCTTGTCGTTTTCCTGATGCTTGCCTCCGGACTGCTGGCCGGTCCGCGCGACGAGCAATGGAAAAAAGTGGAGGAGGCCAGGCGGAACGGCCTGCCCAAGACCGCGATCGAGGCCCTGGCGCCCATCATCCAGGGCGCCACGGCCGACAAGGCAAACGCCGAGGCGATCAAGGCCATTGCACTCAAGATCGCGCTCGAAAGCGAAATTCAGGGCAACAAGCCGGAAGAGAGGATCCTCCGGATGCAGGCCGAGCTGGAAAAGGCGCCCCCGCCGATGAAGCCCGCGATGGAGGCCATCCTTGCGCATTGGTACTGGCAGTATTTCCAGCAGAACCGGTGGCGCTTCATGCAGCGGACCCAGACCGCCGCCGCGTCGGGGCAAGACCCCGAGACCTGGGACCTTGTGCGCATTCTCGCCGAGATCGACAAACACTTCACCGCCGCGCTCGCCGATGAGAAGACGCTCAAAGCCACTCCGATCGGCGAATACAACGACTTGTTCGAGCCGGCTAGCGGTGTGGACGACCGTTACCGGCCGACGATGTTCGACTTTCTGGCGTATGAAGCGCTTGGTTATTATCAGGCCGGAGAACAGGGCGCCATAAAGGACGAGGATGCGTTCGAACTCGAAGCCGGCAGCCCGATCTTTGCCGACCCGGCGGAGTTTTCAAACTGGCAGCCGGCAAGCACAGACGAAGCCTCTCCGATTTTGAAGGCGATTCGGCTTTACCAAGGCCTGCTCAAGTTCCACGAAGCCGATGCCGACCGGTCCGCCTATTACGATGCCGATCTCAGCCGTCTCAGCTACGGTTGGAACGTCGCCATAGGGGAAGGCAAGGCCGAACGGTACAAGGCCGCGCTCGAGAGATTCATCTCTGCAACCGCCAAACACGAAAGCTCCGCCCTGGCCCTCGCCGAGATGGCCTCACTACTCGACGACGAGGGCGAGCCGGCCAAGGCGCACGAGGTGGCCCAGCGCGGCCTCGACGCATTCCCGGCGTCCGCAGGCGGGGCGATGTGCTTCAACCTAATCCAGAAGATCGAGGCAAAATCTGCCCAACTGGACACGGAACGGGTCTGGAATGAGCCGTGGCCCACTCTCAATGTGGAATACCGCAACGTGACAAAAGTCTATTTCCGCGCGGTGCGCGTGGACTTCGACGACTACGTTGCCAAAGCCCGGTGGAGCTTGGGCGGCGTCTCTGAAAATGAGCGTGAGAAATTGCTCTCGACCGCTCCCGAGTTCGCCTGGAGCGCCGACCTGCCTCCGACAAAGGACTATAGACAGCGCACAGAAAAATTGCCTGCGCCGACGACATTGCGACCCGGCTTCTATTTCATTTTTGCGAGCCACGATCCTTCCTTTGGAGAGGGAAAGAACCAAGTCAGTTATGCAGCGGTATGGGTCAGCAATCTCGCCCTTGTTTTGCGAATTGGCTCTGACTTCACCACACGAGGCGGGTTTGTCCTTAGGGCAAACAGCGGAGAGCCGGTGGCCGGTGCGACCGTGCGCATATGGCAGTGTGACGACGCTGGCCTTTTCAGTGCGGTCGATCGCACCAAGACCGACGAGAACGGCAGATTCCAGCTCCCGTCCAACAATAAGGGGCTCCTTGTGCTTGCCGAGTTCGATGGCCAGGCCGTCGCCAGCGAATATCCTCTTTTCCCCCGCAATCGCATCATAGACGACCGCGCCGATTCACAGACGGTTTTTTTCACGGATCGCGCGATCTACCGCCCAGGGCAGACGATCGACTACAAGGGCATCACCGTCCGTAACGACCACGCTGCCGGAAAATATTCCGTCGTTGCAGGAAGAGCCATCACGGTGGTCTTTTCAGATCCCAACGGCACGGAAATCGCCCGAGCAACGCACGAGACCAACGATTACGGCTCGTTCAGCGGCACGTTCACCGCGCCCCGAGACCGTGTGACGGGCCTCATGACCATTCAAGTCCTGGGCCTCCCAAAGACCAGCACGGAAATCCGCATAGAGGAGTACAAGCGACCTAAGTTCCAAGTGGAGATCGATCCGCCCGGGGAAGCCGCCAAACTCGCCGCTCCGGTTGTCCTCACGGGGAAGGCGACCGCGTACACCGGCGCGGCGGTCGGCGGAGCCAAAGTGAAGTGGCGCGTCGAGCGCGACATCGTGCTTCCTTATTGGTGCTGGTGGTGGCAACCGCCAGCGGCCCAGGCCATCGCGCATGGCACCGTTATTACTGCACTGGACGGCACGTTCGAGGTCCAGTTCCCCGCAGAACCGGACCGATCCGTGCCGGCGGAGAACGAGCCGATATTTGTCTTCACACTTCACATTGACGTGACGGACACCACGGGGGAAACGCGCTCGGACGAACGCTCGGTGAGGGCTGGATACACGGCATTGAAAGCCTCGCTGACCGCGGACGATTGGCAGACACCGGATAAACCGGTCGCCATGGCCGTCGAGACAACATCGCTGGATGGGGAAGCGCAATCCGCCCGCGGCACTGTGACGATCTACGCCCTCCAACAGCCGCGGAAAGTGGAACGTACGCCGTTGCAGCCCCTACCGTGGAAGTCCGGCGCAATCCGGCCTAAGAACGACCCATCCGATCCCGATTCATGGGAAGTCGGCAAGACCGTCTCCACCCAAACCTTCAACACCGACGCGAAAGGCAAGGCACAGGTAGCCACGCGATTGAAGGCGGGCATCTACCGCGCCTCGCTCGAGACCGCGGACCGATTTGGCAAAAAGGCAACCGCGCGATTGACCGTGCAAGTGGTCGATCCCGGAGATCGGCATTATCGCGTGAAGCTTCCAAATCTCGTCTCGGCGCCGAAATGGTCGGTCGAACCGGGTGAGAAATTCGTAGCGCTCTGGGGCACCGGCTACGACAAGGGTCGGGCGTTTGTCGAACTGGAATGCGACCGAAAGCCGCTGAAGAGTTACTGGACGGCAGCCAACCGGACACAGGAACTCATTGAACTTCCGGTTACTGAGGATATGCGCGGCGGTGTGACGATGCGGGTCACGTTCGTCCGCGAGAATCGAGCCTACATCACGCAAAACATCGTGGAAGTGCCGTGGTCGAACAAGGACCTCACCGTGAAATGGGAACGTTTCCGGTCAAAGCTCACGCCCGGCCAGAAGGAGACGTGGACTGCGATTGTGACCGGCCCCGATTCGAGACGCGCCGCCGCGGAAGTGGTCGCTTCGCTGTACGACGCCTCGCTCGATCAATACGCGCCCCAACGATGGCCACAGGAATTCCCTGTGTTCCGGCAGGAATCAAACAGGGAGTGGGACGATTTCCAGAACACCAGCCGCTTTTTTGGAAATGTCTATAATTGGGAGTCGCCTTCCGTCCGGCCCCTGAATTGGAGTTATCGCGCCTTCACAGACGATGTCGGGGCCGATGACGATTGGGAGACTGTAAAGTTGACTCCGTTCGGTGTAAGCACAGGCAGAGCCGGGGGCTACACCCCGTCTGGCACTCGGCTGGCCGCCATTCCCAACCAGATCACGGTTATCGACAAAGAGCAGATGGGGAACGTGAATTCGCAGAACACCAACGACATCATGATGTACGAGGCGGGCATTGAGGGCCCCGCAGGCCAAATCGGCTCCCAATCGCGCCGGATCGGGGATGCACACGCCGAGGCCCTGCGCGAACCCGATCTCGCCAGAATCGCCGCGCGCAAGAACCTAAACGAGACCGCGTTCTTTTTCCCCCATCTGCTCGCCGGCGACGACGGCGTTGTGAAGATCGTCTTCACCATGCCGGAAGCGTTGACGGAATGGAAATTTCTCGCATTTGCCCACGACAAAGATCTCCGCTCCGGCTTCCTGACGGACAAGATAGTGACGGCCAAGGATCTGATGGTCGAACCCAACCCGCCGCGATTCCTGCGCGAAGGCGATTCGGTCGAATTCGCCGTCAAGGTCAGCAACCAATCCGACGGGCCGCAAACCGGCAAGGTCAGGCTCACTTTCGCGGACGCCGCGACCCTGCGCCCGGTCGATGAGGCTCTAGGCAATCGCTCCATCGAACAGAACTTCAATCTGGGGCCCAAGCAGTCGCGCAGCTACTTCTGGCGGATCGCCGTGCCCGACGGGATGGGTTTCCTCACGTACAAGGCCGTCGGCGCCAGCGCCCTCGCAAGCGATGGCGAGGAGGGATATCTGCCGGTCTTAAGCCGGCGCATCCTCGTGGCGGAATCGCTGCCCTTGCCCATTCGCGGCAAGACTTCCAAGCAGTTCGAATTCCAGAAGCTCCTCGACTCCGGCAGGTCCGACACGCTCCGCAGCCAGTCTTTGACCGTGCAGATGGTTTCACAACCCGCGTGGTACGCCGTGATGGCGCTGCCGTATCTGATGGAATATCCCTATGAGTGCAGCGAGCAGATCTTCAACCGGCTGTACGCCAATTCGCTCGCCCGCCACGTCGCGAATTCAGACCCCAAGATCCGCCGCGTCTTCGATCTCTGGAAGGACACGCCCGCTCTCGACAGCCCGCTGGAGAAGAACAAGGACCTCGTTTCGGTGATGCTCGAGGAAACCCCATGGGTCAGGCAGGCGACGAATGAAAGCCAGTCGCGCCGAAACGTCGGGATACTGTTCGACGCCAACCGACTCGACGAGGAATCCGCTCGGGCGCTTCAGCAGCTTTCCGAAAGGCAAGCCAGCGATGGACTGTGGCCGTGGTTCCCCGGCGGACGAACGAGCGAATACATCAGCCTCTACATCGCGACCGGGTTCGGGCGATTGCGGCGACTCGGCGTCGATGTGGACATGACGCCGGCGACAAAATCGCTCGACGCGCTCGACGCGTGGATGGCGGACCGATACAGCCGAATTCTAAAATCGCCCAACCCCGACGGTTACATCCCAAGCTACACCGACGCTTTTTATCTCTATGGCCGGAGCTTCTTCCTCAAGGACCGGCCGATGACAGCGAAATGCGGGGATTCCGTGAATTTCTTCCTAGGCCAGGCTCGCAAATACTGGCTTCAGGTGGGTTCCCGGCAGAGCCAGGCGCACCTAGCCATCGCCCTGCAGCGCTTCGGCGACCACGAGACGGCGCAAGCCATCATGAATTCCATCAAGGAGCGCAGCGTCGCCGACGAAGAGCTCGGCATGTTCTGGCGCGATCTGGAGCCGAGCTGGTGGTGGTATCGGGCCCCGATCGAGACCCAGGCAATGATGATCGAAGCCTTTGGCGAGGTCAGCAACGACGCACAGGCTGTCGAAGCCTGCAAGGTTTGGCTGCTCAAGCAAAAGCAGACCCAGTCCTGGGAGAGCACGAAGGCCACCGCCGACGCCACCTATGCCCTCTTGGCGACCGGCGGAAACCTGCTAGGCAGCGACGCGCTGGTCACGGTGGCGCTCGCCGGCGAAACCATCAAGCCGGAGAAGGTCGAAGCCGGAACCGGTTTCTACGAACAGAAGTTTGTCCGCAACGAAGTGGCGCCCGCGATGGGCCGGATCACCGTGACGAAAACGGACGACGGAGTCGGCTGGGGTAGCATCCACTGGCAGTATCTCGAGGACATGAGCAAGGTCACGCCGCACGAGGGCACGCCGTTGAAGCTGAAGAAGACGCTCTTTGTCAAAGTGACGACGAAGAAAGGCCAGGTGTTGGAGCCGGTGAACGGCCCCCTCTCCGTCGGCGACGAGCTGGTCGTCCGACTCGAGCTGCGCACCGACCGCGACATGGAATTCGTTCACCTGAAGGACCAGCGCGGCAGCGGAACCGAGCCGGTGGATGTTTTGAGCGGATACCAATTCCAGGACGGCCTGGCCTATTACGAAAGCACCCGCGACACCGCCAGCCACTTCTTCATCGATTACCTGCCGAAGGGCGTCTACGTGTTCGAATACTCGACGCGCGTCCAACTGAAGGGGAGCTTCCAGACCGGCATCGCCGAGATCCAGTGCATGTACGCGCCGGAATTCAACAGCCACTCGGAAAGCTTCGCCCTGGAGGCCAAGTAGAATTGGGGCGTTCTCAACCAGCCGTCCGCCGGATTCTCGAAGAAGGTTCTGTTCGATAGTTGATTTTGTCGGATCAACTGTCGTTTATGGAATGGCCATGTTTCACGCGGAACTGGAAGCAACCAGCATTTGCGACATCCGCTGTCTTCATTGCCCCCATGAGGCGATCGCCAGGCCTGGCGGCCGGATGAGCTGGGAGTGCTTCACAAGCATTGTCGAAAAGATCCGAGCGCACACAAAGGGAGAGCGATTCTCATTGTCTTTCTCCGGGATGGGCGAACCGATGCTCAATCCGTTGATTTACAAATTTGTCAGCCACGTTTCGGCCGATGCAAAGACTTCGTTCGCAACCAACGGCTCGGCCCTGACCGAGGAGAATGTCCGGAGGCTAGCCGAGGCCGGGTTGGAGATGATATACCTGAGCTTTAACGGCGACGATCCGGAGATCTTCGCGCAAATGACGGGCGGTCTGCCATTCGATCGAATCCTGCAAAATGCCCGTCAGTCGGTTGCGGGAGCCCGAGGGCACCGACTCCGGATCGCGGCCAACGTCAGCATCACAAAAGCCAACCAGCACAGAGTCACGCGCATCGAGCGACTCCTCGAAAAAGAGGGCATTGGCCCAATCGCCTTTTCGCTTTGCCATGAACGCGGAGGCAATCTGCGCGATCCGGAGGTTTGCGATACTCCGCCCATGGGACTCGACCGGTGGAGATGCGACGTATTGGAGAACACGCTCTTCGTCGACTGGCGCGGGCGGGCGCACATCTGCGATCACGATTTGCGTGATGAGTACGAACTCGGCGACCTGACGACCGAGTCCCTTGAAGCAATTCTCGGGCGCCGCAAGCAGCTGCTGGACGACGGCTGCTCGCTCCAGATCTGCCGGCGCTGCAATGACATTTTGAAGGCGGGGGGAATCTATCCGTTGGAGAGCCGGGCCGGAGGCAACTTTCGTGATTGGATCCATTACCTCTATCAGGACATGGACGATCCGTTCGGCGAGGCGAACGAGGCCATGAAATGGATCTTCCGCATATACAAGAACGAGAACCGATCCGAACGCCTCGCCAACCGGCTGATCGGACTCGAAAAAATAGCCCGCCGGGAATTATCGGAATGTCGCGAGCGCTGCCGGTCGCTGGCTTCCGAAAACGACGCTCTTGTCGCCAAGATTGCGGCCATCCAACGGACGCTCGATGAGCGCGATCGGGAATTCGGCGCCTTGCACGCCGAATTCGTCGCCATGAGGCGCAGCCGCGCCTGGCGGCTCATGCGGATGCTTGCGAACGATCTCGCACGGCTGCGCCGTTGGACAGGCTTCGCACAAACCGGCAAAATCTAGCGGCAGTGTCTCTCTCCCTCGCATCCCGGAGCCACGGGTCGAGCCGAATGTCGATCCCCTTTGCCGCTCCGTGCTTCTCGGCCGCCGGCCCCCGAGCCTTTCGGCCCGGCCAGGGACTGCACGCTGGATCTTGCCTTGCCAGCTGTCTTTGAAGCACCGCGATCCGAGCTGGCGAGAGAAAGGGATGGCCGAATAGCCTTCCAAGCCTGCGCGGTAAAAAGACACCGGGCACGGAGCCCGAAAATAGGGCTTGCAACCGATGATAACATATGTAGTCATTTGACTACACTATCGATCAACGACTCCATGAGATCCGCCCCGAAAATCAGCGATGCCGAGTGGCAAGTCATGCGCGCAGTCTGGGCGCGCAACCCGATCACGGCGTTCGAAATCATCGAATCCCTTGCGGCCGACGACCCGGGCTGGCACCCGAAAACGGTGCGCACCCTCCTGTCGCGCCTGGTGAAGAAAAGGGCCCTCGGCTATACGCCTCGCGGCCATGTCTATTTCTATGAACCCCTGTTTGAAGAGCGCGAGTGCGTCGCAGCCGCAAGCGAGTCCTTCCTCGACCGGGTGTTCGGCGGATCCCTCCAGCCCATGCTCGCGCACTTTGTCGAGCGAAGGCAACTGACGAAGAAGGACCTCGATGAACTGCGCCGGCTCCTCGAGGAAGCCGGTGACGGGGAAACGGAAAAAAGGAGGGAGCGGAAATGAACATTTCCCAGTTTCTCGTTGTTCTGGGCAGAAATTCGGCCCAGGCGGGCGTGCTCGTCCTCATTGTCCTGCTCGCGCAGGTGATCTTCCGGAGGCAACTCGCTCCCCGCTGGCGCTGCGCTCTGTGGCTCTTGCTCGTCGCGCGCCTTGCGATTCCCATCTCCTCACCGAGCCCGGTGAGCGTCTTCAACCTGCTGTCCCTGGCGGCGCCGCCGACGGCAGCCCCGTCCATTCTCCCCCGCCCGGCTCCGGCAGCCGCAGAAACGGAAATCAATCCAGTCCCCGCAGACGTATTCGAGCGAGCCCCGGCTGTCCGGCCAGTTCGCGACTCGGTTGAAAACGAGCCCACTACTCCTCCTCCTGAAGTCCAGACACCTTCCGGGTCGGCGGAAACACGGCGATTGCCGGCCGTTTCCTTGCCGGTCCTGTTGCTGTGCATCTGGGCGGTCGGAGCCGCGACCCTCCTGCTCCACCTGGTATTCACATCCATCCGGCTTGCACGGCGCATTTCCGGCGCCAAGCCGTTGGCCGATCCCGCGGCGCAGGAGGTGCTGCGCGAGTGCCGCGAAAGGCTCGGCGTTCGCGGCGAGTTGGCCTTGCTTGAGAGCGACGCAGTCACAAGCCCCGCCTTGCACGGATTCCTGAGGCCGCGGCTTCTCCTGCCCGCTGGTTTCACGCGGCGGTTTTCAGGAGACGAACTGCGTTTCGTCCTGCTCCACGAACTGGCCCATCTCAAGCGGCGCGATCTTCCGCTCAATTGGCTTATTGCGATTCTCCAGGTGACGCACTGGTTCAATCCTCTGGTGTGGGTGGGCTTCGCCCACTGGCGGGCCGACCGCGAATTGGCCTGCGACGCGCTGGCCCTCGAAGTCGCGGGACCGGAGCAGAATCGTCCGTACGGGGAGACGATCCTCAAGCTTCTCGAATGCGTCACCCATCGCACAACCGCTCCCGGGATGGTCGGAATTCTTGAGGACCGGAGCCAGTTGAGCCGGCGCATTCGAATGATCGGCCAATTCAAGCCCGGGTCCCGCTGGTCGCTCCCGGCCCTGTTGATCGTGTCGGCTGTCGGCGCAGGCTGCCTTACGGACGGCAGCAGCCAGAAGGGCAGGTCGCCCGCAACCGCTGCCGAAGCGGTCGCCCCTGCGGCCGCGCCGGCGGCAAATGCCCCGAAGAATTTGCCTGCGCCTGCGACCGAGGAAGTGGCGCCGCTCGTACTCGACCTCAAACCCTACGAGCGATCGCTCGGCACGGCCACGCGCTCCGCCGATATCTTCGGCCCCCTTGCAGGACAGGACAATTTTGACGGCCTGCCCTTCCGGGTCGACGGGATGGTCATCCTTTTCGGTTCCAAGGGGCAGGAAGGGCGTCGCGATGCGACCGGCCTGGAAGTCGGACAAAAATTCGACGAATTGCACCTGCTGCATGTCGCCCGAAACGGCTCCGATCCCGACGGAACCCCCATCGCGGTCATCCGGCTGAATTACGCCGACGGGACAAATCATGATTTTCCTATCCGCTACGGAATCGAGGTTCGTTCCTGGGAATGGACGCCGCTGGAAGGCCCGGAGAAGCTGTCCGACCCGGGGACCAAAGTGATCTGGCGCGGAAATGCCATGCAGCAAACTCCCGGCGCGAGCGCCCGCGTATTCAAAACAACCCTGCGCAACCCGTATTCCGACGAGGTTGTGCAGACGATCGATTTGATCTCGAGCCGCGCCCGATCCTCCTACTGCCTTTTTGCGGCAACCGTGGCGCGATCCGATCCGGCACGGAAGTTGACGCCTGCCGTGGCCCTGCCGGGCCCCGAACCCCGCCTGGAGGGACTGTCCAAGATAACGATCCGCGACGCGGCGGACAAGCACCCGATCGCCGGAGCTTTGGTCGTCGAGTCAATCTGGGGCACTTCGGCGAGCGAGATCGTGAAAGTCACCGATGCGGCGGGAATTGCGCTCGTGCCCTATCCCATCGGCCAATCCGCGGGCCTGCAGATCAACCTGTCCAAGGATGGGTATGGCGAGAAAACGGTGTCGTGGCGCAGGGGTGACATTCCCGATGCCACTGTAGCCGAGTTAGCCCCGAGCGTCAGTATCGGAGGAACCGTCGTCGACGAGTTGGGGCATCCGCTCGCCAGAACGGTACTGAATCTCTTCAGCTCCGGCGCCGACGGCGGATTGAAAAGCCTGACAACGAGGACGGACAGCAAGGGACAGTGGACGATTGCGGCGGAGGCAGCGGACATCGAGAGGCTCCGGATCGAGGTGCGGCACACCGGCTTTGCAACAGCGTTCTTTTTCAGCGGAAAGGCGGAGGAGACCGGCGCCAAAGACAAACCCGTTGCGAGTTCGGATCTGCTGGCCGGAAATGCGGTACTGGTCCTATCCAGGGGAGTCGAACTCACCGGCACCGTCCGCGACGAAACCGGACAGCCCGTGCCGAAGGCGACTCTCCTTTTGGGCGAGTCGCTGCGGCTGACCGAGGGCGCCAAGGCGGACACCGATGGAACGGGAGCCTTCACCCTGAAGAATCTGATTCCCGGCGATAACCATCTGACTTGCAGCGCGCCGGGCTTCGCCCCGGAGATCCGCTCGGTCGCCATCGTTGCAAACGGCAGTCCTCTCGCGATCACGTTGCACCCGGCGAAGGTCCTGCGCGGAAAGGTTGTGGACGCGGCGGGCAAGCCGGTCCCGGGAGCCAAAGTCGAATACTCCCGCCTAGCGTCGGGCGATTTTTACGGCCGGACGCTCAGTTGGTCGGTTGTGACCGGCGAAGATGGCGCTTTTGCGTGGAATTCACCGCCCAATGAGGCCGTCTATCTATCGATCTCGAAAACGGGATACGTCGGCAACTTTATTGCCACCGACCCTTCAAGCCAGGGGGAAACCCGGGCCATTCTCCACCCCGTCTTTCACATTCGTGGCACCGTCACCGATGCAGCAAGCGGAAAAGCGGTGTCTCGTTTTAAAGTCATACCAGGCTCCGGAAACCAATTGCCCGATTCGTTGTTCTGGCGCCACGATCTCGCCAAGGACTGCACCCAGGCTGAAGGCGAATTCGACTTTGCCTTTGACAGCGGCGCATGGGCCGGAGAAGCGAACACCTATTCGATCAAGGTCGTAGCCGACGGCTACGTTCCTTTTGTGTCCCGATCGTTCGGTGCATCCGAGGGCGCAGCCGCATACGATGTCCGGCTTACGAGAGGGGAGTGGACCGCCGGCCAGGTCGTTTCCGCCGACGGCAAGCCGTGCGGAGGAGTGGGAGTGGAGCTTATCGACGTTCGCCCCAATTGGTCCATGGGAGCCATGATAGAAGGGACAAAACTCATGAAGAGCTCGCAAGACGAACTTTTCGCCGTGGATGATTCGGCGCATTTCAGGATTCCACCCCAGGAAGGGGATTACGTCCTCGTCGTGGCTTCGGCGAATGGCTTTGCCGCGGTGCCAAAGGCCGACTTTCAGGTTTCCCGCACGATCCGGCTCCAACCCTGGAGCCGGGTGGATGGCATTTATCTCAACGGAGGCAAACCTGCCTCGGGCAAGCGGATCACATGGCAGGCAAATTTTGAAAATGTCCGCTTCCAGGGCCCAAGCCAATCTGCAGCGCTCACGGACCGGGATGGACGCTTCACTTTTGCAACGGTTCCGCCGGGCTCCATTAGCTTCAATCTGCTCACGCCAGGGAAATTCAACCGGACCGTCGAGCTGATGCGCGGCGCGGTCGCACCCGGCGAATCAATGCAGGTGCGGATAGCGATCGACGGAAGGCCCGTCACGGCCCGGCTTGTCCGGGGGGCGGGATTTAGCGAGTCCGCAGATTTCGGCAATGGATACATTCAATTGCAGCCCGCAACGGAATCCGAAACCCCTCCGAAGGACGCCGACAGTTTCAGCAAGATTCAGGCATGGTATCGCGAACACGCTGCCCCACGCGGAACTCCTCTTTTGATCCACGTCGAGTCCAGCGGCCTCGCATCCGCCGAAATGGTTCCGGTCGGGAAATACCGCCTCAGCGGATCGGTCGTAAGCCGGACAGGAGATCTTAAACAGAACGGCCTCATCCAGGCGGCGTCGATCGAGATTCCGCCCGGCGACCCAGCGGTCCCAGTCGATCTCGGCACCCTGGTCGTCAACCCCTTGCAGCAGCAGGAAACGGCTTCGGTTGCCGTTGCCGCGAAGGATTTTGAAGCCAAGGCGATCGGAGGCGGTG
>Ga0181529_10005505_pt1 | contig 13249 bp, 16 predicted proteins | sample PEATcosm2014_Bin_36_FD_119763 | JGI IMG/M metagenome (GOLD analysis project Ga0181529, IMG submission 119763) | Peatland microbial communities from MTU Mesocosm Facility, Houghton, MI, USA - PEATcosm2014_Bin10_30_metaG | ecosystem: Environmental > Terrestrial > Soil > Wetlands > Peat | place... | reverse complement strand
GAACGAACCGTCCCGGGTGCGCTGGGGATCGAATTCGGTGGTCCATCGGCCTTTGAAGTAGACGGCGTCGACAAGGACCGCTGCCGTCATCTTCATCAGGTCGTCGTCCTGGATGATCGTCGGGATCTTACCGTCCGTCCGGTCATTGACCCAGGCGTTGATCGGCGCGGCGCCGCCGCTGAGGTACCGTATCTCGGCGTCGTAGGCCTCCTTCAGCCGCTGAACTGTGGCTGCGTCGGTCGCCGCCTTCGGGGAGTACCAGAGCGAGTCGGCGATGGTGATCTCGACTTTCGGATCGGCTGCCGGCATCTCGGCGATGAGCTCCGAATCGTTGCGGTTGACCTCGTCTGTTGCGATGCCGTCGATTCGCAGCGCCTTTGCCATGTCGTCCCGCGTTGTGCCGCGAGCGCCGTTGTAGGCCATGTGCAGGGCCAATGCGGCGCTGACCGGAGATACGACGACGTTCCTGGCTTCCCCGGCGCCGTACAGTTTGTGCAATAGACCGAAGCCGAGGTCGTTCGTCGCGGCGGTCACGCGCGCCGATCTGGCCCGGATGTCTACGGCACGGCCGGAGTGATGGCCTGCCCAGACGAGTGCGCCGGCCACGAGTGCCAATACGACGAGGGCCGAACCCCCCACTTGCAGCTTGCGCATTTCAGTCTCCTCTCCACAGTCCGAGCCGAGCGCACGAACCACCTATATTTTGGTGCCGGCAGACGCGTATAGGGTTCATTCAGGGCGTTGTCGTGAGGCGGCCGGGGAGCGGCGTACGGGGCGTGCCACTCCGGCGCGCACGTTCCGGCAGCGGATTCGGCCCGGCCGGGACGGGCCGCAATCTACAGGCCGTGCTCTTTGCGGATCGTTTGGAGGAGGCGGTCTACGCCGGCCGAGACGAGGCGGTAGGTCTGGTCGAAATCGCCGGTGTAGTAGGGGTCCGGAACGTCCCGATCGGAGAGATCCGGCGCGTGGTCGAGGAGTCTGGAGACGCGAGCGCGCTGGCCGGAGCGCATCATCGACCGGAGCGCGGCGAGGTTTTCGGCATCCATGGCGACGACGTAGTCGAACTCGTCCAGGTCCTGCATCCGGATCACTCGCGCCCTGCCTCCGCACGGGATGCCCTCCCGATCGAGGACCTGGCGCGTGCGGCGGTGCGGCGGCTCGCCCGCGTGCCAGTCGCCGGTTCCGGCCGAGTCGGTCTCGATCCGATCCTCAAGCCCTGCCTCTTTAACGCGATGCGCGAAGACGGCCTCGGCCATTGGCGAGCGGCAGATGTTGCCGTAGCAGACGAATAGAACGCGCACTTTCGCCATGTTGCAGTCTCTCCGATTTGAAACGGGCCGGGGCCGCGGATTGGATCTCGCACAGGAAATCGCGGCCTCTCGGGCGAATCGGCGCCTGTACGGGAATCCGTATGGACGCCCGCCAGAACGGGTTAATGGACGCAGAGGAGAGCCGCGTTATGCCGCCCGCGCCGGCGCCGTTGTTGCAACCGGGTCATTCCGCAGCCCACGCCGTATGGCCGTTGTGGCTCGGCGTGATATTGCTGCTGGCGCTCGCCGCATCGGCCGTCGCGCTCGCAATATGGTGGCGGCGCGGTGCGCTGCGAGCGTGGCGGGCGTTTGCCGCCGAGACCGGAGGCGAGTTCGCAGCGCGGGGTTCGTTCTCTCCCGGCCATCTTTCGGCGCGATGGCGCGGACGCGACCTTCTGCTGACTACCGGAATCGCCCAGGAGGACGAGGCGCCCTACTATCATACGCGCGCGGCCCTGCCTATTCGCAACCCCTCCGGGTTTATTCTCGGGCTGAGGCGAAAAAGCCTGTTGGAAGAGGCGCAGACCCGGCGCGACGCCGTCGGCGAAACGGGCATCGAGGATGCCGAATTCGAGCGACGGTTCCTGCTGGTGTGCAACGACGCAGGGAGCCTGCCGGGCGTTCTAAATGCCGGCGCCCGGGCCGAGCTGACGTGCTACTCCGACGTGGAGATCTATGTGCGGCTGGATCGTATCGAGTGGCGGCGTGCGGGCGAGCAGGCAGATATCGGCGCATTGCGGAGGCTTACGGATGTTATTGCCGGGATGGCGGACACTATCGATTCGTTACCGGGCCGGAAACGGCCGCTCAGCGAGTGCCTTGCGGATCAGGCGTGGATCGAGAAAGGGATCTAGCGCGTGAAGGGCAAGTCAGGTTTCTCGCGCGAGCTGCCGACTCTGGCGCTCGTTCTTATCGCTCTGGCGGCGCTGACGGCGTTCGTGCCTGCCTTTCACGGCAGCGGCAACCTGACGGGCGTTGCGTGCGGCGCGGCGTATATCGGGATCATGGCCTGCGGCGAGGGCATGGTGATCCTTGGCGGTGGGCTGGACCTGTCGGTCGGCTCGGTGCTGGCGCTATCGAGCTGCTTCGCGGCGATGGCGATGGCGGCCGGCTTACCGTGGCCTATCGCCATCGTCGTCGCTCTGGCGATCGGCGCCGCGGCCGGCGTCATCAACGGCGCGCTCATCACGTACGGCAAGCTTCCGCCGATCCTCACGACGCTCGCAACGCTTCTTATCTTCCGTCACGGCACGAGCGTGCTCACCCACGCGCACACCTACAGGCCGTTCCCGCCCACGTTCGATCTGATGGGCACCGGCTGGAACCCGGCTATCCTGTTCCTGGGCGTGGTGATCGTCGCGAGCGTCGTAATGCTGCTCACGCGCTTCGGCCGCCGGCTGCTGGCGATAGGAGGCAGCGAGCAGTCGGCGCTGCTTTCGGGCGTTCCGGTCGCTAGAGTGAAGCTCGGCGCCTATGTCGCGTCCGGGGGGACGGCTGCGATCGCCGGCCTGATCCTGATGGCCTTCAACAACAACACGCAGTCGACGATCGGGTTCGGGTACGAGCTGGACGCGATTGCGGCCTGCGTGGTGGGCGGCATCCGGATGACGGGCGGGGACGGGAGCATTATCGGCGCGGCCCTCGGCGCGGTTTTGATGGCGCTGCTGCGCAACTGGCTCCAGTTGACCGGGAAGCCGGAGGAGATGTACGGCCTCTACACGGGCGCGATCATCCTTGTGGCTGCGGTCCTCGAACAGTGGCGCCTGCGCAGTCTGGACCGCGCGGCCCTTACGGCGGGGGGCGCAAAATGAGCGACGGAGCAGACGTCACGAGACGCGCGGGGGCTCCGGCCGCAGGCAGGATGCGCCGCGAGCTGCCGGTCGAGCTGGGCGTCGCGGTCGTGCTCGCCGTGGTCATCGCATTCTTCTCCATCTGCGCGCCGGATTTCCGCACCGTCGATAACTGGGGGCTGCTCGCCAAGCAGCTTGCCGAGCTCGCCGTGATCTCCTCCGGCATGACGCTGGTGATCGCGACGGGCGGCATCGACATCTCGGTCGGCTCCGTTCTGGCCTTCTGCGCGATGACGCTGGGCTGGCTCGTGGTGCACGCGCACTGGCGATTGGAGGCCGCCATCGTCGCGGCAATCGTGACCGGCGCGGCGTGGGGCCTTCTGAACGGCCTGCTGATCGCGGTCACAAAGCTCCAGCCGATTATCGTAACGCTGGCGACCTTTGCCGCCGCCAGGGCGGGCGCGACGATGTTCAACGCGGGCGGCAGCATATCCGACATCCGGCTTACTCTGCTGAACCGGACCTTCGACAACACGGATTTTCTGCACCTGCCGCTTCTGCTCTGGGTGAGCCTGGCGGCGCTGTTTGCGTCCGGGGCGACGCTGCAGTGGAGCAGGTTCGGGCGCGAGCTGCTGGCGCTGGGCGGCAATCGCACGGCCGCTCGCCTGTCGGGAATGAGGACGCTGAAAACCGAGACTCTGGTCTATGTGCTGAACGGCGCGCTGGCAGGGTTCGCCGCCGTTCTGAACACGGCCTACAACTCGACGGCCACGCCGGATGCGGGGCAGTTCCGGGAGATGACGGCGATCACGGCCGTTGTGCTGGGCGGCACGGTGATTACCGGCGGCCAGGCGACGATGGTGGGCACGGGTCTCGGCGTGCTGACGATCTGCGCGCTTTTGAGCGGCGTGCGGCTGATGGGCCAGGAGGACCAGATGGCCTGGCTGCTCGTCGGCGCAGCTCTGCTGCTGGCCGTAGTCGTGCAGAAGCTCCGTCGCCGGCAGTAGCTCTTGACTTATTTAAGTCGCCGCGCGATAATAACTCTATGAACACTGACGCCGTTCGCACGAGCGTGGACATTCCGCGCGACCTGCACCGAAAGCTGCGCGAGGCCGCTGCACGAGAGGGCTGCTCGGCCAGGCAGATCATCCTGCGGAGCATCGAGCAGACGCTCTCGAAGCCTACCGCCGGCCGCCCGAAGCGGCGGCTTTCGCTGGATCCGCCGATCGTCCCCTCCACAGGCAAGCCGTTCGACATGACGAATGAAGAGATCTATGAGCTCATTGAGCTTCCCTGACGTGAACGTGTGGCTTGCACTGCTTCGCGCCGATCACGTTCACAGAGCGGCGGCTCTCGCCTGGTGGAACGAGGACGATACGGACGAGATCGCGTTCATCAGGCTCACCCAGATGGCCGTCTTGAGATTGCTGACGACGCCGGCGGCGATGAATGGGCGCGCTCTTACTATGGCGGAGGCCTGGTCCGCCTACGACCGGCTCTTCCTCGACGACCGAGTGACCTTCGTTGACGAGCCGCCGGGCGTGGAGCGTCGGTTCCGGCGCGTCACGGACCTCGCACAACCATCGTCGAAGCTCTGGGCCGACGCGTGGCTTCTTTCGGTGGCGCAGGTTCTCGATGGCGCCGTCGTCACCCTCGATAAAGCGCTCGCCGACAGGTCCGACCGCGGCGTGCTCCTCTCTGAGACCCGGATCCTCTAAACCGCTTCGACCCGGACGAGGATATATGGTCGAGAAGGAACGATCATGTCTCTTGTCATTGCCGCGTACCCGCATGCGGCCGGAGCGCGACCTCCTGGGCATGGTACAATAGAATCTATCGCATTTGTAAGGAGGCCACCTATGGCCCGACCGCGGGCACTTGAGGGCACATGGGAAGAGCTTTCCGCCCTCGTCAAGGACAAGCATAACCAGCGGTTCCGCCTTATCCCGCTTCCGAACCAGTCCCAGGCTCCGCCCAGCGCCGTTCGTCGCCCGATTCGAAAGGGGATGTTCCCGCAACTCGCAGGGCTGACCGACGCGGATTTCGCGGCTGCGGAATGGCGCTCCGACGAGGCAGAGTTCTAGAGCATGCCGGGCGTCTACATTGTCGATACCCACGCGCTCCTGTGGTATCTCGGCGACAGCGAGAGATTAGGCGCGGGCGCAGACGCAGCGCTGTCCGATCTTGGAAACAGGCTTGTCGTCCCGGCCATCGCACTCGCCGAAGCCTGCTGGATCATAGAGCGCGGGCGGGTTGCCGTTTCGCTGCCGGATCTCCTCGGCGAACTCGATGCCGACAGCCGAATATCGGTCCAGCCGCTCGACCGCGCAATTATCGAGCGCAGCGCCGGTTTAAGCGCCATCGCCGAGATGCACGATCGCCAGACCGTCGCGACCGCATTGGTTCTGCAAGATCAGGTCGGGGACGTCGCGGTCATCACACGTGACGGCAACATCACGGATTCCGGGTTGGTTCGGGCGGTCTGGTGATCGTGTGCGAAGGGTTGTCTGGGAACATATCGAGGAGCGCGTCCAGGCTGATGGAGCGTGCACCCGTCGCGTCCTCGCACGGAAGAATCCCCGGCATGGTGGATGGCGGCAATACGGCGTCTACAAATGATGCCGCCGCGCAGCGTCACGGGTAGACGAGCCTTTCACCCGCCGCCGCGCTATTGGCGTTCATGTTGCGCTTGAACTCCGCCAGCTCCTCTTTCGCTCTGCGGATTTCCTCGGGGTCGTCAGTAGCCTCATCGGCCATCTTGCGATCGAGGTAGGCAATTATGGCGGCGCTCTCGGATCGGAAGAAGAGCTGGAAGATCTGCAGCGTAACCTCAACGCCAACCGGCCCGCCACCGGAGAACGGTTGGTTTTCCCATAGGTGACACACATCCTGCTCGATTCAGCGCCGCCTAGCATCATGTGCCTTCCCGTTCGGGACGCCATTCGCGCAATCGAATGACGGGCCGCAGGGAATCGAAGATCTCTGCTGGCTGCCGTCCGGCGACGGCGTCGCGTTTCTGTATGAAGGTAAGATCCGTATCCTGAAGCTCGATCGGAATTGACCTGGACTATCATCCCATGAATCTCAATACTCAACTCTTCTTAGCATGTGCGCTGCTCTCAGCGCTCGCAGCGATAGGCGCGCCGGCCGAAGCGCAAGCGCTGACGGCGGACCATCTCCGCTGCGAATATCGGGAAAGCCCGATGGGCATCGATACGCCGAAGCCGCGCCTGAGCTGGTGGCTTGAGAGCGCGGGCAGGGGCGAGCGACAGAGGGCCTATCAGATTGCAGTGGCGAGCAGCCCGGAGAATCTCGAATCGGAGCAGTTCGATCTGTGGGATTCGGGCCGCGTGGAGTCGAACCGATCCGTCCTGGTCGAGTATGATGGCAGGCCGCTTGCGTCCGAGGCCCGATGCTGGTGGAAGGTGCGCGTGTGGGACCGGAGGGGCAGGCGCTCGGATTGGAGCTGGCCGGCTGCGTGGACAATGGGGCTCCTCCATCCTGCGGACTGGGAGGCGCAGTGGATCGCCGCAACGCCCCGGCTCTGCAACACGAAGATCCTGGCGTCGGGACGCGCGGCGAGCGATCCCGCCAACGCGGCCGTCATGCTGCGCAAGGAGTTCCGGGTCGACGGCGCCGTGCGGCGCGCGACCGCCTATCTGTGCGGCCTCGGCTACTCCGAGCTTCAGATCAACGGCGGCAAGATCGGCGACCACGTGCTGGACCCGGGCTTTACCGATTTCAGCCGCCGCGCGCTCTACGTCACCTGCGACGTGACGCAGGCGATCCGCGATGGGGGCAACGCGGTCGGGATACTGCTCGGCGGCGGATGGTTCAACCTGGCGACGCCTGATCTCTTCGGCGACGAGCACGCGCCCTGGTCCGCCTCGCCCAGAGCGATCCTGCGACTCGTGATCTAGAGGGAGGACGGGACGCGGCAGGTCGTCGCGACGGATTCGAGCTGGACGTGGGCGACGGGCGCGATCACGTTCAACTGCGTCCGCGGCGGCGAGTCCATCGACATGCGCAGGGACCGGCCGGGCTGGAGCGCGGCCGGGCGCGGCGGCGCCGGCTGGAATCCGGTCGCAATCGTGGAGGGGCCGAAGGGCAGGCTTGTCTCCCAGCAGAATCCTCCGATCCGCGCTCACGCCTCGATTAAGCCGGTTCGGATCTCGGAGCCGAAGCCCGGCGTCTACCTCTTCGACCTGGGCGTCAATATCGCCGGCTGGGCGCGTCTGCGCACGCGGGGAGCGGCCGGCGACAAGATCACGCTGCAGTACAACGAGGCGCTCGGTCCCGACGGCTGCGTCGACATGCAGCACACCTCCAGCCACACGTACGGCAGGTTCCAGACCGACGAGTTCATCCTGGCCGGCAAGGGGTGGGAGACCGTCGAGCCGCGCTTTACCTACCACGGATTCCGGTACGTCCAGGTCGCCGGACTGAAGGAGAAGCCGACTCCGGAGACGATAACCGGAAGATGGGTGACGACAGATCCCGCGCCGGCCGGCAGCTTCTCCTGCTCGGACGAGCGGATCGACACACTGCACGACGTTATGGTCCGTACGCTTCTGAACAACATGCACAGCATTCCGACGGACTGCCCGCAGCGCGAGAAGATGGGCTGGATGGACGACGGCTGCGTCGGCATGGAGAACTCCTTCCTTAACCTCGACACGCCGAACTTCTATCGGAAATGGATCGGCGACATGCTGGACTCGCAGGACGCCAACGGCCACGTTCCGGACATCGTGCCGACGTGCGGATGGGGAAGGACGAGGCCGGACGGATCGCCCGGCGAGATGGCGTGTCCCTGGTGGGGCGGCGCGATCGTTCTGGCGCCGTGGAAGATGTACGAGCAGTACGGCGACACGCGGATACTGCGCGACTCCTACGCAGGAATGAAGGGCTACGTGGACTATCTCACGTCGCAGTCGAAGGACCATATCGTCTCGTGGGGCCTGGGAGACTGGCTCGACGAGAGCGCGGGAGGCGGCGCGCGGAGGGTTCCGGTGCCGCAGACGTCGACGGCTGCCTACTTCTATTTTGCGCGCGTCGTGAGCCGGACGGCGGAGATTCTCGGGCTGGACGAGGATGCGAAGCGGTACGCCGGCCTTGCGGAGGCGATCCGGACGGCCTTCAACGCGAGCTATCTGGACGTGAAGACGGGCCTGTACGCGAAGGACAGCCAGACCGCGCAGGCTCTGCCTCTGTTCCTTGAACTTCCGCCGGCCGAGGCTCGCACGGACGTGATGGCGCAGCTCGTGCAGAGCATCGAGGGTCCGCGCGACTGCCACATCAGCGCCGGACTCGTGGGATCCCTGTATCTTTTCCACACGCTGATGGATGGCGGCCGGAGCGACCTGGCGTGGAAGATGCTGACGCAGCGGAGCTATCCAGGTTGGCTTTACATGCTCGACAAGGGCGCGACATCGCTGTGGGAGCAGTGGGACGGGCAGAACTCGCTCAACCATCCTGCGCTGGGCTGCGTCGGATTCTGGCTCTACGAGGGGCTGGGCGGAATCCGGCCCGATCCGTCGGCGCCGGGCTTCAAGTCGTTCTCGATCCGGCCATTCGTGCCGGAGGGCCTGGATTGGGTGAGCTGCTCGTACGACTCGGTCTCCGGCAGGATCGAGAGCCGCTGGCGTGTGAAGGCCGGAAAACTGACTCTCGACGTGACCGTGCCGGCCAACACGAGCGCTGCGGTCTACGTGCCTGCGGCGAGCGCGGGTGTTGTGAGGGAGTCCGGCAGGACGGCCTCCGAGGCTGCGGGCGTGAAGCTGCTCAGGGCCGAAGAGGGCGTGGCCGTCTACGAGGTCGGCTCGGGCCGCTACCGGTTTGAGGCGCCCGCTCCTACCGCCGGCTCGAAGCGGGCGGTCTCTAACGGGAGCCGGTGAGGATCTTCAGGGCGGCGTTGACGAGGGTAGCCGTGTCGGCGCCGTTGTCGGCTGCTGCCGCTGCGCGGTCCGCTGCGCGTCGCGCGTCGGCGCGGCCGTAGCCCAGGTTGATCAGGGCCTCGATCGTCTCTTCCCGGGCGGCGTTCTGCAGAGCCGTCTGCCTGCCCGCCTCCATCCGCTCCGCTCGCTTCTCGAAGACGAACGCCGCCATCTTGTCGCCGAGATCGAGGCAGAGGCGCTGCGCAAGCTTGGGGCCAACGCCCGGCGCCTGCGTGATCGCTCGGACGTCGTTTGTGGAGAGCGCGCGAGCCAGGTCGCTTACGTCGAGTGTGGAGAGCATCGCGAGCGCGACCTTCGGGCCGACGCCGGTTACGCTCAGCAGCAGCCGGAAGGCCTCGAGCTCGATGGGCCGGGCGAAGCCGTAGAGGGTGAGTTCATCCTCCCGGACGACGAGGTGCGTGGCGAGCGAGAGCTTCGCGCCTGGCTCCGCGCTGCTCTCCAGCAGAGGCGACGGGACGAAGACGAGGTAGCCGACGCCGTTCACGTCCAGGACGAGACTCGCGGCGTCTTTGCGGAGGACCGATCCGGTCAACTGGGCGATCATACGTTAGCGGATTCCAGGCAGAGTGTCATTGTGTCGCTCGCCGCGGGTGCGGGGCTGTTCATGCGGATGCGATCCGGCGGGAGTCCTACTCCTCCCGGTCGTTGCCCATCGAGCGCTTCCAGAGCCGCTCCAGCTTCCGCCGGTCCTGCCAGGCGCGGTAGTGGCGCAGCAGAGAGATGCCGGTGGTGGCCTGCTCGGGCTCGCGGCTGGTGTTGTCTACGCGCAGCTTCGGGCGGCGATTGGCGCGAAATACCGGATTGGCCGCATAGCCCTGAAACGCCTGGAGGCCATACCGGGCGTAAAGATAAGCAGCCAGGCATCCGAGAAGGCCGCAGATGCCCAGCGCCGGTTCATCGAATACGACGCCCACGTTGTACCAGAACACGACCAGCGTGAAGACGGCGATAAACCATGCCGGCACCTCGACGATCGCCCATAATTTGACGGTCTGACGGCGGTTGATGTAGCACCAGGCGATGGTAGGCGGCGCGATGCCCGCCCATAGGCCTACCAGTATGCCGCCTTGATGAAGTATCTGGCCGCCCAACGCGACGCCGATCGCGCTCACTGCCACCGTACAGAAAAAGAAAACGGCGAACGTACGCGCACCCCAGCTTCGTTCCAGACTGCCACCCACCCAGAACGCCCACCAACATGCGAATAGCACGTTAATCGGATTGTCCGCCCGCCCTATGGGGTCCGCCGGCAACAGCGGCCACGTGACGTACGTCCAGGGATGAGATAACGAGCCTGGACTTGTGAACGCGAGCACCAGGAGCGATTTTGCGCCGCACGCCAGCAGGATAAAGGCCACGATGTAGAATGCAATGATCCCGATCGTGACCGGACACCGGTGCTGGTCGAAGAACTGCTGGACGTTCCGCTGGGGCGTATTGTACATTTTTCCGACTGCTCCTGGAGCGAACGCGCGCCTCGTGGCGTCACGGATCTATTGTACCTTCTTCCCGGCGGGCCCGCGCGGTGAGCGCTTGGCGACGACCGGCGAGCGGCCGGTTCTTGATCAAATTCCGTAATCGGGCGGCCCCGATCCCGGAACCGATGTGCGATGTACCGACGTTCGGTCTCTTATGGGCGCATCCGGTTCATTCCGCGCCAACCAGGCAGCCGGCCGACTGAAGTCGGCGGCTATGCGTGCGAACCAGAAAGCCGGCCGACTGAAGTCGGCGGCTATGCGTGGGAAGTCCCTCCGGGACTGGTTTTGGCGACTCAGGCGGCTCTCGTCACCCGGATAGAGGTGCGGGACCGCGGTTCACGGGGCACATCCCGGGCATCGCGGGAAAGGTTCAACGGATTAACCGGATGCACCACTTACTTTTTGCCGCTTGAGGGATGGGCTGGCGCGGGCTTCGCTCCGCTCTTCGAGGTCACTGGCATCGTCTTCTGCGATTTCGTCTTCGAGGCGATCACCGTCCATTTTTTGCCGCGCAGCGCCCAGGTCTCGTCCGACACGGTCTCGATAATCACGGCTACGTCATGGCCCGTCTTGTGGTCCGGCGCCGTCACCCCGACGCGCACCTTGAGGGTGAGCGTCGCCTCCGCTCCCTTCGTTGCGATCTCGGCGATCTTCGCGTGATAGGATATCGCCTTAACATTGTTCGCAAGGTCCATTAACTGGTCTTTGATCTCGGATAGCTTATACCGGTTCCCGGTCACGTCGATTCCGACGAAATCCGGAGCGTAGGTGGAAAGCATCTCTTTCATCCTGAGGTCGCGGAGGGCGACCGTCCTCTTATCGAGTACGGACTGGATTCCCTTGCGCGCATCGCTCGCGGCGTCGGCCACCGAATTGGGGCAGGCGAGCGCGATCATGGACAATGCAAGCGAGACCATACAAACGGCTCTTTTTATGCACACGATTCTGTCCTCCTTCCCCGAAATCTTACCAGGGCGTAAGGTCCCGTGACGGCGGATACGACCGCGTCCTCGCGCGCCTACGGATGCGCTTCCGCCGGAGGGCTTGTCTTCGGCGAGTTGGGCGCGGCGCTTCTCTTCGACGAGCTCGCGGCACCGCTCTTCGGCGCGATCGTCTTCTCGGACCGCGCCGTAGACAGCTTGCGCAGCCATCTCTTGCCGCGCAGCGTCCAGGTTTCGTCCGACACAGATTCCATCGTGACGGATTTGACATTGCCCGTGGAGTCCGGGCCGACGGCCGTGAGCCGCTCCGTAACGGTCAGCGTGGCCGTCCGGTCCTTAAGCGCGAACTTAGTGATCGCGGCACGGTAGCGCAGGGACCTGACACTGCGCACGAGGGCTTCCAGGCTCTGCCGCATGTCCGAGAAGTGGAGCTTTCTGCCGTCCATCTGGACGACGACGCAATCGGGCGCGCAGTTTTCGAATACCTCGCTCACGTCCAGCTTGCCGATGGCCACGGCATCCCTGTCGAATGCGGCCTGGATCGCCTTGCGCGCCGCGGTCTTCGCGTCGGCGTGCGCTCCGGCGCCGACGTACAGCACGGCTGCCAGCACGATCGCCGATATCCTGACGGCTCTCAATATCGAACTCAACCCGCTCCTCCTTTCCGGTCTCGCAGGCGGCGCGCGGAGCCCGCAACACGTCCGGCTGCCCGTTATTGCGTGTGCGGAGCTGCCGGACTTGCCGGCAGCACCAGGTGCGGCCGGCGATTGTGCCACTTCGTCTGCATTCTCTCGGATGTGGTTTTCGAGAGCGTCCTGAGCCAGCGCTTGCCGCGCAGGGCCCAGGTTTCGTCCGACGTGGAATCGATGGTGATCGTGACCAGGCGGCGGTTGCGGTCCGGTCCCGTATAGGAAAGGCGCTCGGAGACTGTGAGCGTGGCCGACCTGCCCTTCGCCGCGAACTTGTCGATCCTGGCGTGATACGACATCGACCTCACCTGTTTGCGGAGCGCCATCAGCAGCCGCTTCAGGTCGGCGCGGTTCTGCTTCTTGCCTTTCTCGTCTATGCCGATGAAGTCCGGCGCGCAGTTGGACAGCACCTCCTTCAAGTCGAGCCTGGGGTATGCGGCCGTGTCCCGGTCGTACGCGGCCTGGATCGCTTTGCGCGCGCTGCTCGCGGCGTCGGCGCGCACGGCGGGTCCTGCAACGGCGACGAGAGCAAGCGCCAGCCACGCCGTGCAGAGGGCTCTTCTCAACAGCATGCAGCATCATCCTTTTCCGGAGCAGTCCGGTCGGAGTCGATGTTGAAGTTGCGGTGCGCGAACGCTCTGGCGGATCAGCCTCGCACGCCGAGCAGCAGTTCGATGGTGAGCTGATCCAGCCGCTCATATCCGAGGCCGCGCGCGCGCAGCTTATCCGCGTCCAGGTTGAGTGCGTCGAGCGCCCGGGCGTTGGCCTTCGAATATTTCACGAGGAGCTTGCCGGCGTCGTCCGGATCGGCCGCAAGACCGCGCAGCGCAGCCTGGATCTCGGGATCGGCGTTGAACTGCTGCGCCTTCTCTTTCAGGATGAGATAGGTGCGCATGCATCCTCGCGCGAAGTCCCAGACTCCCTCCGGGTCCTCGGTGCGATAGGCGTGCGCGTCGAAGTGGCGCGAGCCCTCGTAGCCGCTGTCCTCGAGGAGCTTGACGAGGAAGAAGTTCATCTTGAGATCTTCCGCGCCGAAGCGGAAGTCCTGGTCGTAGCGGCCGGGCTTCTGGCCGTTGAGATCGAT
>Ga0181529_10005503_pt1 | contig 13255 bp, 11 predicted proteins | sample PEATcosm2014_Bin_36_FD_119763 | JGI IMG/M metagenome (GOLD analysis project Ga0181529, IMG submission 119763) | Peatland microbial communities from MTU Mesocosm Facility, Houghton, MI, USA - PEATcosm2014_Bin10_30_metaG | ecosystem: Environmental > Terrestrial > Soil > Wetlands > Peat | place... | reverse complement strand
TCCGGCCAAACGGACTACTATCGACGTGACCGCCGTGTTCTGGCATTTCCTAGATGGCGTCTGGCTGTATTTGATGGTGCTGCTGTACGTGTGGGGCTGAACACGGAGAGCGCACCCTTCGCGGCGACCTGACGGTTGCGCTGAGCCCAGGCGCAAAAGCTTCACTCGATCGACGATCCGTCCCACGCGTGCCCAGGGTCCGGGTAAAACGTTACGCTCGTGCCGGAGGCCACCAGCCAACCGCCCGGCACCTTGGCCCGCGCCAGAGCATAACCGCCCGCATCCAGCCGCTCAAACTTCAGCCTGGCCTCCTGAGCGCCTGGCGTGGCGGGTGGTTTCGGTTCCACAGTTGCTGGAGCCGCTGCCGGCGCGGCGGCCGGCGCAGCGGCGGCCGCATCCGGCCCGATGGCATCCAGGAACACTTCGCGGCGCACCGAATACGGCTCGCCCAGGAAGAGAAACTTCTCACGGTCGTGATCGCCGCCTATGGATTCCACCAGCGCCCCGAAAGGTATGTTCACTTCCGGCCCGGCAAGGGGCGCCAGAGTCCGCGGGTGGAGCTTGGTGGCATCGATTCTCTTGCTCAACGATATTTTGGCCAACTTACCTCCTCGGTCGCGCTCCGTGCTCACTTCGCATCTTTCGCGCAACGAAATCCTACACTCCCATCCTTCCAACCCTCGGGGACGGCGGTCGAATCCCAGATCGCAGCGTCTACCAGGGTCACCCAGGCGGACTGGCCTCGGATCATGAACCAGGCTTCGCCGGGCTTCGGATTCATCGCCTTGAGCAGATCCTTATCGGTGGGAGCCGTTCGCGGCGTGTCCACCAGCTCAAAGGCGTTGCCGACCATGTTCAAGGCCCCGTATGGGCTGACGCCCAATGGGAAGCTGTCGACTGGCTTCAGTTCGGGGGTCGCGTCACCGGTCTTCGTATTGGCTCGCGAGGCGTCTTTTTCGTTGCCCCACGGAAAGATGCGGCCGTCGGTGCCCCGCGCGGCCTTTTCCCACTCCAGGGCGCTCGGCAGCCGCTTGCCCGCCCACCTGGCGAATTCGCGCGCGTCGCGGATGGTCACGTTCACCACCGGATAGCTCGGCTGCTTGTCGGGAAAATCCTCGGGAAGCGCCTTGTTCGTCGCCTTGCAGAATTGGTTATACGCGGCATTACTCACTTCGGTCTTGTCTATGTAGAAGGCGGGAAGGGACGCAACTTGCTTGAACTGTCCAAACCGGAACTCCCCGGCCGGCACCAACACCATGTCGCCGGTGGGAGTGGAGATGGTCTTGGCCAGTTCCACCACCTTGGGCGCAGCCGCGGGCTTGAAAGCGAGATATCCGCCGATCATCCCTATGACCAGCAGCGCGGCCAAACCGGCCAGGAGCACGGGTGTGCGGGTTTTTCGCGGCGCGGGGAATGCCGGTTGGCTCGCCGCTGCCTGCGTCTCTCCCGACAGCTCGGCGATCATGCGCTCCAGGTCGGCGATGATGGGCGGGAAGCCCTGCGGCCGTTCCGCGGGGAGCTTGGCGTTGCAGGCCGCCACCAGTTGAATCACCGGCTGGGGCACACCCGCGCTCTGCAACGGCGCCACGTCCAGGGGGACATTCAGAATGCTGTAGAAGATCCGCTCCACCGAATCCGCCACGAAGACTTTCTGCCCCGTCAGCAGTTCAAACAACAGAACCCCGAAGGCATAGACGTCCACCAGGCCGGTGAGTTGTTCTCCACGCACCTGTTCGGGCGCCATGTAGTAGGGGGTTCCGAGCACATAGCCCGGCTGGGTGCGCGAAAGGTCTTCGCTCTTGGCAATTCCGAAATCCATCAGCTTGACCACCCCGGCTGTGTTGATGTGAACGTTCTCCGGCTTGATGTCGCGATGGATGATTCTGTTCTTGTGGATGAAATCGAGGGCGCGGGCGATTTGCAGCGCGATATGCAGTTTGCTGCGCAGGTCGCCGGTATGGCCGTTCTTGATGGCGTGGCGCAGGTCTTCACCCTGCAGGAACTCCATCACCATGAACAGGCCCTTCTCGGGGTCGGTACCGAAATCGTAAATGCTGATGACGTTTTCGTGGGTTACCCTGGCGGCGGTTTGCGCTTCGGCCAGGAAGCGGTCGCGGGCTTCCGCGTCCTGCGATGCCGGCTCGACCAGAATCTTCACCGCCACCGTGCGGCCGATGACGGTATCGAAGGCCTTGTAAACGTGGGACATCCCACCACCTAGGAATTCTTGCAGCTCGTACTTGCCGAGGCGGGCGGGCAGTTGCATCAAAGTGAGAGAAGTCTTCCGCAGCTCCGATCAGTCGGGGCTTCCAGGTACCTGCAATTTTCGATACTATACCATAACAGCTTTCGGCCGCGGATGAGGCAACTTGCAAGCGGCCAATCGGAGCCGCGACCAGAGGGAACGGTCGGAACGTGCGCCGTCGATGAGGAGACGATGGGATGGCGGTGTTCGAGTGTTAGACATGACCGCTCCCTCTGGTCGCGGCTCCGATTGGGACCTGATTCCGCCTTTCGCTTTTGAGTTGTGGACCCGGCGGATGAGACCGGCTGGAAGATGACAAAAGGCCTGACGGAGGAGAAAACGGATGCCAAGATTACTGGCCCTGATGACGGCGCTCGGGGCAACTGCCTGCATGGCGCAACAGCCACCGCCGACGGAGGGAGCGCGGGATCTGTTTTTCGCCGGCGCCGCGCCGAAGGACGCATTGCCGCCGGTCCACCGGCCCGCGGCGCCGGCCAAAGCCGCTTCGGCGACCGTAACCGTCGCCTCTCAGCCGGGGCCCGGCTCGGCGGCGTTCGGCGCGCTGCACCTGGGGCTTCGGTATAAACTGCTTCTGGTGAGCGCGCGTGGCGACCGCGGCCAGCCGGTGGATCCGGAGCGCAACTTCCACAAAGGCGATTGCGTGGCCGTCGAGCTGGAGGCGAACCGGTCCGGGTATCTGTATGTGTTGTCGAAACAGTCGAGCGGCGACTGGGTTCCGCTCTTTCCTACGCCGGAACTCTCGGATCAGAGCAACCGGATCGACCCGGGGCAAATCATCCGTACGCCGAGGCACGGCTGCTTTGAAATCGAAGATCCGCCCGGGACGGAGACCTTGTTCGTGGTGCTGTCGAGGGATCCTCGCGACATCTACGAATTGTCGGAGGGCATGAAAGGTCCGGGAGATCGGCCACAACCATCGTCGGGCCCGACGCAAATCGCCGCCGCCGGACGGATCAACTCCGCCGTGGACCGGATCTCCCAGGAGTACGGCACACGGGACTTGCCGTTCAAGCAGGTTGCCAAGCCGGCGCCCCAATCGGCTCCGGTGCGGAAGGCAGCCGCCAAACCGGCGGACAAGGCGGAAGTGGAGAACGCGGTGTACGTGGTGAACGGTTCCAGCAAACCTTCATCCACCTTGGTAACTAAAGTGGAGATTCTCCACCGCTAGGTTGAGAAGGCCGCTATTTATGGCCGCCTTTGGGGACCGGCGGGGAAGCGACCGGCGCCGCCGGCCAGCCCGAGATCTTCGATGGGTCGGTAGTCACCGTCAATCCGAACGGGCTCTTGACGAAGGAATCGACGGTTCCCTCGAATTCGAGAACGGCTCCGGCATCGGCATCGTTCGGTAACTCGGTCGCCAGCTTGAGCACGATCTCCGCCTGAGCCGGGTCGATCACGCCAATCGTCAGCTCGTTCGGCTTGCCGGGTGGGTCAGCCTTGATGAGCGTCCCCTTCAATTTGGGAAGTGGGTTATTGTGCAGGGTCTCGGCAAAATATTTGTCTCCATCGGGAGCTTCCAGCTTTTGCCGCAAGCGGACCCACGCCGCCAATTGCGGGTTGGTGCGGCTGAGCTCTTCGTCCTGCTTGCGCAGGGCGGCGGCCGCCACCGACTCGACGTCAAACCCCGCCGGCGGAAAGGGCGCTGCCGCGGCGGCGCTGCGCAGTTGATCCAACCCGCCGGTGTCGCCGTGGTAAGCAGTGTAAAGGCGCTCCAGAACCTCGCCAGACTGGCGCCGCAGCCCATCGGGCAGGGCGCCCGAATCCTGGTAAGCCGAAGCGCGCGCAAGCTGCCACAGCGCCGGCACCCGCTTGTCCGGTTGCTGCTCGGTCGCCAGTACCGTGCCCAACCACGCCGAGATCTCGGCGGCAGCGGGATCCAGTTGCAGGCACTTCTCAAATTCCGCCTCGGCCTGCGTGTATTCGTTCCGCTGCCAATGAATCCAGCCGAGGGTGCGGTGGGCCATCCGTTCGACACCGGCGGCCGGCTTCGGGTCGGCCAGCAATTGACGGCTGGCTTTCTCGCCGAGGGCCAATTGCTCGGGTGAGGCTGCCTTCTCTTCCGGCAGCAGCAGGGTGAACCAATACGCGCCAACCGCACTGTCCGGCTGGGCGGCGAGCATCTCGCCGGCGACGCTCAGCGTTTGGGGGCTGTCGCCAAGTGCTTGATAGACGGAGAGGTACAACTCCCGGCGGACCTGCCCGAATTCGCTCTTGGGGTACGCGGCCTTCCACTGGTCGAGCAACGCCAGCCTCGCTTGCGGCGAGGTTTCGGCGCGGATAGCCAGCACCAGGTCGTACTCCTTGCGGTCGGTCCAGTTTGCCGCGGTGGCGCAAATCGCCAATAGCAGCGTGAGGGCTAGGTATTTCATGGCCGCTTCACCTTGTACGTTTGCGTCGAGAGTGGCGCCACTTCCAGATCCTGCCGATTAACTACTTTCCCTTCGTCTACGGTGCGGATTTCATATTTCCCGGCGGGAAGCTTGAGCTTGGTGGGAAGCACGACCTGTTTGCCGGCAAACAACACCGGGGTTTCGCCCGCGGGTCCATCGAACTGCACGTAGCCGAACTCCTCCGCGGCGTCGGCGCGAAGCCGCAGGTTCCTGGTATCTCCCGTGGGAACCACTTCCACGTGAAAGATGGCGTTGCTCACGGCTGCGACTTGCGCGTCGTCTGCGTGATCCGGCGGCGCCTCGGCAGGAGCCTGTAGCGTGTTCTCGGCGACGGCCGGCGCCTGTGCTGGGGCAGCGGCCACCGCAAGCAGCGCCGGCATGGGAACCTCCATCTTCAGCTCCTTCGTCCACCGCGTGATGTCAACCTGGGTGGCTTGCAGGTGCCGCTTCCCGGCATCCCAATCGGGAACCCCAAAGTGCGTGCCGCTGAAGACTTCCTCGATGGGAGGTGGCTGGGGCACGCCGGACTGAACTTCATTGGCAGCCTCGGGAGAAACTGCGGCGAGTTGTTTCAGCATCTGGTCAGCGGTCTGCAGGGCCTCGGAGGTTCCGCGAAGGCGCATGCTCTTGAGCAGTACGATGGCTTCCGGCAGGTGGTCCTGCAGCAGGTAGGTGTTGACGCCCTGCAAAGCGGCATCCATGGCGAACGGATCCAGCTTCAAGGCTTGTTCGTAAGAACTGGCCGCGGCCGCGTAGTCGCCGGCTTCGAAGCGCGCCAGAGCGTCCTTGCGGGCCGTCAGGTAGGGCAGTTTATTCCTGGCCAGCGTTTCGAGGGCTCCGCCGGGTTTCCTTTGCAGAACCTGGTTGACCAGATCGATGGCCTCAGACCACTCTTCGCGCTGTTCGCGGACCCGCGCGTCCGCCATCCATTTCTCAGCCAGGGTGGAATCGCTATCGGAGTCGCCGGTCGGGGGCAGGTGGAAGTAGAACCTGCTGGTGAGGCTGGACGTGGTCCAGGGTGTCTGACGGCCTTCGGTTGCCTCGGAGACCCGCTTCTTGACGCGCGTAAACACCTCGTTGAGCTCCACGGTGAGCGCGGATTGCGAGATGTAGTCGGCCAGCGCCTCGGTGAACCAACTGTCGCGGCCGTTCGGATTGTCCGCGGCGGTCTGACCGGGACCCGTGGAGAAGGCGACAAACGACTCGCCCGGAGCGTCCTGCGGATTCGCCAGGCCGGCCTCGAGCGAGTACTTGGCAGCCACCGGATTGCTCCGGCAGGCGTCCAGAATCAGGATGTTCCGCTTGGCCCGTTTGCGTTTCAGCTCATCGAAGATCCGCGCCACCGACATGCAGGCGAATTTGGCAGCCGATATGGTCGCCACCGAGGGGAAATCCACGGGCACCAGAAAGTTCTCGTTTTCGATCTGCACGCCGTGACCGGCAAAGAAGAACAGGGCGGTGTCATCGGGACCGAGCTTGTCCAGGAATTCGCCGATGGCCCGATCCATGTCCGCTTTCCTGGCGTTCTCCAGCGTGACGGTCTGAAAGCCCGCGCTGCGGAGCGCCTTGTCCATGGCGCGCGCGTCGTTCACGGCGTTCTTCAGCGGGCTGATGGGATACGCGTCATTGCCGATGATCAACGCCAGGCGCTTGCCGTTTTCCTGAGCCTGGAGCGCCGGAGCGAGGGTCGCCAGAGCCAGCAGACAGCAATTCAGCCAAACGGACTTCGACCACCCGGTCGATCGAACGATTCGCATCATTTCACCAGTGTGGAGGGCGAGCTCGCCAGGAACGTCACCTTACGGTTGCGGTTGTCCAGGGTCGGGTCGGTGGCCGCCTCCGCGGATACCAGCCGATCAGCCATGTAGTTGTATTTGATGTGCGAGGGCTTGCCCTGACCCTGAATTTCTTCCGCTACGAGCCGCCCGTCCTCATATTGCAGCGTGCGTTCGTAGTTCTTGGTCTTTCCCAGATAGCCGCGGATGGCGGTCAATTGCATCGCGCTCCATTCGAATTCGAGTACCTGCTCGGCGGGTGAACCCGTGGGGCCGCTCAGTTCCTGTGCGCGGACGACTCGCCCCTTATCGTCGTAGGCGATCCGGAAGTAGTGGAGCTTCTCCCATACGAAAGGGTTGAAGAACGGGTTGCCCGCGATTGCCAGCGCCAGGTTCTTTCCGGTGATGCGCTGGACCGCGATGGGATCCACAAACGGGCTGTTGAGCAGCAGTGTGGCGGAGCGTTTGTACGCTTCGTCTGGATCGGCGGGTGCCGGCGGGCGGGCTTCATCGCTATCCGAAGCCCACACCACCTGCGGCACACGGTCTTCGTAACCGAACGAGATGGTCTTTTCGGCGGTAGCGTGTGCAGCGTTTTCAAAGGTGGGCTTGATGGCTTTCAACCGAATGCCATCCCATTCGAACGTTTCGTGAAACTTGTTGGATGCGTCGATACGGTCTATGCGCGGCTGGAAGGCGAGGCTGGTTGGGGAATAGAACACGCCCTTGGGCAGTTTCTCTCCAGACAGCCAGTTGGGGTCGCCTCCCGCGGCGCTGGCGGAAGTCGCGGCGGAAGCCACCATCCGGCTGACCAGTGCCCGCTGCTCGATATTGGCATCCAGGGTGTCGGAGGCCTCCAGGTAGTGTTTCAGCAGTTCGTGGCTCAGCTTGGGCGCCCGCTCGATCAGCGCCGCCACGCCTGCGTAATACAGCAGGTCGGCGTCCTCGGCATCCATCTTTAAACCTTGGGCGGCCAGTTGGTAGGCCAGGCTGAAGCTTCCCTCGGACCAGGCGGCCTGCAGCCTGGTTTTCAGATTCTTCAGCGACGTATTCAGGTTGAACAGAAGTTGATTGCGCAGCGCCTCGGCCGGCGCGCGCTCCTCGTCGACCGCGTGCAGATCGTATGTGTCGAGCGCGGCCAGGGCTTCGGCAATGCGATCCTCCGCCGCCAGGATGTCCGCCTCGGCGTACCACACCTTCAATGTCGCGGTGCTGATGCTGCCCCCCGGCTGGGAAGTACGCAGCGCGGTTTCGGCGTCCTGCACGCTTTTCAGGGCCTCGTCGAGCTTCTTCGCGCGCTTATTCTGGTCGGCGAAGTAGAGAGCGCGATCCACGGTGCTTTGCGGACCGGCGCCGAGCTTGATCCGTTTCGACTGTAGGTCCATGGCGTTCCTGCGCGAATACTCGGTCCAGGCCTGCATGGCACGTTCGCGCAACGCGGAGTCCGAAGGTTTGCGGAGACAGGCCAGTTGGAACTCGCGGTATGCCTGACCATAATCGCCCTCGCCCTGGCGCGCAGCGGCGAGCTTCAGGTGTAGTTGGAGGCTTCCCTGCAGGGCCTGCCTGTGACCATTCGCGATCTCCGGAAAGGCCTGCTGGTAACGCGCCAGGTCGCGGTCGCCCAAAAGAAACACGTCCCACTGAGCAGCCGCGGCGAAGGCCTTCTCGACCGCGATCTTGCGATCCAGCCATGCCTTGCGGTTGATGAGGAGCTGCCGCAGCTTCTCCTGCTCCGGCGCATTGGGGTACACCGACTGCGACAGCGTGGCGAATTCGAGCCCCTGGTTCAGAACGTCGATGCCGCCCGCGCCGCTTTCGAAGGCCTCATATCGGCTGCGCATCGCGTCCGCTACGTACTTTTCGAGCGGAGCCATCGCCGGGTCGGAGGAGTAATTCTTCACCGCGGCGGACATCAGTTCGACCTGGGTGGGAAAGCTCTTGCCCTTCCCGCCGATCAACTGCAGCGCATCGGGGTCCTTGCACAGCGTGACCAGATCCTCAACGCCCGCTGGGAGGAATGCCACAAAGCTGGAAAGCGAAACCTCGGTTCCGGCCTTGTCGGAGGCGGACTGTTTGTAGACGATCCTGGCGGCCTTCCAGGCACCCGCCGGGTCGTCGGGCGCATTCTTAGGCAGGCCTTCGGGAAGCAGGTAGTCGGCGTTGCCGGATTCATACTGCAGCAGGAGGCCGGCGTCGCCGTCTTTCAGCAGGGTCCCCGCCAGGCGAGCCACAGGCCGCTTGGAGGCTGCGGCGCCGGCGGTGGGCTGGCTGCCCAGGCTGAGAACTTTGTCTTTGCCATTGATCGTGATCGATACCGCATCGGCGAACTGGAGACCATGTTCCGACCGCAGGATCAGGATGCCGGCGTGTGCGGACACGCACAGAATCAGACAACCCAGCACACGGTGTAAACGGCGCCTTCGAATCGTAATCCCCTCCCCAACGACTCAATGATAATTAAGGCAGCTCGCAAGCATTTGCGAGCGCTAACGATGGATTGAGTTTACACATAACAGGCTTGGTTTGGCAAGCTGGTTGGCCGGTCACGCAAGGGGGAGTAGGACCAGTACAAAACCGTGATTCTCTTGGCAGCGCAATCGATGAAGCCGAATTAACGCGATTGCGAGCAACTTTCGCTCAGCGGCCGTGCTTATCCGCACATAAGGCCTGTGAGCCGAATGAGAACAGAAGAGAGGAAAAACAAATGAAGCGAATCGTGATCGTAACCGTCGCGGCTGCGGCGTTCACCGCCGGGGCCTGGGCCCAATCGAGCGAGGTGGGCCAGCGCGCCGAAAACCAGCAGGACCGCGTTGCGCAAGGCGTCAAGTCGGGCTCCCTCACCGCCGGTGAAACCGCCAACATCGAGACCAAAGAGTCCGCCATCAACCAGGAAGTCCGCACCGACCGCAGCCTCAACGGCGGCCACCTGACCGGCCAGGAAAAGCAGACCGTCAACCAGCAACAGAATCAGATGAGCCGGCAGATTTATGCCGACAAACATAACGCCGCCGTGCAAAAGTACGGCAACAACGAAGTAGATGCGCGGCGCGAGAATCAGCAGGACCGCATCGCCAACGGCATCGCTTCCGGCAAATTGAAGCCGGCCCAGACCGCGCGCCTCGAAAAGGGTGAAACCTCCATCAACAAGGAAGTGCACACCGACCGTTCCGCCAATGGCGGCAAGCTCTCTCCGGCTGAGAAGCAGCAGGTCAACCGTCAGCAGAACGCGATGAGCCGAAAGATCAGCAGGGCCAAGCACTAACGAATCTCGACGTTCGCGGGGAGCGGCCCCGTTCACGCGTGGACGGGGCCCATCCCACGGCTGCCGACTAGGTGACCATGCGAGACGGGTTCAATCTTTCACCATGACTCGAAGCCTGACGGGTGACAAGCATTCGGCGGATCACGCGCTCTGGTTCCCCGCCTGATTCCTCCGGCCTGGGGGAAGCTCGCCGAGAATGGCCGCGCCCCCGGGTTTGCACTTGACCTCGATCTACGTTATCTCCGCGCTGTCTGCCCACCGCACGGCTTCGGCGTAGCAGCCGGTGAGGGTTTGCGGCTTCAGATCGAGAGCCGGCGCTGCGGCGCCGAGTGTGTCCCAGTCGCCGCGCTCATATGCGAGCACGAGTTTCCACACCGGCGGCATTCTGTCGCTGGGAAGTGGGCGATCGAGAAGCGTGCGGGTAATCTGGCCGTGCAGGTTCAAGCCTTCCACTAATTCCGCCAGTGGCCGTCCCAGCATGGCATCCAGGCGGGAGAACATGCCCACCAGGAAGCAGTCGTCGCGCAGTTGCGCTAACCCAGCTTCTTTGGCGAGCGACTCAAAGAAGCGCGCCCGCACCAGCGTACTGATCGCCAGCTCGGTGGGATGGTCCGACGCCAGGTTGGCCATGGTAAGCACCGACAACCACTTGCGCGCGGCCTCCTCGCCGAGCGAAACCAGCGCCCGCTGGAGCGACTCCACCGGCGAGCGCAGACCAAACCACGCCGAGTTGACGAAGCGCAGCAGTTTGTAGGAAAGTCCTGGCTCGCGCTTGAGCAAGTCCGCTAGTTTGCCGAAGTCCATTTCCGGCCGGTGAAGTTCGTTGAGGATTCGTAAGAATTGCAACTTGAACCCAGGAATCTGGCGAGTCGAGGAAATCACCGGGCGGGCGAAGAAATAACCCTGAAAGTATTCGTAGCCCATATCTCGGGCGCAGCGAAATTCCTCCTGAGTTTCCACCTTCTCCGCCAGGAGCTCGACTTTGCCTTTGAATCGCGTGGCGGCATCCTCCTGTTGCTCCACGCTGGTGGCCCGGAAATCCACTTTGAGGAAGTCGGCGATGGACGCCAAGGCTTCCACTTTCTCCGGAACCGTGAAGTCATCGAGCGCAAGCCGGTACCCCCGGTCACGCAGCGCACGACAGGCCTCCAGCAGATCCTCCCCGGCCTCGACGTTCTCCAGGATTTCCACCACGGTCTGCTGTGGTGGCAAAATGGAAGCCGTACCTTCCAGCAACATCTTCTGCGGAAAATTGATGAAGGTGTTCTTGCGCCCCGTCAACTGATCCGTCTCGGCCGACCCGAAAACCGCACTGATGACCTGGGCCGTGGCGGCATTTTCTTCCGTCCCGTCAAATTCGTTCAGGCTGCTCGATCGGAAAAGCATCTCGTAGCCAAACACGCGCATCTGCGCGTCAAAGATCGGTTGTCGCGCGACCAGCAGTTCCATCGACACCTCAGCCACTTACTTGAATCGACAGAAAGCCAGGAATCTTTAGCCTCGGAGGCGCCCGCCTGCGGGGCGGTGGGCGCAGCGCTGCTCGATCCAAGGTTCGCCTAAATGGTCGTCAGAAAAGAACAGTAGCCAGGACAGAAGATATGAATCTCGGCCCGGCAGGCCCGGCGGCTCAGCAGGCTTGACAGACTGGGCCTGACAGCCTGCGCCAAAACGTTCACAGATTGGGAAGGATCTTTTCAAACAACTGGAAAAATGCGTCGGGCGTCCCCTCGTCGATCAGACTGGATAGCTCAGAATAACTCTCCAGTGCATTCTGGCGGGCTGCCAGCGAGACTATGCCGGCGCCGCCAAGGGCGACGCCAAGTGCTTCCGTCTCCACCCGGTTCAGTACCAGAACCCGCGCAAGATTCTTAACCACACTCACCAATTCATCGTGGGTTAGTTCCATGCCTCGATGCTAGCACTTTTTGTTAGTCAAGTATGTTCTCTTATAGCTATCAAAATAGCCTAACAACATGAGACACGCACTTAGCCAGAAGTGACTAGCCATACTTACCATCCAATCGGCGTCATCCAAGTCAATCTCCGCAGCGTGCGGGACGCGTTTTGCGGCGCATCCAAAGCTACCTATGGAGGACGCGTCGCAGGTAATCAGTATTGCTCCCAGTGGAGGACTTCGGAAAGCGGCCGCTTCTCTTTCTCCGGTAGCTCGGCCGGGTGACCGATGGCGAGCAGGCTGACCAGCTTCAGGGTCTCCGGAGCGCCCACCATCTTGCGGATCTTCTCCGCGTAAGGCTTCTTGTCGCCAGCCACCCAACAGGCGCCGAGGCCATGCGCTCGAGCGGCCACGAGTATGTTGTGGCTGGCGTTGCAGCCATCCTCCAGGTAGTACTTCCTGTCCTGGCACAAGACCACCACACAAGCCGCGGCTCGCGCGATGAATGTTCCGTAATCGGTGGCCGCGGCGATCGCGCGGAGCATCTGCAGGTCCGTGACGACAACAAACTCCAGGGCTGGATATTGATTGCCGTGGCGGCCAGTCGGCCGCAGTCTACGATATCCTCGATCACCTCTCGCGATACCGGTTCGCCCGTGTAGGCGCGAACCGACCGCCGCGTCTTCAAAGCCTCAATACACTCCATGTTGACGATTATGACCGAGATGACGATCGCCGGCTGCCGGGCCGCCGGTTCAGTCGTGCAGGACGATATTCAGCAAGGAACTGTGGACTTTCAGGCCGCCATTGTAATCGACGAACCCGAGCTTGCGGAATCGGTTCATGAAGAAGCTCACCCTGGAACGTGTCGTGCCGATGATTTCGGCCAACGTTTCCTGACTGATCTTTGGAATGACCGTTTGGGGTGCGCCTTCCTTCCCGAAGTTCGCCAGTAGGAGGAGGACCCGTGCCAGCCTTTTCTCACTGGAGTTAAACAACTGATCGACCAGATCTTCCTCAATCTTTATGTTGCGGGAGAGAAGGTGCGCCATGAACAGCTCCGTGAATGACGGTTCTTCGTGAAGCAGGCGCAGCACGACTGCCTTCTCCACCTTCATGACGGAGCACTCCGACATTGCAATCGCGCTCGCCATGCGTAACGGCTGTCCAGCCAGGCAGCCTTCGCCAAAGAAATCCCCGCTTCTCAAAATGGCGACGACGGCTTCCTTTCCCTGTTTGGAGAGGACTGTAAGCTTGACATCGCCCTTCTTGATATAGAAAATGGCGTTTGCAATCTCACCTTGGACAAAGATGCTCTCGTTGGCACGGTATTCGGCATTCGTTCTTCCGCCGTTGGCCTTGGCCAGAAAGACCTTTAAATCGAAAGCTGGTTTGGACGTTCTTCTCGCTTTCATACGCTGCCTCGTCAGGGCTGGAGTGCCCTCCCGGAATCCGCCGATCCGGGCGGTCTGCCCCATTCCTGTTTGTCGCACTTTCTTTGAATGAAATCAAGCGGGACCGGAGCAGCGAGTCTGATTCAATTGAGCGTGCTCGTCACTACGCCAGGCAAGGCTCTCGGCAAGCCGCTAACATCTGGCAGTTCAGCCCTGTGAGCAGTTTTGAACAGACAGCAAGGTTTTGGCTTGGTAAGGTAGGGGCCACACACGG
>Ga0181529_10005502_pt1 | contig 13260 bp, 13 predicted proteins | sample PEATcosm2014_Bin_36_FD_119763 | JGI IMG/M metagenome (GOLD analysis project Ga0181529, IMG submission 119763) | Peatland microbial communities from MTU Mesocosm Facility, Houghton, MI, USA - PEATcosm2014_Bin10_30_metaG | ecosystem: Environmental > Terrestrial > Soil > Wetlands > Peat | place... | reverse complement strand
TAAGAGTCATAATTTTAGACCTCCAGTGAGTCGAAAATGGGAGCGGTGAAAAACTTTCGCCTTTCGTCGTCGAGCGAAACGCTCGTCGGTCGATAAACGTTAAGCGCCCCTCTCCCCCAGTCCGTAGTCCGTCCGCCTTCGCTGGTTCCACAGCGTCCCTGCTCGGCGGTCCGAAACGCGCCCGGGGAAATCCCCCCCCGTTCACGGAGCGGCACCATACGCGCCGACCGTTTCGCCTAAAACCAGAAATGGCCGGATTTTCGCCTCAATCGATGTTTCTCGCGGGGATGTTGCAGAAAGGTCACGAACGCAACCTCTGCGCGACAATCTGTCGCAGACGCGGAGACACAAAATCAATTGACGCCAGATAGTTAGTTGATCTTCGAACGGCTCGAAGGTCCGCCGCGATCCGCGACGAACCTGTCGTCAAAAGTGTATTGTTTCTGGCCGCTTGTCGGCCGTCGTGAGGGCGTTTGCGCCGCCGCTGCGCCGGCCGGCCGCCTCATCGATCGGGATGCAGGTTCCTCACCGTTGCGCTGCGCCGCGCGTCGGCCGACCGCCGGAACGTGCCAAACACCACGTCCAGCGACGGGTTAGAGACGCCAAACCACAGCTTCTCGCTGATGTAATGGTGGCGCAGATGGTATTGCTTGACCCAGCGCCCAAGCGGAGTCAGCGGCCGAATCGGCGTGTGGGCGACGTAGTGCGTCCATTCATAGTGGAGGATCGCCGCCGCGACCCCGAGCATCGTCGAGGCGGTCGCGGCCGGCCCGAGGACCAGCGCGACCAGCGCCGCGGCGACGGCGAGATTGGGGACAAGGAACCACAGCGGCAGGAACAGCAGGTCGAGCCGACCCGGTTCGACGTGGTGGTCATAGTGCAGGCGATGCTGCAACCGCCGCACGAAGGCGATGGGCGCCGGCGGGGCGTGGAAGGCGAAGCGGTGCATGACATATTCGCCGCCGTAGAACAGCAACGCGCCGATCGCCACGTCGAGCGGATGGAACGGGGCGAAGCCGAAGGCGATCAGCGCGGCCAGCGCCAGCGCACACACGGCGAGCGCCGCCGTCGCGCCGTGGCGAAAGAATGTCCCGATCACAGACGCCCTCCCAAGCGGCCGAAGCGAGGTCACCCTAGCGCGCGCCGGTCGCCGGCGCCATCAGGCGGAAGGCGCGTCGGGGTTCGCCGGCCTTTCGAAGATCGCCTGGATTTCGATGCAGGCCCAGGGCGCAAGGGCGCCAAGAAGGCGATTGAACCGCCACCACCAGCGATGATGCTCGAGCGGCCGCAGCGGCCCGCCGGAAATGATGCGGAAGCCGCGCGTTTCAACCAGCTCGAGACGCGAATGGCGCCGGATCTGGCGCAGGAACGAGCGCTGCGAGAAGGTCTGGATGTGGCTCCATTTCTTGTTCGGCCGCCAGGCCAGCGAGGCTTGCACCCACGCGTTGCGCAGCGCGGCGAGCGGCGGCAGGAAGATCGGCACGCCGACGCACACTTTGCCGCCCGGCTTGGCGACCCGCTCCAGCGCGGCGATCGCCAGATCGACCCGCGGCAGATGTTCCAGCACCTGCTCGCAGACGACGACGTCGAATGCGTTTGACGGCGTGTTCGGATTGCCGGCCATCAGGTCGTCGACGACGATCGAGGCGTAGCGCTCGCCGCGATAGATCGTTCCGATCTCGATGTCGGTGGCGGAAATCTCGATCGCCGCGCAATGCGGACGCGGTTCGAGGTGGCGGAACAGACGGCCCGAGGCGCCGCCGACGTCGACGAGCCGGAGCTTGCGGCCGTTCGACAGAGCCTCCGCCGCCCAAACGTCGATGTCGGCCGCCAGCGCGTCATAGCGGGCTTGGCGGAGACTGTAATATTCCGCCCGGTGCGGATCGACTCCGTAGGCGAACCCGACCTTGGGGAAGGTCGACACCAGATCGTCGAGGCCTTGGAACTGCGTCATTTGGACAACTCCGACCGCGGCGGCGACCGCGCCGTCGGAAAACTCACGGGATCGCGAGGCGGCAATGCGGCGGCGCGATTACAGATTCGTATTGCGGAACGCGGCGGCGCTTGCGTTGCGAGGACTGGCGACGCAAGAATGAAATTGTGCCGAAGACGACGAGGGTGACGATGAATCGACGCGAGCTGCTTCTCGGCGGAGCGGCGCTCATGGGCGGCGTGGCCCTCGGCGCGCCGGCGCAGGCGGCGATCGCGCGCCCCTTCGACCCGGACCTGTGGCCGCCGATGGACGGCCGCGACGCCTACGTGGCCTGGATGAAGGACAATCGCGGCGAGGACCCGAATTTCCTCGGCCAGCGCTGGGACCGCTACCTGCAGCTCGTCTCCCACAACGACATCTGGGACCGCGCCGACAAGCGCGCCTTCCTGATGACGCCGCGCGAGGAGTTCGTCACCGCCGACAACCTGTCGCGCGCCTACGAATGGCACTATCTCAACATCGGCTTCGGCGTCACCATCACTGGTCCGCATACCGTGGCGCGGATGACCAACACGCTGTCGGTCAAGCCGAGCGACAAGGTGCTCGAGATCGGCACCGGCTCGGGCTACCAGTCGGCGTATCTGAGCTACCTCACCGACAAGCTGTGGTCGATCGAGATCATCCCCGCCTTGGCCAAGCGCACGCGCGGCGTCTACGATTCGCTGATCGGGCGCGGCTATAAGGAATATGCGGCGATCCAGACCAAGAACGCCGACGGCTACTACGGCTGGCCGGAGGCGGCGCCGTTCGACAAGATCATCGTCACCTGCGGCATCGACCACATTCCGCCGCCGCTGCTGCAGCAGCTCAAGCCCGACGGAATCATGGTCATTCCGGTCGGGCCGCCCGGCGCCCAGCACGTCGTCAAGGCGGTCAAGGCCGTCACCGCCGACGGCTTCGCCGTGTCGCGCTCCGACATCTACAACGGCGCGATCATCCCCTTCGTCCCCTTCACCGGCGGCCACCAGAGCTAGGCCGCGACGCGATTCTGTGGAAGCGCCGGCAGCGTCATTGCCGCGAGAGCGAGCATGACAGTGGCAAGAACGTCGCCGCTTCCGTCTTATGGCGACACGCTCCAGACGAACGCCGCGCGTTTAAACCGCCTTCCCGATCAGCGCGCCGATTCCCGCCGTCACCGCCATCGCCAGCGCGCCCCAGAACGCGACGCGCAGCGTCGGCTTGAGCGGCGGCGCGCCGCCGAGCCAGGCGCTGAGCGCGCCGAGCGCGGCGAGAAAGACGAGCGAGGCCGCCGGCACGGCGGCGACCGTCGCGGCCAGCGCGACGAGAAAAGCGACCAGGGTCGGCAACGCCGCGCCAACCGAGAAACTGACCGCCGAAGCGAAGCCGGCGAGCAGCGCATTGGCCCCGCCCCGCTCGCCCAGCCCGAGTTCGTCGCGCGCGTGAGCGCTGAGCGCGTCCGTCGCCATCAACTGCTCGGCGACCTGGCGCGCCAGCGCCGGCGCGAGGCCGCGCCGCTCGTAGATCGCGGTCAGCTCGCTGGTCTCGATCTCGGGAGAATTCTCCAGCGCGCGCCGCTCGCGCTCGAGATCGGCGGCTTCCGAATCGGCCTGCGAGCTGACCGAAACATATTCGCCCGCCGCCATCGCCATCGCGCCCGCCGCCCAACCGGCGGCCGCGGCGGTCAGGATCGCCGCGCGCCCCGCCCCCGAGGCGGCGACGCCGACGATCAGGCTGGCGGTCGAGATGATGCCGTCATTGGCGCCGAGCACCGCTGCGCGCAGCCAGCCGGCGCGATGGACGAAATGGGAGGCGACGGGCGGCATTGATGAAGCTCTCGCGATGCGGATCGAGTGAGAGCCGCAAATAGCACGCGACAATGACGGACGGTACGCCGCCACTCCCGTCGGAGCCGCGGATCGGCGGCTTCAGCGGTCTTCGAGCCGACGACCCGCCGAGCGGCATTGATCGACTAGCAAGATACGTGCGAGAAATAGTGCGACATAGCGTCACACCAAAGGCGGGAGATAACGATGAGCGACGACCCGACGCGATTCGTAGGATCCATCCCCGAGCACTACGATAGGGGGTTGGGACCGGTTATTTTCGCCGGCCCTGCCGATGTCGCCGCCCGACTGGCGGCGTCCCATCGGCCGTCGCGTGTCTTGGAGACCGCCGCCGGCACCGGCATCGCCACCAGGCGGATGCGCGACATGCTGCCGACCGAGGCCGCCATCGTCGCCACCGACCTCAATGCGGCCATGCTCGAAATCTCGCGCGGCAAATTCCGCGTCGGCGAGAACGTGGCTTTTCACGCGGCGGACGCGACCGACCTTCCGTTCGCCGACGGCGAATTCGACGTCGTGTTGTGCCAGTTCGGCGTGATGTTTTTCCCCGACAAGGACAAGGCCTATCGTGAGGCGCGCCGGGCGCTCGCGCCGGGCGGACATTATATCTTCACCGTGTGGGACACGACGGACCATAATCGCTTTGGCCGCGTCGTCGTCGACGTAATGCGCAGCGCTTCTGACGTCGATCCGCCGCCGTTCATGAGCGTGCCGTTCGGCTACGCAGCGATCGACCCGATCAAGGCGTCGTTGCTTGCCGCTGGGTTTGACGGGCTTCGCGTCGAACTCGTCCGAATGATGGGCGCGATCGACGATTTCGATCGCTTCGCCTCCGGCCTCGTCTTTGGCAGTCCGCTGGTCGAGCAAATCCGCGCGCGGGGATTCGAACCCGACGATCTGCGCCGCGCGGTGGCGCGATCGCTGCGCGACGAATTCGGCGAGGCTGGCAGCACGCCGCTGCAATTCATGCTTTTCGACGCCTGGCGCGCGTAAACGTCAAGACCCGAGGCGTGTCGGGCGCCCGAGCCCTGCAAACGCGCCGACGAACGTCTTGGGCAGCGGCGGCGCGTAGGGGCCGCGCTTGGAGGTGGCGAGGCCGAGCCCGACCAGCGCCGCGGCGAGCTTGACCGCAGCGGCGACGCCGTCGACGACCGGCAACCCGTGGCGGCGCGCCAGCGCCGCGGCGAGTTCCGCCATGCCGGCGCAACCGAGCACGATCGCCTCGGCGCCGTCGTCGGCCATGGCGCGGTCGATCTCCGCCGACAGCTTTTCGCGCGCGCCCGACGCCGGATCGTCAAGCGCCAGCACCGGGACTTCGCAGGCGCGCACGCGCGCGCAGCGCGAGGCGAGGCCGTATCTGACCAGATTGGCCTCGATCGGCGCGATCGAGCGCGACAGCGTCGTAACGACGCTGAAGCGATGGGCGATGAGCGAGGCGACGTGGAACGCCGCCTCGCCGATGCCGATCACCGGACCGCGTGCGGCCGCGCGCGCCGCTTCGAGGCCAGTATCGTCGAAGCAGGCGATGATGAAGGCTTCGAAGCCGGCGGCTTCGCCTTTCGCCACTTCCTCGACCAGTCCCGGCGCGGCGAAGACTTCGTCGAAATAGCCCTCGATCGACGCCGGCCCATGCGCCGGGTTGACCGCGACGACTTCGACCCCTGGCCCCGCCGCGCGCGAGGCCGCCGCGCCGATGCGCTGGGTCATGCTCGCCGACGTATTGGGGTTGACGACCAGCAGCCGCATTCCTGCCTCACGCCTGGCCGGCGTCGGAGCCGTGGCGCGCCTGACGCGCGCGCAGGATGGCGATCGCGCCGAGCGCGACGGCGATCACGGCGAAGGAGACGGCGGTGGTCGACGTGCCGAGCGCGTAGATGTCGGGCGTCGTCACCGTCGTCGTCAGCGCCTGCAGCTCCATTGGCAGCGTGTTGTGCTCGCCCATCGCCTGGCTCGACCGTGCGATTTCGTCCCACGACAGCGTGAAGCCGAACAAGCCGACGCCGATCACCGACGGCAGGATGATCGGCAGCACGACATGGCGCAGCGTTTGCCACGGCGTCGCGCCGAGATCGCGCGCCGCCTCCTCGTAGCGCGAGTCGAAGCGGTTGAAGATGGCGAACATCACCAAGAGGCCGAACGGCAGCGTCCAGGTCAGATGCGCGCCGAGGCCGGAAGTGAACATCCCCATCGTCGTCGTCAGGCCGTCGGCGATCCGGTCGGGCGCGTTCGCCTTGAGGAAATCGTCGAGCACGCGGAACTCCAGCGCGATGCCGAGCGAAGTGACGATCGACGGCACGATCAGGCTGGCGATGGCGACATAGAACAGCAGACTGGCGCCGAAGAAGCGCTTGCGGAAGGCGAGCCCGGCGCTGAGCGAGAGGACCACCGTCAGGATCATCACGACGATCCCGAGTTCGAGCGAACGCTTGAACGCGCCGGTAATATCGACAATGCCGTTGCCCTCCCACAGGCGTTGGAACCAGTGCAGCGACACGCCGACCAGCGGGAAGGTCAGACCGCCCGTCGACCCCTGGAACGACAGAATGAAGATGACGATCATCGGCCCATAGAGGAACAGCACGTACAGGCCGAAGAAAGCGGCCAGCGCGTAGAAGGCGAAAGAGCGTCCCTCGTTCATGCGCTAGAGCTCCTTGCGAATGTCGACGATACGGTTGAGCACGGCAATAATCAGCATCGTCGCGCCAAGCAGGATGACGGCGTTGGCGGCGGCGGGCGGAAATTGCAACGCGCCGAGACGCGTCTCGATCAACTTGCCGGCCGAAGCGATCTGCTCGCCGCCCATCACGTCGAAGGTGATGAAATCGCCCATGACGATCGTGACGACGAAGATCGAACCGATGGCGATGCCCGGTTTGCACAGCGGGACGATGACGTTGGTGAGCATCTGCCAGCCGCTCGCGCCGGCGTCGTAGGCGGCCTCCATCAGTCGACGGTCGATGCGCATCATCGAATTGAAGACCGGCGCAACCATGAAGAAGGTGAAGAGGTGGACGAAGGCGAGCGCGACCGAGAACGGCGAAAACAGCAGCCATTCGACCGGCGCGTTGACGACGTGCGCGCCGACGAGAAACTGGTTGACCAAGCCGTTCCGCCCGAGCAGCGGGACCCAAGAGATCATGCGAATGACGTTAGACGTCCAGAACGGGATGGTGCAGACCAGGAACAACACCATCTGCGTCGTCGCCGAGCGCACGTGGAAGGCGAGGAAATAGGCGACGGTGAAGCCGATGATGAGCGTCAGCGCCCAGACGATGAAACAGAACTTCGCCGTCGAGACATAGGTCTTGAACATCGTGCACAGGTTGGACAGATCGTTGAGGCAGCCGTCGAAGCTCTCGACGTAGCTGCGCGTCGTGAAGGTCGGCAGCATCTGGTAGTCGTTGTAGTCCCAGAAGCTGACGATGACGACGAAGACGAGCGGCAACAGAAAGAACGCCGCGAACACCAACGCGAACGGCGCCGCCTGCGCCCAACCGGGGACGCCGTGCGATTCGAGGTCGCCGCCAGCCGCCATCAGGTTCGAATCCTTTGCCGATCATCCCCACTCCCCGTTGGCGGGGAGAGGGCGAGAGAGAGGGGCTTGGCGATGAGCCGCCGCCTCGGGGTCAATCGCCCCCGGCCCCTCATCCTAACCTTCTCCCCGCATAGGGCGTTCGGCAGAACGCCCGTCTTTCGACGGGCTACCCGGGGAGAAGGGATGCACGCGAGGACCGTCAAGCGGCGATGAACTCGTTCCACTTGCGGACCATGTAGTCGTTCTCGTCCATCACGGCGTTCCAGCAGGCGACGGCGCCCATGCGGTCGTCGTAGGAGCCGCCGTCGCGCGTCGCGCCGGCCTTCTCGAGCAGCGAACCGTCAGGGGCGTGGATGTCCTTTTCCGCCGGCTTGCCTTCCATCCAGTAGGCCCACTCGTAAGGCTCCATGTTCGCCTTCGCGGTGGAGAGCACCGCGGAGTAGTAGCCCTGGCGGTTGAGGTAGGCGCCGGCCCAGCCGGACAGGAACCAGTTGACGAACTCGTAGACCCATTCCTTCTGCTTAGGCGTGACGCCCTTCGACATGCAGAAGCCGGACGCCCACGAGCGATAGCCTTCCTTCAGCGGTTGGAACGTACAGGCGATGCCCTTGGTGCGCACCGCCGTGACGGCGGGCGACCACATCGACTGGATGACGGTTTCACCCGACGCCATCAGGTTGACGCTCTCGTTGAAGTCCTTCCAGAAGGCGCGGAATTGGCCGGCCTTCTTCGCTTCGGTGAGAACGCCGACCGTCATGTCGATTTCGGCCTTCGTCATGTTGCCCTTGTCGGGATATTTGTACTTGCCCATCGACTCCACGACCATCGCGGCGTCCATGATGCCGATCGACGGGATGTTGAGGATCGCCGCCTTGCCCTTGAATTCTGGATTGAGCAGCTCCGCCCAATGTTCAATCGGGCGCTTGATCAGGTCGGGGCGGATGCCGAGCGTGTCGGCGTTGTAGGTGGTCGGAATCAGCGTCACCCACTCAGTCGGCGTCTTCGAGAATTTGCTCGAGTGCTCGCCTTCGACGAACATCACTTTCTTCGGCGCCGTGCCCTGGTCGCCGATCACCTTGCCGTTCGGCAGCTGGCCCTTGGTGAAGACCGGCGTTATGTTGTTGAACTCTTTTATCTTCTTTGCGTCCATCGGCAGGATGTTGCCCGACGGCACGAGCTTCTTGAGGCTGAAATACTCGGTGTCGAGAATGTCGAACGAGTTCGGCTGGGTGATGACGCGTTTGGTGACGTCGTCGGTGGTGGCGACGATGTTCTGGATGGTGATCCCGGTGTCGTCCTTGACCTTCTTGATGATGTCGTCGGATTGGTTCACCGCGGTGCCGAGGTAACGCAGCACTTTTTCCTCAGCCGACCACACCGCCGGCGCCGGAAAACTCGAGACTGCGCCCGCGCCGGCGAGCGCGCCGGCGGCTTTGAGGAGATTGCGCCGCGTGACGCCGGCGCCGGCGTTATTGTGCCTCTTCGTCATGCTCACTTCCTCCTTAAAACACCGGCGCCGCTCAGGACGCAGGCGAAAGCTGATGGACATCCTCGTCGCGCCAGGCGAGACCGACGCGGTCGCCGACGGCGAGCGGCGTCTTGGCGAAATCCGCGTCGCCGAGGATCGCCGAGAGATCGCGTGCGCCGCCGCCCTCGAGTCCGACTTGATAGGACGCGCCCTGGTATTCGATGCTGGTGACGACCGCGCCAAGGCGCGACAGGTTCGAAGCCTCCGGCGCCACCGTCACGCGGTCGGCGCGCACCGCGATCATGCCCGCGGGCGTTGCGATCACATTGTGGCCGCCGAGGAAGCGGGCGACGAATTCGGTCGCCGGCGTCTCGAACACCTCGCGCGGACTGCCGGCCTGCTCGATCTTGCCCTTATTCATCACCACCACGAGGTCGGCGAGCGCGAGCGCTTCGTCCTGGCCGTGGGTGACGTGAACGAAAGGAATGCCGAGCTGCCGTTGCAGCCGCCTCAACTCGGCGCGCATGCGGACGCGCAAAAACGGGTCGAGCGCCGACAAGGGTTCGTCGAGCAACAGGATCTGCGGATGGGTGATGAGCGCACGCGCCAGCGCAACGCGCTGCTGCTGGCCGCCGGAGAGCTGGGCGGGGACGCGCTCAGCGAAGGAGGCCATGGCGACAAGTTCGAGAAACTCCAACGCCTGCGCGCGCCGCTTCGCCTTGTCGACGCCGCGCATCTTCAGCGAGAAGGCGACGTTGTCGACGCAGCTGAGATGCGGGAACAGGGCGTAGCTCTGGAACATCATCGCCGTGCCGCGCTTGGCCGGCGGCAGGTCGGTGACGTTGGCGTCGCCGATCAGGATGTCGCCTTCGCTGACCGTTTCGTGGCCGGCGATCATCCGCAACGTCGAAGTCTTGCCGCAGCCCGAGGGGCCGAGCAGACAGCAATAGCCGTCAGCGGGGACCCGGAGGTCAATGGCGTCGACGGCGAGCGTCGCGCCGTAGCGCTTGCTGACGCGGACGAGTTCAAGATTGGCGGACGGGGCCATGGCGCTCGCGTGACGGGATATAACGCCAGCACCTGGCAGCAAGGGCCGTGCCACGCCGGCCGGCGTCGGCGCGGGTTGATTTCTAATGAACTTTTTCTCAGCCCGGCGAGGCCGCGCCGAAACCTTGGGCGCCGGATGTCTACAATAACGGCGATCTTGTATACAAAATTAGATAGCGAAATCGCTCCCCAAGTGGCAGAGTCGGGACAGACCGGAGCCGCGCGCCTCGCGCGCGCAATTCCACGATGACGAAACACCAACTTCCGCAGAAATGGCCGCAAGCGGCGCGCGGCGGCAGGGCCGACGCGATCTACCGCGGCATTTTCGAAGCGGTGGTCGAGCATCGCCTGCCGCCCGGCGCGAAGCTCGCCGAAGAGCAGCTCGGCGCAATCTTTCGCGCCAGCCGGACGATCGTTCGCAGCGCGCTGCAGGACCTCGCCCACGACCACATCGTCACCATCGAGCGCCACCGCGGCGCCTTCGTTTCCGCGCCGACGATCGCCGACGCGCACGACGTCTTCTTCAGCCGCAAGGTGCTGGAATCGGCGATCGCCCGCGAAGCGGCGCAGCGGATCAAGGCGGCGGACGTCGCGCGCCTGCGGCGCATGATGGACGAGGAGTCGGAAGCGCTCAGGCGCGGCGACCGCCAGAAGGCGATCCGCCTGTCGGGCGGCTTCCACATCGCCGTCGCTGCGATCTGCGGCGAAGGCGCGCTGACGCAATTCTTGCGCAGCCTCATTTCGCGCTCGTCGCTGGTCATCGCTCTCTACGGCCGCGGCCCCGCCTCCGAATGCGGCCACGACGAGCACGTCGCCTTTCTCGACGCTCTGGCGGCGGGCGACGGCGAACGCGCCGCCGCGGCGATGGGCGAGCATCTCGACCATATCGTCGCCGATCTCACGCTGACCGAGCGCGACGAGGGACCGGTCGATCTGACGGCGATCCTGCAGGCGTGAGCCTGGCGCTGGTTTGGGCCCGGCGCGGCAGTCACGCTTGCGAAATCGACAATTCCGCCCATTATGGTCGCGCTGCACCCGGTGCGGACTGCGTCAGACGGAGCGCTTCCATGCGGATCGGCAAATTCCTTTATTTTGGCGATTTCGTCGTCATCCCGATCGCCGTGCTGTGGCTCGGCGCGGCGGCCTATCTGGCCGGCGGCGGCGACGCGATCCCCGAATGGTCACTGAGCCTATTGTTCGGCGCGGCCCTATGGACGTTGATCGAGTACCTCATCCACCGCTACGCCTATCACCACGCGCCCGTGCTGACGCCGCTGCACAACGCCCATCACCGGGAGCCGCGCGCCTTCGTCGGGGTGCCGTCGTTCCTGTCGAGCGGTCTCATCCTGGTCGTCTGCTATCTGCCGCTGCGCGGAGTGACGCCGGTGTTCGCCGCCGGCTTCACCAGCGGCATCATGCTGGGCTACGCCGCCTATATGTTCGTCCATCACGCGACGCATCATTTCAACATCCAGCCGGGCGACTGGCTTTACGAAGCGCGCCTGCGCCACATGGCCCATCATTACCGCGAAGGCGTCAATTACGGCGTCAGCACCGGCTTCTGGGATCGCGTGTTCGGCACGCTGGCGGCGCGGCGCGAGCGCGCCGCCGACGCCTGAGCGACCAAAAGGAAACGGCCGGACGCGATCGCCCGGCCGCAGACGACGCTTAGCGCCGACGGCGCAATCAGTTCGGCCAGCAGCGATGACCCTCGGGGCCGAGGTGGTAATGGGGCGGACAGGCGCGGCCCACAGCCATCGGGTGGCACCGGCCGCCCGGGCCGCGCCACCAACCCGGACCGCAGCCCTCGGCGACGAGCGTGACCGCAGGCCCCCTTTCCACCGGCGGCGCAATCATCGCCGCTTGCGCCGACGCAGTCATTCCGAGCGCCAGCAGCGCTCCGAGAATCGATTTGGCGATCATGCCTCTCTCCTTGGATTCGCCGTCCGACCCGTCGGCGGCGACGGCTGAGCCTACGCAGCGGCGTGCGGACGCGCAATCGCCGGACCAAGGGCTGCGCCGGCGCGGTTGGCGCCGCCGGCACATCTGGTGTAGTCGTGACTTTTGTCGCCAGATCCCCCAGACTGGATAAGGGATAACCGTGCCGCAACCCCAGACGCCGCTGCTCGATCGGGTTCACACGCCAGCCGACCTGCGCGCCCTGCCGGCTAGTGACCTGCGCCAGCTCGCCGACGAACTCAGGGCCGAGACGGTCAGCGCCGTTTCGGTGACAGGCGGGCATCTGGGCGCTGGGCTCGGCGTCGTCGAGCTGACGGTGGCGCTGCACTACGTATTCGACACCCCGCGCGACCGGCTGGTCTGGGACGTCGGCCATCAGGCCTATCCACACAAGATCCTCACCGGCCGCCGCGACCGCATCCGCACGCTGCGTCAGGGCGGCGGGCTCTCCGGCTTCACCAAGCGGGCCGAAAGCGAATATGACCCGTTCGGCGCTGCGCATTCCTCGACCTCGATTTCGGCCGCCCTCGGCATGGCGGTGGCGCGCGACCTCGCCCATCGTGACAACAATGTGATCGCCGTCATCGGCGACGGCGCGATGTCGGCCGGCATGGCCTATGAGGCGATGAACAACGCCGGCGGACTGCAGTCGCGTCTGATCGTCATCCTCAACGACAACGACATGTCGATCGCGCCGCCGACCGGCGCGATGTCAGCCTACCTCGCCCGGCTCGTCTCCAGCCGAACCTACATGTCGCTGCGCGACGTCGCCAAGCAGCTGGCGAAGCGGCTGCCGCGCTTCTTCTACGACAAGGCCAAGCAGACCGAGGAGTACGGCCGCGGCTTCTTCACTGGCGGCACCTTGTTCGAGGAGCTCGGCTTCTACTATGTCGGCCCGATCGACGGCCACAATCTCGATCACCTGCTGCCGGTGCTGAAGAACGTGCGCGACATGCCGCGCGGCCCGGTGCTGGTCCATGTCGTCACCAAGAAAGGCAAGGGCTATCCGCCGGCCGAAGCCGCCGACGACAAATATCATGGCGTCAGCGCCTTCGACGTCGTCACCGGCGCCCAGGCGAAGCCGAAGAGCAATGCGCCGAGCTACACCAGCGTATTCGCCGACGCGCTCGCCGCCGAGGCGGCGCGCGACGAGAAAATCGTCGCCGTCACCGCCGCCATGCCGCAAGGAACCGGCGTCGACCGCTTCGGCGACGTCTACCCCGACCGCATTTTCGACGTCGGCATCGCCGAGCAGCACGCCGTCACGTTCGCCGCCGGGCTCGCCGTCGAGGGCTTCAAGCCGTTCTGCGCGATCTACTCGACCTTCCTTCAGCGCGCCTACGACCAGGTCGTGCACGACGTCGCGGTGCAGAACCTGCCGGTGCGCTTCGCCATCGACCGCGCCGGGCTGGTCGGCGCCGACGGCCCGACCCACGCCGGCGCGTTCGACCTC
>Ga0181529_10005500_pt1 | contig 13263 bp, 11 predicted proteins | sample PEATcosm2014_Bin_36_FD_119763 | JGI IMG/M metagenome (GOLD analysis project Ga0181529, IMG submission 119763) | Peatland microbial communities from MTU Mesocosm Facility, Houghton, MI, USA - PEATcosm2014_Bin10_30_metaG | ecosystem: Environmental > Terrestrial > Soil > Wetlands > Peat | place... | reverse complement strand
GTAGAAACAAAGAGTACGAGCGGCAGGACCACCCTTGCGCAAGATGCCTTCCTCGATGCAATCCGGGGCGCTGGGGGCGTTGCTTTGGTCGTTCGGTCCTTGGATGACCTAATCGAAGGCCTTGAGGCCGCCGGCCTTCACCTTGGGGAGCTGATAGAATGATGAGCGATTTATCCCCCACGCGCCTCGCAATCATCGACATCCTTCGCCACGCCCCGGCGGGAGGCATCCAAACCTCTGAGATATCCTCTCGCCTAGGCAGGGCACAAAGCACGATTTCCACTATCCTCGCGAAATTGGAAAAGGCTGGATATTGCTTCAGCCCCACCTATGGGCGCTGGAAGGATACTCGAGGTGTAGAAAGTATCCAGCCTATCGATAAGGACAAGCTCAGGGCCGAAATAATAAAACTCCTCGATAAGCCCGAGATTAATACGCCGGGCTCGGCTGGAGCCTGGAGCCACGCCCCCCAGATTCTGGGCTCAGGAACAATCGCGCAACTACAAAGCCTTGAGGAAGCTATAAAGGCATACATCGCCCGAGTATCTGGCTCATGACTTTCTATAGTTTGGTGGTAACAAGTAACCTGGATTAAGCACGGGGAACAGAGAGATAACAGCGCGGCTAAGGAAACACCGGCTAAAACACCGAAAGCCTATGTCGCCTGGCCAGTATTAGGAACCGAAGGCCCTGGCATACATGATATATAGAGCATTTTGCACTTTATGCCTCTCCGAATCACGGATATAAAATATTCCCAACAAAGCAAGGGAAAAGCGCTAAGGCGCCCGCATAGACCCCAGGCCGAGCGAGCGCGTGCCTACGCCGACGAGGTGGCCGCGAAATATGGTCCGCCTGACGTGGCCTTCATGGAAGCATGGGAGGCCCGCCGCACCGCCGAAGGGTGACTTTTTTTGCTTCTACCCGCATTCTGAAAGGGTAAAACTGGCGCGTTAGGCGGTAGTCACCCGAAAAGTCACCCTTTTACTATTGCTTCTCGTGACGGCTGATGATAGAATATGACTCGTAGTGAATCCCCAACGCACGGTTGGGAAAAGAAATAGGCGCCTTTGGGGCCGGCTATTTGACATTGGCTGATTTTCTATGAATCGACCGCTTTCGAGCTTCCCAAGCTCGTGAAGCGGGTTCGACTCCCGTCGGTCGCTCGGCAAGGAAACCCTGGCTTTTCGCCGGGGTTTTCTTGTCAATATGGCGACCGACGGGAGTCAAGGGTCAGCGCCCCACGCGGCCCGCGAGTCGATGAGCACGACGCTTGGTCGAGCCCTTAGGGCGGCGTGCGAGACTCGGCGTGCGCTGGGAGAGAGTGCCGACTCCGGCCTCAAACAAGCGAACAGGTAGTTCGCGAGGGGAGGGCGACTCCCGTCGGGCTCTTGCTGCGTAGGCCTCGAGACCTGCTGTCGGCGTGCTTAATTGTACCGAATATACGAGGGCACTACCTCGCGCGTGAGAGTGAATCGATGTATTGGAGTGCCGCAAGCGCCGCATTCGGAAGGCCTCGCGTGTGGACCTCTGCCGCCTTATCGGCGACGTCGACCGGCTGGATGTCCTGCTCTTCGACATTGTTCGGCGCGAGCGCGTGGAGGTATTGGTATGCGACTGTCATGTTGGCATATGGCACGACATCGTCGGTCGGGCAGTGCAGGAACAGTATCCGTCCCGTTGGCGTCCAAGCCCTGTATGCGTCATTTGCCATCAGGGTCTGGTAGATAGCGTTCGTCGTCGAGGTCAGACCTGCGAGGGCCTGCGAGGTGAGATAATCGGCAGGCACCTGGTCGGTCATCACGGCTGCGATATCAATTGCTGTATGCGTCCCGTCGAAAAGAGGGGGTAGGCTCATGTCGTAGCTGCCCTCGAAGACTGAACTATAGGAATAGACCGAGTCCCCGTAGATCGAGTGGTAGCCGACGAAGAGATAAGGGGCGTAATAAGGGTAAAGCTCGGGCGCTTTCGACGCGATGAGCTGCGCCATGGTGCCCGAGAGGTCGTAAGGACCGTCGGCGGGCACGGCTGCCGTCAGGCCGAGCGAGGAGTCCGCTTGCGCGGCTCTAGCCCCGACCAGGGTGGCGTAGCCCCCCTCCGAGTAACCGAAGAGGAATACCTGGCCGTTCCAGGAGACTGTGTCCTTCCAGGCCGAGCCTCGCGCAAGTGCTATCGCGGCCTTCGCGGCGTCGCGTACGACGGGACCCAGGGAACTATGTACGTAGGGATGCGAGCCGGCATCGTCGCCGAAGCCTGGGTAGTCGGGCATGACCACGATATAGCCCGCGGTAGCCATGTACGCTGCGATGACGCATTCGACATAGTTCTCACCGGCGCCCGACTGGTCGGGAGAAGTCCGTAGCAGAAGAAGGCTTGGATTAAAACGAGATGGCGCGCTCGATCGGTAGAGCTGGGTACCGTGCTGGACGGCGATAAGGGGAACCGATGCCTTTGTTAAGGAGGCTGCTGTCGGCATAAGCACTAGGCCGCTCAAGGCCGGCCAGGAGACGGAATTGGTGCCATCGCTGAACGAGGAGCTGTAGCTCAGGCTCTGGGGCGTCACCGTCGATGGCGTCGAGCCTCGCCCTGCCGTCACATAGGCGCCGAGACCCGACTGTATGGATTCCACGATTTTTTCGTCCGTCGGATCCGAACTAGCGAGCGCGCCTTCGAGGTTGGATAGCCACCCGGAGAGATCGCTCGAGGAATAGAGCCCTGGGGATATCGGCGCTGCATGGTTCGTAGGCGAGGAGCAGGCCGCGAGAGCAAGGGCGAGTATCGCTGCTAAAGACAGGACGATGGAGAGTCCGGCGCTGTTTTTCATATTCGCTCCTGGAACCGTGTTTTGGCTCATTCGAGCACAAGCTAGACGCAGGCGCCCGCCCTGTCAAGCTATTCGGGCGCCGTGCTCCCTTCGTCCCGGGCGCGCGCCGCGGCCAGGCGTGAGGCGCGGAAGACGACGATGCGGAAGCCAAGGGAGACGACTAGGATCGCGATCGTGATGGCGAGCGAGATCCTGAGCTGGATCTGAACTGCCTTGATCCCGTTCCTGTTGGAGCGCCTCTTTATGTCGTTGAGGGTGATGAGGTCGTTCTTGAGGGCTGTCAGACTTGGCCGCAGACCGGCGAGGAAGGACTTTCCCTCATCCACGGAGGGCGCGCCGCTTCCCTTCTCGTCGAGAGCCTCCTGGATTCCGGCGATCAGAGCCGCCGCGTCGGCCTTGGACTTCGCGATGAGAGTGCGGTATTTGGCAGAGTCGATGGTCGGCGTTGCCTTCAGGACTAGGGCCCGGAGCGAGGCGCTCGCCGATCGGAGCGATTCGACAGCGGCGAGCCTCTCGGCCTCGTCCTCCGAAATGACCAGGTCCTTGACGGTCGATTCTATCCCGATCAGGGAGACGTAGGCGTTTTGGGCGTAAGTCTGGCCCTTGATATCGTTCTCGTAGAGATCGCCGATGTCGCTGTCGAGGCCGCTCAGGTAACGGATGGAGAAGAAGCTCGAGCCGAGGGATAACATAAGGACGATCGCGAAGACCCAATTCGCGTCGGTCGCTATCCTGAAAACCGCGGCCGAGACCCGGGTGAGGGATAAGCCGGCAGCTTGCTTGAGTGTCATCGGATCAACCCCGATTCGGACCTCGTCGCTCGGTATCGGTCGTCGAATACCGCCGGCCCGGGCCTTCAGTCCTTGGCGACCGCGACTGACTTCAGCGCGATCTCGAGCTTTTCCAGGGCCGCGGCCTTACGAGAGTCGCTCATAAATGTGGCATGCACACCATTGCGCAGTAAGGCAACCACTCCCTTGCGACCCAGGCCCACGCTCTCCGAGGCGCGGAAGCATTCCTCGTTCAGTTCCACATCGAAGAGCACGGGATCGTCTGTATTGAGGGTCGCCAGCATGCCGCGGCTTAAAAACTCCTTGATGGGATGATCCTCGAAGCGACGCACGTATTTCCCCGTGACAAGGTTGCTCGTTGGGCAGATCTCTAGGGGAATGGCCTTCTCTTTAAGCATGTCCATGAGAGCGGGGTCCTGGATGGCGGAAGTTCCGTGCCCGATGCGCTCGGCCCCCAGTTCGAGCACGGCATTCCTGATCGACTCGGGCCCGACTTCCTCGCCCGCGTGCGCCACCGTATGGAGTCCGGCCTCGCGCGCTGCCGAGAAAACGTCCTTGTATGCGATACAAGGGTTGCCAATCTCCTGACCGCCGAGGCCTATGCCCAGGATGCGGTCGTTAGGCCTCTTCGCGAGGTATCCTAGGAGGTAGCTGAGGTTGCGCGCCGCGTTGTCCCGGCCGAATCCGCGGGATACGTCGACAAGGAACCTGACGTCCGGCCCGTCGCGCGCCGCGAGGTCCGCGAAACCCTCGACCAGGGGATCCATGATCCCGTCGAAATCGACGTCGCCCTGCTTGAGCACCATCGTAGGGGCCACGAATAATTCCATGTAGTGGATTTTGTTCCGGCGCGCATAGGCTTCGACATCGGCGACCACATACAGGAAATCCTCGGAAGAGCGGAAAAGGGATTGAAGGTATAGGAAATTCTTGAGCATGACTCCGAGGCTGTCTATCGAGAGGAGCTTGCGGAAGTCCGCGGGACTCTTGAGCGATGGATCGGCCTTGTATTTCTGGTTGAGCTTGAAATAGCTTTCGAACGTGACCGTGGCTTCGGCATGTATGTGTATCTCGGTCTTCGGGAGGGAGGCTATAAAGTCCGAGACGCGGTGCGGTGCCATATGGGATGCCCCCGGAAGTTTATACTTTTCCACTCACATTATCGGCATACATTCCTAGTATTCTATCGTAAATCCCGAGTAATACCCCGTCGACGCGACACTTTCCGACTTCACCGACCTGACGCGCGAGCCCTCGGGGCCTTCCTTTAGCCATTCCAGAAAGCGGCTCAAAGCCTCGTCCTCTCCCTCCGCGAGGATCTCCACGTCGCCGTCGGGGAGGTTGCGGACCCAGCCGCTTACGGCTAGCCTGCGCGCCTCCCGGCAGGCCGAATAACGGAAACCTACCCCTTGCACTAGGCCTGAGATCGTGGCGTGGAAGGCGGAACGCCCTTCCCTAGGCTCGCCCATTCTCGGGCGGCCCCATGAGGGCCGAGATTCGGGCCTCGAGGTCCTGGTAGTCGAAGGGCTTATAAACGACGTCGAAGGGAATCTCGAAATCAGGCCTCAGGAAGCCAGAGGTGATGATGATGCGCGTTTTGGAGCAATACTTGCGCAAGAATTTAATCCAGTAATCGCCCCCGAGGACATCCATGCGATAGTCGGAAACTATGAGATCGACGTCATTGTCGAGGAGCTGCTTGAGCGCCCCCACTCCATCGGAGGCGACGAGCACCTCGTAGCCTTTCTTGGCCAGATAGTCACGAAGGCTCAGTCGTATCGCGTCTTCATCCTCGACAAGGAGAACGAGGCCTCTAGCCGGCATCCTTGGCCCTCGCCTTCTCGGCGAAATCAGCGACTGTCGAGGCTACGACGTCGAAATCCAGGGGCTTGGCGTAGAAGGCGTCGGCTCCTTCGGCCAGCATCGCTTGGGCTTCCTCGGGCCTGTCGAGCCCCGTCATGGCGATGATGAAGGGTTTCCCGAAGCCCGGATCTTCCTTGATCTTGCGGCAGAGGGCGTGGCCGTCGATGCCGGGGAGGTCGATGTCGAGTACTACGAACCCCGGCCGCTTCTCCGCGAGGAGGCGCCCGGCCTCGAAGCCATCGAAGGCCTGGTGGACGCTAAAGTCGGCGAGCTTCCTCATGAACCATCGCTTGAGCAGGTCGTTGAGCTCGGCGTCATCGTCGACTACCAGGATGGCGCTCCAGTCGACATCGTCCTTGAACCTCTCCTCGAGACCCGAGGGTATGCGCATGCCTCGCGAATCCAGGAAGCTCAGCAGGTCCTCGGCGTAGATGCGGTATTGGCCCCCAGGCGTCGTAAAGGCCTTGAGATATCCGTTGCGGATCCAGTTGATGGCTGTCTGGTTGACAACGCCGCAAAGGTGGGCCACTTCGAGGGCGGAGAAGATGCGAATCTTCTTGATACTCTTCGCCATAAAACTTCCTGGATGAGGCTGAGGACATTATAGCCATTATATCCATAATGTCAAAGGCAACTTTTCTTCGTGCGCTATTGATTTTTTAGTCGCGAGTCCGTACCGTAGCCGCCATGGAATTGACCGAAGGCGCGATCTCCGACCTGAAGGTCGACGAGGTCGCGATCATGGACAAGGTAGCTTCAGAGCTGAAAATCAAGACGAGCCAGGTCTCCGCGGTCATCTCCTTGGTGAACGAGGGCTGCACTGTCCCTTTTATCAGCCGCTACCGCAAGGAGAGGACGGGAAGCCTCGACGAAGTCCAGGTGAGCGATTCGATCCATAAATTCGAGTCCGGGAAAGCCCTCGAGGAGCGTAGGCTCGAGGTCATCCGGGGGATCTTCGCTCTCGGCAAGCTGGATGAGGACCTGTACGCGAGCCTCGCCAAAGCAGCGACGCTCTCCGAGATCGAGGATATCTGGACGCCCTTCAGGAAGAAGAAGAAGACGAGGGGCATGCTCGCTCTCGAGCGGGGCCTAGGCCCCCTGGCTGAGTTGATGACGAGCGCGAACGAAGACGCCGTGGACGAGGCCGCTCCAGGATTCGTGCGAGAAGTTCCTGAGCAGCCCGAGCTCGGAGTCCCCACGGCGCGGGACGCAGTGCAGGGAGCGATGGACATCGTCGCCGAACGGCTCTCCCAGGATCCGGACAATCGCTCCGCGGTCAAGCGGTTCTACATCTCAGGAGGAGCTCTCAAGGTCAAGGGCGTCGGGGACGAGGCCAAGAAGGCGGCCTCGACCTATCAAATGTACTGGGACTATTCCGAACCCCTTTCCGCCCTCAAGCCCCATCGGGTCCTCGCGATCAACCGGGGCGAGAGGGAGGGCGCCCTCGACGTCCGCCTCGAGGTCGACGAGGACGGGGCAGCGGCCTTGCTTCAGGCGCGCATCCAGACCTTCAACCGCTACCATCGCGAGGCCATCGAGGACGGCCTGAGGCGACTCCTGGGGCCGGCCGTGCTGCGCGAGATACGCGCCCAGGCATCCGAGCAGGCCGATGGGCATGGCATCGAGGTCTTCTCGGGAAACCTGCGCAACCTTCTCATGCAGCCTCCAATCAAGGGGACGCGGGTACTTGGCGTAGACCCCGGAATCCGTACGGGAACGAAGTGCGCCGCCCTGGACGAGACCGGCAAATTCCTCGACTACTTCCTCATCTTTCAAGAGCGCGATCCGGAGTCAGCGAAGAAGGCAATCGCCGACTCGGTGCGCAAGCACTCGCTCCAGCTCATAGCCGTCGGCAACGGCACGGCAAGCCACGAGACCCAGGAAGTCGTGGCCTCGGCCATCGCCGAGGAGGCGCTTGCCTGCGAGTTCACGGTCGTCGACGAGGACGGCGCATCCGTATACTCCGCGAGCGATGTCGCCCGCGAGGAATTCCCGGAGCTCGACCTCACGGTCCGTGGGGCGATCTCGATAGGCAGGAGGATCCAGGATCCCCTCGCCGAGCTCGTCAAGATCGACCCGAAATCCATCGGCGTGGGTCTCTACCAGCACGACGTGAACCAGAAGCGCCTCTCCGAGACCCTGGACGAGGTAGTGGGCCTGGTCGTCAACAGGGTCGGCGTCAACCTGAATACCGCGAGCGCCTCGCTGCTCAAGTACGTGTCCGGGATAAACACGGGGACAGCGAAGAAAATCGTGAAGTACCGCGACACTAACGGCACGATCACCGGGCGCGAGCAGTTGAAGACCATCCCGGGCATGGGCGACAAGACCTTCGAGCAATGCGCGGGCTTCCTCAAGATCCCGGAGAGCGCGAACGCCTTGGACAATACCTGGGTCCACCCGGAGAACTATGGCCTGGCCGAGGAGCTGATGCAGGTCGTACGCTCCGGCTCCGAGCCGGCCAAGGAGGCCAGGGCCTCCCTCAAGGACAAATACGGGGTCGGCGACATGACCATCGATGACATCATCGAGGAGCTTCGGAAGCCCAACCGCGACCCGAGGGAAGGCTTCCCCAAGCCGGTTCTCCAAAAAGGCATAGTCAAATTCGAGGACCTGGCCGAGGGGATGAAAGTGACCGGCAAGGTCAAAAATGTCGTCGATTTCGGGGCCTTCGTCGAGATAGGAATAAAGGAAAGCGCCTTGATCCACGTCTCCGAGATGTCCGACCGCTTCGTGCGGGACCCGATGGAGGTCCTGAAAGTCGGGGACGTCCGCGAGTTTCGCATCATCTCCATCGACGCGACCAGGAAGCGCATCGGCCTGTCGCTCAAAAGCGATCGCGGAGCCGTCGCGGCGAAGAGGGCCGGAGCGACCGCCTCGATCGCGGGCAGGGAGGGGGTGGCGCCAGCCGCCTCTCGGCGGGTCGTCGTCGCCAGGAAAGCTACGCCTCCCGCGCCTCCCAAGCGCGAGGCCGAGGACGATGGCATGACCTACAATCCCTTCGCCGAGCTCCTGAAGAAACGAGTCAAGTAGGCCGTACTCGGCACGTGGAGCCGGAGGGTTCGATTTCTGCGCGGAAGGGTTGACAAGCGGCGATAAGTAGGCAATAAAAAGTCACATGGAAAAACTGAGAGCTCATAGCGAAGGGTTCCAGAAGTTCGTCGGCATCGTTGGCGCCGCGCTCCAGCTTGGCCTCATGATCACGGATTACGCCGAGCCCGACGATGTGTTTTTCGGGCCTGTCTACCTCGTCTTCGCCCTAGTCCTATTGGCGAGCGCGCGATTTGCCTTCCTCGGACCCGCCCAGGCCGCCCTCTTTTTCGCCGTGAGCGGGATGCAGACGGCGGATACTCTTAATTCCTTTTACGGCATGGGTTTCGCAATTGTCGCCGCCCTGGTCGTCTTCAGGCGCGGATGGTTCGTCCACCGGTCCGTGGTCAAGGCGATCGCCATCACCGCCATCGGCTGGGCCTTCCTCGTCCTTCCCATCGTTTTCTCGGGCAAGACCCCTTTCGCCCAGTCTCCTGCCATTATCAGCGCCCTGATCTACGGGGTCCTCGTCGTATGCCTCGCGAGGAGCCGCGATATCTCGGCCTTCGCCCCGAGGAAGCGTCTCCTCAGGCTGGCCGAATATAAACTCACGGCGCGCGAGATCAGAATAGTCAAGGCGCGGCTCGGGGGCCAATCCGTCAAGGAATTGGCGACTGGGTTCGGCCTGGCGGAGTCGACGGTCAGGAACGCCCTTTCGTTCGCGTACCGCAAGCTCAAGCTCAATGGCTCCGAGGACTTGATGGCCCTGGGAGAGCGCTATCAGGTAGAATGAAGGCGAGTTCCGGATGAGACAAATGGCCTATTGACTTGCTAGTCTCGCATCCTCGTGCTATTCTTCGATGCATTATCGGACGGCAGGGCGAAAGAAGGATCATCTTATGCAGGCTATCATCCTCGCTGCCGGCATGGGCAAGCGCCTGGGGAAATACACGCAAGAAGGCACAAAATGCATGGTGCGCGTGAATGGAAAGTCCCTTATAGAGCGGGCCCTGGAGGCGCTGGAGCTCGCGGGCGTCCGACGCATCGTGCTCGTCGTCGGCTATCGGGCCGAATATCTTCGATCCTTTCTTGAGGGCAAATACCCCAAGCTCGATATAGTCTTCGTGGTCAACGAGATCTACGCGACTACCAACAACATCTACTCGCTATGGCTCGCCCGAGAGTATTTATCCTCCGACGACACCGTCCTCCTCGAGAGCGACCTCATCTTCCAACCTGAGATCCTCCAGAAGCTCGTGGCGGCCAGCGAGCCCAACCTCGCGGTAGTTTCGAAATTCGAGGCATGGATGGACGGGACGGTCACCCTTGTGGACGAGGACCGCAACATCGTCAGCGTCATCGACAAGTCTGCCTTCAAATGGAAGAGAGTCGACGAGTATTACAAGACGGTCAACATATATAAATTCTCGAAAGAGTTCTCCAGTTCCTATTATATTCCCTTCCTCGAAGCCTATTTGAAGGCCTTCGGCCATAACCAATACTACGAGCAAGTGCTCAAAGTCCTGGCCATGCTGGAGGATGTGCAGTTCAAGGCCCTGCCTGTCAGCGCGAAACGGTGGTACGAGATCGACGATCCCAACGACCTCGCGGTCGCCGAGACTATCTTCGCCGCCCATGAGGTCAAGCTCGAGCGCATGCAGGCACGCTATGGAGGCTATTGGCGATTTCCCGGCCTCCTCGATTATTGCTACCTCGTGAATCCCTATTTCCCCCCGAAGCGTCTCGTCAGGGAGATGACCTCGAGCTTCCGGGAGCTCTTGACTCAATACCCTTCCGGGGCCGCCATTCAGGCCAGCATCGCCGGTAAGGTATTCGGCCTCGAACCCGAAAGGGCTGCGGTCGGGAACGGCGCTGCCGAGCTCATCGACGGTCTCGCCAGGCTCCTTCCCGGCAAGGCTCTGCTGGCCAGCCCAGCCTTCAACGAGTATCCTTCCCGATTCGGCCGCGACCGCCTCCGATTCTTCCCGACCGCCGCAAGGGGCTTCTCCTATAGGCCGGACGAAATCCTCGCCGAGATGCGCGACGAGTCCATCCTGATCCTCGTGAATCCGGACAACCCTAGCGGGCACTTCCTCGACGAGTCCGAGACCAAGAGTCTCGTCGACGCGCTCCTCGCGAAGGGCAAAAAGGTGATCGTCGACGAGTCGTTCGCGGATTTCGCGGAAAGGCCGAGGCGCTTTACCCTCCTCGAGGATGCCTACCTCGCCTCGAGGCCGGGCCTCATTGTCATCAAGAGCATTTCGAAGAGCTACGGGGTCCCTGGGATCAGGCTCGGGGTCCTAGCTTCGGGTGATACCGCCCTCGTCGCCGCGCTTCGCAAGCTCCTTCCGGTCTGGAACGTGAACTCCATGGGCGAATTCTTCCTCCAGATTGCCGATAAGTACAAAACTGACTATCGCGCGGCGTGCGACAAGCTGGCTATCGAGCGTACCCGCTTCGCGGCGGCCCTCGAGGCTACCGGTCGTCTCGTGGTGTACCCCTCCCAGGCCAACTACCTCCTATGCAAGCTCGTGGACGGGGAAAGCTCCCGCGCTCTGGCGACGAGGCTTCTGGACGAAAAGCGTATCTTCATCAAGGACTTATCCGGTAAGGAGGGCTTTCCCGCCGATGGGCAATTTATTCGACTGGCCGTGCGGCGCGCCGAGGAGAATGATCGTCTCGCGGTCGCCTTGGGCAGGGAAGTATCGCTTGAAAGTGACCAGAAGCCGTGATACTCTTGTTCAGTAATTGAACGATCGATTGCCCGCCTTCCATGAGCGCGGCGCGAATCGATGAAATAGGCTCGTGTCGCGAGGGGGAGCGTGTTTCGGCCGCATCCTTCCGGCCCTGCCCATAGATAAACCTATGAGCCGCGAACGACTTTCGCGGAAGGCACTCCTTTGCCCGATGAGGACTCCCGAGAATCATGATTAAAACCGATATCGCCGCGTTCAACGACAACGAATTGTCCGTCCTTCAGACGATTCGCGAGTCCGAGACTGCGGCATACAGACTGACGCAGCGCGAAATCGCAAGGCGAACGGGTATTTCGCTCGGCATGATCAATACCCTCCTTCGGCGCCTGGCTGGCCGTGGCTGGGTTATGCTGACGCGGATCTCCGCCAAGTCCGTGTGCTATGCCCTGACGGCCGCCGGGGTAGCAGAGCTCACGCAGCGAACGGCTGGCTATTTCCAAAGGGCTTCCAGGAGCGCGGAGCTCTACCGCGACCGCTTGGAGAGCTTCGCCATCGAGGCCAAGCGTGGCGGCGCAGGCACGGTCGTCCTAGTCGGCTCGAGCGAAATAGAATTCCTGTTAAATTATGTATGCGAGCGGCACGGACTCATTTTCGTCAGGACGGCCGATCCCGAGAAATCCAAGAGCATGGGCAGGAAGGACGGGGTCCTCCTCCTGATTGCCGATAGCTTCGATCTCGCGGATTTCGAGGCCACGGTCCGCCCGCCTGCAAGCCTCGCCTCTGTTCTGGCAGAGCCCGGAGCTCATTGAAGCCTACCCTTGGAGAACGTATGCGGAAACCAGCATTTGTCGCGCGCATCTGTTTCGCGCTCCTAATCTTTTTCGCTGCCGCGGGAACTGCCATCGCGCAAGAAGGGCCGTTTGTCATCAAGGACGTCGATTTCCAGGTGAAGGGGCGGACCCTCAGCTTCGTCCTCATGCAAAAGCTCAAAGTCGATGGGCCTGTCATAGGCAGGAGCTTCGCCGATAAGGATGCGTTGGACGCCTACGTCGCCGACAGGCGACAGATCTTGCTCAATACCCGGCTCTTCGCCTCGGTGGACTCGAGCTACGATCTGAGCCCCAGCGAGTCCGGGGGCAGCGAGGTGAAACTCCGTTTCGCGATCATCGATACGTGGAATATCGTCGCCTTGCCCAAGCCCGTCATCAGTTCGAACACTGGCGTGGACCTCTATGTCAAAGGAAAAGATTACAACTTCCTGGGCTCGATGCAGACGCTTTCGCTCGCTCCCGACGCGAAGTGGGACAGGTATGGCAACTTTTCGGGGAGCGTAACCACCTCGTTCAGCGTCCCATTCGAGTCCTTGGGCGCAGACTGGGACCTCGGGGTCAGCGAGACCGCCCAACTATGGAATGCCGCCGCATCGCTGTCGGAGACGTCCCTAGGCCTTACCTACAATATCCCGGACCTGGCATTCCCCGCCTCGATCACGGCCAGCCAGGGATATAATTATTATGCGGATTTGCAGTATCCCGGCTATCCCGAGCCCGATCCCGATTTCCTCACCGAGTCCCTCTCGGGCACCTTCCACCTGCCCATCGGGGTATCCATGGGAAGTCTGGGCATGGTCTATTGGGACCCGGACTTGGTAGTCACCGAGAATTGGTGGCCCACGGCGGCGATGTATCTGTGGGGCCGGGCGGGTCCCTCCTTCTATCTCGCGAACATGCTTTCGACCGGTAGGCTCGATTGGATCGGCAACATGAGGCAGGGCGCGACCCTCGCGCTCACGACCAAGGACAACTACAATATTCAGACCAAAGACCTAATTCAGGATATAAGCGTATCGGCCACCGGGACCTGGCACGCCGCCGAGAAGATCGGATTTACGACGCAGGTGACCGCTCTGGCACGGCCACTCGGCGTCTTGCCCGATTCGCCGCCTCCGGTGACGACCGATATCACGGCTACAAGTCTAGAATCTCTTGAATCGGCCAATGACACCTTGACCGGCCTGGGAAGTTACCTCCGGGGCATCGTCGATGACAGGATATTCGGC
>Ga0181529_10005496_pt1 | contig 13275 bp, 12 predicted proteins | sample PEATcosm2014_Bin_36_FD_119763 | JGI IMG/M metagenome (GOLD analysis project Ga0181529, IMG submission 119763) | Peatland microbial communities from MTU Mesocosm Facility, Houghton, MI, USA - PEATcosm2014_Bin10_30_metaG | ecosystem: Environmental > Terrestrial > Soil > Wetlands > Peat | place... | reverse complement strand
TTACCCCCATGGCGCACAACAACGGCATGATTCCGCGCGGGAGCGGACAGGGTTTTGAGGAGGCTCCCGCGAAAGGGTTTGGCCTGATGACCGGCGCGGAGATCGCCGGCTTCGTGCCGCATCGCCCGGCGCGGCCGGAGAAATCCGAAGGCGGCAAGGCCTTCAAGCTGGTCAGCGAGTACGAACCGGCGGGCGACCAGCCCACCGCCATTGCGGAACTCGTGCGCGGCGCCAATTCGAACGAGCGCGATCAGGTCCTCCTCGGCGTCACCGGCTCGGGCAAGACCTTCACCATGGCCAAGGTGATCCAGATCGTTCAGCGCCCGGCCCTGATCTTGGCGCCGAACAAAACTTTGGCTGCCCAGCTTTACGCTGAGATGAAAGGCTTCTTCCCCGACAACGCGGTGGAGTATTTCGTTTCCTATTACGATTACTACCAGCCGGAAGCCTATATCCCGCGCACCGACACCTACATCGAAAAGGATTCCTCGGTGAACGAGGAGATCGACCGCATGCGCCATTCGGCGACGCGGGCGATTCTGGAGCGCGACGACGTCATCATCGTGGCCAGCGTGTCGTGCATCTACGGCATCGGCGCGGTCGAGACCTATTCGGGCACCGCGGTGACCATCGCGCGCGGCGCCAAGCTCGACCGCATGGAGCTGATGCGCCAGCTTTCCGCCCTGCAATACCGGCGCAACGACGACGCCTTCGCGCGCGGCGCCTTTCGCGTGCGCGGCGACACCATCGACATCTTCCCGGCGCATTACGAAGACCGCGCCTGGCGCATCCAATTGTTCGGCGACGACGTGGACAGCATCGGCGAGTTCGATCCGCTGACCGGCAAATCCGCGGGCACGCTCGACAGTATCAAGGTCTACGCCAATTCGCATTACGTGACGCCGCGCCCCACGCTGGCCCAGGCGATCAAGGGCATCAAGGAGGAGTTGCGCCTGCGGCTCGACCAGTTCCGCGCCGAAGGCAAGCTGCTCGAAGCGCAGCGCCTGGAACAGCGCACGCAGTTCGACATGGAGATGATCGAGGCGACGGGCTCCTGTGCCGGCATCGAAAATTATTCGCGCTGGCTGACCGGGCGCAAGCCGGGCGAGCCGCCGCCCACCCTGTTCGAATATCTGCCCGACCAGGCGCTGGTGTTCGTCGACGAAAGTCACGTCAGCGTGCCGCAGATCGGCGCCATGTACAAAGGCGACTACCGGCGCAAATTCACGCTGCAGGAATACGGCTTCCGCCTGCCGTCGTGCCTCGACAACCGCCCGCTGAAATTCGAGGAATGGGACGCGATGCGCCCCGCCACAGTTTATGTTTCGGCGACGCCGGGTAAATGGGAGATGGAGCGCACCGGCGGCGTCTTCGCCGAGCAGGTGATCCGCCCGACCGGGCTGATCGATCCGCCGGTGGAGGTGCGCCCGGTGGAAAGCCAGGTGGACGATCTGATCGCAGAATGCCGCTTGATCGCCAAGCGCGGCTATCGCGCGCTGGTCACCACGCTGACCAAGAAGATGGCGGAAGACCTCACCGAATACATGCACGAGCAGGGCCTCCGCGTGCGCTATATGCATTCGGACGTCGAAACGCTGGAGCGCATCGAGATCATCCGCGATCTCAGGCTCGGCGCCTTCGACGTGCTGATCGGCATCAACCTTTTGCGCGAAGGCCTCGACATTCCCGAATGCGCGCTGGTCGCGATCCTCGACGCCGACAAGGAAGGCTTTCTGCGCAGCGAAACCAGCCTGATCCAGACCATCGGGCGCGCCGCGCGCAACGTGGACAGCAACGTCATTCTGTATGCGGATCATATCACCGGCTCGATGGAGCGCGCGATGGCGGAAACCACGCGCCGCCGCGAGAAGCAGCACGCCTACAACCAGGCGCACGGCATCACGCCCGCCAGCATCAAGAAGCAGATCGGCGACATCATGGGCTCGATGTACGAGCGCGACCATGTGACGGTGGGCGCGGGCGAACTCGGCTTCGAAGAGGGCGACACCGCCTTCATCGGCCACAACATCAAGGCGCATCTGGCGGATTTGGAAAAGCAGATGCGCCAGGCAGCGGGCGACCTCGAATTCGAAACCGCGGCGCGGCTGCGCGACGAGATCAAACGGCTGACCGCCGTCGAACTCGCCGTCGCCGACGACCCGTTCGCGCGGCAGAGCGAAGTGGAACGCGCGGTGGACGACGCGTTCCTCAACGCGGTGCGCGATGGCGGCGAGACCGACGACGGCGGCAAAGCCTCACGCGGCAAGGGCGGCAGATCACGGATGAAACGAGCGGGACGGCCGAATGTGCCGAAGACGTTTGGGAGCCGGTCGAAATAGCAAGCCGCGGCCGTCCTCCGAAACATGTGGTGCAGAAGAGGACGTATGAAAATGGCTCGGCGCGCCCTCTAACGGGGAAAAAATTTTCCGGAACTACAGGACCGATCCATGGTTCGCTAATAACCAACCACAAAATGGCGCCATCAATGGGTCGGCAGTATTCTTCTTTACCGTTTCAAGAAAGGGCTTCAGTTCTTCCTTGGGCAAGCAGGTCGCACCCATTAGAAATGCAAATCGATTTGGTAGACTAATAGTATCGAGCTCGAGTTTTTTGTTGCGGAAGAACGTCCTCCTATCAAGCTTTCCTTGAAGGAGATAATTCTGCCTCACGTCAAGCGAGGTAGATAAATTTGAAAGCGCTTTTATGTCAGAGATTTCCAGCGGAAACAGATCACGAAGAACCCCTTCCATCAACCAGCCCCTTATTATAGCTATGTTTCTGGCTGGGGGTTCGCTGTAGAACTTCAAGAAGATGCTCTTTAAATTGCTCACCTTAGCGGCGTCCTTGCCCTTTTTCGCCTCCTCAAGAATTAGCACCAGCTCCTTTGCCATCGGCAGCAACAGATGAAAATTCTGTTCGATTAAATCCAGAGATTTCTCCGGACTCACAACTCGGATGCCACGAAGAATTTTTTTCACGGCCGCATAATCGACTTCGTCTCCACTCAGCTTTTCGTTGAGAACGTCGATCAGATTGAAGGATTGCAACGCAGCAATTTCTGCCGGATCAGGTTCGTCTTCTGCGTATAGGAGGGCGGTTAACGCTTCAATGGCCTGTTCTTGGGATAGTGAGAATACATCTGCCGTACCTTCCTCCAACTCAGACAGATATTCGTCCGCAGACACAACTTTTGTTTTTGCGGAGTTCAATGTTAGTCCTTCCGCAAGCAATGCCTCCGCCAAAAAAGCAAGCGTGTCGTAGACTTCCTTTTCGCTCTTCAAAAATATTCGAAAATCATCCACGTAGCGCGTAAACGGCACCCCTTCGTCAAAGAGGCACTTATCGACATCCCTCAACGATAGTTCTGCCAAAAGTCGCGCGGCGGCTCCACCAACTGGCAGGCCAAACGATTCTTTCCCCCGAATTGCTTTAATGATCTTGATAACAAAGTTTGCAGCCGGGCTCGCTATTTTGAGGTCACCAAAGAACCCCTCCAAGCGATGCGTATAGATGCGTTGGTAAAAGTCGGAAATATCGGTTTGGAGCACTACTTTTGAGTCTGTGTTCGCCTTCAGATAAGCTTTTTTGGCTGCCATCCAATCGCGATATGATCGCCCAGGTGCAAATATCTCACCAGTATTCTGTGGCAAAAAGCGGTAAGAGAATGCCGCACGCGCTTCATCTGGTAGCCGAAGCTTCTCAATTTCTGGCCCGAGTTCTATTGTGGCCGCTAGCAGGAGCAGATTATCTGTTATTCCCAGCTGATGAGCGCTTCGAAAGCCGTAGCGCCCTTTCGGGGCGAGGCTAGTCATTGCAGTTTTTGCGGTGTAATTGCCTGGCTCAACTTTTGAGACAGCCGCCACTACTGCATCTTCTTCATCACGCAACAGCGCGATTTCCGGCAGGTGTGGAAAAAGATCTGTGTCGCCATATTTGACGAGATGCCTTACTGCAATCCGGATTGAATTTTTACTAAGAGTAGCCAAAGCAGCCTCGCTCAACCCCAAATTGGCCTTCAACTTTGCGCCGTGTCGTCAAGTTTGACAACCGGGCTTCGGCTCGCCCTTCCGTGATTGATCGAAGCGGAAAGAATAAACGGGGTCAGCAAAGATTTATCCGCTGGAGGCCGCCGCCGCGCTCGGCAAAGAGCTGTCGGTCGCGTTGAAATAATCGGCTCCGGCCCTTGAACACAGAAGCCCGCGCTCTACATCAAAGAGAGGTGTATCGAGCTCTTTGACATGGTGGATCGAGGCGCAATCGCGAATGGCGGCTTATGTGCCGCTGATGCGGCCTCAGTGCAGGTTCGCGCGGCCACATCGCAAGGCGATTTTGTCGGCCCGCCAACCGCTTAGCGGAAAAATCGGCGAATTGAATTCACGTTTTTCTTTTCGGGGGGGTACCCCCGGTTCCGCCTTCGCCAAGGCGGCCCCCTTCGTCCGGCTTCGCCGGACACTTCCCCCGCTGCCCGTCTTCGCAGCGTCCATACGCTGTCGCGATGGACGCGCTTCGCCGTGGCAAGCGGGGGCAGAAATCCCCTCCGCTCTAGCTATGCGGCAGTTTGGTTTTATCGTAGCCCACGCCGTAATCGAGGATGAACAGCGGGCCCAGATCGATCACTTGGGCGGCGGTGGCGAGTTGAAGCTGCACGCCGACTTCGTTTTTCTTGTAGTCCTTGTCCGCCGTGGCGACGACGAAATACATCTTCCATTGCGGCCCGATATGCAGATACCCCGAGCCCAGAGATTGGTAGGGCGCGGAATTGTTCTGGATGTTGGTGTTGACGTCGATGGTGGTGGCGCCCGGGGGCGCCGTCTCCGCCTTGGCCCAGAACGCCAGCAGCAACACATCGCCCTGCGCCAGCGGCTTGATGACCGCGATCTGCCCGCCCCAATCCCACGGATTGGTACTCTTGCCGCTGATGGTCATGCGTTCGGCGGTGCCGCCGGTAACCGTGGGGTCCTTGTACAGCTCGACTTTGGCGCCGCTGCCGCTGGCGGCCCAGCCGACGCTCGGATCGTTGACCGCTTTCGACATGATGTCGTCTTCGCCCAGCGCCGGCAGCGCCATCGCGGCGCACAGCAGAAGAGCCGCCAATCCGGATTGCAGTTTGTGAGACATGTTTCCCCTCGTTTTTTATCGGCAACCGCGAATTGTCGGACCACGCCCACAAGCGGTCAATCAACCCCTGGGCGACCTGCGGCGCTACCGCTGAAACGCTATCCAAATCGCGCGCGCCGAACCGCGCCGCGCGATCAAGGCGTTGGCGCGAACATTACAACTTATCCCGGCACGCTGAAGTGGCCGTAGAATTCCGCCTTCGCCAAGGCTTCGGCGGACAGGGAAGAGGCTTGTGTCATGAGCGATGAGAAAAAGATTGCGGCGCTGGAGGACGACGCGCCGGTGGCGCGCAAGGAGAAGCCCAGACGCGGGCTTTATCGCGCGCCGGTGGATGAAGCGGAGTTGTGGAATCTGCAGGCGCGGCCAAAGCCGGTGCGGCGCGATCCCGAGCTACCGACCAAGCCGGGCCAAGTTCCGCCCCTGCCGACATAATGCGCGCGCCGCCGAACGAAGTTTTGGATAAAGGGAGGGGGTGGGGTCTATCCCATCGGTTCAATTGGGCAGCGCCGTTTCATCCCGCCGCGATCTTTGCCGCCGCCATGCCGGCGAGTTCGGCGTCTTCTTCGCCGCTGAGGCCGCTGACTGCGACGGCGCCGACAACCTGGCCGCCGATCACCACCGGCACGCCGCCGTCCCATCCCACATAGCGCCGGTCCCCGAGATAGGCGATGTCCCAGCCGTCGGCGCGGCTGGAGCGCCCGACATCGCCGCTCGGCTTTCGCTCGCGCGCGGCGGTGAAGACCTTGTTGGTGGCGATCGTCATGCAGGAAAGAGCCGCGCCGTTCATGCGCCACAAGGCGATCAGTTCGCCGTGGCGGTCGCCCACCGCGATCACCGCCGCCTTTTTGCGGCGCTTCAACTCGCCCACGATCAGATCGACGGCAAGCCCCGCTTCCTCTTCGCCGATTTCCAGGTTGGTCTGCATTGCGTTCCTCTTTTCGTTATCCCCATCGGCGCGCCATAAGACGCCGCGCCGATTCAAGGCGTTAGCGGCGAACATTACAACTTATCCCGCTCGTGCGATCCGGCCGTATGATGCGCAGTTCGGCCCGCCTTCGTCGCTTGCGCGGCGGAGAGATCGCGAGCGCGGCTGTCGCGCCATTGGCCATACCGGATAACCGGGGGAGGACCCCTCACTCCATGAGGTTCAATTGGGCAGCAGCGGGGCCCCCACGAAGAAGTCGAAAACAAATATTGGTGGAGGCAACTGATCGGCGCGCTAGATGTTGAACGACCGCCCCTCGCGCCGCTCAGGCCGTTATTGCGTCGGCGTCGGCTGTTCCTGCGGCTGCTCCTTCTTGCACGGCCACAGGGCGTTGATGGCGGTCCATTGCGCGTCTTCGGCGCTGCCTTGGTTGAGCTTGTCGTCGGCGGCGCCTTGCTTCTGCAGCCAGCTGAGTTCCGCGCGCACGGCGTCATCCAGCGACAGGTCTTGCGGCAGGCAAACGAAGCCTTGATCCTTGGCGGCCTGTAGATAGTCCTCGAGATTTGCGTGACAGCCGCGCGGGCTGTTGTCGCAGAGCAAGAGAAAATCGGCGAGGGTGCGCGTATCGGTGGCGGAGGCGCCGCCGGCGCCGATGAGCGCCGATGCGGCCGCGGCGGTCAAAATGAACTTCTTCATGCTGAATTCCTCCGCATGACGAATGAAGGACTATTGCGCGGTCTGGCCGCTATTCTTCATCGCGGCCTTGTGCTGGCCGCGGATCGTCTGCTCCTGGGTGAGCGAGCGGGTGCGCGGCGGATTGACGACCGCGGGCGGCGCGGGATCGTCGAGCGCGTTGACCTGCAGCGTCACATAGGATTGCTCGCGGTAATCGCCCGCCTGTTCCTGCCACAGATCCTTCTTGCCGCTCGAATCGAAACGGTCCTTGCGGCTCTGGTAGTTCAGGTCCGTGTCGTTGTGCGGATCGCGCGAGGCGAGCTGGCCGCCCTCGTCGCTGTGCGTCGCGGCGTAGACGAGGCGGCCGGTGTTGTTGTCGAGCTGCAGGCGGCCCCATTCGAACGCGTTGTCGCGCTTGTCGTGGCGCATCAGCACGTAGTTGCCCGCCTCGAAGCGTGGATAGGGTAACCCTTCCACGCCGCCAGAGGGCAGCAGCGTCAGCGTGTAACGCGTCGAGTAGCCGTCGGTGTCGATGAGGTTGAACAGATCGCGCTCGCGCGCTTCCCAGGTACGCCGCTTGCCGGGCGCCGGGCCGACGAGCGCCGATTGCGCCGTATCGGACGGGCCGCCGGCGTCGGGCGTCGGCTCGTCGTCGCATTCGTCGTGGCCGCTCGAAGCGGGATGCGCGCCCAGCGGGCAATCGGGCTCCTGCGCCAATTCCTGCAGCATTTCCTTGATGTGGTTGGTGGTGCCGCGCAGATGCACCTCGTCCACGTCGATGGTGACGACGCCGCCCTGATAGGCCGTCGGCCCGATGGTCAGCAGGTTGGAGAAATTGAGGAACTGTCCGCCCAGCTTCAGATCGTCGGTGAAGAACACCAGCCTGCCGGGATGGGCGCGGTCGTTGCTGTCGTGCACGCGCAGCACCAAGGCCACCTGTTCGTGTTCCTGGAACCAGTTGGCGCCGCCCACCCGCGCCTCGGGTCCGACGAACGCCTGCAGCAGCGAGACGTAATAGCGCCGGCCCGCGGTGATCGGGATGGCGCCGTTGCCGGCGTACTCGGTGGTATTGGAGAGCGCGTATTTCTTGGAGATGTCGGTCGGCGCGCCTTGCGCGGACTGGTTGTTGATCGTCGCCTTGCGGTAATCGGTGGCGCCTTCGTCGACCGTTTCCGTACAGCCCGCCAGGGCCATGACCGCAGCCATGCCAAGACAGACCACGCCGACGCGCGCGCGCATTCGAGCCAAAGCTCTAGCCGTCATCCCACGCCCCCAACATCCACAACTTCTTATAGCCAAGATTCCGGCTCTAAACGTGCAAAGAGTCAACCTTAAGAGTTAAGGTTGACGCCGCGGAGCTTACAACCAAGCGCTCCAGGCTCAAGAAATGATGCATTATTTTCAATATGTTACGTCTACCGCACAACCGCCGTCCGGCGGCGCGGATTCGATACACTGAACTTTGGGGGTCCTATGAAGAACATCATGCGCATGCTCGCCGTATTCCTTCTGGCGGCGGGGCTGGCCGCGCCCGCCGGCGCCGCGTCCAAAGCGCACGCCATTGCCAAGCTGATCGGACTGGACGGCAAGGAGATCGGCAAAGCGAATTTCCAGGCGACCTCGCACGGCGTTCTGATCGAGATCGAGCTGCGCGGACTTCAGCCCGGCGCGCACGCGGTCATGGTCCACACCACCGCGTCGTGCGATCCGAAAAAACTCTTCACCTCGGCGGGCCCGGATTTAACCTTCGATCCGCCCAAGCTGCACGGCTTCCTCGTCAAGGGCGGGCCGCGCCCCGGCGACCTGCCCAATCAGTTCGCGGCGGCGGACGGAACGCTGCACGCCTCGATGATCACCAACGCGTTTTCGTTGGGCAACGGCAAGAAGTCGATCTTCCGCCCCGCCGGCGCCTCGATCATCGTGCGCGCCAAGGGCGACGATTACACAACCCAGCCCGACGGCAATTCCGGCGCCCGCATCGCCTGCGGGACCATCATCCGCACGGAGGGGCCAAACGCGCGCAAGGGTGCTTCGCGTCGCAAGCATATGTAAAACGCGCGCCGACCATTCATAGTGACGGCTCACTCGCCGAGGGAACGTCATGCCGATTCTTCACCAGATGCAGATGTCGGGAAATTGCTACAAGGTGCGGCTTGCCGCGCGCCAGCTGGGCGTTCCCATCGCGCTGAAGGATTATCCTCTGCACGACGGCACGACGCGCAAGCCGCCGTTCCTCAAGCTCAATCCCAACGGAAAAGTGCCGGTTCTGGAATTCGAGGACGGGCGGCTGTTACCCGAATCCGGCGCGATCCTTTTCTATCTCAGCGAAAACACCAAGCTGCAGCCCGACGCTGCGTGGGATCGCGCGCAGATGCTGCAATGGATGTTCTTCGAACAGTACAGCCACGAGCCTTACATCGCGGTGGCGCGCTATTGGCTCGCCTTTGCCAAACCCGAGGAGCTGGAAAAGAAGCGTCACCTGGTGCCCGAATGGCACGCCAAGGGCAACGCGGCGCTCGGTGTGATGGAAATCCATCTTAAGACGCACGATTGGTTCGCGGGGAAGGCCTATTCCGTCGCCGACATCGCGCTCTATGGCTACACGCATAGCGCCGCGGACGGCGGTTTCGATCTCGGCGGGTATCCCGCAGTCCGTGCGTGGCTGGCCCGCGTTGCGGCGCAACAGGGGCATATTCCGCTGTCGGAACACTGGTGAGAGCCCGCTTGCCTTCGCGGAAACGACCGACTATATGGGCGCAAGTTGAGGCCGCGCAAAGCCACAGAGACAAGTTTCAAGCGCGCCCATGCGACCGCTCCCCGTGGGAGTGAAGGCCTGGAGTGACGACGACGACGCTTTCCCTGAAAAACAATGGCGCGACTTCGACAACCGCATCGAACATGGTGTTCGACGTGGATTTTAATGCTTTCAGGAGAAAGCCGTAATGACGATCGGTCAAGTTAAGTTCTTCAACACGACGAAGGGTTTCGGATTCATCGCGCCGGAAGGTGGCGGCAAGGACGTGTTCGTCCATATGACCGCCGTGCAGGCCGCGGGGCTCCGCGGCCTCAACGAAGGCCAGCGCGTCAGCTTCGACGTCGAAGCCGACAAGCGCGGCCCAAAGGCCGTCAATCTGAAGCTCGTCTGAGCGGAAGATTTGCGTAAACGGACGGCGCGGGAGCAATCCCGCGCCGTTTGCTTTTTGCAGGCGGTCTTCTATTCGTGGCGCAGGGCCTCGATCGGATCGAGACGCGCCGCGCGCCGCGCCGGGAAAAAGCCGAAAGCGACGCCGACGCCGGCCGAGAACAGCACCGCGATCACCACGATTCCGGGCTGAAAAATGAACGGCAGTTTCAGCAACGCCGCAACACCCGCCGCTCCCGAAATTCCAATGACGGTCCCGACGATGCCGCCCAGCACGCTGATCACCGCCGCTTCGATCAGGAATTGCAGCAGCACATCGTGGGCGCGCGCGCCGATGGCCATGCGGATGCCGATTTCGCGGGTGCGCTCGGTCACCGAAACCAGCATCACGTTCATGATGCCGATGCCGCCGACCAGCAGGCTGACCGCGGCGACGGCGGACAGGAAGGCGGTCAGTGTCCCGGTGGTGTTCGCCACCATATTGCTGATTTGCTTCAGGTCGGTGATCTGAAAATCGTCCTGCTCGTTCGCTCCGAGATGCCGCCTTTTGTGCAGCAGAAGCGTGATGTCTTTTGTCGCCTGCTCGGTTACGGACGCGTTTTGCGTCGCCACTAGGACCAGGGTGATGTCGTTGTTGCCGGTGAAAAGGCGCTGCACCGCGCGGATCGGCATGACCACGATATCGTCTTGGTCCCCCATCAGGGCGGACGACTGCCCTTTGGACTCGAGAAGGCCGACCACCTCGCAGGTGACCTTTCCAAGCCGTATGCGCTGGCCGACCGGATCCTGCGTTCCGAACAAATCCGTGTGCACGGTTTCGCCGATCACGCAGACGGACTTGCCGTTGATATCCTCGGACAGGCTGAAGTTCCGCCCGGAAACGATATTCCACTCGCGCGCCTTGAAGAAATCGTCGGTCGTGCCGTCGATCTGGGTCATGTGGTTGCGGTTGCCCAGAATGGCGGCGGCCGAAGTGTGCAGTTCCGGCACCGTCTCGGCCAGCCCGCTGACGTCGCGCCGGATCGCGTCGGCGTCGGGTATCTGAAACGCCGCCACGGTGCGCATCGAACGCTGGCCGGGCATGATGACCAGCAGATTGCGGCCGAGCGAGGCAAAGGACGACGTCACGCTCTCGGTGACGCCGTTGCCCAGCGTCACCATCATGATCACCGCGCCCACCCCGATGATGATGCCGAGCGTGGTCAGCATGGAGCGCAGCAGATTGCTGCGGATTTCGCGCAGCGCCAGCAGGAATGCGTTTCCGATCATGCGCCCGTCCCGGTGTCCGAAACGATGCGCCCGTCGTGGAAACGCACCCGGCGCTTGGCATAGGCGGCGATTTCCTCTTCGTGCGTCACCAGAACGATGGTGATGCCGCGCTGCCGGTTGAGCGATTTCAACAGCTCCATGATTTCATGGCTCATCGTGCTGTCGAGGTTGCCGGTCGGTTCGTCGGCGAAAACCACCGAAGGCTCGCTCACCAGGGCGCGGGCGATCGCCACGCGCTGCTGCTGGCCGCCGGAAAGTTCCGAGGGCGTATGCCTGCCGCGATTTCCCAAGCCGACCTGTTCGAGCGCGGCCTTGGACCGCTTGTGGCGCTGCGAGCGGCGCATGCCGCGATAGATCAGCGGCAGTTCGAGATTCTCGATCGCCGTGGTGCGGCGCAGGAGATTGTAGCCCTGGAACACGAAGCCGATGTAATAGCGCCTGAGCAGCGCGCGCTGGTCCTTCGACAAGGCGCCGACATCGACGCCGCGGAAGAGATAATGGCCGTAGGTCGGCGTATCGAGGCAGCCCAGAATGTTCATCGCCGTCGACTTGCCGGAACCAGACGGACCCATCACGGCCACGAATTCGTGTTCGCGGATCATGAGGTCGATCCCCGCCAAGGCGGCGACTTGCGCTTCGCCTTCGCCGTAGAGCTTCATGACCTTGTGAAGCTCGATCAGCGGAGCGCTCATGGCACGCCCGCAGTCTTGCTGTCGGTCACGACCTTTTCGCCCGGCTTGACGTCGCCGGACAGCACCGCCGTGAAGAGTCCATTGGTGCCGCCGAGCTTGAGATCGTGAGGCTTGAGCATCCCCTTGCCGGCCTCGGTCCAGACGCGGCCCATGCCGATGCCGATTTTGGCCGGCGGCGCCGCTTTGACGATATAATCCGCGGGTATGAAGCGCAGCGCCGCATTGGGCACCAGCAGCGCATTCTTGATCGTGCCGGTCAGAATCTCCGCCGTCGCCGTCATGCCGGGCTTGAGCAGAAGGCCGGGATTGCGGACCAGCAGCACGCCTTTGTAGGTGACGACGTTCTGCACCGTTTCGGATGCGTCGTGAACGGAGATCAGCTTGGCCTCGAACGTTTTGTTGGGATAGGCATCGACGGTAAAGCTCGCGGCTTGGCCTTCGCGCACGTCGCCGACATCGGCTTCGTCGATGTTCACGTCCAGCTCCATCTGCGTCAGATCGCTGGCCAGCGTGAAAAGCTCCGGCGTGGACATCGCGGCCACCACGGTCTGGCCGACCGAGACCTTGCGTTCGAGCACCACGCCGTCGATCGGCGCATAGATGGTCGCCTTGGTCAGTTGGGTTTCGTCGGCCTGCACCTGGGCGGCGGCTTGGTCCACGCCCGCCTGGGCGCGCGCATAATCGCCCTTGGCGGTATCGTAATCCTGTTGCGACAGGGCATCGATCTTGAGCAAATGCTCATAGCGTTTGAAAGTGGCCTCGCTCTGGATCAGCGTCGCCTGCGTTTGCGCCAGCGTCGCGCGGGCTTGGCCCAACTGGTCTTCGAACGCTTCCGTGTTGATCTGGGCGATCTTCTGGCCCTTCGTCACGTGATCGTTGTAATCGACGTAAAGTGCATCGATGCGGCCCGAAACTTCCGCGCCCACCGTCACCTTGACGCGCGGAGCGAGCGTTCCGGTGGCGCTCACCGTCATGTTCAACGTGGCCCTGGTGACCGGCTGGGTCACATAGGTCAGTTTCGGATGGCCGCCGGAAAACCACCAGCCGATCGCGGCGAGCACCACCACGGCGCCGCCGATCCAATACCATTTGCGCCACCGCCGCTTCTTGCGGGGTGCGGAAGACAGACCGAGCCGTTCGGACATTTCCAGATCGGACGACGTATCGCGGTTAGCGGAAAAATCGTTCAAGGCAGCCCCCAGACGCCTGACAGATTGACACTGTACCCATATTTGCAACGCGGGCGAATTACGTTCGGGCCATTAACCAAAGAAGGACGCTGCGGCGCACCGCCCCAACCCTTGCAGATAAAGGTGGTGCGGAAATATGTCGGATTTAAGTGCTTACCAGGCCGGTCGCGTTTACCATGCGTTCCCCGCCGGCGAGACGGCGCTATACTGTCGGCCATGAGCGATTGCGAATTTGTATTCCTCTATTCTACCTTTCCCGACGAG
>Ga0181529_10005495_pt1 | contig 13275 bp, 12 predicted proteins | sample PEATcosm2014_Bin_36_FD_119763 | JGI IMG/M metagenome (GOLD analysis project Ga0181529, IMG submission 119763) | Peatland microbial communities from MTU Mesocosm Facility, Houghton, MI, USA - PEATcosm2014_Bin10_30_metaG | ecosystem: Environmental > Terrestrial > Soil > Wetlands > Peat | place... | reverse complement strand
CTCAGCCGGTCGCGCAAGGCGTTGAAGCTGTCCGGCGAGTAGCCGATGCGGAAGGCTCTTATCCCCTCCGGGCTCAGCCCGCGTCCTGTCAGATATTCGCGGGCAACCGCGCCCTCAGGCCCGCGCAACTGCTCCTCGAACCAGGCGGCCGCGGCCTCGTGCAATTCCAGGAGCTTCGCTCTTTGGCGCGCCTCAGCCGCTTCCTCTGGGGAAGAAAACTCCCGCTTGGGCAGCGGAATGCCGCACTTGCCGGCCACGATGCGCACCGCCTCGGGAAAACCCACGTTCTCGATCTTGCCCACAAAGCTGAAAACGTCGCCCGACACACCGCAGCCGAAGCAGTGATAGAACTGCCGCACAGCGTGCACGGAGAACGACGGCGACTTTTCTTTATGGAAAGGGCAGAGGCCGGAGTAGTTGGTCGATCCCGCCTTGCGCAGCCGGATGTACCCTTCGACAATCTTGACGATGTCGGCCTGCTGCTTGACGGATTGGGCGAAGTCGCTCACGGGAGGGTCTGTCTAAAGGATAAGGCCGGAGGCAAGGTGCCAGGGACGTGTGCAATTGGTGGATAACCGGGCTTGTACCCCTTGCCCGCGCTCACCGGCAAAACTCGAATCCAGGAATATAATCCGCGCATGAAACTCCTCGGCGTTGGAGCGATATTACTGTTTGCCGCCTTGCAGGCGGGTGCGCAAGATGCCCAGCCCACCCCGAAAGATGCAAACGGCGCCAAAGGCAGAGAAGGAAACTGCGGCCTGCTGTACGGCAAGGACCACTCCCTGACCTTCTGCGCGCCTGGGGGCTGGACCCTGGACAACGGAATTATGAATGACCAGGGCATCTATGCCGCCTTTTACCCCGACGGATCAAACTGGGAACGTGCTAAAAAGTCGGGCACCATCATGTACATCAACGTCGTGGCCAGGGCAGCGGATTCTACCGTCGAAAAGCTGATCGCGTCCGACGCAGACGAAGCCAGGCAAAGTGCGCCTGCAACCGTCGTTGCAACGGGAGACCCGATCAAGATCGGCGATCTCTCCGCCCCCGTCCAGCGATTTGCTCCGGGAGCCTTCAAGCGGTACGAGGCAGTGGCGTACATCCTCGAGGATAAGGTTCTCGTCATGTTTGTCATGTCATCCAAAGACGAGAAGACTTACAAGAAGGACTACCCCGCGTTCGTCGCATTGGTCCAGTCCTACAAGTTCCTCACTTCAAATGTGCATGTTCAGCATCATGAATAGGGACGGCGGGGTGCCACGCTTCCTTCTGAGGCATCGGAAGGCACGGACCCATGCGCCGGAGCCGTTTCCAGCCATGCCTGCATTTTTCACGTCCACGGCGCTACAAATCCGTTGACGGGCTTTTCAGAAATCGCTCTAGTCGGACCTGCGCTGTCTGCTCTTTTCAAGATTTCTGCTTTGTTTCCTTACAAATATGGTGCCGCCCGGTCGATTTTGCTTCACATATTGTGCAAATCGTGACCTATACTGCGTTTAGAGCTGGGTTTCCGCTGCGGTTGCGGCCCCTCCTCGTCTTGACCATGGCCACGCAACTCTCCCAGAAGCGCGCCTTTGACTCCCCATCGATTCCCGACCGCCTCTACTTCAAAATCGGGGACGTGGCGCGCATCTGTGCCGTTGAGACCTATGTGCTGCGCTTCTGGGAGACCCAGTTTCCCCAGCTCAAGCCCAACAAAAGCGGAACCGGCCAGCGGCTTTACCGCCGGCGCGACGTGGAATTGGCTCTGGAGATCAAGCGCCTGGTTCACGGCGAAGGCTATACATTGTCCGGCGCCCGCCAGGCCCTGGAGCAAGGGCACCGGCGTGTGGACCTCCAGCCGAGTTTGCCGCTGGCCAGCGGCGCTCCAAGCCAGCATCTGGATTCCGTTGCCGCAGTGATCGGCCACGCCCGCGCCGAGCTGCGGGAGATCGCCAGTCTGCTGGCCTCGCCTGCTCCCCGCCCGCCCCGCCGCCGTGCGCGGCTGGCTACCGTGCCGGTCGTTTCCGACTCTCTCTTTCCCTTGTAGCCTCCGCGGCTTTGGCCGTAGAAGGTGCACTGTTCCGCGCCGCCGCGTTATTCTGGAAAGTCCCTTCTATGAACGAAGATCCACAGATCGCCCGCGCCCGGCGCAGCCGCATGCGCTACGCAGAGCGCAAGCTCCGCGAGGCCCAGGGCCGTCTGGCTCGAACCGAGCGCAGCGTCCGCTACTGGTCCCGCATCCTTGCCGACCTCAAGCATGAGCGAATCCGCGCGGTTCAGCCCCCGCTTTGGCCGGAAGAGGACGGCAAAGAGAAGAACTGAGCTCCTCATGAACGGGGCGGGTTGAGAGGCTCGCTTTCCCACCCTTGGCGCAAAAAAGCGACGGCCAAGGATAGGGGCGCCCGGCATTTGGCGCATAGCGGCCGGAGTTCATTCCTGGTGCAGCTCGCCGTGCGCGTCGAGGTGTTCCTGAGGAAACGCGGGGCACAAGAATAAGCCGTTCAGATATTTCCTGGAGAGGCTCCGGAACCATCTCTCAGTCATAGAAGGCCTCCAGTTGCCACAGGCTACGGCCGCCTTCTCTCACCTGGCGATTGCGCACCAAGAGGCAGGCGACAGATGCGCCGCTGCCGGTCTCGGCCAGCACATCCCACTCTTCCGCATTCCAGCCATCGGCCGACCACCAGCAGCCGCTGGTCTTCCACGGCCCGTAGGCCGCCGCCACCTTGAAGCGGCGTTCGTTATCGCGAAAGGCCACGGGCTTTTGCTCGCGCAGCTCGACGTGAACCGGCAGGGGCGGCCTCATGCGGCGCAGCGCCATACGCGGGGGGTGCAATTCGGTTGCGTTGGATGCGGCAGTACTCGGTTGCGCGGGAACCGCAAAGTCCTCCATACGGAAGCTGCCGGGGCGATGCGAGTCTTCCAGCACCGGCGAACCCACGCGGTCTTCCCCGGCGATAGCCTTGAGGCGGGCGATGGTCACGTCCAGCCGCGAAGGCTCGGGGGTTTGCGGGGCAAAGAGTCCGAGCTGCACCTTACTCGATTGCCCGGCCTCGGCGGTCAGCGCGAACGAGAGCACCGCTGCCGACGGCGGATGCGCGGCGATCTCCAGTTGCAGCAGCTTGAGCAGGAACTTGCGGTCCGCGGTGGGAATGGCCGGGCGAATCACGCGCCGGTAGACGCGCCCGCCCACCAGCTCGATGTGCACCACCAGAATGGCCAGCGAAAGAGCCCGCGCCGCGGCCCGCGCCACCAGGCAGTCGATCATGCGCGCCCCGGCAAAGAGCAGCGACTCGGTCTGCTCCACGGGCGTCTCGAAGTCGCAGAACTCCTTCAGAGCGAACTCGGCCTCGATGGGCTGAAAGGTGTGGGGCAGCGCGCCTCGGGCCAGGCCGCCCCACATGGAGGCCTGCGCGCCCAGACGCGCGATCAGATCGGTCTCGGGCAGCGCGGCCAGTTCGCCCAGGGTTCGAATGCCCCAAATCGCGAAGGTTTCTGCGTGATCTGTTGGCAAGTCCAGCACGGCGAGAGAGAGTTTGCCCAGCGCAGAGGCTTCCTCCCCAGGTGGAACCACGGTGATGCCGCGCGTAGCAGCAGCCTTGAGCCTGGCCGTGTGGAAGTTGGCGCTGACGGCGACAGAGGCGCGAAATCCGGCTGCCGCCAGCGATGCGCGCAGCCTTTCGGCCAGCGTCTCGGGCGGGCCGAAAAGCCGCTCCGTGCCGGCAATGTCCAGCACGCAGACACATGCGGTGGGATAAGGTACGGCCTCGATGCGCGGTGAGAAATGCGCGGCGCTCTCCAGCAGAACCGCGCGGGCGGCGGCTTCGCTTTCCTCCGAGCGGCCGAGCAGCCGCAGCCCGGAGAGGCTTTCGGCCTCCAGGCGGGTCATTCCCAGGCTCGCGCCCTTCATCCGCGCCTGCCGGTTGAGGGAACAGACGGTTTGCAGCGGCGGGCGGCCTTCCAGAACAGCCACAGGCTCCGCTTCGAACTCGGGGTGCAAACGCAACAAGGCTTGCGCGGGAAACTCCGCGGCGTGTACGCAGGCGTAGAGTGTCTTTTCTTGACTCATGCGCGTTTCTTCACCCCATCGACGAAGATCTGTTCCTTCACCCCATCGAGCAAAAATCGCTCGTTGGGGCCCCCGAGTCGTTGGGGATCCCAGCTTTTCCTTTCCCATGCGCCGGCGGCCGACCAGGTAGAGGCAGGCGGCTTGCGCAGACCGGAGATGGCTGGCGCGAAACGCTGCCGGCTGCGCCGTATCTGGTAGGTAAATCCGCTCAGCACCGTTCCAGAATCAGGCGGCGCGCCCAGTAGAGCGCACTCCAGAACCACGGCTGCGCTGGATTGCGCGAAGGCCGTCTGCCCCAGAACCAGCAGGGCACAGCGCGTTCGTCCGGCGGCCTGGCGGAAGCGGAACCAGGTGGCCAGAGGTATCCGGTAGCCGTGCTCTGGCGCGGTGCTGCCCAGGTCCAGCACCAGGGCCGCGAAGCCGCCGGCCTGGAGCAGCAGATCGGCGGCGCGCAGAGCCTGGTCGAGGCGTGTCCAGGGTTTGGCATTGGCTGCGGCGCTCGCGCAGCGGCAGCGCACCCAGAGCAACTGTTTGAGGCTGACGCCGCTGGCGGCGGCCGACTCTGCGTCGAAGGCGTCGTCGGCATCCACCCAGGCGCAGACCAGGCCCTCCCGGGTGCGTCCGGCCAGGAAGGACAGAGCCAGGCTGGTGCGGCCCGAGCAGTCCGGCCCGGTCACTTCGCTGATGGCGCCCACCGGGAGGCCGCCGTCGAGCAACTGGTCTACCTCAAAAATGCCGGTGGACGCGGTTTCGCCCAGGTCACGCGGAACCGGCGTGAGCGCTGCGGGGAAGCGGTTTTCGAGGACGTGCTCGATTTCGAGGCGGAGGGCGCTGGCGGAGGGCATGGGATTCTAGTTTCGCCCTTTCTTCGCTCTAGCATCGCGCAAATCGGCCCGGCTGTCAAAGGGCAGCGCCGGCCTGCGTCTATGTCTCTATATATGAGAGAGTTGAGCCGGAAGGCCCAATCGAACCGCTCTGCGGGCAGCAAAACATCAACACGAATCGGGATTTGTGTCATCTACGCTTTTGCCGTAAAAGCAAGCACTCGCACCTATTTCCTGACCCCTGATCCCTGACCCCTGATCCCTATTCCCTGTTCCCAGCCCTTTCCTCCATGAACGACTGTAGAATCAGCGTCGCCGCCACCTGATCCACCACCTTGCGGTGTTCCTGGCGGGCATGGCCGGCCTCGTAGAGAATCCGGTGCGCCTCGCGGCTGGTCAGCCGTTCATCCCACAGGGTGATGGGCAACCCGGTCAGCTCGCCCAGTTCGGCGGCAAAGGCCTGGGTCTTCTCGGCTTGCGGGCTCAGGTCGCCAGAAAGATGCAGCGGATTGCCCACCACGATGCCCACCACGGAAAACCGCCGGCAGAGACGCGCCAGTGAGCGAAGATCCTCGCGCCGATTATGCTTGCGTTCCAGGGTCAGCACCGGCTGCGCCGTCAGGCCCAGCTCGTCTGACACCGCCACGCCGATGCGGCGGTTGCCGATGTCCAGGCCGAGAAAACGTGGATGGGGCGCGGTTTCCACGGGAAACTCCTCTCCGTTACAGCTTAATGCGCCTTCACCCTGGAAAATCCAGGAAATGGGGTTTTGCCCGATACAATCAAATGAGGAGAATCCACAGAGGATCTTCCGCGTCTCAACAGAGAAGGGGTTTGCAGCTCGAGAATGGTGCGCCGCAGGAGATCAAGCAGAAGGAAGAAGAATTCTGGCGCGGCGGGAATCTTTCTGGCGGCCTTTCTCGTATTGCTTTTAGGGGCAGGCGCAGTAGCCTGGTTGGTCTACACGCCGTTCGGACCGGAGAGCGAGACGTTCGTCGACTTGGCGCCCGGCTCTTCCACGGCGCGGATCGGGCGGCAACTGGAGTCCGCCGGCATAGTGCGCAGCCGGTTTGCCTTCGATCTGGTGCGATGGTTGAAGCGGGGAACGCTGCGCGCGGGCGAGTACCGGTTCGATCATCCGGCCACGGTCGTCGAAGTCTATGCGCGTATTGCGCGCGGAGATGTTTTTACCAAGGCTGTGACCATTCCGGAGGGTTCCAGCATTTTCGAGATCGCAGCCCGCTTGGAGCAGGCGGGGTTTGGCGCGCGGCAGGATTTTCTTGACGTCCAGGCGAGGCAGACGAGCCTGATCGCCGATCTGGACCCCGGAGCGCGAAGTCTGGAAGGCTATTTATTCCCGGACACGTACTTTTTTGCGCGCAAGGCTAGCCAGGCGCAGATTTGTGCCACCATGGTACGTCGTTTTCGGGTGGTGGCGGGGCAGCTTGGACTAAAAGAGGATGTGCACCGAGTGGTCACGATGGCTTCGCTGGTAGAACGGGAGACGGCAATGGACGCGGACCGGCCTTTGGTGGCCAGCGTCTTTGCGAACCGGCTGGCAAGAAATATACCGCTGGCAACCGATCCCTCTGTGATCTACGGGCTGGAACTGACAGGGCAATGGCGGGGCACGATCTACCAAAGCGACCTGCAACGCAACACCCCCTACAACACCTATCTGCACGCCGGGCTGCCGCCGGGGCCGGTGGCCAATCCGGGAATACGCTCGCTGCGCGCGGCCATGGACCCGGCGCGGACCGATTATCTTTATTTCGTGGCCACTGGAACCAACGCCCAAGGGCGCTCGCTGTTTGCCAGCACCCTGGACGAGCACAACAAGAACGTCGCCAGCTACCGGCACGCCTTGAAGAAGGCAGGTGGGCGATGAACGCAGTCCGCCGTCTATCCGCCTTTGCTGCCTTGTTGCTTCCGCTTTTCCTGTCGGGGTGTTTCATCCTCTCGACGACGCGCAAGCTGCCCGTTCCCAAAGCGCCGTCCATTGTGCAAAGGCTCGCGCCCGAGGATTTGGTGGCGCAGCTCAACCAGCACTGGACTGCTCTCCAGAGCTTGAACGCCACCGTCGATATTCAAGCCAGCCAGCTCAAGGCCAAAGAGGGGCTGGCCAAGGACTACACCACCATCCGCGGACACATCCTGATGCGCAAACCGGATTTGTTGCGCGTGCTGGGCCAGGTCCCGATGCTGGGGACGCGGATGTTCGACATGGCGAGCGACGGCAAAGACTTCACTCTTTACATCCCGCTCAAGAAAAAGGCCTATAGAGGTTCCAACGCGCTGAAGAAGAAATCGGTCAATCAGTTGGAGAACATGCGGCCGGGATTCTTTCTCGACGCCCTGGTGGTGCGCGGGTTGGAGCCGGACGACCTCTACGCGGTCACCGCGGATACCTCAACCCAGGAAGACGAGCAGAAGAAGCACCTGTTCTCGGTGCCGGAATACACCCTCAGCATCATGCGCCGTAAACCGGGCAGCCAGGAACTGACGCCCGTTCGTGTGATCACCTTCCACCGCGATGATCTCCTTCCTTATCAGCAGGATATGTACGACAAAGAGGGCAACCTTGAGACCCAGGTCTTCTATTCCGACTATGCCGACTACGGCAAGAGCCGGTACCCTTCCAAGGTGACCATCAAGCGCCCACTGGAGGAACTCCAGGTGGTGCTCACAGTAGAAGATGTGGAAGAGAACATGGCACTGACCGATGACCAGTTCCAGATCAAGATTCCCGAGGAAACGCTGATCCAGAAGCTCGAATAGCGGGCGCTGGCCCGAAGGCAGGGGCCCACCACCTTGCACGTCCCCCTAAAGAAGCCTGCGTAGATTTCGAAAGATGCACTAGAAACCGCCCCGAGAACGTCATCCGGCGGCGGCGCTGTAAAATCTGAATCGAGCTGACTCAATGACCGTAACGGCCCTTTATCCCGGCACCTTCGACCCGCCGACCAACGGTCATGTCGATCTGATCCACCGCGGCGCCAAGCTCTTTGGCCATCTGACGGTGGCGGTACTCAACAATCCCGGCAAGAATCCACTGTTTACCGTCTCCGAGCGGGTGGAGATGCTGGAAGAAGTGATCCGGCCGCTGGAGAACGTGTCGGTGGCCACCTTCGACGGCCTGACGGTGGAGTTTGCCCGTCAACAAGGCGCCGTCGCCATCCTTCGCGGCATCCGGGCCATCTCCGACTACGAGTACGAGTTCCAGATGGCGCTCATGAACCGGCGGCTGGCTCCAGAGATCGAGACGGTCTTTCTGCAGCCGGCCGGGCGCTACTCGTTCGTCAGTTCGCGGATGCTGAAGGAAGTGTTCAGCTTCGGCGGCGACGTCTCGGGGCTAGTGCCGCCCACCGTGCTCAAGCGGATGCGCGGGCGGATCAGCCAGAGCTAGAACAGCAACCATCCTCAAGCCAGGAGCGACCCGGCCCCCGTGGGCGTCGACGGTGGCCCGCGCCTGCTTCTCCGCAAACCCAGGAATCAATCCTGCTCTGTACCCGTTCGCTGTCTCTCCTATGTACAGTTCTGATGGACCGCGGGTCTTTTGACGAAACAACCAATGTCGGCGTGAGCAGGTTTGTGCGGGGATCCGGTGTGTCCCGGCAAACCGTGCACGCGACGCCTGGCGAGCCGATCGCTGGCAAGAGAGAGCAGCTCGGGCCATGAGCAGGACCATGCACGGCGCGAATGGAGAGAGCGGATGCCACTGCGGGTGAAGTTTTTGATTGGGCTCACGATTGCCGGCGCAACTGGCTGTCTGCTGCTGGTCTCCGGGCCGCCCTCTCATGACTGGGGGCGGTTCGCCGTTTACCTGGCAGTGATTCTGCTCAGCGCCGAGATGAAAGTCGCCATGCCCAAGGGCGACGGCACGATGAGCGTCAATTTCCCTTTCATTCTGCTTGGCATTTTGCAGCTATCGCCCTTGCAGGCTGTAGCGCTGGCAGCCGTGTCGGTCTTCGCGCAGTGCAGAATTCATGTGCTCAAACCCTTCACTCTGGCGCAGGTGGCTTTCAATCTGAGCAGCGTCACCGCGTCCACGGCGCTGGCCTGCCTGGCATTTTCCTCTTCCTCGCGCTACGGCCTGGAACTGGCGGCGGCGCTGGCCCTGGCGGCAACAGTGTACTTCTTCACCAATACGATTCCTGTCGCCATTGCCATCGCCTGGAGCAGTGGCGAGCACGCCTTCGAGCTATGGCGCCGCCGGTACCCCTGGTTCCTTCCTTTCTATCTGGTCGGGGCTTTCCTGGCGGCCATTGTTCATTTGACCAGCATTCACCTCGGCTGGATGACCTCGCTGCTGATTATTCCCACGGTCTATACCATCCATCGCGCCTACCGTACGCAAATTGCTTCAATCCTGGCGCGGCAAAAGCACCTGGAGGAGATGAAAGCGGTGCATCTGCGCACCATCGAGGCGCTTGGGTTAGCCATTGAGGCCAAGGATCAGGGCACCCACGACCACCTGTTGCGCGTGCGCGTCTACGTGGCGGAGATCGGCAAGATCATGGGCCAGGACGAGTTGCAACTCCAGGCCCTGCTGACCGCCTCGTTCCTCCACGACATCGGCAAGCTCGCCGTGCCCGAGCACATCATCAACAAGCCGGGCAGGCTGACCCCGGAAGAGTTCGACAAGATGAAGATTCATCCGGTCGTGGGGGCCGACATTCTGGAGCGCATCCGCTTCCCCTACCCGGTGACGCCGATCGTGCGCGGCCACCATGAGTCCTGGGACGGAAGCGGCTATCCCGATGGACTGAAGGGAGAGGAAATCCCCATTGGAGCGCGCATTCTCAAGGTCGTGGACTGTTTTGACGCTCTGTCGTCGAACCGCCCCTATCGGCGGGCGCTGCCGATGGATGAGGCTCTGGCCTACATCAAGAACAAGGCGGGCGTCGAGTTCGATCCGGCGGTCACGGCCGTCCTGGAGAATCATTACCTAGAATTGGAACAGTTGGCGCAAAAGAACCGGAATTCGGTTGCCCCCCTGGAGACTTCGCTCACCATTGTGCGCGGCGTCGCTCCCGGCGCGGGCTTCGAGCAGTACAACGTTGCCGGCGCGGTGACGGACGCCGTTGCCGAAGCCGCAGGTAAACCGGCCTCTGCGGGCGAGGCGTTGAGTTTGATCGCCGCCGCCAGAACCGAGACGCAAGCGGTCGCGGAGATGACCGCCATGCTCGATGACCTGTCCGGCTCCGACGGGTGCGCGGCAGCCACTTCGTTCAGCCTGCGCCAGTGGGTGGATTTCGATTGCTTTGCCATTTACATCAAGGCGGGCAATCGGCTTTTCACACACTATAAGGACGGAGCTGCCGCGCACTCGTTTTCGGCGGCTCAAATTCCGGTGGGCGACGGCCTCTCCGGCTGGGTGGCCGATAGCGGAAAATCCATTGTCAACGGCAATCCCGAAGTAGAACCCCACTACATGGCGAAGCGCGGATCGCCCGGACAGATGCGCTCCGCGCTCTCTGTTCCGCTGTGCGAGCCGGCTGGAGCAAGATTTGGCGTGCTAACGCTCTACTCAAGCAAAGCGGATGCCTTCTCAAAGGATCATCTTCGCATTCTGTTGGCCGTAGAACCCAAGCTGTCGCGCGCGCTGTGCGAACACGGCGACAATCTTCTCCACGTTGGCAAATTGCCGGTGCGAAGCGAAAGCCGTGGCGCCAGAGACGACGTAAAATCGGCGCTGCTGGGAGCATCCTGAGCGGCCCCCCCGCGCACTTTTCCTGCGTCTCGGCATGTTGCGCCGATCAATTCTGGCACAAGCACCCTGCCATACAGGCCGGATTGCGCGAGATCGCCGGCCATCGGCACTCCAAAAGCTCAGCGGACCTGGGCAAATTCAAATGGATTACCTCCGTCATTTCAGAAAACCAAGATCGCTCCGATGAAGAGGGTATGCAGAGACGCCAGGGCTGAGAATCCCGGGCGACTCGAAATGGCGCACGAGGAGAAGCACGATGGAAAGCGGACAGAATATGGACACCGTGAGGGAAACGGCAACCCTCACTCCTGCTCTTTTCTCCCTGGCAAAAACAGCGGGCCGCGTCTTCCTCATCCTGACCTTGGGGCTGGCGCTCACATCGCTGCTATCGATCGCGGCTCTGGGTGAGCCCAACCACCCGGCGCATCAAAAGATATCGCCGGATGCGTCTGCCTCTTCCGCGCCGACGGTACAGGTGATCGTCCAGTACAACCGGGACCCTGGCCAGGATCAGGAAGACGCCATTGCATCTTCCGGCGGGACGATCCACCGCACCATGCATTCGATTCGTGCGCATGCCGCCACGCTGCCCCAGTCCCAGTTGGAAAAGCTGGCCGCCGATCCCAACGTCAAGTACATCTCCGTGGATCGGCCGTTGGCGGCGCGGGGTACACCCACGGTGATGACCGCCGCGGAATACACCACCGAACCCATCAACGCCCCGAAACTCTGGGCCCGGGGATACGACGGGACCGGAATTGGCGTTGCCGTGATCGATAGCGGTATCCAGAACCACCAGGATCTTCAGGGCGGACTGCTTTGGAAGCAGCCGGCGTTGAACTTCAGCGGACCAGCCCCCGCGGCCTTGCAGGCTGGCCAGCGGGGCCCCGGACGCGTAGTTTGGCAGCAGAACTTTGTGCCCAACGGCGGCGGCAGCGTGGACGCGAATGCCGGTGACTCCTTCGGCCACGGAACCCATGTGGCCGGCCTGATCGGCGGCAATGGCAGCCAGTCAACCGGTCTGACCTTCTATCGCACTTTCAAAGGCGTTGCGCCCAATGTGAACCTGATCAACCTCCGCGCGCTGGACGCAACCGGCGCAGGCACCGATTCGCAGGTCATCGCCGCCATCGAGCAAGCAATTGCGCTGAAGAGCTACTTCAATATCCGCGTTATCAATTTGTCTCTGGGCCGCCCCATCTGGGAGAGCTACACGCTCGACCCCCTCTGCCAGGCCGTCGAGCAGGCGTGGAAGGCGGGGATCGTGGTGGTGGTCGCCGCGGGCAATGCCGGCCGCGATCTGAACCTGAACGGGGAAGGCTACGGAACCATTGAAGCGCCCGGAAACGATCCCTATGTGATCACCGTGGGCGCGATGAACACCAAGGAGACGGCCTCGATCAAGGACGATATCGTCGGGAGCTACAGCTCGAAGGGGCCGTCCTTTATCGACCACATCGCCAAGCCAGACCTTGTTGCGCCAGGCAATTTGGTTTCAAGTCTCTATTTCGGCGGCGAGCCGCTGGCCAAGGTGAATCCGTCTTTCAACATACCCTTCGGCTTCTATGTGTTCCTGGGTTCAGACTACCAGCCATCCAACCAGTACTTTCCCCTGAGCGGCACCAGCATGGCCGCCGGTGTCGCCAGCGGAGCAGTAGCTCTGCTGCTTCAGGCGGAGCCGCAACTGACGCCCGACCAGGTGAAGGCCGAATTGATGCGCAATGCGGATCGGAGTTATTTCCCGCAGAGCAGCAGTGTGACCGACCCCAGCACCGGCATCGTCTACCGGGCAAACTACGACGCCTTCACCATCGGCGCAGGCTACCTGGACGTGGATGCGGCGCTGAGCGATGTGCAGAGCGGCACGGTGGTTCCGGCGGGGACGGCCATGTCGCCGGTTGCGGACTACAACCCGCAAACCGGAACGACGACTCTGGACACCGATCAGACCGCCCTTTGGGGCGCAACCGCGCTCTGGGGCGCCTCCAACGTCTACGGGGCAAACGCCTTCGTGGATGGGCAGACGGCTCTGTGGGGCGCAACCGCGCTCTGGGGAGCGAATGACCCCAACAGCTTCACCGCGTTGTGGGGAGCGACCGCACTGTGGGGCGCTGGAACACCCGATGCCGCGACTGCCCTTTGGGGCGCGAGCACCGTCAGCAGCCAATCGGCCCTTTGGGGCGCGGACGCCCTGATGGCCGATCCGTACTAGCGGACGGTTGCGATTGGAAAGCCCGCGGGTCGCTGCGGCCCGCGGGCTCAATTGTGTTCCGCAGTGCCAACCGGCAAAAAGAGTCCGTCCCCCGGCGAAACAGTTCTTTGTGGTTGGCCGGAAATCTGTAAATATAGAAACGATATGACAGCCATCGCTTCCTCCACAGTCTTTGCCGATCGGATCGGCCGCATCGAAGTTTCCGCAACCATGGCGGTAGCCGCCGAGGCCGCCAAGCTGCGCGCCCAGGGCGCAAACCTGGTGGATTTCGGCGCCGGTGAGCCTCACTTCTCCACGCCGCGCCACATCAAGGACGCCGCCATTGCCGCCATCGACGCCAACTTCACCCGCTACACCGTGGTGCCCGGCATTCCCGACGTGCGCAAGGCCATCGTCGACCGCCACGCCACCGATTTCGGCTCGGACTACGCCCTGGACGAGGCCATCTTCACCACCGGCGGCAAACTGGCGCTGT
>Ga0181529_10005490_pt1 | contig 13286 bp, 11 predicted proteins | sample PEATcosm2014_Bin_36_FD_119763 | JGI IMG/M metagenome (GOLD analysis project Ga0181529, IMG submission 119763) | Peatland microbial communities from MTU Mesocosm Facility, Houghton, MI, USA - PEATcosm2014_Bin10_30_metaG | ecosystem: Environmental > Terrestrial > Soil > Wetlands > Peat | place... | reverse complement strand
GCCGCCCCACCGCACGACGGAATCGCCGCTGGCCGCCCCGACCCACCGCGGAATCGCCGCCGTCCCGCCTCGCCGCACGACGGAATCGCCGCTGCCCGCCCCACCGCGGAATCGCCGCTGCCCGCCCCGCCGCACGACGGAATCGCCGCTGTCCGCCCCGCTGCAGGCGGATAGATGCTCTCTCAACACGCTGTCACCGCCGGCGGAACACGCTGTAGACGATCGGACCCTCCCGCCGCGCCGGGAAGAAGATCCAGGTCTTCACCGGCTCGTAGTCTCTCTCCCACGGCCTTCCCGTCGCTGCCGCAGCCCGCGTGATCCTGCTCAGCTCTCCGGGCCGCAGCACGCACCACGCAGGCCTGTACGTCCGCGCGATCGTCAGGAACGGAGCCGGGTTGTCGCGCCGGTAGGCCGTGAGCACGTAAGGCGTCACCAGCCCCACCGGATCGAGAATGCGCCTGCCCGAATAGTATCCCGCGTAGCCGATCGGCTCCAGCATCACCACGTCGTCCGCCTCAGTATTGCGGCTCAGCCACTTTCCGATCACCATGTCGCTGGACTCCTCTATCTGCTGGGATTCCCTGCACGCGGCGTATGCGATGCCGAAGCCGCCGGCGGCCAGCGCTGCCACCGGCGCGGCCAGCCAGACGGGCCGCGCCGACAGGGCAGGCGCCCGACTGGCGGTGCCGTCGAGTGCGAGCGCAACGAGAGCCAGATAGACGGTCGCCGGCGGCACAAGATACCACTCGAAGAGGAGATTCTTGGAGATGAGGAAGGCGGCCCAGTAGAGCGCAGCCCACGCAACCGCCGGAGCCATCCCCGCCATCCTGCACCGGATGGCGCGGATCAGCCCGGCCGCCGCCAGAGCTGCCAGCGCCGCATATCCCGGCGTGCCGTAGATCCTGTAGAGCAGCTTCGGCGCTCCGGGCAGAATCCGGCCCTGGAATCGCCAGCCGTATACCGTGGCCTTCGCGGCCATCGTGCCCGGAATCGGACTGCCGAAATAGGATGCGGCAAAGAGTGTCCACGGCGCCGCGATCGCGACGAAGGCCAGAAGCCCGCGCACGGGCACGCGCCGATCCCGCAGCACAACACAGCCGAGCAGCACACCCGTAAGCAGCAGGCTGTCCCATCGGACAAGAAACAGGAATCCCAGGTCGACGAACAGCAGCGTCGTCCGGCGCTCGCTATAAAGCAGAAACGCCGTGGCGCAGAGCAGAGTCGCAATGCTCGTCTCCATGCCGGAGATCGACCACCGGATCTGCAATGGATCGACCGCCAGGAGCAGGGCTGCGATCCGGCCGGCGCGCTCATATCCGAGCTTCGTCAGCCAGCGGTAGATGACGATGCAGAGCAGGCCGTCGGCAAGCACGTTCGCCGCCTTGCCGCATGCTGCCGCAGGCAGGCCGAGCCACACGGCAAGGCCGAGGAAGAGGGCATAGAGCGGAGTCGTCGTGCCCAGATAGCGCTCGCCGGGGTTGTAGCAGAATCCAAGCCCGCCGCCGATGTTGCGCGCATAGCGGAGGGTGATGAAGAAGTCCTCGTTGGTGAAGTGCGTCGTCGCGGCGACACCGGCCCGGATGGCGACGGCCAGCAGCGCGCAGCCCCATACCCATCCAGGCAGGCGCTGCCCCGCACTCGCCTCCGACCTCATCCGGCGGTCGCCTCGAGCTCGGCGACGACACGATCCAGCTCGTGGGACAGCCGCTCCGGCCCGAGCCTCAGGAACACGTCCGCAAGCGTGCGATAGTACCAGAGCACGCCCGCTTTGTCCGCGGTGAAGCGGCCCCAGATCTCGTCGCCGATCTCCCGGTAGTCTCTCAGTATGGCGCGCACGTTGTGGAGCTTGTCCGAACAGGAGACCAGCCGCTCGGACGGAGTCGATTCCTCCAGCCTCGCGATGTACGCCTCCTTGCGCGCCAGCCACGGCGGCTTCGGCAGCGTCGAGGAGTCGGAGCACGCCACGACGATCTGGGCGAACCGCTCCCCGAAGCAGCGCTCGATCACCTCCGCCGTGGCTATTCCGCCCTGGTCCTCCACGGCGTCGTGAAGCAGCGCCGCGATCGCCTCCTCCTCGTCCGCGCCGTACTCCAGCGCGATCGAAGCCACGCCGAGAAGGTGCGCCACGTAGGGAATCCGCGTGCCCTTCCTGGCCTGTTCGCCGTGCAGCCGCGCCGCAAACGCCAGCGCCGTCTCAAAACGGGAGCTCAATCCCATTGCGCGTCCTATGGCTATATCTGCGAGAAGGTCGTCGGACGGAGCATCGGCGTTATGAGCTTCGTGACGATGCCCTGGTATTGCGGCATCGTGAAGAGCCGCTTGTACTCGGGATCCGCCTTGAACCGCGACCATCCGGTGTCCGGGTTGAAACCGTCCGGGAACGTGAGCATGTAAGTCAGGCTGGGTAGGTCGGTCCCGACCAGTCCCTGCGCAAAGAAGACCGGCTCCATTCCGGCGCGAGGAAACATCGCTATCTCGCCCGACTCGAACATCTCTATTTTCTTGAATCCCGCTGCCTCATTCGGGCTGGTGTACGTGCGGAGCTGGAACCGCCGGCCCTTGCCCTGAACACTCTCTGGAGGCAGCTTCAGCTTCGGTGTGGTCTTGAAGGCGCGTAGGAGCCGGCTCTCGATGCCTACATACGGCGCATCCCCGATCGGCAGGCTCAGGAGAGGCGCGCCCACGCGCTGGTACTCCTCATCCGCCAGCAGACGCTCCGGCAGGCCGACCGCTGCTTCCATCGTGCCGAACGAGAGCAGGACATGGTACGCGGGCGACGGAAGCTGCGGATCCTCCTGCGTGAAGACCCCTACCGGCCCCGCGCCCGCCCGGCGCATCGCCGGAATGAGCGCGCTCTTGAGATGCTCGCCGAATCTCTCCTGCGTGTCGGCATCCTTGAAGTGATAGAGCCGGATCTCGTAGTATTCGCGCCCTTTGAACCCCTTTGCATGAGCCGCCGCCGCGCCTCCCGCGAGCGCAGCGCCTGCCGCGCCCGCTCCGGCGATCGCAGCTCCCAGGAACGCACGCCTGTCCGAACGATTAGGACTTTCCACTCGCATCCTCCCATTGTATTTGTGCCGGCCGCGCCGGCAAACAGATCAGGCGCTCGCCTCCGCGCCTCCCGCATACGTATGCCGGCGCCCGCCGCCCCGGCGCCGGCATACGTCTCGCGATGCTCCATATCCCGAGGCTCCGCCCGTCCATCGGCCTCCGGAATCGTTCCGATCCGGATCAGGCGTGAGTTACGCCGTTGAAGAGGTCCAGGTTGCTCTTCATCGACTTCTTGACCTCGTCCGGATACTGGCCCTGATCCGCCAGCGCCAGCGCCTTCTTCTCGGTCGCAATCGCCGACGCGGTATCGCCCTTCTTGAAGTAGGCGCACGCCAGCGTATCCATGATGGCGGCGTCGCCCTGCTTGGTCAGGTCCGCCGCGCGCTTTGCCATGGAGAGAGCCAGGTCGTAATCCGCATTCGGGAACTTGCCGGCCGGATCCACCATCTGCCACGCCAGCTCGTTGAGAAGCATGGGGTTGTCTTTGGCCTCGTTCGCGCTCAAGCTCCGCGCAAGCTTGAGAGCCGCCGCCGGATCGGTCGTCGTCAGGATGTGGTACTTGATGCCGAGGAACGAAACCTTCATCGCCGGATACGCCGTTATCAGCTTGTCAAGCTGCGCCAGCGCCTCCGTGTTCTTACCCTGCGCCATAAGCTGGCCGAGGCTGCTCATGGCGGTCTGGAGAGCGTTCTGCTGGTCCGCTTCTGCAGCGCGCTTCTTCGCGGCCGCGGCCACGTCGTACTTATCCGCCACCTCCTGCCCGAGCACCTCGTCGAGACCCATCATCGGATGGCCGATCCAGGCGATGCGGCTCTGCCTGTCCACGACGAACGCCGTCGGAATGCCGTTCTGATTGGCGGCCCGCATCCACGTGCTCGCCATCGTTCCCTCGGGCCCGTCCACGGCGACGTTGTAGTTCATCTTGTCGCCCATGTCGGTGACGAACTTCGCCACGTCCGCCACGTACGAAGCGTCCTTCGCCTGCGGGTTCTCGAACGCATTCACGCCCACTACCGTGACCTTGCCCTGATACTTCTTCGCTAGCTCGGTCAGGTGAGGGATACTCTGCCTGCAGGGCCCGCACCAGGTGGCCCAGAACTCCACGACGTAGAGCTTGCCTTTCTCGAATGAGTTGACGGGCGAACCCTTAAGCCACTTGATCACCTTGATCGGCGGCGCCGGGTTGCCCTCCTGGAGAGCCGCGCCCGCGCTCGCTGCGGTCGTCAACGCGGCGCAGGCGCACGCGAATGCAACTCCCGCGGCCAATCGGAGTGTTCTGTTCATCTCTTCCTCCCAATCGCGTTGCAGACGGTGTCGATGTCGGGATGGCGAGCCGTTGGATCGGCAGCCAATGGGCTTTGCGACGTCGCCGGCCCCGCTTCCTGCCGAACCCGTAGAATGGCCTGCGGATTTGCGATTGCGCCGCGCACAAACAGGCGCCGGCTTCCTTGCCGCAAAGCCGGCGCTCGCTGCGTTTCTCCGCGATAATCGCCGGCCTCCGCGCTTACGGCTCCCAGCGCGGCGAGACTCCTTCGTGCGCCGAAAGATCCCACGCTCCGTTCACTTCCAGCAGGGACGGTACCATGTTCGGCAGGTACCACTTTGCGTGACCGTCGGCGAACACGGCGTTCGATCCGCCGTTGTGGTGGATGCCAAGCATGTCGCCGTTCGTCACCGGCGCGTTGAGCTGCGTCGACCAGGGCGGATAGAGCGCGCCGTCGTTCGCTCCGCCGCAATCGCTGTCCGAATCCTCCGTGAGGACGATCGTGTCCGACGGCTCGCGGAACTGCGGCAGCCCAATCGTGATGTCCATCAGGGAATCGGGATCGCGATGCGTAAGTGCGCCGTTGAACTCGTAGCTGTTGAGCTGGATCGACGGGTCCGACGGGCACTTTTCGATCTGCGAGTTCTTCATGTACGGATAGATCGTGCCTTGCGAGGGATCGTACGTCGTGATGTGCACACCGCCCATATCGATCTGGTAGTCGCAATAGTAGGTCCAGCCGCCGAGCTTGCCGACCGTGGCCGTGCCCGGACACGGCTTGCCGTTCGGCACCCAGGAGACCCCGTACTGGCCGGTTCCCTGGTCCCCGCCCCACATGCTGGGAAGCAGCTCGTCGTTATCCTGCGTGTACTGCATGATGGCGAGGGAGAGCTGCTTGTTGTTGGAGAGACAGGCCGTCTGACGAGCCTTCTCCCGCGCTTTGGCGAAAACGGGAAACAGGATCGCGGCCAAAATCGCGATAATGGCAATCACTACGAGCAGCTCGATCAGCGTGAATGCGTGCCGTCGGGTTGCACAACGAGAAAATGTCGGCATGATCGTGCCTCCCTTCGATTCCGGCAGGGCTTCTTCGCCCGCCGCCACACCCGATACTGTGTAATTGCACGGTCCTGGAAACGTCATATCGATGGAGTATAACTTATCGGCCGAGCGCTCGGCAATAGCCGGGCTGCCTCGTTCGCAAAAAACGTGTGCAAAATCAATCAAAACAACCATGCAAGAGCCGTTTTGAAGCAATCGGCCGGACTCATGATCGACGGCCGGACAGACCCGGCCCATCGGCCCTATCTGCCGGATAGCCTCCGCCGAGCGGATGATTTGTCGCTTCCATGTCGTAATAGGCCTGAGGTTTGCTTGAAGTAGTTCCGATGTATCATCGCAAGGGCGACTCAGTGTAACGCTCGCCCAGACCTCGCTGTCCCCGGCCCAGCCGCCGCCGCGTCGTCGCATTCGGCGCGCAAGACCGCAGCAATCCGCCGCCATTCGCCGCTTCCTGGCCCTGCAGCCGTTCGCCATAAAGCTACCCATAAGGCCGCGCGCAGCCCGACCGGCTCGCCGACCCGGGCCGCCGCCCGCACCGACCGCCCGTGCGCATTCAGCGCGCGTCTCGACGCGACGCGGCATTCAACCCGCCCGGCTCCTCGGCGCCTCACCGCAGCCCGGCGGAACGGCTCCGGATCGGCGTGTAGATTCCGTCCGCAGGACGGATGGCCGCAGGCCGATTAGCGCAGGACTTCAGTCCGGCGACCCGCTACGGAATCGCAGCGAACCGGCATTCCGTCCGCAGGCCTCCGATGCACACATACGGAACTGAAAGAGAGAACGCAGATGAGTCGCAGATGCCGCACGATGTCGCTTCTCGCGGGGTTGGCCGCCGGTTTGGCGCTTGCATTCTGCTATTCGCCATACGGACGCTGTTGTCACGGCCTCGGACCGTGGCGCGCTCGCCCCGGAGCCGTCTCTGCGGCGCCCGCGCAAATCCGAATCTCGCGCACCGAGGCAATATCCCGAGCGACGGACGTGCTGTTTGCCGTCTGTCCCTGGGCGAACACTATCGACGCGGATGCCGAGCTCCTCGCCCAGGCGGACACAGGCGCCGCTGCCGGTCCGGTCTGGTCGACGCAGGGCTGGATCGACGGTCAGTACGTCGGCGTCATCTGGGTCGACGCACGCACAGGCCGGCTGCTGATGGTCGCGCCGCGCATTCCCGGCAAGCTGCCGGCCGACATGCAGGGACTGAATCGACAGCGAGTTCTTTCATTGATGCGCAGCAGGCTTCGCGAGATCCAGGTGCCGGCTGCCGAGGCCAGGCTGGTTCGGCCTGCCAGGCTCTACGAGGCCAATCACCGCTGGCTCGCCACTTGGAGCGCCTGCGGATGGAGCCACGCCGTTCAAGTTCGATCCGGCTCCGGCGACCTGGAGCGCTACGAATGCTGGCAGGCAGAGGCGCCACGGCCTATCGTCATCCCGGCCGCAAGCCGGATCGCCAGCTCCTCGTCCGGCCCGTAGCCGTAAAAAACGACCTTAGCCGCAAAAAGGCGCAAACGGCGCAAAAAAGAGCAAGAGACGTAATAGTCTGCCAGCCGGGGTTGGTGCAGAGGGAGGTGCTCGATCCGTGCGAAACCCGATTCTTAGCCGGCGCGACGCGCTCTCCATTGCCGGCGCATCCCTCCTCGAATCTCCGGCCTGCGCCCGCCTGGCCCTCAGGCGAGACCTGCCCAACATCGTCTACATCCTTGCGGACGACCTCGGCTACGGCGACGTAAGCTGCCAGAATCCGCACGGCCGCATCGAGACTCCGCATCTCGATAACCTGGCTACTCAGGGAATCCGGTTTCCCGACGCGCACGATCCGACTGCCGTCTGCACTCCCTCCCGATACGGCATCCTCACCGGCAGGTTCTGCTGGCGCACGTCGCTCAAGTCCGGCGTCCTGCTCGGCTACTCTCCGCCGCTCATCGCGCCCGGAAGGCTCACCGTGCCGGCCATGCTCAAACGGCACGGATACCGCACGGCCGCCTTCGGCAAATGGCACCTCGGTATGCAGTGGCAGACGAAGGATGGACGCCCCGCCGGCATGCTGGAGGAGTTCAAAGTCGATTTCGGCCGGCCGATCACGGACGGCCCGATCCAGCACGGCTTCGACTCGTTCTTCGGGCTCGCCGCCTCCGCCGACATGCCGCCCTATGTCTTTATCGAGAACGATCGCGTCGTCGCCAATCCGACCGCCATGCAGCAGAACGAGGCGTACGTCCGGCAGGGCCGAAAAGACCCGGACTTCGCCTTCGATCTGACTCTGCCTCGCCTGACCGGCCGCGTTACCAAATTTATCGCCGATCACCGGGGCCCGGACCCCTTCTTCATCTACTTCGCACTGCCGTCGCCGCACACGCCCATCGCGCCCTCCGCCGAATTCCGCGGCAGGAGCCGCGTGGGCGACTACGGCGACTACGTGATGGAGACGGACTGGGCCGTAGGCCAGGTGCTGGAGGCGCTCAAACGGAGGGGGATCGAGCGGAACACGCTCGTGCTCTTTACGAGCGATAACGGCCCGGAGACGCCCGCCTATCCGCGCATACTGAAATATGGCCACTACAGCATGGGCGAGCTGCGCGGCGTGAAGCGCGACGTATGGGAGGGCGGCCATCGCGTGCCGTTCCTCGCGCGCTGGCCGGGCAGGATCCGCCCGGGATCGATCAGCGACGAGGTCGTCTGCCATTCGGATCTGATGGCGACCCTCGCTGCCCTCGTCGGCGAGCAGCTTCCGGACGACGCGGCCGAGGATAGCGTCAATATCCTGCCGGCGCTCTTCGGACATAGATACCGCGGCGCGCTGCGAGAGGCGACGGTTCACCACAGCGCCGCCGGCCGGTTCGCCATCCGGAAGGGGAGTTGGGTCTTCATCGACGGTCGGACCGGCGACGACAACCGCGAGCCCGAGTGGTTCAAACGGGCGCGGGGATACACTGCCGACACGCAGCCGGGAGTTCTGTACGATCTCTCTCGCGATCTATCGGAGAAGAACAACCTCTACGCCGACCACCCCGATATCGTCTGCGATCTCAAAGCCCTCCTCGATCGCTACAAGTCCGAAGGCCGCAGCGTCCCGCACCGAGGAGGCAGCGCGAGCACGTAGTTCCGGCGGGGCGGATCCGAACGGTCATCTGACGGAAAGGCGCGGTTGTTGCATCATAATGCGCCCGCCGGCCGCGCAGTTAGCCCGGAAAGCGGGAGGGGGCCTCGGCCCCCTTGCCGTCCGCAGTCAGGTCCTCCGGGGCCTGATTGCTACCGCCGGCTGAACGCAGGGGTCATGGGGCGCCGGCTCGGGCCACCGTTCAGCACCGCTGCTACGCCTCCACGCGCAAGAGCGCACCGCCGCCTGGCGGCAATTTGAGCCTGATGCGAAGCGCCGGGCTAGTCTTCTCCAATCTCAACCTGCGTCCAGCTAACACGCTCGTCACCACAGTAGTGCCCCGCGCAGCCGTCAACGCCGCCGCCGCCTCCCGCTCGAAATCCGGGTTGACGATTACGACGTACCTCCCTCCGGTCTTCGGATCTCGAAAATATCCAGTGCTGACGGCGCCATCGACAGCGAGTCCTCCGGCGCTCACCGGAGTCAGCCTTCTGAGAAGCGCCAGGTGCGGCCGCAACTCCCGAAATATGCTCGCCGCCTCCACCATCTGCGGCGTCGGACGCCCGAACCTGTCCAGCAGAGCAGGAGCGCCGACGGTCGTGGGCACGCGGACAATGAGAGATCGGAGCGCCGGATCGGAAACCGGCTTTGCAGCGCTGTCCGAGTCGGCCGGACCCAGCAGGCAGAAAAAGACGATTCCCTTCACGCCCAGCCGCACGCCCTCCCAGATCTGCCAGCGGATCTCTGCCGGCGTCGGCGTGCGCCAGTGGACGAAACTCCCCGGCAGCGCGACCAGCGCTCCCGACGAATCCCACTCGTACGGTCCCCAAATCTCGTTGTAGCATTGCGGCATCAGCCAGCCGATCCGACCATCCTTACCCGCCTCCTGCACCATCCTCTCCGTATTCGTCGTCAGGAAATTGCGGGACGCGCCCGGCGTGTTCGGGCCGTTCGGGTTGCCGGCCGAAAAGAACGGATAAAGGTCCGTGCAGAAGGTAAAGAGTCGTGTCTTCGCGATCATGTCCGGAGTGCTGCCCCAGGTGGAGACCGTAATCACGGGGCGATCCGGGTCCGCCTCGGCGAAGATCCTCCGCATCGGCTCCATCAGCTCCAGATAGGGGCCGCCCGGCTCGTCGCACAACCCCCACGCCAGGATGTCCGCGCGCTCGGCGCCCATCGCGTCCACCACGCGCGGAATCGTCGTGCGATAGTGTTCGATCGCTCGAGACGCGAAATCCGGACGGTTCGCGTCCAGGCCGAGGCCGCGCGGCTCGATCTCGTTCAGCGTAGGCACGAGCTTGATGTGCATCGGACCCGCTATCCTCGCCAGCGCCTTTACGTCGCTCGCGCCGATATTCACAAGCCAGATCGTGTTCACGCCGCTACGCGCGAGCAGGGCGCACGTGCGCCGCGCAAACTCCCACCGGCCCAGGCCCGCGTTCCTGGCAATGCCGTCCGTCCGCTCCCACGGCCAGTACACACCCAGCGCGAAGGATGAAACCGGCTCGCCTGCGCCGCCGGACTGCACAGAGCGCCCCGCCGCGGCCGCGCCCAACCCGCTCGCCATGATCACCACGACCGCGGCCAACATCGCGACTCTCATAAGCCCATCCACGCCACCGCGAATCACGTGAACTCCCGATCGAATACGCGGCATCCCTCGTCCCCCCGTCACGCGCCCCTGGAATCCGACTCCCACGTCGCCCTGGCGCCGCTGCGCCCTCACATCCCAGCCGTTCCGAAATCGCAACCCGGCCGCATTGGGCGCTCGCCGGCCCGAAGGCCGAAATAAGGTTCGATGTAACCCGCTTACCTCCTTCCCGACGAGCGAATCCCCCGGTGCCTGAAGCCGCCTCGAAGTCCCTCAACGCTGCTGCCTCTCCGCCCATTCATGGGCAAGCCTCGATAGCGCCGCCATTTATGGCGGCCGGGCATTCGGCAGATCCGGCAGGAGCCGCGCTCGCCCGCGTGGAAAAGACTCCGCCGGAGCCGCGTCGGGGAGCGCCGGCCCGCCGGAGACTGCACACACAGCATTGCGATCGGAGGGACGAGAATGGAGTACAGACTGCTCGGTCGATCCGGTTTTTCGGTTCCGACCCTGACGTTCGGCACCGGTACGTTCGGCGGCACGGACGAATTCTTCAAAGCATGGGGAAGCTCGGACGTGAGCGAGGCAACCCGCCTGGTCGACATCTGCCTGGATGCCGGCCTCAACATGTTCGACTCGGCCGACGTCTACTCCGAAGGCGCCGCCGAGGAGATCCTCGGCCAGGCCATCAAAGGCCGTCGCAACCGGGTGCTGATCTCCACGAAGGGTACGTTCCAGTTCGGGCCGAGCGCAAACGACGTCGGTTCCTCCCGGTTCCATCTCATCAACGCCGTCGAGGGCAGCCTGCGCCGGCTGGGCGTCGAGACGATCGACCTCTACCAGCTTCACGGCTTCGACGCCCTCACTCCGCCCGAAGAGGTGCTCTCGACCCTGGATCAGCTCGTACGCCAGGGCAAGATCCGCTACGTCGGCTGCTCTAACTTCTCCGGCTGGCACCTGATGAAATCCCTTGCCGTCTCGGACCGCTACGGCTGGCCGCGCTACGTGGCCCATCAAGCCTACTACTCTCTCATCGGCCGGGACTACGAGTGGGAGCTGATGCCCCTCGCAGCCGATCAGGGCGTCGGCTGCACCGTCTGGAGCCCGCTCGGCTGGGGACGATTGACCGGCAAGATCCGGCGCGGCGAACCCATACCGGAGTCGAGCCGGCTCAACTCGCAGGTCCAGAGGGCCGTGGGCCCGCAGGTCTCGGAGGAGTATCTCTATCGCGTCGTGGACGCGATAGACGAGATCGCTAAGGAGACGGGCAAGACGGTGCCGCAGATCGCCCTCAACTGGCTGCTGCAGCGCCCCACCGTCTCCACCGTCATCATCGGCGCTCGCAACGAGGAGCAGCTTCGCCAGAACCTGGGCGCGGTAGGCTGGAACCTGACGAAAGAGCAGGTCGCAAAGCTCGACGCCGCAAGCGACGTGCCCGCTCCCTATCCCTACTGGCACCAGCAAGGCTTCGCCAACCGCAATCCCCATCCGACGAAGTGACCATGCGTCCCAGCCGCCGATGCGTCGGCCGTTGCCCGCGCGCTGAGCGCGTTGGAAACCTGTGATTCCTGACGCTCTTCCATCTCGTGCGAGCACGGGTCGTGGCTTCGACAAATTCGAGTATTGCGGGAATTGCGAGTTTGTGGTACCCTGTGGAGGATCGTGCCGAAAAGGGGTATTCGCCATGGCCGGACTGATTGCAGGCGCATTGAAGTCGGTCTCCGTTCCCGTCCAGGATGCGGCGCTCGCTCGCGAGTCGAGCGATGCGTTCACGAACTTCGTCGGTTCGAAGCATGGACGACTGACCGTTCGCCTTCTGGATCAGGAATCGGGCGAACAGGTCGAGGCCACGGTGCCGTCTGCGGCATTGCGCATGCTCGCCGAAGCGCTTGCGGAGATGGCGGAGGGCCGCTCCATTGCGTTCGTTCCACTGGATACGGAGCTCAGCACGCAGCAGGCTGCCGGCCTCCTGGGCGTGTCGCGACCGTACCTGATCAAGTTGCTGGAGCAGGGCAGGATGCCGTTCCGAAAGGTCGGCGAGCAGCGACGTATACGTTATCGCGATCTACTCGACTACGTAAAAACCTACCAGCAGGAGGCGACGGCGGCATTGAACGAAGCGGCAGGCGAGGACCAGCGCCACGGTCTCTATGAATGACGCGGGCGGTTCTTGATGCCTGCGTGCTCTATCCGGCGGCGCTGCGCGATCTGCTCATGCGTTTGACGGTGAGCATGGCATTCCAACCGATCTGGACCGACGCCATCCAGGAGCCTGGACCCTTCGTGGAAGCGGTTCGCGCACAGTTGGCCGGCCTGCGAAACCCGCCCCGAACGCTCTCCGAGCACATCGAGCTCTTTCGAAAGCTCGGACTCCCCTTGATTGCTCAATGTCTCACGGCCCGTGCAGCAGAGATCGAATCGTAACCGCTTCACGTCCCACTGTTCCCACTTTGCGCGGGGTCTCCGTCAATTCTTGTGGTCCCGTTTGAGATCGGCTCCATCTCACCGCGCGTGTCGCATTGCGCCTACTGCGTCGGATTGTCGGGCCGGCAGCCGCCGTCGTTGCCCGAGGCGCGACTCGGGGGGCGCCCACCCGGCTCGGGGCGCACCAATCAACTCCGTCCGAATGGACGGTTGGCCGCAGGCCGATTAGCGCAGGAGTTTACTCCGGTGTCCCGCCGGGGGGGCGCCCACCCGGCTCGGGGCGCACCAATCAACTCCGTCCGAATGGACGGTTGGCCGCAGGCCGATCAGCGCGGGAGTTTACTCCGGTGTCCGGGCCAGGCACCACAATAATTGACGGAGAACCTTCGCGCGTCTGAATCCCCCGTACAGTGCCTATGTGGCCGCCAACGCGATTAGTTTCAAGTCCTCTGCGCTAGACGCAAGCCGCACGTCCTGCGTGGATCATTCCGACGCCTCGCTGTTGCTGGGCAATCAACCGTTGCCGCCTGCCGATCTTGCTGGCGTTACGCCAACAAACGTTCAGTCAACGCCGAGCACAATCCAGGGTTGTATTCAGGCCTCCATTGACGCGATACCGTAACATCGAAGATGCGCGATGGTAACCGCGACAAGAATCCGGCGCGCCAGGCGCACGGGGACGCATGTACCGGGTGTGAGCCGTAGTCACCGCTGCCAGAGTATGGGCGCAGCCTCCAACGGGATCACCGCGCCGGGGCGAAACGGCACCACGCGCGCCGTGTAGTCCGTGGCCGGCCGGTTGGCCG
>Ga0181529_10005489_pt1 | contig 13287 bp, 8 predicted proteins | sample PEATcosm2014_Bin_36_FD_119763 | JGI IMG/M metagenome (GOLD analysis project Ga0181529, IMG submission 119763) | Peatland microbial communities from MTU Mesocosm Facility, Houghton, MI, USA - PEATcosm2014_Bin10_30_metaG | ecosystem: Environmental > Terrestrial > Soil > Wetlands > Peat | place... | reverse complement strand
CTCGTTCCTGTGGATCGAGGTGTCGATAGCTCTTCGCCATATGCAACTATCTCCTGTTTCGGAAATGTTGCACTTGGAGCTTGAATCCGCCCACCCAGACAGTCTTTACTTGCCGATGGTAGGAACGACAAAAAACAGGGACGGAGCTAGGATGGGCCTCCAGACAGTGATGCAGTTCAGGGGCCCAGATCGAGTAAAAGGCGTTCAGACGCTCAGTCGGCTGGTTCCGTGAGCAAGCGGGTCAGGCGTTTGAGTTCGTCGAGCGACTCTTCGGCGATGAGGGCGAAGGGAATGACGCGGCAACCGGGGGGCAGATCCCGGGCGGTCAGCAGGTCGCAGACCACGGCGATGGTGGCTTGAAGGCCGTGAGTCCAGTAGGGTTGGCGGGCATCGCGCAGCAGCAGGCTGACCGGGTGGATTCCAGCGGCGGTGAGCATGGTTTGGGTGGAGTTGAGAAAGCGTTCCCAGCGGGAGGCCACGCCGATGAGCACCGCGGGCGGAATGGGAAGATAGGACGCCAGGCTGGAGGGTACGGAGCGGATCTTGAGCGTGACCAGATCGGCGCCGAGCAAAAGGGCCGCACGCACCTCGGCGGATTTGCTGGGCACTGTGACGGCGAGAGCTCCTTGCTGGAGGGCAGGCTGGCGAAGTTCTTCGAGCGAACAGCCGCGGACCTCCAGCGGGACGGCGGCGGCGATCTCGGCGATCAGGATACGGCGCATCTCCTCGTCCGGCTCAACGACAAGAAAGTGGTCGGGAGGCTGGAGGGCAAGCCAGCGATCGAGCCGCAGCCGCAGGTCGGAGTTGGAGACGCCCAACTGGCGCGCTGAGCGGAGGAAGGCGCCGATCAGCCGGTCGAGGGAGCGATCCTGGGCGGAGGTGTGGCCCGCAGTCCCGGTGGAAGCAGGGGTGTGACTGCGGACAAAGACGCCGCTGCCGCGGCGCTGCTCCACCCATCCATCGGCCTCCAGTTGTTGGTAGCCGGCGCTGACGGTGTTGGGGTGAATCTTGAAGCGGCGCGCCATCTCGCGGGTGCTGGGTAAGCGGGAGCCGGGCTCCAATTCGCCGGAGACTACGCCGAAGACGACCTGTGTGACCAGCTGCTCATGGAGTGAGACTTCGCTGGAGCGGGCGAACCAGAATCGCATGTCCGCCATTATCCTCCTGCGGGGGTGGGCAAGGAAATGCTTTGGCTTTAGATCCCGGCGACGGCGCGGATGTCGCGGATTTCCAGGATGGGCGTAGGGTAGCCGTGGCGGGCGACGGAGAGCATGGCTTGGCCTACTTGGCGGGTGGTGAGAATCTGGTTGGGAGCAAGCCAGCGCAGCAGAGGCATCAGGGGAGCGGTGAGCGCATACACCAGCCGGTAGAGCGGAGTGCGGGAGCGGATGCCGTCCAGGGGCTGGATAAAGCCGGGGCGGAACAGAAAGGCGCGGAGCGGCAGGCGGAGGAGCGCGTTCTCGGTGGCGCCCTTGACGCGGGCCCACATGGAGCGGCCCTGCTCGGTGCTGTCGGTGCCCTGGCCGGAGACATAGATGAAGGTCATGCCGGGATTCAGGCGAGCCAGGGTTGCGGCAAGGTCCAGGGTCAGGGTGTAGGTAATGCGGCGGTAGGCTTCCTCTTTCATCCCAGCCGATGAGACGCCCAGCGGAAAGAAGCAGGCGTCCGCGCCGGTGAGCCGGTCTTCCACCCTTTCGAGCTGGCTCACGTCCGCCAGCAGGATTTCTTCCAGCCGTGGATCGGTGAGCCCGGTCGCAGTGCGGCTGACAGACAGGACCTGTTGAACAGCCGGATCGGCCAGACAGGCGCTCAGCACGCCCTGGCCCACCATGCCGGTTGCACCAAAAAGGATGATTTTCATGAGTGCACTCCTTTGACCTGTCCGCGGCAATGCGGGAAAGTTCAAATCCCGCAACCTGGGGTGATTGCGCGAGGACTATCCACGTGCCGTACAATTACTCCGGCTCCTCCCTGGGGAGGTTGGAGCTTGCTCAAGCCTGCAACACCAAATGCAGAACGCTGAGGCTTAGACGAAACTCTTGCCGAAATTGTTTCGTCCTTAGAGACATATGCGGAGAATTGGGCTCTGGGGGCCCCTCTGCTTTTGCTGCCCCTCGGCAGACATTGAAATCCAACACGACTGACGGGATACGACACCATGTCCAATGACGGCGCACCTGAGAACTATTCGACAGAAAACAACGGCCTCGAACAGACCCAACAACCGAAAACACATTGGGTACGGGTCCTGGTTTACACCGTGATTCTGCTCGCGGTGGGGCTGATCGTATGGAAGGTATACCAGAACCAGCAACAGTTGAAGGCCAACAACGAGCGCCAGCAGAGTGCGTTGTTGAGCCGCCCGGTGCCGGTGCAGGCGGTGGCCGTGGAAGCCGAGCCGATGCCTATTTATCTGACCGCCATTGGAACCGTGACGCCCTACATGAGCGTGACGGTGAAGGCGCGGGTGAGCGGCGAGCTGCTGCCGGTGAAGTTTACCGAGGGCCAGAACGTGCGCCAGGGCCAGACCATCATGACGGTGGACCCCAAGCCGTACCAAGCGGCGCTGGCGCAGGCCAAGGGCACGTTGGCGCACGATCAGGCGCTTTTGAAGAACGCCCAGGCGGAGGCCGCCCGCTACAAGGCGCTGTTTGACGCCGGGGTGGTCTCGCGCGAGTCGATGGAGAGCCAGCAGGCCTCGCTGGGCCAGTACGTTGGCCAGATTGAGGCCGACAAGGCCGCGGTGGAGACGGCGCAACTGCAGTTGGGTTGGTGCTCGGTGCAGTCGCCCATCAACGGCAAGATTGGTCTGCGGCTGGTGGATCCGGGCAACATCGTCACGGCCAACACCACCAATCTGGTAGTGATCAACCAGTTTCAGCCCATCGCGGTGGACTTTACCTTGCCCGAGGATCAGCTACCGCAGGTGCTGGCGAAGCTGGGGTCTGACCGCAAACTCCCCGTGGATGCCTTTGACCACGACCTGACGATCAAGCTTGGTACCGGCCAGCTGCTGACGGCCGACAACCAGATTGACACCACCACCGGTACGGCCAAGCTGAAGGCCGTCTTTGACAACCGCGACAACAAGCTCTATCCCAACCAGTTTGTGAACATCCGCTTGGTGATGGAGAACCGGTTGAATGCGCTGGTGGTGCCGTCGGCTGCCATCCAGAGCGGCCAGCAGGGCACGTTTGTGTGGGTGGTGGATACCGATGCGAGTGGCAAGAACACGGTTCGGATGCAGACCATCAAGGTTGCCCTGGCCCAGGGTGCGGTGACGATTGTGGACAGTGGCGTCCAGCCTGGCCAGAAGATCGTGGTGGATGGCGCCGACCGTTTGCGCGCCAACCAGCTGGTGGTGCTGAGCACGCCGCACCAGCATGGCCAGGGTGGCGACGCAACCGCTGCTAATGGCGGCAACGCAGTGCAGCAGGGTGACGGGGCCGCGGCCAACCAGGGCGGCCAGGATGCAGGCAAACACCACAAGAAGGAGCAGCAGTGAGCCTGAGTCCGTCACGGCCATTCATTCTTCGCCCGGTAGCCACCTCGCTCCTGATGGCGGCTATTCTGCTGGCGGGTGGTGTTGCCTACAAGCAGTTGCCGGTGTCGGCGCTGCCTGAGGTCGACTACCCCATCATTCAGGTGCTTACGTTCTATCCAGGCGCGGGGCCCACGGTGATGGCCTCGTCGGTGACCTCGCCGCTGGAGCGGCAGTTCGGGCAGATGCCGGGCCTGAAGCAGATGACCTCCACCAGCTCCGGCGGCGGATCGGTGATCACGCTGGAGTTCAATCTGGACGAGAACATCGACGTGGCCGAACAGGAAGTGCAGGCGGCCATCAACGCGGCCAACAGCTTTCTGCCCACTGACCTGCCGAACCCTCCCATCTATAGCAAGGTGAACCCGGCTGACGCGCCCATTATGACGCTGGCCTTGACCTCGGATTCGCTGCCGCTGGACAAGATTGAGGACGCAGCCGACACCAACTTGGCGCAGAAGATCTCGCAGGTAACCGGCGTCGGCATGGTCTCGATCGCCGGTGGCCAAAAGCCTTCGGTGCGCATCCAGGCCAATCCCACGCAGCTGGCCAGTTATGACCTGAGCCTGGAAGATTTGCGCACGGCCATCAGCGCGGCCAACGTGGATCAGGCCAAGGGCACGCTGAACGGCTCGCGGCAGACCTATACGATTGGCGCCAACGATCAGCTGCTGTCGAGCAACGACTACAAGCCGGTGGTCGTGGCCTATCGCAACGGGGCCGCGGTGCGCGCCTCCGATGTGGCGCTGATTGTGGACGCGGCGGAGAACAACCAGCAGGCCGCGTGGATGGACCGCCATCCGGCGGTGATCGTCAACATCCAGCGCCAGCCCGGAGCCAACATCATCGCCGTGGTTGACCGCATCCAGACGCTGCTGCCGCAGCTGAAGGCCAGCCTTCCGGCTTCGGTGGAAGTGAAGGTGCTGACCGACCGCACGGTGACCATTCGCGCCTCGGTGAAGGATGTCGAGTTTGAGTTGCTGTTGACCGTGGCCCTGGTGGTCATGGTCATCTTCCTGTTCCTGAGGAATTTTGCAGCCACCATCATTCCGTCGGTAGCGGTGCCGCTTTCGATTGTGGGCACCTTCGGCGTGATGTATCTGCTGGGCTACTCGCTGAACAATTTGACGCTGATGGCGCTGACCATCTCGACCGGCTTCGTCGTGGACGACGCCATCGTGATGATCGAAAACATCTCGCGCTTCATTGAAGAGGGCATGAGCCCGATGCAGGCGGCGCTCAAGGGCTCGGCGCAGATCGGCTTCACCATCATGTCGCTGACGGTATCGCTGATCGCCGTGCTCATTCCGCTCTTGTTCATGAGCGATGTGGTGGGCCGGCTCTTCCGCGAGTTCGCCATTACGCTCGCGGTCACCATTCTGGTTTCGGCTGTGGTCTCGCTCACGCTCACGCCCATGATGTGTTCGCGCATCCTGAAGGACAAGAAGGATGCCGACCAGAGCCGCTTCTATCACTGGTCGGAAGGCGTCTTCAACTCCATCATCGCCGCCTACGGGCGGGCGTTGAAGGTAATTCTGCGCCACCGCTTTGCCACTCTGGTGGTCACCATCTCCACCTTTGTGGCCACGGTCCTACTATTCTTGGCCGTACCCAAGGGCTTCTTCCCGGTACAGGATACGGGCGTGGTGCTGGGCATCAGCGAAGCACCGCAGACGGTGAGCTTTGCGAGCATGGCCCAGCGCCAACAAAAGCTGGTGGACATTCTGCTGACCGATCCGGCGGTGGACAACATCTCCTCGTTCATCGGTGTGGATGGAGCCAACACCACGCTCAACTCCGGCCGCATCCAAATCAATTTGAAGCCGCTGGAGGTGCGCAAGATCTCCGCGACTGAAGTGATTCGCCGGCTGCAGCAGAAGACCGCCAACGTGGACGGCATTCAGCTGTTTCTGCAGCCTCTGCAGGATCTGACGGTGGAAGATCGCGTGAGCCGCACGCAGTTCCAATATGCGCTGGAAGATCCAGACCAGAAGGAACTGGGCAGCTACACCCGGAAGATGGTGGAGGAGCTTGCCAAGGAGCCGGTGGTCACCGACGTGGCCAGCGATCTCCAGGATCAGGGTCTCTCCGCGGACTTGGTGATTGATCGCGATACGGCTTCACGACTGGGCATTGGCATGGCCGATGTGGACAACACGCTCTACGACGCCTTCGGTCAGCGTCAGGTTTCAACCATCTTCACGCAGTTGAATCAGTACCACGTGGTGATGGAGGTGGCGCGCAGCTTCCAGAACGATCCTGCCAACCTGGGCAGTCTGTTTGTGAAGTCGGCCAACGGCACGCAGGTTCCGTTGAGCATGTTGGCGCACTGGGAGCAGGGGCATGCACAGTTGTCTATCGGCCATCAGGGGCAGTTCCCGTCCACGGTTGTAAGTTTCAACCTGTCTCCGGGCAAGGCGCTGGGCGATGCGGTGGAGGCCATGAAACGCGTGGAAGATCGCATCCACATGCCGGCGTCCATCAATGCCAGCTTCCAGGGAACGGCGGCGGCCTTTCAGACCTCGCTGTCGAATGAGCCGCTGCTGATTCTGGCGGCGCTTATCACGGTTTACATTGTGCTGGGCGTGCTCTACGAGAGTTACATCCATCCCATCACCATCATCTCCACGCTGCCGTCGGCAGGTGTGGGCGCGCTGCTGGCGCTGATGATCACCCATGTGGACTTTTCGGTGATTGCGCTGATCGGCATCATCCTGCTGATCGGCATTGTGCAGAAGAACGCCATCATGATGATCGACTTTGCGTTGCAGGCCGAGCGCGATGAAGGCAAGACCGCGGAAGAGGCCATCTATCAGGCCTGTCTGCTGCGCTTCCGGCCCATCATCATGACCACCATGGCGGCGTTACTGGGTGGCTTGCCGCTGGCACTGGGCGGTGGTGTGGGCGCGGAGTTGCGCATACCGCTGGGCGTGACCATTGTGGGTGGACTGATCTTCTCGCAGATGCTCACCCTGTTCACAACTCCGGTTGTGTACCTGTATTTTGACAAGCTGGCCAAGCGGATGAAGCCGCGTGAGATTAGCCACGAGCAAACGCCGGCGTCGGCCGACTGAGGAGGGGAACCATGCATCTTTCCGCACCCTTCATTCAGCGGCCGGTGGCCACATCGTTGCTGAGTGCTGCTTTATTGCTGGCCGGCGCAGTGGCTTACTCGCTGCTGCCGGTGGCGTCGCTGCCGGATGTTGACTTTCCGGTGATTGGGGCCAGCGCCGGCCTGCCGGGCGCAAGTCCGGAGACCATGGCCTCGGCCGTGGCCACGCCGCTGGAGCGCCAGTTCGGCCGTATTGCCGGCGTGAACCAAATGACCTCGTCCAGCCAGCTGGGCTCGGCATCGGTCACGATGCAGTTTGACATCAACCGCAACATCGACGCGGCCGCGCGCGACGTGCAGGCTTCCATCAACGCCGCGCGGAGCCAGCTGCCATCGTATCTGCCGCAGAACCCCAACTACCGCAAGGCCAACCCGGCTGAAGCGCCGATTCTGATTCTGACCTTGACCTCCGAGGTGCTGAAGAAGCCGCAGATCTACGATCTGGCCGACTCCATTCTGGCGCAGAAGATTGCACAGATTCAGGGCGTGGGGCAGGTGTTTGTAGGTGGCAGCTCCAGCCCCGCGGTGCGTGTGGAGCTGAACCCGCAGCAGTTGGCCAACAACGGCGTGGGGCTGGATGCGGTGCGCGTGGCGCTGTCTGCCGCCAACGCCAACCGTCCCAAAGGCGCCTTTCAGGATGCGGACCATCGTTGGGCCATCGACGACAACGACCAGATCTTCAAGGCCAAGGACTTTGCGCCGCTCATCGTGGGTTACAACCAGCAGACGGGCGCGCCGGTGCGCGTTTCCGAAGTAGGTACGGTAACCGACGATGTGGCCAACAATCTGACCGCCGGCGTAACGGGCAGCAACACCGCGAACGGACCCACGGGCAAGATCCAGGACGCCGTGCTGCTGATCATCATGAAGGTCCCTGGCGCGAACGTGATCTCGACGGTGGACAATGTGCTGGCTGAAATGCCTCGTCTTCAGGCGGCCATTCCTCCCACCATCAAGATTGGGGTTGCGGTGGATCGCACCACCACCATCCGCGCCAGCGTGCGCGACGTGGAGATCTCACTGCTGATCAGCGTGATCCTGGTGGTGCTGGTGGTCTTCCTGTTCCTGCGCGAGGTGTGGGCAACGATTATTCCGTCCATCGCCGTTCCGCTCTCGCTGACCGGCACCTTCGGCGTGATGTATCTGGCCGGCTACACGGTGGACAACCTCTCGCTGATGGCGCTGACTGTAGCCACGGGATTTGTGGTGGACGACGCCATTGTGGTGATTGAAAACATTACGCGCTACCTTGAGATGGGAATGAAGCCCTATGAGGCAGCGATGAAGGGCTCGAAAGAGATCGGCTTCACGGTGCTCTCCATGAGCTTGTCGCTGATTGCCGTCTTCACGCCGATTCTGCTGATGGGCGGCATTGTGGGCAAGCTCTTCCGCGAGTTTGCGGTGGTGCTCTCGACCGCCGTTGCGGTTTCGCTGTTGATCTCGCTGACCACTACGCCCATGATGTGCGCGCACTTTTTGAAGACCCGCGATGAGAGCAAGCACGGCCCCGTTTACAAGGCATTCGAGAAGGGCTTTGAGTGGCTGCATAACGAGTATGCATCGGCGCTGCGCTGGGTGCTGAACCACCAATGGCTGGTGTTTGGTGTAGCGATTGGGGCGATGGTTCTGAACTGCTATCTGTTCTGGATTGTGCCCAAAGGCTTCTTTCCGCAGCAGGATACGGGCCGGTTGAGTGGGCGCACCATGGCGGCCCAGGACATTGGCTTTGACGACATGGCCGCCAAGCAGAAGTCTCTGGCGCAGAAGGTGCTGAACGATCCGGCCATTCAATCCGTAACCGCGTTTGTGGGCGGCGGCGGTCCGGGCGGCGGCTCCAACAACGTGGGTAACATGTTCATCGCCATGAAGCCACTGGCTCAGCGGCCGGGCAGGGTCTCCAGCTACGATGTGGTGAACCGCCTGCGCCGTCAGTTGACCAGCGTACCCGGCGCCACGCTCTATTTGCAGGTGCAGCAGGAGTTCCAGATTGGCGGGCGCGGTTCGGCCGCGGCCTACCAGTACACGCTCTCCGACGAAGACATCAACGAGCTGAACAACTGGGCGCCGAAGATGCTGCGGCGCGCGCAAGCCCTCAAGCAACTGGCCGACGTGAACAGCGACCAGCAGAATCAAGGGCTGGGCGCGAACCTGACCATCGACCGCGATGCCGCGTCACGGTTGGGCATCACCGCTACCATGATCGACCAGACGCTTTACGATGCCTTTGGCCAGCGTGAAGTTTCCACCATGTACACAGGCCTGAACCAGTATTACGTGGTGATGGAGGTTGATCCCAAGTTCAAGAACAGCCCGCAGTCGCTGGATGGCATCTTCATCAAGTCAACCAAAGGGCCCATGGTGCCGCTTTCGGCGATCGCCAGCTATCAGCAAGCGCGCATCGCGCTGCAGGTGAACCATCAGGGGCAGTATCCGGCGGTGACCATCAGCTTCAATCTGGCGCCGAACGTGGCATTGGGCGATGCGGTGACCGCGCTGGAGCAATTGCAGAAGGACATGGGTCTGCCCAGCGCCCTGCACTGTACCTTCCAGGGCACCACCCAGGCCTATCAGGATTCGCTCAAGAATGAACTGTGGCTGATCATTGCCGCACTGGTTGCGGTCTACATTGTGTTGGGCATTCTCTATGAAAGCCTGATTCATCCGCTCACCATTCTCTCCACCATTCCGCCGGCCGGCGTGGGCGCAATTCTGGCGCTCCAGTTGTTTGGCATGGAGCTGAGCATTATTGCGCTGATCGGCGTAATTCTGCTGATCGGCATTGTGAAGAAGAATGCCATCATGATGATCGACTTTGCCCTGCAGGCAGAGCGCGAACAGGGGTTGCCGCCGGTGGAGGCAATTTATCAGGCCTGCTTGCTGCGTTTCCGGCCCATCATGATGACCACCATGGCGGCCTTGCTGGGCGGCTTGCCGCTGGCCGTGGGCATGGGTGTGGGCTCGGAACTCCGCAAACCGCTGGGCATCACCATTGTGGGCGGCCTACTGGTTTCGCAATTGCTCACGCTGTTCACCACTCCGGTTGTTTACCTCATGTTCGACTGGATCCAAAATCGGGTGATGAAGCTGCACCGCATTGGCGTGGAGCTGGAAGAAGCGCCGGGCGACTAGAGCGTCTTGGAGAAAGGAAGGCCCATGAACAGAAAGGAAATTGTCGTCTTCGCAAGCCGTGCGCTGGCTTTCTATCTGCTTGTCTGGGCATCAATGGAGCTTACATACCTTCCCGAGAAGCTGATGTCGCTTCACCACTATAGGAGCCGGCTCGATGCAGGTTTCGCAATGCCCTCCGCCGACTATTTCATTTGCTATGAACAAGTCGGCATTGGACTACTCTTGTTGCGGATCGCGATCTTGCTGGTTTTGGCTTTCGCGTTGTGGACTTGTGCGCCTTGGGTGGAGCGTTTTCTAATGCCCCGCTTACAAGAAGGCAACCAGAAGAGTGAATCCTAGATTCTTAGAGCCTCTTGCAAGATGCCAATGTGCTGGCAAGAAGCGTCAGGGCACGACTTTAGTCGTGCCGACCCGAGCAGCACAAGGGTTCAGGGCTTTAGCCCCTGCGTCTTGTTCTTTAAGGCCTTGCAGCTCCTCAGCGGCTAAAGCCGGGGGCAGTTTTGAGCGTTTTGCGGCACGACTGAAGTCGTGCCCTGACGCTATCCACCAGAAGCGGGCATTTTTCAAGAGGCTCGTTCAGTAAGACATCCGCGCTTTCGTGGTCTACAAGTCCTTGGAAGCTGAGGAGATTCGCGATGCTGACCATAGATTTGAAGAAACAGTGGAAAGAACTCTACAAGCCTACCGCAAAAGAAATGTCCTTCGTCGACGTTCCGGCCTTCAACTGCCTGATGGCGGATGGTGCAGGTGACCCGAATGGGTCGGCGTCGTTTGAGGAAGCCATCCACGCGCTCTTTTCTCTCTCCTACACGCTCAAGTTCATGGTGAAGAAGGGCGCACGCATGATTGACTATGGCGTGATGCCCCTGGAAGGGCTATGGTGGGCCGACGATCCGGCAGACTTTGTTCAGCAACACAAAAAGGACCGCTGGAAGTGGACTCTCCTGATTGTGCAGCCGGACTTCATCACCGTCGAGGACGTGCTTGCGGCGCGGGACGAGCTGCGGCGCAAGAAAAAGGATGCGGGAATCCAGCGCGTGCGGTTGGAGAGCTGCCACGAAGGACCGAGCGCGCAGCTTCTGTACACCGGACCGTACGCCGATGAGGGACCCACCGTCGCGCGCATGCATGAGGAGATTCAGGCGGCAGGCAGGCAACTGCGCGGCCACCATCACGAGATCTACCTGAGTGATATGCGCCGTACCGCGCCGGAGAAGCTGAAGACGATTCTGCGCCAGCCGGTGGAGTAGGGCGGTCAAGAACATTTTTTAACGGTGTAGTGTACCTGAAATCCATGGCGATCCCACCCATTTTCGCAAAAAACGCGGAAATGGAAGGGGCACGGAAGTCTATAGCAAAAGTGAGAATGCCCAAAGGGGCTGTTCTGGACGGGCAGACAGCACAAAGGCGAACCGCATGCGGTTCGCCTTTGTGCTTGCGTTGCGCGCCGCTCTTAGAGCGTGCGATCTTCTTCCGTTGGCTTGGGTATTTCGCGCAGGGTCACCGGGTAGTAAGCGTTGCGCGTGTACTGCTGGACCATGCGGTTGGTGTTGAAGAACGAGCCGTTGAGCGCGATGGTGTTGAGCATGAGCCGGGCCCACTTCTCCGGTGCATCCAGGAAGAGCGGAACCACGGCGTTTTCCAGTTTGGCGTAGAGGTTTGCGGCTTCGTCCAAATCAGATGCGCCGTCTTCAATCGCCCAGCCGGTAAAGCCTTCAATGCAGCCTTCAATCCACCAGCCATCCAGAATCGAGAGGCTGGGCACACCGTTGAGCGCGGCCTTCATGCCGCTGGTGCCAGAGGCTTCGTAGGGCCGGCGCGGGGTGTTCATCCACACGTCCACACCCGCGGTCAGCAACGCACCCAGGCGCCAGTCGTAGTTCTGGAGGTAGGTGATGCTGAGCTGCTCGCCGGAAAGCTTGGCGGCTTCCACCACAACCTCCTGGATCAGGCGCTTGCCGGGCTCGTCCTGGGGGTGGGCCTTGCCGGCGTAAAGGATCTGCAGGCCGCCGGCTTGTTTGGCGATGGCCGCCAGGCGGATGGGATCGCTGAACAGCAGGCTGGCGCGCTTGTAGGTGGCGGCACGGCGTGCAAAGCCGAGCGTGAGCACCTTGGGATTGAGGGCGATGTCGGTGGATTTTTCCACCTCCGCCAGCAGCGCCGCCTTGGCGTGGGCGTGGGCGGCAATGATCGCCTCGGTGGGAACATCGATGACGTTGCGCAGGTAGAGGTTGTCGCGCCGCCATGCGGGCAGGAGCTCGTCGAACATATCCTGCAGGGGCTCAGAGACCCAGGTAGGTGCATGGACGCCGTTGGTGATGGCGTCAATGTGGAACTCCGGGAACATCTCCCGGCTGACCTTGCCGTGCTGCAAGGCCACGCCGTTGGCATAGCGGGAGAAGCGCAGCGCCAGCAGGGTCATGTTCAGCATGCCGTCATGGAAACAGCCGTGCTTTTCAAGCCGCGCGGTGCGATCGCCGCCCAGGATGCGGATGGACTGCTCGGTGGAGAAGCGATCGTGGCCGGCAGGAACCGGGGTGTGGGTGGTGAAGACGCACCTGCGGCGAACCTGCTCAATGTCGGCATCGGTGGCCGCACCCAGTGGGCCGCCGCCGAGCTGGCGCTCCAGCAGGGCCAGGGTGAGCAAGGCCGCGTGGCCTTCGTTCATGTGGTAAACGTTGATGTGGTAGCCCAAAGCATGGGCCATGCGCACGCCGCCCATGCCCAGCACGATCTCCTGTTGCAGGCGATAGTTGCTGTCGCCGCCATACAGGTGATCGGTGAGGCCGCGATCCCAGCCGGTGTTGGCCTCGAGATCGGTGTCAAGCAGGTAGATGGGCACGACGTGGCCAAAGCGGCCCTTCAGGTCATAGCGCCAGGCGCGCAGGGTTACAATGCGATCTTCAATGAAGACGGTGGCGCGGGCCGGCTCTTCGACGCAGAACTCACTGGGGTCCCAAGGCTGCACGTCCTCGCTCTGCATGCCATTGGCGTCCAGATGCTGCTTGAAGTAGCCCTTGCGGTGCAGCAGCGAAAAGGCGATCAGCGGTACGCCCAGGTCGGCAGCGGAGCGGAGCGAATCGCCGGCCAGCACGCCCAGACCACCTGAATAGGTGGGCATGCCCGGGTTGATCGCGATCTCCATGGAAAAGTAGCCTACGTGGCCCGAGCCGGGGAAGGTCTCGTAAGAAAACGGTTTGTTCGGTCTTGTTGGCATTGTCCTTGACTCCGTACTGGGCCGCTGGACTGCCAACGGCAAAAATGAACGAGTTTGAATCGTTACAGCCTTGCAGCTGCACACGTGTCCCGCCGGGTTCATTGGGACGATCTCCTCCAAGTTTAGCAAGGAGGAAATGAAAACATCCTTATGCGCTCCAATTGGGGCAGGGCAATCGCATTTGAAACCAGCGTGAACCAGCATAGGGACTTCCGCGCAGCGATCTAGTAGTAGAAGTTGATCCACAGGGGGTGTGGATCATCATGGGCCGAGCCGAAGTTGAAACCT
>Ga0181529_10005488_pt1 | contig 13287 bp, 9 predicted proteins | sample PEATcosm2014_Bin_36_FD_119763 | JGI IMG/M metagenome (GOLD analysis project Ga0181529, IMG submission 119763) | Peatland microbial communities from MTU Mesocosm Facility, Houghton, MI, USA - PEATcosm2014_Bin10_30_metaG | ecosystem: Environmental > Terrestrial > Soil > Wetlands > Peat | place... | reverse complement strand
TTCACGAATCTGCTGGAGGAAAAGATTGTAGGCGATCACCGCGGGAATGGCCGCGAACAGCCCCGCAGCGGTCGTAATCAGCGCCTCGGAGATGCCGGGCGCTACCGCACGGAGGGTGGCCGCGCCAGCCGTGCCGAGTCCGTGGAAGGCGTCAATAATGCCCCATACCGTCCCGAAAAGTCCGATGAACGGAGCGATCGAGCCAGTGGTGGCAAGCCAGGACAAGCGGCTCTCCAGTCGGGTAAGTTCCTCGGACGAAGCAATCTGGGTCGCGCGCTGCACCGAAAGCGTGCGCGGGTTCGCGCCACAGCGCTTCAGTTCCTCCACCGCGCCGTCAAATACGGCCACCAAGGGCGAGGGTTTGAACTGTTCGGAGACGGCGGCAAGTTCCTGCAGGCGGGTGGCCTTGCGAAAGACTCGGACAAATCGTCCGCTCTGCACCGAGGCGCGGCGGAAAAGCCCGTACTTGGAGAGAATGATCGCCCACGATAGAAGGCTGGCGGCAAGCAGAATCAAGAGCACGATCTTGGCGATGAGGCCGGTATTGGAAACCATATCCAACACCTCTCCGCCAAGTGCGAAAGCTAGGAAATTTGTAATCGGCATCCTTTTCTCATTGGAGCAAACGCTGGAGTCGCAACCTGGACCCATCTGACTCTGCGACTGTAGTACGAATCAATTTCATTATAGTCAGCTCTGTAGGCCTTTGCGCGCGGGTTTCGACAGAAGTCCACTTTATCGAGCAAACCCGAATACAACTCGATACATTGTGAGTACGATTGGCGTCCCGCGAGCCTGCGAGGCACTCCGGCGGTGTAAACTGCTTGCGCCGGAATTCCCTGAACCCGGACCAACAATCATGAAGATTCAACTCCTGATGTGCACCCTGCTGTTTGGAACCTTGGCGTCCACGGCGCAGAACCGTGCTCCGGCCACACCCGTTGAGCGCCATGCGGCCGAGCGTCCGCTCCAGGCTTTGCCCTACACCCCGAGCCTGGATCTGCCGTCGATGGACCGCAGTGCCGATCCCTGCGCGGATTTTTATCAATACACCTGCGGCGGATGGATGAAGAACAATCCGATTCCGCCGGACCAGGCGCGCTGGAGTGTGTATGCCAAGCTCGATAACGACAATCTTCAATTCCTTTGGGGCATTCTCAGCGATCTTTCCAAACCCTCGGCCTCACGCACCCCAGCCCAACAGAAGATAGGCGATTATTTCGCCTCCTGCATGGACACGGAGGCAATTGAAAGGCGCGGTACCGAGCCCATTCAGCCGGCTTTGAAGCAGATTGCGGAGATGAAATCGAAGGCAGAATTTGCGCGCTGGCTGGCCTTTGAACATACCGAGGGCGGACACAGCGGGCTGTTGTTTGGCTTTGGCTCCGATCAGGATTATGGCGACGCCACCGCGGTCATCGCCTTTGCCGTGGGCGGCGGCCTGGGGCTGCCGGATCGCGACTACTACCTGAAGACCGATGCCAAGTCAGTAGAGCAGCGGCAGCGGTACGTGGAACACGTGGCGAAGATGTTGGTCCTGTCGGGTGAATCACAGGCTCAGGCCACAGCGGATGCGGCCACCGTCATGCGCATGGAAACCGCACTGGCCAAGGCAACTCTCTCGCGAGTGGACAAGCGCGATCCCTACAAGCTCTACCACAAAATGACGCCCGCGGAATTACAGAAGCTCACCCCCAGCTTTGACTGGACGGCCTATCTCGAACGCAGCGGTCTGGGCGGAGTAAAAACGCTGAATGTCACCGAGCCGGAGTTCTTCAAAGCCGTGGAGGCGCAGCTCCAGAGTGAGAGCCTCGACAACTGGAAGGCTTATTTCCGCTGGCACCTGGTCGGCGGGGCCGCGCAGTTTCTCTCCCAGCCCTTCGTCGATGAGGATTTTGCCTTCAATCTCAAGTACCTGCGGGGAGTTGCCGAGCAGCGGCCGCGCTGGAAGCGTTGCGTTGGTGACGTCGACGCTCTGCTGGGCGAGGCGCTGGGTCAGGAGTTCGTGCGCCGGGCTTTTCCAGAGAAGTCAAAACAGGACACCGTTCGCATGACTGCCCTGATCGAGAAGGCGATGGCCAACGAGATCAACGCTCTGGATTGGATGAGCCCGGAGACCAAGCGGCAGGCGCTGATCAAGCTGAACGGGGTCCGAAACAAAGTAGGCTATCCCGACAAGTGGCGCGACTACAGCGCGGTGCAGATCAAGGCCAACGATTTCTTTGGAAATTACCAGAGCGCAGCCTCGTTTGAGGTGCATCGCAACCTGAACAAGATCGGTAAGCCGGTGGACCGGAACGAGTGGGGTATGACTCCCCCCACGGTCAATGCCTATTACAACCCACAGATGAACGATATCAACTTCCCCGCCGGAGTCCTGCAACCGCCGCTCTACGATCCCAGGCTGGACGACGCTCCGAATTACGGAAACACCGGTTCCACCATCGGCCACGAGTTGACCCACGGCTTTGACGACGAGGGCCGCCAGTTCGACGCCGCTGGAAATTTGAAGGATTGGTGGACCCCCGCGGACGCCAAGCGCTTCGAGGAGAAAGTGAACTGCGTGCGCGACCAGTACGCCGGTTATGTGGTGGTGGATGACATCAAGATCAACAGCAAGCTGACCAGCGGAGAGGATGTAGCCGACCTCGGCGGAACCCTGCTGGCCTACCTCGCGTGGCGCGAAGCCACTCAGGGCATGAAGCTGCAATCCGAGGATGGATTTACCCCCGAGCAGCGCTTCTTCATCGGATTTGCCCAGTGGGCCTGCGAAAACGCGCGTCCCGAGGAGTTGCGGGCGAATGCGATTACCGACCCGCACTCGCCGGGGAAGTACCGCGTTAACGGAATCGTGAGCGATCTGCCGCAGTTTCAGCAGGCCTTCGGATGCCAAGCCGGGCAGCCGATGGTCCGGGTAAATGCCTGCAAAGTCTGGTAAATGCGGCGGATACCCGCACGCTTTTTTCAGAATGGATTTTTAGCATGGGGCGAGGGTAGCCCAGCCATGGTATCCTCGCCGGGAAAACTCCAACGAACGGGTGCTCAGTGCTGAGGGAATTGCGCGTTGAAAACTACGCCGTCATCGATAACGTGGTGGTTGAGTTTGGAGCTGGGCTGAACCTTCTGACCGGTGAGACCGGCGCAGGAAAGTCGATCCTCATCGACGCCCTGGCGCTGCTGCTGGGCGAGAAGGCCTATAGCGATGTGGTGCGCCACGGCGCGGAAAAAGCCACCGTCGCCGCCGTCTATGAGAGCGACGATCCGGCCATTGCCGCCGTGCTCGAGGAAAACGGAATCGATGGCGCAGGCACCGAGATCATTCTGCGCCGCGACATCGCAATTAACGGTAAAAGCCGTGTTTTCATCAACAACCAGCCTGCGACCGTGGCCGTGCTGAAAGCCTTGGCTCCCCGGTTGGCGATTATTCACGCGCAAAATCAGGCCATTCTGATGTTTGATCCCCCCGAGCGCCTGGCTCTGCTGGATGCCGCTGCCGGCGTGAGCCTGAGCCGAGTTGCCGAGGCGCACGCGCGCTGGAAAGAGGTCTCCCGCCGGATTGCCGAGCTGGAACAAGGGGAGCAGGAAAAACTCCGCCTCGTCGATCTCTGGAAGTTCCAACTGAAGGAGATTTGCGAGGCCAGCCCCAGTCCTGGGGAGGACCAGAAGCTCGAATCCGAGAAGCGTGTCCTGGCGAATTCCGAGCGGGTGTACGGCGCGGCCATCGGCGCATTTGATGTGCTTTACGAGGTCGAGGAATCGGCCATTGCCCGCCTCCGGGCCGCCACCAAACACCTCGAAGAGCTATCGCGCTTCGATGAGTCATTCAAGGAATCGCTGGCCCAGCTGGAGAGTGCGCGCATCACGGTGGAGGACGTGGCGACTACACTGCGCGACTTTGCCGACGGCATCGATGCCTCGCCCGAGCGGCTCGCTGAGGTGGAAGACCGCCTCGCCGTTCTCGACAAACTTCGCCGCAAGTACGGCAAGACTCTGGATGATGTGTTGGCCTTCCAAACGGATATCGCCGCAAGGCTCAACGAAATCGAAAACAAGGACGAACTGCTGGCGGCACTGCGCAAGGAGCTGGCGGGAGCCGCCGCCAAGTACCTGGACGAGGCTCACTCTTTAAGTAAGCGTCGCTATGAGATAGCTCGAAAACTTGAGAAAACGGTTGAAGGCGAAATCAAAGATCTGGCGATGAAGGCAAAGTTCAAAATCGAGGTTTCCGGCGCCGATGAGGAGACCCACTGGACCGCCGCAGGATTTGATCACGTTGCCTACCTGATCTCCACCAATCCCGGAGAACCGCTGGGGCCAATCGAGGAGATCGCCTCGGGCGGTGAACTCTCGCGCGTCATGCTGGCCCTCAAGGCCAGCGTGGAAGCCGGACGCTTGCACGCCAAGGATTCGGACGCCCAGCGCTCTCTGGTATTTGACGAAATAGATACGGGCATCGGGGGCCGTGCGGCCGACGCCGTGGGCAAAAAGTTGAAGGCCTTGTCGAGGACCAAGCAGGTTCTCTGTATCACTCACCTGCCGCAAATTGCCTCCTTTGCCGACCGCCATTTCCTCATCGAGAAGCACGAGAGCGCGGGTCGCACCAAGACCACGGTCCGCCCACTTGCACCTGAGGAGCGGCGCAGTGAGATTGCCCGGATGTTGAGCGGGGCCAAGGTCACCGAAGCCAGCCTGCAGAATGCCGAGCAGTTGCTACGGGCAAACGCCTGAGTTGTCGAGATGGTTAACGAATAAGGGCTGCTCCTGCTATCCTCGCGGCATCCCACCTGCTAAGATTGATTGAGAGCTGAGGAACAAAGTTCATCGCCGGAGCAGGGCACTATTCGCCTGCGGTTATGAGCTACTGAATGAAGGTTCCCGCACTTCTATGGGATCTAGTGGTTCTGGAAGTGCGCGGAGCCATAGACTTACCAGCAGTGCTGTGCGGTTCCGTGGAGCACTCAGATCTGCGGGCCGCACCTGAATAGAATCAAATGACGATCGAAGCCAAAACTCTTCTTCTCTTAAAGCCCCGAGGTTTCTGTGCGGGCGTGGTGCGCGCCATTGACATTGTACGCATCGCCCTGGAGACCTTCGGGCCGCCGATCTACGTCCGCAAGGAAATCGTCCATAACAAGTACGTGGTCGAAGACCTCAAGGGCAAGGGCGCCATATTTGTGGACGACGTCGAAGAAGTGCCCAATGGCGAGCGGGTCATTTACAGTGCTCACGGCGTGGCACCGTCGGTACGCGAGGCTTCTAAACTCCGCTTGCTGCGCGTCATCGATGCCACCTGTCCGCTGGTGACCAAGGTCCACGTGGAAGCCATCCGCTTTGCCAAGGACGGCTTCTCGCTGATCCTGATCGGACACTTGAATCATGATGAGATTGTCGGCACCCTCGGCGAAGCTCCCGAGGTTACCCAGGTGGTCAGCAACGCGGAGCAAGTGAAGAACATTGTGGTTCCGGACCCGGATCGCGTCGCGTATCTGACCCAGACAACGCTCTCGCTCGATGATGCGAAGGATATCATCGAGGCGTTAAAATCCACGTTTCCCAATATCCGCGGCCCGCACGCGCAGGACATCTGCTATGCCACGGAGAACCGCCAGGTGGCAGTGAAGAATGTTGCCGAGCAGGCAGATCTGGTTCTGGTGGTTGGTTCGCCGAACAGTTCCAACTCGAACCGACTGGTGGAAGTCGCCGGAAATCTGGGCACCAACTCGTACCTCATCGATACCTGTCAGGACATCGACGAGAAATGGCTGGAGGGCGCCAATACCGTAGCTCTTACGGCGGGTGCTTCCGCCCCTGAGATTCTGGTTCAGGAGGTCATGACATTCCTCGGGAAAAAAGGATACTCAAACGTGCGCGAGGTTGAAGTAATGCCGGAGCATGTACGTTTCGCGCTGCCTCCGGAGATCGTTGCCGCAATTGGTGCCGCTCCCGATCCACGGGTGGAGTAAGAATCCATGGAAGCAAGTTCAGCGCAATTGACTGCAATTCGTTTTGGCAAGATTTCAGGAATAGGCGCGCGGCTGAAGAGTTCCATTCAGGCAGCGCAGACGTTTCTCTTCGACAAGCAGCAGGAAGATGGCTGGTGGTGCGGCGAACTGGAAGCCGACACAACCTTGGAATCTGATTACATTTTTCTGCACACCGTTCTCGGCACTCGCGATGAGCGCCGCTTCCAGCAGTGTGCGGGAGAAATCCTGCGCCATCAGAACGAAGACGGCGGCTGGCCCATTTACCAGGGCGGCCCCTCGAATGTGACTGCCAGCGTCAAGGCCTACTTCGCCCTCAAAATGTGCGGCTACCTGCCCGACGATCCCCGCATGGCGCGAGCCTGTGAGCGCATCCTCGCCATGGGTGGTGTGCCCGCCTGCAACACCTTCAGCAAGATTTATCTCTGCGCCCTGGGACAGTATGATTACGACGCGGTTCCGGCAATTCCGCCGGAGATCGTGCTCTTTCCGAACTGGTTCTGGTTTAACATCTACGAGATTTCCTCGTGGTCGCGCGCCATTCTGATTCCGCTCTCCATTTGCTACGCCAAGAAGCCGTTCAAAAAGATTCCCGATGAGTGGAATATCGACGAGCTTTTTCCCCACGGACGCCATGGTGATTCGCTGCGCCTGAAGTGGGACAGCAAACTCATCGGCTGGCGGAACTTCTTCCTTGTTCTCGATCGCCTGGTCCACGCCTTTGAGAAGGTCCATGTGCGTCCCCTGCGCTCGGTCGCATTGAAAGCGGCGGAGAAGTGGATGCTGGAGCGCTTTGAACTTAGCGACGGACTGGGAGCAATTTACCCCTCGATCCTGAACTCGATCATCGCCCTGCGTTGCCTCGGCTACTCGCTTGACGATCCGCAGGTAATTCGCGCTCTGGACGAGTTTGAGAAGCTGGGCATCGAGGAAGGCGATACCTTCCGCATGCAGCCTTGCGTTTCGCCGGTGTGGGACACGGCTTACGCCCTGTTTGCCCTCGGCGAGAGCGGCGTCGAACCCACCGATCCGCGCATGGTCAAGGCCGCCGAGTGGATGCTCAAGAAGCAGAACCGCCGCAAGGGCGACTGGTCGGTGAAGGTCCCCGACGCCGAGCCCGGCGGCTGGTATTTCGAGCACAACAATGAGTTCTATCCCGACGTGGATGACACCGCGCAGGTGCTGCTTGCGCTCAACCACATTGAGACCGTGGATGCGCGATTCCAGAGCGAATCCGTCGAGCGCGGAATCCAGTGGGAATTGGCCATGCAGTGCAAAAATGGCGGCTGGGCGTCGTTCGATAAAGACAACAACCGCATGGTCTTCCAGTACGTTCCCTTTGCCGATCACAACGCCATGCTCGATCCGGCAACGGTCGATATCACCGGCCGCGTGCTGGAGTGCCTGGCCGCGCACGGCTTCACCCTCAAGGATAAAGCAGTGCAGCGCGCCATCGGCTTCATCCGCAAGGAGCAGGAATCGGACGGCTCCTGGTTCGGGCGCTGGGGCGTCAACTACATTTACGGCACCATGTGCGTGCTGCGCGGGCTTGAAGCCATTGGCTTTGATAATCACGATGCCATGGTTCAGCAGGCAACCGAGTGGCTGCGCATGATGCAGAATTCCGACGGCGGTTGGGGAGAAACCATCGGCTCCTACGACGATGTAAACCAGAAGGGCGTGGGCATCAGCACCAGTTCGCAGACCGCCTGGGCCGTACTTGGACTGATGGCCGGCGCTGACTACCGCTCGGAGTCCTTGGCGCGCGGCATTGCCTACCTGATGGATCATCAGCAGGCTGACGGTGGCTGGAGCGAGGTACCTTACACCGGCACGGGATTCCCCCGCGTCTTCTACCTGAAATATCACTCCTATCCGTGGTATTTCCCACTGATGGCGCTGGCCAAGTATTCTCGCAACCAGGGACTTTAGACCCGGCGGGCAAGGCCCTTAAGCGCAGCCTCGAAGGGCTGCGTTTATGCTTTCGGAGAGAGCATTGTGAAGACGTTTGTAACCGGAGCGACCGGATTTGTCGGCAGTCACGTGGCCCGTTTGCTGGCCGCGAAAGGCGCCGACCTGCGCCTCCTGGTGAGGTCCGGCAGCCGCCGTGAGAACCTTGACGGTCTAAGTGCCGATCTCGTGGTTGGCGACCTGACGGATCCTCAATCCCTGCGCAAGGGCATGGAGGGCTGCGAAGCGGTATTCCACCTGGCCGCCGACTATCGCCTCTGGATTCGCGATCCGCGCCCCATGTACGCCTCCAATGTGGACGGCACCACAGCCGTCATCGAGGCGGCCCAAGCGGCGGGTGTGCGCCGCACGGTCTACTGCTCCTCGGTGGCGACCCTGGGATTTGGCTATGACCGGCTGGCGGTGAATGAAGACACTCCGGTCAAGGTGGCCGATATGATCGGTCACTACAAACGCTCCAAGTATCTGGCTGAGCGCAAGGCTCTGGAACTGGCGGCCAAGGGTGCCGACGTGGTGATCGTCAATCCCAGCACTCCAATCGGCGAGCGCGACATCAAGCCGACGCCCACCGGGCGTATCGTTTTGGACTTTTTGCTCGGCAACTTTCCCGCCTACATAGAAACCGGCATGAACCTGGTCGACGTGCACGACGTCGCCCACGGCCATCTGTTGGCCTTTGAAAAGGGACGCCGCGGCGAGCGCTATATCCTAGGCGGAGAGAACCTAACGCTGAAACAAATCCTCGATACGCTGGGAGAGTTGACCGGCTTACCTTCGCCCACCATGAAGGTTCCCCATGCCGTGGCCATGGTCTTTGCCGTCTTCGATCAAACCTTCAACGGATACTTGAGGAATCGTGAGCCAAGAGCAACCGTCGACGAGGTTCGCATGGGTAAGAAGTTTATGTGGGTAGACTCCGGCAAAGCCGAGCGTGAGTTGGGATATACCCATGGCCCAGCCCGCGATGCGCTGGATCGAGCGGCCCGCTGGTTTGTGGAGAAGGGCTACGCGTCGGCCTATGGCGCCATGTGTTCCCAGGCATGAATGCGAATCTGGTGGAGTTCGGTTTCGTGGCGGCCTTGGAGCGCGAGGTTTCAGGCCTGGTGAGGGGCTGGCGCGCCGTCAATCTACAAGTCGCGGGTACGCCTCAGCACTTCTATCGCAGCCGGAATGCCGCCCTGATCTGCGCGGGCACCGGAGTTGACCGGGCGTACGCGGCCGCGAAACTGCTTATTGAGAAGTGCTCGCCGAGGGTGATAATTTCAATAGGGTTTGCCGGTTCGTGTGTACCGCATCTGCACCCCGGTTCGATGGTGGTTCCGGCGACCTTGCTGGAGGCGGCTACGGGAAGAACCTTCCCCTGTGCTTTCGGCAGCGGACAACTGGTTACCCTGGATCGGGTGGCGGGGAAGACACTGAAGCAGCAAGCTTTGGCGCGCTTTGGTGCCCTCGCTGTGGATATGGAAGCGGCAGGCGTTGCCTTGGCGGCCGCCGAGCACAACACGGACTTTGCCGCCATCAAAGCGATCTCCGACGGTGCCGGGGACGATCTTGCTTTCCTCTCCGGTTTTGTGACACCGGAGGGCTTTGCGACCGGACGCTTTGTCGCCCACATTGCCTTGCGTCCCGGATTGTGGCCGAGGGTGGCGGTCCTGAACCGGAACAGCAAACTCGCGGTCGCCGCGCTGGAGAGTGCGGTCGCCGCGTGCATCGGCGATTGGCGGAGTTTTTCTGCGGCGCACTCGGATGCAGCCCAAGTTTAATCAAGGAGAGTGGTAGAAAAGAATGCCGGTCATTCCCAATACAAGGCCTGTGGCGCCGCCATTAGAGTCGATACCAAGCCGGATGCTGGCCGCGGTTTACTACGGACAAAATGATATGCGGCTGGAAACCGTTCCAGTCCCCAGGATCGGCCCGGGGGAATTGCTCGTGCGCATTCATACCTGCGGAATCTGCGGCACCGATCTGAAGAAGATTTCCACCGGTTCGCACTCCGCGCCACGGGTTTTCGGCCATGAGATGGCTGGCGTCGTGGTGGCACGAGGCGCCGGTGTGACCAGCTTTGCCGAGGGAGACCGGGTCATGGCCTTCCATCACATCCCGTGCGGCAGTTGCTACTACTGCCAGCGTAAGGTGTTTTCGCAGTGCCCGGTGTACAAGCGCGTGGGTACAACCGCGGGCTTTGGCGAACCCTCGGGCGGCGGCTTTGCCGAGTACATCCGGGTGATGGACTGGATTGTTGAGAAGGGCGTGATCCGTATCCCGGATACGGTGAGTTACGAGCAGGCCTCGCACATCGAACCGGTGAACACCGTATGGAAGGGAATCCAGAGCCTGGCGCTCCAGAAGGGCGAAACTGTCCTGGTCATCGGTCAGGGGCCCATCGGACTGATGCTGGCGAAACTGGCACAGCGTGCCGGAGCAAACGTAATTACTTCCGATTTGTTCCCGCAGCGGCTTACAATTGGTGAGCGCTACGGATTACACCAGTCGATTGATGCCTCCCAGAGCGAGGTTGTGCGGGCGATTCGGGAGCGAACCGAGGGCCGTGGTGCTGACGCGGTGATTCTTGCCGTAGGGGGCAGCTCCCTGATCCGTTCTGCGATTGATGCAGCACGCTTCGGTGGGCGGATTCTGTTATTCGCGCAGACGGTTCGCGGTGAGGTCATGATTGATCCTGCCTCGGTTTGCGTGGACGAGAAAACTTTGTTGGGTTCCTACAGCGCATCCGTGGAGTTGAACCAAGAAGTGGCTCAATTTGTCTTTAGCGGCGAGATGGATCTGGCTGGGCTGTATAGCCACCGGTTCCCTCAGGCGCAGTCGCTTGACGCTTTGAGATTAGCTGCACATCCACAGCCGGATACGATGAAAATCGCCATTCAGCCGTGCAGCGTCTGGGAAGGACAGTAAAGTGAACGGAGAAATGACAGCAGCAGTCCTCTATGGCAAAGAGGACGTAAAGATCGAACGCGTGCCGATTCCAGAGCTGGAAAAAGGCGAAGTACTGATTCGCGTCCAGGCGGCATTGACCTGTGGCACCGATCTAAAAGTGTATCGCCGGGGATACCACGCCAAAATGATCGTCCCTCCGGCACTGTTCGGACATGAATTTGCCGGAGTAATCGAGGAGACTGGGCCGGGAGTCAAGAACTTCAAGGCAGGGCAGCGCGTCGTCGCGCTCAACTCGGCTCCCTGCGGCCAGTGCTTCTATTGCAAGAAACACCAGGAGAATCTCTGCGAGGATCTGTTGTTCAACAACGGCGCTTACGCGGAGTTCATCCGCGTGCCGCGCCGCATCGTCGAAAACAACATGCTGGTGATCCCCAAGGAAATCAGCTTTGAGTCCGCCGCCCTCACCGAACCTCTGGCTTGCGTGCTGCGCGGTCTGCACGAAACCGGCGTCGAAATCGGTGAAACCGTCACCGTAATCGGAGCTGGTCCCATCGGCCTTATGTTCATGCAGGTGGCCCATGTCATGGGCTGCGACGTGATCGCCGTAGTGAAGCACGATGAGCAGGTTGTCGCGGCGAAACACGCTGGAGCCAGTAAGGTTGTGCAGTTCCCCAAGGTCGCCAATCCAATTGAGGCCGTGCGCGATCTCACCCCGGAGCGCCGTGGTTCCGATGTTGTGATTGAAGCTGTGGGCCGCTCGGAAGCCTGGGAATGGGCGATTGACATGGTGCGCAAGGGTGGCACCGTCAACTTCTTCGGCGGATGCGCCAAAGGTACCAGGGTGCAACTCAATACCGAGCGCCTGCACTACTCGGAGCTCACGCTGAAGGCTACCTTCCACCACACTCCGGACACGGTTCGCCGAGCCTTTGCCCTGATTGCCGAGCGCAAGATCAAAGGTGCCGATTACATCACCGGGGAAGCGCCTCTCTCCAATCTGGAATCCGTATTGCGGGAGATGCTGACCCGCGGCGGCGAGATCAAGACCGCTATCATTCCTGGACATTGATAAGGAAGCCGATTGACTTCATTTGTGCCCAGCACTCATTCCAATGGCGCCGGTTTTCCCGGCGCTCAGCAGAATTCCAGCGAAATTGAGAAGCTGCTGGCTCGCGGATGGGCCAGCCTGCCGCCGGAGTACGCCATTCCCGCCCAGCGCCCCTCGCTCGAAGAGGCGCACCGTTATTGCCGGCGCCTGGCTACCTCTCATTACGAAAACTTCTCGGTGGCCACCTGGTTTTTGCCGAAGCATCTGCATCAGCATTTCTTCAACCTTTACGCCTACTGCCGCATCTCTGACGATCTCGGCGACGAGGTCGGCGACACCCAGGTTTCGCTCGCCTTGCTCGACCGCTGGCAACAAGAGTTGGATGCCACTTACAGCGCTCTTGCAGGCGCGGCCGGTGCCACCGCCGTACGTCATCCTGTCTTCATAGCCTTGGCGGAGACCATTCAAACCTGCGCCATTCCCCGCCATGAGTTCAGCGATCTGCTCACCGCATTCCGCCAGGATCAGACCGTGACGCGCTACGAAACCTTCGACAGCTTGCTTGCCTATTGCAAGAATTCCGCGAACCCTGTCGGCCACCTCGTGCTCTATCTCTGCAAGTACAACGATGCGGAGCGGCAGCAGCTTTCCGACTACACTTGCACGGCTCTGCAACTCGCAAACTTCTGGCAGGACGTGTCGGTGGACTGGAAAAAGGGCCGCGTCTATCTGCCGCTCGAAGATCTCCGCCGCTTTGGCGTGAGCGAAGCTCAGATCGCAGAGGGCAGTTTCAACTGCCAGTTCCGTGAATTGATGCGCTTTGAGGTCGCGCGCGCCCGCCAGTGGTTCGAGCGCGGACTTCCTCTGGTGAAGATGGTGAACCGCTCACTGGCGTTGGATCTCGAACTCTTCAGCCGCGGCGGTCTGGCAATTCTGCAGGCAATCGAAAATCAGGATTACAACGTATTGGCGCGACGCCCCAGTCTCAGCAAATTCCGGAAGGTTGAGCTGGTCTTCCGCGCCGTGGCTGGCCGCATTGCGTTGGGAAGAGCGGGATGAGCCCCACCATGCAACACGCCGAATTACAACTGACGACCGCCTACAGTGTATGCCGCCATATTGCGCGTTCTTCCGCAAAGAATTTCTATTATGGCTTCATGTTGTTGCCCGCTCGAAAGCGCAACGCCCTCAGCGCGGTCTACGCTTTCATGCGCCACGCCGATGACCTCAGCGACGATCCCGGCATGACCTCCAGCGAGCGCCGCCTCAAACTCACCGGCTTCATCGAATCCTACCATCGCTCGCTCGAAACCGGACGCACTGATGACCCGGTATTTCTCGCCTTGCGCGACTCGCAGCAATGCTACAACATCCCCATGGAGTTCCTCGATCTAT
>Ga0181529_10005487_pt1 | contig 13289 bp, 9 predicted proteins | sample PEATcosm2014_Bin_36_FD_119763 | JGI IMG/M metagenome (GOLD analysis project Ga0181529, IMG submission 119763) | Peatland microbial communities from MTU Mesocosm Facility, Houghton, MI, USA - PEATcosm2014_Bin10_30_metaG | ecosystem: Environmental > Terrestrial > Soil > Wetlands > Peat | place... | reverse complement strand
ATATAGGGCTCGTAGCGCTCGAACAGCGCGACCGCCTCCTCGTAGCTCGAGGCGAGGAGGACCTTCGGCCTCGCGCGGGAGCGCAGGAGCTTGTGCGTCTCTACGCCCTTCTCGGCCTCGATGAGGGCCTGGGCCTGGCGCTGCACGACCTGGAAGAGCAGGGGCAGGTAGCGCGAGTAATACCTCACCGAGTCCTCGATGAGGAGGATGACCCGCACCAGGCCCGTCCGGGTGTCGGCGTCGACGTTGCGCAGGTCCTCGACCTGCTTGAGCATGCCGACGAAGAGCTTCGAGTAGCCGTTCCAGACGAAGACCCGGTCCACCGCCTCCAGCCCGGGCCAGGGTGAGCCGCGCTCCCGCGGCGAGCGAAGCTCGCCCGTCGAGCCGCGCGCGCCTGGCGCATTGGCCTCGGGGCTATCGAGGGCGGCGAGGCTCGCGTTGTTCGTCGCCATGAGGAGGACCGGCACCTCGGGCCAAAGATCCTTCATCGCGCGCGCCAGGCGCAGCGGGGTCTCGAAGTCGAGGCCGGCGATGAGGACCACGAGGTCGAAGCGGCCCTGGCGGAACATGGACAGGGCCGAGTCGGCCGTATAGGCGCAGGTGATGCGCGGCACCGTGTTGAGGTGGAGCTTGAAGTACTCGCCGTAGATCTGCTCGGTCAGGACCCCGTCGGACTCGACGATGAAGGACTCGTAGAGGCTCGCGACGAGGAGCACTTCGCGCACGCGGTAGCGCATGAGGTCGTGGAAGGCATTGCGTTCCGCGCGCGACCGATCGTAGGACTCGATGAGGTCCTGGAAGTACATGCCCTAAGTATGCCCGACCGGGGACGCCAGGTCCAGGCACAGGATCATCTCCTCCCCGGCGGCGTCGACTACCGCCGTGGAGACGGTCACGCACCTCGACCCGCTCGCTCTTGAAATGTAGGGCTCGGTAAAGTACCTGCCCTGAAAGCGGTCGACGCAGACGAAGTACTCCTTGGCGCTCAGATCGCTGCCCCGGACCGCGGGCGCGAACAGGGCGCTCCTTTGCCGTGGCTCGCAGCGGGGGTTGAGCACCGTCGAGCTGGTCTGGATTCCCGCCGCGTCCAGCACGTAGGCGCACTCAACCTCGGGGTAGAGCCGCAAGCCGACCTCTAGGGCCGTGTCGAGCTCCTCGGCGCAGCAACCGGAGATCCGCAGGAGCATGTCGTCCGCGATCTCGCAGTAGCGCGCCGAAAGGCGCCTCCGGGAGGAGACAAAATCCCGGCGTCGCTCCTTGACGGCGGCCTTGGCCCAGGCCACGCTCTCTAGGCAGGCCCCCAGGCACTCGCCTCCGGGCGGCAAGGGCCGAGCGAAGAGGAAGCCCTGCAGGAGGTCCCCGCCACGGTCCAGGCAGACCAATGCCTCCTCGCCGGTCTCGACACCCTCGGCGATCACCACGGCCTCGATCTTGCTCGCGAGCTTGACGAATAGGCCGTAGAGCTCCTGCTTGTGGTATTCCTGCTCGATCCCCCGGATGAGCGAGCGGTCGAGCTTGATGATGTCGGGCTTGATGGCGGGGATCCGCTCGAGGTTCGAGTATCCCGCCCCCATGTCGTCGAGCGCGACGAGGAAGCCATGATCCCGCAGAGAGAGGACGAAGCGGCAGAGGGCCGCAGAGTTCTCGACCTCGGACTCGAGGATCTCGATGGCGATACGGTCGGGCCTCAGGCGGAATTCCTCGGCGAGCGCGGCCGTGCGCGCGATTTCTCCGGCCGAGTCATCGACGATCGACACGTCCTGGTTGACGAACAGGAGGAGAGCGGGATCGCGGGCAGCGAAAGAGCCGAAGCCCTCCATCGCGCGCCTCCTGCAGAGCCAGTCCAGCTCGAGCGACCGGCCAGCCCCCGCCGCCGCGGCGAATAGCTCCGCGGGCGGGACGGGACGGCCGCTCGAGGGGTCGCTCGCCCGCGCGAGCGCCTCGAGGCCGAGGACGCGCCCCTCGCCGATTGAGACCACCGGCTGATACGCGCAGCTGAGACTGCCGGCGCGCAGGATCGCCTCGATGTCGGGCCTCGTCTCCTCGACCTCACCCGCCATGCGGGGCCTCCTCAGGCGACGCTGAAGAGATCCCCGACGTCGAGGTCGGCCGCCAGGATCCCCGCCAGCGAGGAGTCCGCCCTAAGCAGGGGGACCGAGACCGTGAGGCAGAGCTTCTTGCTCGCCACGGACATGTAGATCTCCGAGATGTAGCCCCGGCCCGTGCCGGCCGGGACCGAGAAGTAGGGCCGATCGCGCCAGGACTTGCCCCTCCCCTCGCTCGATACCATCGAGGCGTAGGCCGGGTTGACGACATTCGACGAGACCTGGGTGCCGTTCGGGTCCATGAGGTAGAGGAGCTCGAACCAGGGACAGGCTGAGAATAGGGAGCTGAGCGCCGGGTCCGGATCGCTCATGAAGGACTCGAGCGAGGGCCTGCGCCTGGCGAAGTCCTCGAGCCCGGCCAGGGCCTTCTTATGGAGGCTGGTCGTGTACCGGCCCAGGTGCTCGATCGAGGACGATACCATCCCCTCGAGGCCCGCGGAGATCGCTTCAGCCTCGCGGGCCCTCTCGGACACGCGCTCATTCTCCTCGGAGATGGCGGCCAGCCCGGCAGCCAGCGCCTGAGCCGTCTGGGCTTGAGAGGAGATCGCCGACGATTGGCTGGCCAGCGCGCCTTCGAGCTCCTTGACCGCGCCCTTGATCTCGAGGAAGCGCGCGGCGATCGAGGCCGAGTCGCCGATCGAGTCCCGGACCGAGGTCTCCGAGGAGACGAGCGAGGAGGACATGCCTCGCACCTCTCCGCGCACCGCCGAGACGCTGCCGACCACGACCCTCGTCTCGCCGAGGGCGGTCTTGGCGAGCGACTGCATCTCCTTCGCTATGATCGAAAAGCCCCTTCCCTTCTCCCCCGCGCGGGCCGCCTCTATCGCCGTGTTGATCGCGAGGATGCTCAGGCGCTCCGAGATGTCGGCGAGCGACGCGATCTGCGAGTCTATCGTCGAGAGCGCGGTCACGAGGCGCGACATAAAATTCTCGCTCTTGAGCACGAGACTTCCCAGCGAGTCGAGGCTGGACGCGATCTTGGCCATGAAGGACTCGTTCTCGGCGGTGCGCGCGCCGACGGCTGCCGTGCCGATGCTGACGGTCTTCGCCGCCTCGGCGAGGGCGACGGTGCCCTCGCTGTTTCGCCTGACTACCCCCGTCGCCTCGGCCAGGCGGGCGCCCTGGCTGGAGATCGACGCGTCCAGGGACTGGACCTCCCGGTCGAGCGAGCCGACGACGCCCGAGACGTGGGTCACGCTCTTCAGCATGTCCAGAGCCAGGGACTCGAACGCGCGAGTGGAGTCGTTGACCGCCTTGGCGAGCCGGTCCTCGCCCTTGAGGGTCAGGGTCAAGTCCCGAGTCTCCCCGCTAACGGACTCGAGGAACACCGCCAGATCGTCTAACGTGCTCGCTGAGGTCATGCCGGATATTACCCGTTGGAGAGCGGAGCGCCAAGGACGGCGGCACGGGCCGAAATCGCCTACGATCTGGTAGGAAAGGAGAGGCCCGCGGGGCGCCCCGTGGATCCCGCCTTCTGCCGAAAGGGAATAGCCGATCCGCAATCGCTCGGAAAAGCTACATTTGGAAGGGATTGACCGGGCGCTACCTTCGCGCGCGTACCCCGACTCAAGCGCTACACGAGACCCTGGTCGATCATCGCGTCGGCGACCTTCTTGAAGCCGGCGATGTTCGCCCCGACCACGTAGTTGCCTGGGAATCCGTAGGCCTGCGCGCTCTCTACGCAGGCGCGATGGATGTTGGCCATGATTTCGTGGAGGCGCCTGTCCACCTCCTCGGCGCTCCAGAGCAGCCGCATCGAGTTCTGGCTCATCTCCAGGCCCGAGGTCGCGACCCCGCCGGCGTTGGCCGCCTTGCCCGGCGCGAAGGGGATCTTGCGCTCGACGAAGAGCTTCCACGCGTCGGCGGTGCAGCCCATGTTCGAGGTCTCGACCACCGCGGACACGCCGCCCTCGAGGAGGGTCTTGGCGTCCTCGAGGTCGAGTTCGTTCTGGATGGCGCAGGGCATCGCGATGTCGACTTTCTGCTCCCAAGGCTTGCGGCCGGCGAAGAACTTCGCCTGCGGGAATTTGCGGACGTAGGTCTCGACCTTCTCGCGGTCGATGACGAGCATCTTCGTGAGGTAGTCCCATTTCTCCTTGGAGCCGACGCCCTCGGGATCGAGCACGTAGCCGTCGGGCCCCGAGATCGTGATCACCTTGGCCCCGAGCTGGCTTGCCTTGATGCAGGCGCCCCAGGCGACATTGCCGAAGCCGGATACGGCGACGGTCTTGCCCTCGAGGGTGTCTCCGCGCTCGGAGAGCATCTCCTTCGCGAAGTAGATCGCGCCGAAGCCCGTCGCCTCGGGCCTGATGAGGGAGCCGCCGAAGCCCAGGCCCTTTCCGGTGAGCACCCCGTTGTACTGGTTGGCCAGGCGCTTGTACTGGCCGAAGAGATAGCCGACCTCGCGGCCGCCGACCCCGATGTCGCCCGCGGGCACGTCCGTGTCCGCGCCCACGTGCCGGAAGAGCTCCGACATGAAGCTCTGGCAGAAGCGCATCACCTCGTTCTCGCTCTTGCCGTTCGGGTCGAAGTCCGAGCCGCCCTTGCCCCCGCCCATGGGCAGGCCGGTGAGCGAGTTCTTGAAGATCTGCTCGAAGCCCAGGAATTTCAGCGTGGAGAGCGAGACCTTGGGATGGAAGCGCAGCCCGCCCTTGTAGGGGCCGATCGCGGAGTTGAACTGGACTCGGTAGCCGCGGTTGATTCGGTACTCGCCCTTGTCGTCCATCCAGGGAACGCGGAATTGGACCGAGCGCTCGGGCTCGGTGATCCGCTCGAGGATGCGCTGGCTCCTGTACTTGGGTTCGGCGTCGATGAGGGGAGAGATGGACTCGAGGACTTCGTCGACGGCCTGGAGGAATTCGGCCTCCCAAGGATAGCGCGCCTTGAGATCGCCGAGGACTTGCTCGATGTAGGGGTTCATGGCGAGAATTGTAAGCCGAAGCCCGCGGACGAGCAAGGCCGAGGCTTTATTCAAACGCGTGCATGAATATTCAGAACGCGAAAATCAGGACGTCGCCTACGGAGCAAAGCCGGCCATGTACCGCGCGTCTCCCGAGGGCAGGCTCGAGCTTCAGGGCGAAAGAGTTTGGATGCTGCCGTCATCGTCATAATGCAGCTCCTGGAATTTCACGCAACGCTCGTTGTCTTCTCCGGAGAGGGAGGCGTCGTGGTAGAAGAGATACCATTTTCCCCGGTACTCGACGATCGAATGGTGGGTGGTCCAGCCAACGACCGGCGTCAGGATCGCGCCGCGGTAGGTGAACGGCCCGATGGGGCTTTTCCCCGTCGCGTACACGATGAGGTGAGTTTCGCCGGTCGAATACGAAAGGTAGTACGTGCCCCTGTATTTATGCATCCAGGAGGCCTCGAAAAACCGTTCGTCCATCCGCATGCCGGGCAGCGGCTGGCCGTCCGCGCCCAGAATCACCGCCTCTCGGATCGGCCCATCGAAGCCGAGCATATTCGAGGCGAGACGGGCGACGCGCGGGCCGAGCGCCCGCGACCGTCCCGAAGGCACCGTCCCGGCCGCATCGTAGGTTCCCGTCTGCCATCGCTCGAGCTGGCCGCCGTGCAGGCCGCCGAAATACATGTAGGCCGCGCCATCGTCGTCGATGAACACGGCCGGATCGATGCTGAAGCTTCCCTTGATCGGATTGGCCTCGGCCTTGAAAGGGCCGGCCGGCGATTTCGACGTAGCGACTCCGATGCGGAAAATGCCGTCCTTGTCGTGCGCGGGGAAATACAGGTAATAGGTGCCGTTCTTGAAGGCGGCATCCGGCGCCCACATTTCATTGGACGCCCAGGGCACATCCTTCACGTTCAGCGCCTCGCCATGATCCACGACGGGCGTCACGAAATTCGTCAGAGAAAAGACGTGGTAGTCCTTCATATCGTACTGACTGCCATTCATGTCGGATGGAACATCCGTCGGAATGTCGTGCGAGGGGTAGATGTAAAGCTCGCCATCGAAAACATGGGCCGAAGGATCGGCCGTGTATATGGCGGTGATGAGGGGACGCCGCTCGACAGGCAGCGGGTTTTGTTGGGCGGATGCGCCGCCCTCGGCAATGCCTATGAGGGACAGGACGATAGCCGGGACGGTTGGACCGAAATTCCGACGGGCAACAACCATATGCTCACCTAAGCGCGCGGACGGCCGTAAACAGGCCCGGCCATTCTTTCTGCGGCTCCGCCAGCGGCAACGCAGGCGGCTGCGCCCCTGGAGCGGCGGGGACGGCCGTTGCGGAGCCCGACGTCCCGGCCGCAGTCGTCGTGCCCGCTGCCGGCGCGGGCGCGAGAACCACCTGGTCTCCGATATTGACCGTGTCGAAGAAGCCCGAGCTCTTGAGCGTGCCCTCGCTGACCTCTTCGCCCACCGCGGAAAGTGTCACCTCGCCCAGGAGGGCGGCGGGCGGATAGACTAGGCCCAGTCCCTCGGGCTTGGGCTGGACCGAGCCTTTCTTCACGACGGCGAGCCTGATCCCGGGGCCGCCGCTCGCGCCGGCGCCTGCTCCGGCGAGGGCTTCGGGCCTCAGCCCGTCGGACTTGCCCAGATCCACGAGGACCTTGTCCTGGCTGCGCTTGACGAGGGCGCCGAGGGGCGGGAGGGAGGAGACGATGAGGTCGGCCGTCCTCGCGGCGCTGAGCTTGAGTCTGTCGTTGCCGGTCCTGAAGGACTTGAACGAGGCGGCCGGGCTGCCGGTCCGGCCCACCCGCATGTCCGCGTCGATCTCGATGTCCCGCTCATCCTCCTTGACCGAGACGAGCACGAAGTAGTCGGCGTCGGAGTCGCGGGCGGCCTTGAACGCCTCGGCGAAGGAGGCCTCGGCGAGCGGCGCGGGGACCGCCTCGGCGCGGGAGGACGAGGCGAGAATGTCCTGGAGGTAGCGGAGCGCGAGGTCCTGGCCCGCGACATGCGGGCCGTTAACGGGCTTGTCGACGTAGGCCAGGATGATCTTGTACGGCCGCTTGGTCAGGGCCTCCTCGTCGACGCTCCACCTGCGCCCCAGCGAGGAGGAGAGGAGAGAGCCGTAGGCCTCGATCGAGTCGAGCGCGCCCTGGTCCGCGAGCCCGTTGTCCTTGAGGAACTCGAGCTCGGAGAGGTACTTGCCTGGGAAGCCCTTGGACTTGAGCATGAGCGCGTAGGACTGCCGCGCCTGCTTGTCGTAAGGATAGATGGAGAGGGCGCGCCGGTACTCGAAGATGGCCTGGTCGTAAAAGCTGCGGTCCTCGAGCTCCTTTCCGCGGAAGACGTGCCAGTCCGCGTAGGGCCCGCGCGACTGGTCCTCGGCGCCCGTCGAGTCGCGCACGACGAACTCGAGCGCGAGCCGAGCCATCTCGTCGTCCGGCCTGAGCGAGACGGCAGTCTTGAGGCTGTAGATCGCGTCGGCATGCTTGCCCGCCCCCTCCTGCGCCATGCCGAGCGTGTACCAGGCCATCCCGTCCTTGCGGTTGCGCGCCACCGCCTCCCTCATGATGGCGATCGCCTGATCGTAGGAGCGCGCTCCGTACAGCAGTGAGCCGAGCAGCAGCCGCGCCTCGGGGTATCCGGGCTTGAGGTCGAGGGCGTTGCGGGCACGGAAAGCCGCCGTCCCGTAATCGCCGGAGGCAGCCGCGAGGCTCGCGGCGACGAATTGCGTTCTCGGCTCGCTGCCATGGTAGCGCAGGGCGGTTTCTACGAGGGACTGCGCGTCCGCGTCCCTGCCCTGGTCGGAGGCGATGAGCGCGAGCGAGAGCAGGACGCGCGCGTCGCGGGGCGCGACTCGAAGATCGGCCTCGAGGCGATCGCGGGCGTCGGTCTTCTTGCCGGCCGCAAGGTCGAGGAGGGAGAGCCCGAAGCGAGCGTCGAGGTCGTTCGGCAGTCGGGCCGAGACCGCGGCGAAGGCTCGCCGCGCGCCGTCGAGATCGCCCAGGCCGACGCGCACGAAGCCCTCGAGATCGGCGAGGGACGCGTCGCCCTTGAGGAAGGGCGTGGCCTTCTGTACGTAGGAGAGGGCCTGGTCGTACTCGCCGAGCTCGTAGTAGCACTCGGCTAGGCCCTCGTAGGCCTGAGCGTACGAGGGATTGAGGGCGAGGGCCGCGACATAGTCGTCGATGGCCGAGTACCAATCCTCGGCGAAACGCGACTGGTCCCCACCCGCTACAAGCGAACGCGGGTCACCCGCGACTGAACGCGGGTCACCCGCGACTGAACGCGGGTCGCCCGCGACTAAACTCGGGTCGCCCGAAGGCGTCGGCCCTGGCGAGGGCGTCTGCGCCGCCAGAGGCGGGGCGAAGGGGGCGGCCAGCGCCCCCAGCGCGGTGGCCAGCGCCGCCGCCAGGAGGGACCGCCTCATTTCTCGCCCTCCACGGCTTCTCTCCGACGAGCGATCTTGACCGAGGTTATGCGATGTCCATCCATATCCTGCACCGTGAAGTCGAGATCGCCCTCGCTCGTCCGCTCGTAGCGCGCCGGGATCTTCCCGAAGAGCGCGAATACGTAGCCGCCCAAGGTGTCGAAGCCCTCGCTGGGCAGCTCGAGGCCGGTCTCTCGGTTGATGTCGTCGATGTTCGCGCGGGCGTCGCAGAGCCAGGCCGAGGCGCCCAGCCTCACGACGTCCTCGCGCTCCTCGTCGTACTCGTCCTGGATCTCGCCGACTATCTCCTCGATGATGTCCTCCAGGCAGACGATGCCGGAGACCCCGCCGTACTCGTCGACGACTACGGCGATGTGCACGCGCTTGCGCCTGAACTCCCGCAGCAGCGAGTCGATCCGCTTGGACTCGGGCACGAAGAAGGGCTCGCGGAGGAGCTCGGTCAGGGAGAAGTTCCCGCCCTTCACCAGGGCGCGCAGGAGGTCCTTCGCGTAGAGCACGCCGACGACCGAGTCGACGCCGTCGCCGTGGACCGGGATGCGGGAGTGCCCGCAGGCCACCACCTTGTCGAGGACCTCCTCGCGGCTGGAGTCCGAGCCGAGAAAGACGGTATCGATGCGCGGAACCATCACTTCCTTGACGGTGGTGCGGCCGAGCTCCCGCACGCCGCGGATCATCTCCCGCTCCTCGGGGCTCTGGGCCCGGCCCTCGCCCGTCCGCGCCGGCTCGGCTCCCCGTCCGAGGAGCTTCCCCAGGAGGCCGTTCAAAGGATGCCCCCTCCGCCCTCGGCCGCGAGCTCGCGCAGGATTTCCTCCTGGCGGGCGAGCATCGGTCGGGAGGGATCGTTGTCCTCGTGGTCCATGCCCGACAGATGGAGGATGCCGTGGACGAGAAGGCGTCGGAGCTCCTCGTCGCGGGAGACGCCGAACTCCTCGGAATTGCGCGCGAGCGCGTCGAGGGAGATCACGATGTCTCCGGCGAGGAAGCGCTCGCGGCCCTCCGGGTCCCGGTAGCGATCGCCTTGCTCGAATGAGAGCACGTCCGTCGCCTCGTCCTTGTCCCGGTACTGCCTGTTGAGGCCGCGGATGAAGGAGTCGTCGCAGAGCAGGACGGACAGGTCCCAGCTATCATGGCCGAGCCTGGCCAGGACTGCCAGGGCGAAGTCCCGAGCCTTGTCGAGCCAGCGCGGCGTGTCTATGCCCTCGACGGAGACCTCTACCGCGTTCACCTCGACTGCTCCTTGAGCTTCGGGTACTCGATGCGCGAATGGAAGTGGCCGGCGAGAATCCTCGTGAAGCTGTCGCGTATCGTGTCGAGATCGCGGAAGGTCAGGTCGCTGCGCGCGAGCTGCCCGTCCCGCACCTTGTCCATGATGATCTCGCGGATGAAGTCGTCGAGCCGGGCCGCCGTGGGCCGCTTGAGCGTGCGGGTCGCCGCCTCCACCGAGTCGGCGAGCATCACGACCGCGGCCTCGCGCGAGGATGGAGGCTGGCCAGGGTAGGCGAAGTCGTCCGGATCGATGTCGCCGCCGAGCCTCTTGGCCTGGTCGAAGAACCAGGCGATGACGGCGTTGCCATGGTGCTGCGAGACGATGTCGACCACGGCCTCGGGCAGGCCCAGCGCCCTTACCTTCTCGATGCCGAGCTTGACGTGGCTGCGGATGACGGTGGCCGAGAGCCTGGGGTTGATCTCGTCGTGCTTGTTGTAGCCCGCCTGGTTCTCGACGAAATACTCGGGCTGCTCGATCTTGCCTATGTCATGGTAGTAGGCCCCTACCCTGGCGAGCAGGGGATCGGCCCCTATCTCGCGGCAGGCGGACTCGGCCAGGTGGGCGACCGTGATCGAGTGGCTGTAGGTGCCGGGGGCCACGGTGAGCAGGCGCTTGAGGATGGGGGCGTTGAGGTCGGAGAGCTCCATCAGGCGGAAGCGGGTCGGGGCGTTGAGGGCCTGCTCCAGTACCGGCAGGATGGCCAGGGCGAGCAGGGCGCAGGTGAATCCGTTGCAGGCGCCCCAGAGCGCGGCGACGAGGACGTCGCCGGCCCCGGCGGAGCCCGGAGCCGCGAGGGCTGCCCCGAGCGCGGCCTCGATGGCGGAGAGGACGGCCCCCGCCTTGACGAGGTCGATCCTCGACAGGGCCGTCCGCACCGAGAAGGCGGCGGCGACGCCCGAGAAGGCGCAGAAGACGAAGAGCCTGCCGTCCAGGCCGAAGGCCGACTGGGCGAGGCTGGCGAGCACGACGCAGTAGAGGACGGCGAAGCGCTGTCCCTCGAGGATCGTCGCGATGATGGCGAAGAGCGCGGTCGGAAGGAAGAAGGCGAGCTCGAGGGGCTTCGGGCTCGCGAAGCGCCCGACGAAGAGAGCGACGAGAAAGTAGAGGAAGGCGGAGAGGCAGACGATGGGCATCGTCGTCGAGCGGGGATTGGCCCCGGCCACGGACCGGCCCAGCAGGAAGGCGCCCAGGCAGACGGCGAAGAGGAAGAAACCGATGGCCCCGCCGGCGGCTCCCCAGTCCATGCGGGAGACCACGCCCCTGGCCGCGGCGAGCTTGGCTTCGTCGAGGGGGCTGACTATGGCTCCCTTGCGGATTATGCGCTCGCCTTTGGCGATCGTCCGCATGACGGGCTCGACGGAGGTCCTGGCCTGGGCCAGCTTGCGCGCGCTCTGCTCCTGGTCAAAGAACGCGTCCTCGACGGCGAAGCTCGCCACGACGCCCGAGGCGAGCGCGGCGACCGGCCGGGGCAGATGCCGGTCGACGGCCTCCGCGTCGACGGCGGCTTGGAGACTCTTGAGCGTGACCAGGCGATCGATGGGCACTTCCGAGACCAGGCTCTTGCCCTCGCCCAGGGAGTGCAGCTCGACATAATCGGTATTGAAGGCCTCGAGTCCCGAGGCGGGGATCGCCGCGACCCCCTGGTCGAGGAGGCGCCTGAGGATAGCGTCCGAATAGGCGAGGGCCTGGGTCCTCAAGGGCGAGCGCGCGAGGGCGATGACCTGGTCCTTCTGGAGGAGGCCGGGAAAGGCGCTCTGGACCTGGAGAAAGAGGGTGTCGGCGGCGACCTGCCTTGCCGAAAGCTCCTCGATGAGGTCGCGGAAGTCGCCGAGCCGGCCGATCGCCCCGGAGGCCGGCTTCTCGTCGACGACGAAGACTGGAAGCACGAGGCGCTGCTCGGCCTCGACCCTGAGCCTCGTGGCGTTCTCGTCGACGAAGCTGATCTCGCGGTCGGCGATGACGTCCCGGTCGGCGACCCTGCCCGCCTCGAGGCTCGCGATGCTGTCCCGCTCGTCGACCGCCCCCGGCCCGAAGGCGAGGAGAAGGAGGAGAGCGACGGCTGAGCAGATCGCGAGCGTGAGCGCGGCGCGGCCGTCGAGGGGATCCCTGCGGGCCGAGGGCCTGAGCACCCTGGCTCGCATCTTGGCCGCCAGGAGGCCCAGCTTGGAGTACTCGGCCCCTCCCGGTCCGCCGCTCAACCTACTCGGACTCATAGGCTTCGATGATGCTCCGCACGAGGCTCGAGCGCACCACATCGCGCGAGTCGAGCCTGCAGACGAAGATTTCCTCTACGCGCGACAGGACCTGGAGGGCGTGCACGAGGCCCGACTCCCCCTTCCTCGGCAGGTCGATCTGCGTTATGTCGCCCGTCACCACGGCCTTGGAATTCTCGCCGAGCCGGGTGAGGAACATCTTCATCTGCTCCTTGGTCGTATTCTGGGCCTCGTCGAGGATCACCACGCAATTGGAGAGGCTTCGCCCCCTCATGTAGGCGAGGGGAGCGATCTCGATGGCCCTGCTCTCCTCGAGCCTCCGTACGGTTTCGAAGGGCAGGAGCGCCTCCATCGCGTCGTAGAGAGGCCTGAGGTAGGGATTGATCTTCTGGGCGAGATCGCCGGGCAGGAAGCCCAGGCTCTCGCCCGCCTCCACGACCGGGCGGGTGAGCACGAGCTTGCGCTTGGTCTTGGAGAGGAGCTCCCTGAGGGCCCAGGCCATCGCGAGATAGGTCTTGCCCGTACCGGCCGGACCGACGGAGAAGACGAGATCGTGGCTCGCCAGGCCCCTGAGGTAGAGCGTTTGAGAGCGGCTCCGGGGATAGACCTTGCCGATCCCGCCTGGGATCTGTATGCAAGCATCCAGGAAGTCGCCGGGACTCAAGTCCTCGCAGGCACCGCCGGCAGCGGCGCCGCTGTTACCGGCGCCGCCTCGCGTCTCGCCTCCGGGCGTAAGGTCGGCATGGATAGCGATGATGAGGTCGGGAGTGGGAGAGAGACCCTCGGCCATCGACTCGAGGAGACGCTCGACGAGGAGACGGAAGAGCTCGCGGGCCGACTCGTCCACTGTGTCGAGGAAAAGCTCGTTCCCCCGAGAAAAGATGCGGCTCCCGACGAGGCGCTCCATCACGCGGAGGTTGTAGTCGTTGGCTCCGCATAGGTCCGCGAGCGCGCTCGTCTTTTCCAGGACTATGCCGACGGTGCCGTCCACGTACGCTCCTTCGGCTACTTTACCCGCGCGGGGGGAAAAAAGCAACCGAGGCGGGATGCGCCGTCAATACGTGAGGTTGTTCGTGCCCGAGCCGGGAAGCACATAGGTATTGTAGGTGACGGCCGATTTTATCGCGCTGATGTCCTTCCAGGCGAGGTTGATGCTGAAGGCGGTGTTGAAGTGGTAGGTCGCGTCGCTCGAGTTGTAGACGGGAGTAGTCGAGGCCGTGAGCGAGAGGGTCCAGTCGTGGAGATCCTGCGCCGCCTGGACGGAGAGGGTCGAGAGCTTGAAGTTGCCCTTGGTGAGAGCGTTCGTGTCCCAGATCGAGATCGATTCCCAGAGATCCGTGAGGGGATT
>Ga0181529_10005486_pt1 | contig 13291 bp, 10 predicted proteins | sample PEATcosm2014_Bin_36_FD_119763 | JGI IMG/M metagenome (GOLD analysis project Ga0181529, IMG submission 119763) | Peatland microbial communities from MTU Mesocosm Facility, Houghton, MI, USA - PEATcosm2014_Bin10_30_metaG | ecosystem: Environmental > Terrestrial > Soil > Wetlands > Peat | place... | reverse complement strand
TCCCAGAATGTGGGTTTAAAAATAATCCCGGATCTTTATGAAATTCTGAGCGGCCAGGCAAGAACCTCACAAATTTATGGAATTCCTCTTATAGACATTATGCCTCAGTTAATGCCGGAATGGGAAAAAAAGTTAAAACGTTTTATTGATATCGGCGTTTCATTAATCTTCCTCCTGATTACTTCACCGGTTTTATTAATAACCTCAATATTAATTAAAATGGAAAGTGACGGAAATGTTTTCTACCGGCAAGATAGGTGCGGAATAAATGGAAATCCGTTTAAAATTATTAAATTTCGTTCGATGAGAAATGATGCGGAAAAACTTACCGGCCCGGTTTGGTCGCAAAAAGATGACCCTAGAATTACAAAAGTAGGTAAATTCATACGAAGAACACGTATTGATGAAATTCCACAGATAATAAATGTTCTTAAAGGTGAAATGAGTATTGTAGGACCTCGCCCCGAACGGCCTTTTTTTGTGGAAAAGCTCTCAAAGGAAATTCCGTATTATAAGAGGAGGTTAAAAGTTCGTCCGGGTATCACCGGCTGGGCCCAGGTTAAGCATAAGTATGATGAAACTATTGAAGACGTTAAAATCAAATTACGATACGATCTTTTCTATATTGAAAATATGTCTTTAAGAATGGATTTTAAAATTTTATTCCGTACTGTATTCGTGATGATTCTGGGAAAAGGTCATTATGAATAAAATAAACAAAAGTGTACATATTTCTAATTATTATTAATGTGTCAATATGAATGTAAATAGCCTTGTCATTATACCAACCTATAACGAACTTGAAAATGTTAAATTAATCGTTCCTGATTTGCTGTCCAGGTATAATAATATAGATATTTTAGTTGTGGATGATAACTCGCCTGACGGTACTGGTAATTATATACGCGAGCTTGCAAATTCAAATAACAGGATCAGGTTAATTGTCCGGGAAAAGAAAATGGGGCTTGGTACGGCATACACTGAAGGATTTAAATATGCTCTTAAAAATAATTATGAGTACATTTTTGAGATGGATGCCGATTATTCTCACGACCCCAAAGAAATTGCTAATTTTTTAAATGCAATTAAAGAGTATGATCTTGTACTCGGCAGCAGGTACATAAATGGTGTTAATGTTGTTAATTGGCCTATGCAAAGATTGCTTTTAAGTTATTTTGCAAATATTTATACCCGGCTTATTACCGGAATGCCTATCATGGATGCCACGGGCGGATTTAAATGTTTCCGGCGAAAAGTTCTTGAAACAATCGATTTTAATGATGTAAAATCGAATGGGTATGCTTTTCAAATTGAAATTACTTATAAAGCCTGGCGTAAGGGTTTTAAAATAGGTGAAATACCTATCACTTTTGTTGACAGGACGATGGGGCACTCAAAGATGTCAAAAAAAATAGTTCATGAAGCAGTTTTCATGGTTTGGAAACTACGCTTAAAGAGTATTCTAGGAAACTCATAACCGGGTGATGCTTTGGATTTATCTATCATTATAGTCAATTATAATGTCAAAGAGTTTATTCAGAATTTACTTCATTCTATCGTTAAAGCCGCTGTGGGAATTAAGTATGAAGTGATTATTATTGATAATGCATCAAATGATGGTAGTGTAGAATTTATTAAGGAAAAATTTCCCGATGTTAAACTAATAATAAATTCCGTTAACAATGGTTTTAGCCGGGCAAATAACCAGGGGCTTTTAATAGCTGAAGGCGAATATTTGCTGTTATTAAATCCTGACACTCTATTGAGAGAAGATACCTTAAACAAGATGATCGCCTTTTTCAAGTCTACACCTGATGCAGGTTTAGCCGGCTGTAAAATTCTTAACCCTGATGGTACTTTGCAGCTTGCTTGCAGAAGAAGTTTTCCCGGGCCATGGACCTCTTTTTGCAAAGTAACAGGTCTCAGTTCCTTCTTTCCCAAAAACAGAATTTTTGCCCGCTATAACCTGACTTATTTGGATGAAAATCAAACTTACGAAGTTGATGCTGTATCCGGTTCTTTTATGATGTTGAAAAAAGAAATTTATAAAAAAATCGGCGGCCTGGACGAACAATTCTTTATGTATGGTGAAGATCTTGATTTATGTTATAGGATTCAAAAAGCCGGGTATAAAGTTTTCTACGTCCATAGCACTCAGATTATTCATTATAAGGGTGAAAGTACAAAACGAAGCGGCATTGATGAAACAAAGATATTTTATGAAGCAATGAACCTTTTTGTTAAGAAACATTTTTCCAGCTCAGTGCTTGTTGAAGCTATACTTCATTCGGCAATAGCTTTAAGGCAATTGTTTGCTTTTTTGGGACGGCGTAAAATTATATTACTCTCCGTAATTACTGATTTTATATTTTTTAATATTTCAATATTAATAGCAAATGAGTTTTATGAAAGAATCGGTAATTACCGGGGTATTCCTAAAAGCAGTTATCCTATAATATTAATAGTGCCTGCATTGCTTCATTTAATTATTGCCGGATTAACGCGGGTTTATAAAAAAGATTCACTCTCAATACTTAGAACAATTTTAGCTGTTTTTATCAGTTTCTTTGTCCTCTCGGCTTTAACATTTTTCTTTAAGCAATATGCATATAGCAGAGCTGCACTGCTTATCACTTATTTTATTTTGTTTTTCTTGTTGCCTTTTTGGCGTATCATTTTAAAAATTGTATTCAAAACAGGTATTGATGAGAATGACTTTAGCAATCACCGAACATTAATCGTAGGAATCAATTCTCATGCAGTAAATTTGGCAGGAAAATTGAAAAACAAACCAACCGATCTTCATTATATTGTAGGGTTGATAGGTTTTACAAATAAAGACCTTGGCTCTAAAATTGACAATCTGGAAGTCATTGGTACAATTGACAATATTAAAAAGGTTATATATGAGAAAAAAATTCAGGAAATAATATTTTCTACTGAAGAATTATCATATGATCAAATGATGACAATTGTTTCTTCTTGCCAGAATGAAAATGTTGAATTTAAGCTTGTTGGGAATAATCTCGATTTTATTGTAGGTAAAACTTCGGTTTCAATGCTGGAAGACATGCCGTTGGTTGAAATAAATTATAATATATCAAGACCGTTATCAAAAATGATAAAATCGGTGTTCGATCGCATTCTGGCTGCAGTTGTTTTGTTTTTTATATATCCTTTCATATATTTAAAAGTTAAGATGAGTAAAAAACAAAAGGACTTTAGTGAATTTATCTTAAAGGTACCTTATGTCTTCATTGGGAAGCAAAGTTTTGTCGGGCCCGAAAATAGTGAAGAGAAAGGGAAATTGTATAGGGGGAAAAAAGGTTTGACCGGTTTGTGGTATATTGATAATAGTGAAGGTGTAGATAAAAATAAACTTGATATTTTCTATGCAAAAAATCAAAATATTTGGCTTGACTTGGAGATATTAGGAAAAACATTAAATAAAATGTGGATTAGACGATTATAATATGGCAAGAACGGTTCTTGAATTTGAAAAGCCTATTGTTGAACTTGAAGCTAAACTTGAAGAGATGAAAAGGCTTTCTGATAAAGTTAATATTGAAAACGAAATAAAAAAAATCGAAGAGAAGGTCAGAGAGTTGAAGGAAGGAATTTACAAAGACCTTACACGCTGGCAGCGTGTGCAATTAGCCCGGCATCCCGACCGCCCTTATACTTTGGATTATATTTATTTAATGACAAGCAATTTTTTAGAGCTTCACGGCGATAGAAGTTTCAAAGACGATAAAGCTATAGTCGGGGGATTTGCTCAATTAGATGAATTTAAAGTAATGATGATCGGGCATCAGAAGGGTAGGGATACAAAAACTAATGTAATTAGAAATTTTGGAATGCCTAATCCGGAAGGCTATAGAAAAGCATTGCGTTTGATGAAACTTGCCGAGAAATTCGGTAAGCCGGTAATTACTATGATTGACACGCCTGGTGCGTATCCCGGTATTGAAGCGGAAGAAAGAGGGCAGGCCGAAGCTATTGCAAAAAACCTTTTTGAAATGAGCCGTTTAAAAGTCCCCATTATTGTTGTAATCATCGGTGAAGGTGCCAGCGGCGGAGCTTTGGGTATCGGAGTTGGGGATAGAATTCTTATGCTTGAAAATTGCTGGTATTCGGTAATAAGCCCTGAGTCCTGCTCAAGTATTCTTTGGCGTAGTTGGGATTATAAAGAGCAGGCGGCCGAAGCTTTAAAGCTTACAGCACCTGATTTGTTTGAACAAAAAATAATTGATCGAATTGTTGCGGAACCTCTTGGAGGAGCTCATAAAGACCATCAGGAAGCGGCTGGAATTTTAAAAACTGCTCTGGTTGAAGAACTTCAACAGCTTGTAAAAATAAAACCTGAAAAATTAATTGATACCCGTCTTGAAAAATTTGGTAAAATGGGCGCTTATATCGAATAAATTAAATCATAATTTGTTACCTGTTAGTCAAATTAAATTTTAATTCTTGCGAAAAATTGAATCCTCTTTTATGTATGATTTATTCTGATCAATAACTTACCTTGTAAATAGTATATAAAATATATAGGGGAAGTAAATATTCTCATCGCTTTTTGATAAATTTGATTCACAAAATATTTAAACTTTTAGAAAATGCTAATTAACAAAACTGAAATTAGAGTTCGTTATGCCGATACCGACCAAATGCATTTTGTTTACAATGGAAAATATCTTGAATATTTCGAAGTCGGAAGAACTGAAATGCTTAGGGAAATCGGGTTGGCGTACAGTATTATTGAAAATAAAGGCTACCAGCTTCCTGTGCTCGAAACCTTTGTAAAATTTATAAGCCCCGCTTTTTATGACGATATTTTAACAGTTGAGTCTTTTATGAAAGAATGTCCGTCTTTCAAAATACGCATTGATTATAAAATTTACAGAAAAATTAATAACTCGCTTGTTGCTGAAGGTTATACAGAGCATGTATTCATTAAAGAACAAACCAGGAAACCTTCAAGGCTGCCTTTCTTCTTTACTGAGATAGTAAATCCTTTTTATCAACATTAATTCTTTTAATTGAAATGAAATCATCTGATCTGGAAAAAATCATACGTAATGCACTTTCAGAAGATATTGGCCGGGGAGATATCACTACTACTGCAACCATCCCCGGAGCTGTTTCGGGTCAGGGTATTTTCCTGGTAAAACAAAATGGAATTATTGCCGGATTGGAATTGCTAGACACCCTTTTTAAGATCGCCGACCCTGAATTAAAATTTGTAAGGTACTTTGAAGATGGGAGTCCCGTAAATCATGGGCAGGTTGCTGCCGGCATCACCGGTAATGCCGGATCTATGCTTACATTAGAACGAACTGCTCTTAATTTTCTTCAAAGGATGAGCGGTATTGCTACTATGACGGGAATATTTGTTGAGAAAATTAAACATACTAAAGCAAAAATATTAGATACCCGCAAAACCGTACCAGGCCTCAGAACAATCGATAAGTTAGCTGTGAAATTAGGCGGCGGAACAAATCACCGGGTCGGTTTGTATGACATGTTCCTTATTAAGGATAATCATATAGCCGTTGCGGGTTCAATTACAAAAGCAGTACAGGCATGTAAAAAATTCAAATCTCTAAAAAGTCTTCAGGCAAACATTGAGGTAGAAACTACTAACATTGAAGAGGTAAAAGAAGCATTAAACTGTATGCCTGATTTTATAATGCTTGATAACTTTAAACTTGACGAAATGACGAAAGCAGTAAAACTAATAAATGGCAAATGTTTAATTGAAGCTTCCGGCGGTATTAGTGAGGATACTATTAAAGCTGTTGCCGAAACAGGTGTAGACTTTATTTCTGTCGGTGCCCTAACCCATAGTGCCAGAGCGCTGGATATTTCTTTGGAAATAACAACAATGTAAATTACTCGCTTGTTCCTCAAATGGGTTTTCGCTATTGGTCTGATTTATTTAAATGATTTATCCAAACTGATGTTCAGATATTAAAATGATGTTCCAAAAATTAAAACAGCTTACAAAAGACACCGGCATATATGGCATCAGTACAATAATTGGCAGATTTCTTACATTTATTCTAACTCCGTATTATACACACGTTTTTGGAAAATCCGATTTTGGAATATTTACTAACTTCTATGCTTTTATAGGGATCTTCGGCGTTGTTTTTATGTATGGGATGGATGCTGCTTACTTAAAATTTGCTTCAAAGCCTGTTATCGGTGATAATAAAGATAATTTTTCTACCCCTTATTTATTTGTCTTCATTGTGGGGATAATAATTAGCGGGATTATATTCTTATTTCAAACTCCTGTTTTTTCAATTCTGGATATATCTTCTCAATATTTCTTCCTGATGAAATATGTAATAGGAATTCTATTTATTGATTCTATTTGCGTTATCCCTTTTTTAACTTTACGGCTCGAACATAAAGCTAAAAAGTTTGCAACTTTTAAACTTATAAACATTATAGTAAATGTTATTCTTAACATCTTCCTTATATCCAGGTTGAAGATGGGGGTGGAAGCGGTTTTCATCAGTAATATTATAGCTTCATTAACTTCTCTTATTCTGCTCGTTCCTGTGGTATTGAACAACCTGAAGTTTAAAGTTCATTTTAACTTACTAAAGAGATTATTGAAATTTGGCCTGCCGTATTTTCCTGCCAGCCTGGCTGCAATGATGATCCAAAGTATAGATCGCCCGATTCTAACGCATTTAACGGATATTAGTACCAGCGGGCTTTATAGTGCTAACTACAAACTTGGTATTTTTATGATGTTATTTGTGAATATGTTTCAATATGCATGGCAGCCGTTCTTTCTTCAAAATGCTGAAGATAAAAATGCTAAGGAAATGTTCGGTAAAGTTTTAACGTATTTTACAATTGCGGCAAGTTTTATTTTGGTTACCCTTTCATTGTTTATAGATGATCTTGCAAAAATCCACTTTGCTAACAGGACTATTATAGGTACAGCTTATCTTAGTGGATTAAATATTGTTCCTGTAGTGTTGTTTGGTTATATGTTCCTGGGAATTTATACCGTATTCACTGTAGGAATATTTATTAAAGAAAAAAGTATCTATGTCCCGGTTATTACGTGTATAGGGGCGATAGTAAATATAGGAACTAATTTTGTGCTGATACCTGTTATGGGAATAATGGGTGCAGCGCTTGCCACACTTGCGGCTTATTTTGTTATGGCTGTCATTTATTTCTTTGTTACCCAAAGATTTTATAAAATAAATTATGAATATGCAAAACTTGCAAAAATATTCTTTTCGTTATTTACTGTGGCGCTTATTTATTATTTGCAGAAAGCCAACGGCCTTTTAAACCTTAAAAATAAATTTTTAATGTTTTTCCTCTTTATTATTCTCCTTGCTGTGTTTAATATTGGCAGGGAGGAAATTCTCTTTCTGAAAAAGAGATTTTCAACCCAAAGTAACAAGAATTAATTAAATCGGAATAGCTAAATGATTGAAAAAGTTTTTGTAAAAATTAAAAGATTAAATCCTGATTTTAACGATATACCCCTGCCATCATACTCAACTGAAGGGAGTTCCGGTATGGACGTCAGGGCGGCCGTCGCCGATGAAATAATTATTAACCCGGGCGAGGTATCCTTGGTACCGACAAATTTTTCAGTAGAAATACCTGAAGGTTATGAAATACAGGTTCGCCCCAGAAGCGGGCTTGCTATAAAAAAAGGGATTGGGTTGCTTAATTCACCCGGAACTATTGATTCCGACTACCGCGGTGAAATAAAAATTATAATGTTTAATTTCGGCAAAGAGGTATTTAAAATTTTAAGAGGCGACAGAATTGCACAATTAATCCTTGCCAAATATTATTACGCAAAATTCATAGAAACAACGGATCTTAAGGATAGCGGCAGGGGCGAGGGTGGCTTCGGGCATACAGGGCAAAAATAATTTGTTATTTTTTTAAGTATCAATGAAAATTGATGTGATTTGAGGGGGATATCAAGCCTTCCAAAAAAATTTAATCGTGTCAATATGTCTTTTCTTTTAAATATTGATTAATATTCAATATAGAAATTCTTTTCTTCCTTTTCTTTTTCGATAAAATTATTATGTCGGATTTCATTCATTTACATAATCACACACATTACAGTTTGCAGGACGGCGCATGTACTGTTGACAGCCTTATTGCGGCTGCAAAGAAAAATAATATGTCGTCGGTTGCTCTAACGGATCATGGCGTTATGTTCGGAATCGCGGAATTTTATAAAAAGGCTAAGAAAGAGGGAATCAAGCCTATTGTTGGTATGGAAGCTTATATAGTCACGGATGGCAGCCGGTTTGACAAAGGAAAAGGAGAAGAAAATACAGGCAGGAAAAGATCAAAGCATTATAATCATCTTATTCTCCTCGCTAAGAACAAACAGGGTTATCAGAACTTATCAAAATTATCTACCCTGGGACATACCGAAGGATTCTATTATAAACCAAGAATTGATCTGGAAATATTGCGCAGGTATCGAGAAGGATTAATTTGCAGCTCAGCTTGTGCAGGCGGAATTATTGCTGTGGATCTTGTTAATAATGATTATGACAAAGCGAGAGAAACCGCAAAAATATTTAAAGAAATCTTTGAAGAAGATTTTTACCTGGAAATTCAAGACCATAATATGGAAGTTGAAAAAGCTGTACTCGAGGGAATGCCGAAACTTTCAAAAGAACTTGGGATAAAACTTATCGCAACTAACGACTGTCATTATATCGAATCCGAACATTCCATTGCACATAATATTCTGCTTCTGCTTTCGGATAAAAACGGTACTGATTACAGGCAGCTAAGATATGGTACCGACCAGATTTATTTTAAATCAGCAGAAGAAATGAAAAAGCTCTTTAAAAATTTTAAAGGCGCTATTGAGAATACGCTGGAGATTGATTCTAAAATAAATTTGAATTTAGATAATTCGGGACACCTTTTCCCTGTTTTTCCTATCCCGGCTGACTCACCTGCCAAGACAATAGATGGATATTTTGAACTTCTTGCAAACGAAGGTCTGAATAAAAAATTTAAAGAAATCACACCGGAGATTGATGAAAGGTTTAAGTTCGAAATAAATACGATTAAACAAATGGGCTTTGCAGGCTACTTTCTTATAGTTCAGGATTTTATCAACTCTTCCAAGAAGATGAACATCCCGGTAGGGCCCGGCAGGGGTAGTGCTGCGGGAAGTCTCGTTGCCTATGTACTTGGAATTACAAATATAGATCCCTTAAAATATAATCTGCTCTTTGAAAGATTCCTTAATCCCGCAAGAAAATCAATGCCCGATATTGATGTGGATTTTGCTGATGACAAGCGCGGCGAAGTAATTGATTACGTCAGGCAAAAATATGGGACTAATTGTGTAAGTCAGATAATCACATTTAACAGGCTGTCTTCTAAGGCCGTATTAAGAGATGTAGCCCGCGTGCTTAAAATCCCTATTCCTACCGTTAATAAAATTACCAAATATATTCCTTCTAAATTTGGTAAAGTCTACACAATCGAACAAGCATTAAAGGAAGTACCTGAATTAAAATGGGTAAAGGATTCAACAGAGCCTGATATTCTGAACCTTATAAAATATGCAAAAGTTCTCGAAGGTATGAACAGGAATTCTTCAAAGCATGCCGCTGGTGTGGTTATCACTCCTGATGATGTAAGCAATTATGTCCCCTTAGCTACAGCAGTAACTCAAAGTGAATTAGTAACTCAGTTTAATATGAAAGAGATTGAGAGTGCCGGATTATTAAAGATGGACTTTCTTGGCCTCCGCACTTTAACCATTATTAAGGATACGTTAAACCTTGTCAAAAAAAATTACGGGGTTGATCTTGATATAGACAATGTTCCGCTTGAGGATGAAAAAACTTTTCAACTTTTTGCAAAGGGCCAGACAACGGGTGTATTTCAGTTTGAATCGGGCCCGATGAGAGAGTACCTGAAAAAATTAAAACCAACAAGTTTAAACGATCTATCCGCTATGAACGCTCTGTACAGGCCGGGCCCTATGGAATTTATAGACGATTTTATTGACAGGAAGTTTGGTACTAAAAAGGTTGAATATCTTCATCCCATTCTCGAGTCGATTTTGAAGGAAACTTACGGAATTATTGTTTACCAGGAGCAGGTAATTCAAATTGCCAACATTGTCGGCGGAATGAGTTTGGCAGAAGCAGATATGTTAAGAAGGGCTATGGGTAAAAAAGACCTTGCTGCAATGGCTGAACAAAAAGAGAAATTTGTAAACGGTGCTGTTGAAAAAGGAATTACTAAAAAAGTTGCGGTTGAAATATTTGATGCTATTGACAAATTTGCGAATTACGGCTTTAATAAAAGTCATGCGGTAGCTTACAGTTTTGTTGCTTACCAGACGGCCTATTTAAAAGCTCACTACGCTGCCGAATTTTTAGCAGCTAACCTTACCAATGAATTCGGCAATGCAAATAAAGTTGCCAATTTCCTTGAAGACTGCCGTAAACTTAGGATTGAAGTCTTGCCGCCGGATGTTAATAGTCCCACCGTTTCTTTCAACGTAGAGGAAGGCAAAATCCGTTTTGGTATGTCTGCGATAAAAAATGTTGGTATTGCTGCTGTGGAAGAGATGATAAAAAGCCGAAATGCCCTGGGCAGGGATTTTACAAGTATTTTTGATTTCTGTGCAAATGTAGACGGCCATGTGGTTAACAAACGCTCTCTTGAAGGGTTGGTTTTATCCGGCGCTTTTGATTCCTGCGGCGCAAACAGGGCAACATTATTTGATTCGATTGAAACTGCAATCGAGTGGGGGCATAAAGTCCGCAGTTCACAGTTATCAACCACAGACAGCCTTTTTGGTGGCGTTGAGGATGAAGTGAAGATTTCAGAACCTGTTTTGCCTGAAGTGAAACCCTGGAGCGCAGAGTACAGGCTTGCAAAAGAAAGAGAAGTACTTGGCTTTTACGTTACCGGGCACCCACTAACCAAATTTGAATTTGATTACCGGAATTTTGCTTCAATTCATCTTGGCGAAACGGAAGAACTTGAAGATAATAATGACGTGGTAAAAGCTTGTGGAGTTGTAACAGCTCTAAAGACAAAGATAGACAAAGCCGGCAAGACGATGGCTTTTTTTACATTAGATGATTTTTCCGGATCATGCGAGGCTCTCATGTTCTCGAAAGTTTATGAAAAATGCGGGCAGTATCTTGAGGAAGAAAAATGTATATTCATTATAGGGAAAACGGAAAGCAGCGGTGATGCTATTAAACTGCACATAGACGAAGTTTTTCCCCTGGAAGATGCAAGGGCTAAATTTCTGCAAAGCGTAAATATTATATTCGATAGGACAAAGAATGAACCGGGCAAAATACTTGATCTGAAAAATATATTGGGAAAAAGTAAAGGCGCTGTGCCTATTTTCCTTCATCTCGGAGCCAACGGTTCTAAACCCCGCCGGTTCTTTCTAAAAGATTACAGGATTAAAGTAACAAATGAATTTATTTCAGACGTAACTAAATTGCTGGGTGAAGACGTATTGGTTATGAATAAAAAATAATCACCTTTTACTATGTAAGCAGAAATTTTTGTAATAATTTTTTTTAATAAATCAGGAAATATTTTGTGCCGGAAATTCTATTTTATATAAGTATGATATCTAAAACAGAAATTAATAGTGTATTGTATAACAAACACGGTTTTAGTAATTTTGAGCCTTCAATTTAATATGCATCAAAAAGGATGTTAAATAAAAATGAATGTTGATGGAATGGGAAATGAGTGGGCGGTAATTCTTGGGGCATCTTCCGGGTTCGGAGGAGCTTCTGCAATAAAATTAGCTGAAGATGGTTATAATATTTTCGGTATTCACCTGGATCGCCAGGCTACTATGCCTAATGTAGAAGAAATTGTAAATAAAATAAAATCTCATGGAGTTAAATGTAGGTTTTTTAATGTTAATGCTGCGGATGAAGTAAAAAGAGCCGAAATTATAAATGAAATTAAATCAATATCCGCAGGTAAACCTATTATAAAAATTTTAATTCATTCGCTGGCATTTGGTTCATTAAAACCTTTTGTTCCGATAAATGATGAACAGCCGGTTACTAAGGCGCAAATGGAAATGACGTTAGACGTAATGGCTCACTCACTTGTATATTGGGTGCAGGATATTGTTGTTAATAATCTCCTATTAAGAAAAGCACGCATATTTGCAATGACAAGTTCTGGAGGGCATTCCTCAATTCCATATTATGGAGCAGTATCTGCAGCTAAAGCCGCTCTTGAATCTCATATACGGCAGTTATCCACTGAACTTGGATATTTGGAAGTTGCAGCTAATGCAATTATGGCGGGTGTTACAGATACTCCTGCGCTTAGAAAAATCCCGGGCAATATTCCAATGGTTGAAGTTGCAAGCCGGAAAAATCCAAGATCCCGCTTAACTACACCTGAAGATGTGGCAAAAGTTATTTCACTTTTATGTAAAGACGGCGGTGAGTGGATTTCGGGCGGGTTGGTTCATTCTGACGGCGGAGAAGATGTTGTCCAATTTGTCGGGCAAAACCAATCAACTGATATATCAATTTTAAAAATATAATTAATAAAGGATAAAGATGAAACCTATTACTATTACTGATGAAAATTTTGAAAACGAAGTTATTAATTCCACGGAACCTGTTCTAATTGATTTCTGGGCTACCTGGTGTGGCCCATGCCGTATGATAGCTCCAATTGTTGAAGAACTTGCCGGTGAGTTTAACGGTAAAGTAAAAATCGGTAAACTTGATGTTGATAATAATCAGCAAACGTCAATTAATTACGGCGTTAGAAGTATTCCTACCTTATTGATATTTAAAGGCGGTAAAGTAAGAGATACCATTATTGGTGCAGTTCCTAAATCTAACATTGTTCAAAAATTAAATGCTGTGTTATAAAAATACTATTATTTACTTACCATAAACTTTTGGAGCAAGATGAAAAAAATTATTATTACAGATGCGGTAGATAAAAAAAGCGTAAGTATTCTTGAAAATGCCGGTTTCCAGGTAACATATCAGCCGGGAATGCCCAAAGAAGAAATACAAAAAGTAATAAAAGATTACAATGCACTAATCGTAAGAAGTGATACCCAGGTTACTGCCGACTTAATAGAACTAATGGATAATATGGAGGTTATAGGCAGGGCAGGTGCAGGTGTCGATAATATAAACCGGGAAGCAGCTACACGCAAGGGTATCATCGTAATGAATACACCCGGTGGCAATACTGTTTCTACTGCCGAACATACTATGGCTTTAAT
>Ga0181529_10005482_pt1 | contig 13298 bp, 8 predicted proteins | sample PEATcosm2014_Bin_36_FD_119763 | JGI IMG/M metagenome (GOLD analysis project Ga0181529, IMG submission 119763) | Peatland microbial communities from MTU Mesocosm Facility, Houghton, MI, USA - PEATcosm2014_Bin10_30_metaG | ecosystem: Environmental > Terrestrial > Soil > Wetlands > Peat | place... | reverse complement strand
GCGAGCACGGGATTGCCGCTAGAGTCGGTTCCGAGGCTGCCGCTGACCAGTGCCGAGTTCTGGTCGCCAATCTCCCAATAGAACGGCCTGATGGCGGTACATAGAGAGTTGTTTTGGGCGGTGACGGTTGCCGCGGCGACGCTGCTGGCCGTTGGTTCTGCGTTCGCAGTGGCCGGCGTCAAGTCAGCCGTCGAGGTGGTACTACCGGTTGCACCGGCGGGTGGCGCCACGGCTGGAGCAGAACTAGCTTGACAACAGCCTGCGATGCTGAAGATAAGAAGAAATACGGAGCAGACAAAACGAACTGCGACGCTGCGACGGTCCATAGATCCGGCGACTTCCTCCTGGGCAGGTTTTGCTCAGTGAATAAACCCGACGGCGTGTCAAATGTCGCACCTGGATTACCTTTCCTTTCAAAAGCTCCCCGGTTCGGTCCGGAAGGGGCAATTCCCTGCTGTTTTCAACAAAGCTGCCGGCCGGATCGTCGCCCACTGGGAAGATGGGTTTTGCTTGCGGCGATAAGTGGTTTTGTGGTTAGTGACATGACCTGATATTGGCAGCCACTCGCTGCCAGCCTATGCCTAGTGGCCGGTTGGCTGCTTTGCGATTCTTCAGCGCCAGCACAATGAAAGCTTCTGCCACCGAAACGCCGGCCAAGCCAGAAGTCGAAGGGGGCCATCGTGCATTGGACACGCGCGGTGCGGCGGCAAAACTGTGGCCGTTAAGTATCAGAGCTTTCCGACGGGCGCTTAGCGCCCCTGCCCAGAAGCGGATGCAGGTCGAAGGGGACTTCGTCGGGGTGGGTTGCGCACCAGACAACGATGCGCTCGAACTTGACGGTATCCCCAGCGAGGGCGCTGATTTCCATCAGCTCAGTTTCTATGATCTCCGGGTCTCTCATAGAACATCCGGCATGGCACACGGCGGCCACCATTGGCATATTAGCTGGCTCGTTACGTACCAAGAGCGGAAGCCAACTATGCGGCCTCCCGTCGTCAAGGCAGTCACCTCCGGAGACGCGCGTCGAAAAAGGCTTCAGCGCGGTGCATAGCTTCCATCGTGGCTCGACGGTTTGCCGGATTGGATTGCTCGGCCTTGCTCGGGTCGTCGAAGTTGTGTTCAGCGCCGGGAAATACGATCAGTTCCAGATTGCTGCCAGCCGCGCGGGCTTTCTGGGCGAATTCTTCGCAACGCTCGGGCGAGACTTCCTCGTCGGCCGAAGCAATCATCATAAGGATGGGCGAGTAAGAGACGTATCGCCCCTTGATGGCTTCCATCCCGCAACCGGGATACTCAGCAATAGCAGCGCGGAAACCAGTTGAGGGCGTTGGTTGGTCGATACCGGGAGCATGGTCGCTCATGGTGACCAGGACGGTCATGCCGCCGTTCGACCACCCTTGAACGCCGATTCGGTCGGCGATGATGTCGCGGCGGCCGCGCAGGTAGCGCAATGCTCCGTAAGCGTCCAGAGGCCGCACTGTCTGTTCGCCAACCGCTGACGGTCGATCTTTGTAGCTTCCTCTCGGGAAACCAGACGGATAGCCGCGCGGACCGAAGCTATCCACCAGCAGGGCAATGTAGCCGCGTTCCGCCCAGAACTCGCCCCACTCCATGTGGCGCTTCGAGAGCGTGGCGGCGGTATAGACACCGTTGGCGAGTGAGGAATACGGACCCGCGCGGCCGTGCAGCATGACCACTGCTGGGTAAGTGCCGCCTCCAGATGGCTCGAAGACGTAGCCCACCAGGTTTATTTGATGATCCTCGCTTTGGAAATGGACGGTCTTGGGCTCGGCGGCGACCATGCAGCCCGCTAAAACGAGCAATGGGAAAATCCAGCGCATAGTCAATCCAGGCTCAGGAATTATACTACACGAAAAGCCGGCGTCCCCGGAGCCGCAACGCTAGCAGGACGCCACCGGCGCGCGGAGGCGAAAACTGAGGCGTGTTTACAAGACGAGCGCGGTAAGCCTGCCGAGGGTGGGCGCGCGAACCGAGCGGGAGTCCGCCGTGCGATACGGTTCAATATCGGAAACCACTTGGCTAGGAAGTGGTCGGTAGCACGATGCCACGTTGGTGTGATTTCGCTTGACGTAAATTCGCCACGCTCCCCTGGCATCCCGGTGATATACTCAGACGGCAAGAGAGGTGCCAAAGCCATGGACGAGGCTTCCGGCTCCGGCCACGATCAAACCGACTTTGCCAAGCCCGGCAGAGCCACCCTGGAACAACTTACAGCCCAGATGAGTCAATCCCTCGATGACCCCTGCATTAAGGTCGTGCTGGAGGCCGTCACCGGCTTCGTGATGATTTTGAATGAAAACCGCCAGATCCTCGCCGCAAACCGCGAATTGCTTGAAGCGCTTGAGCGGCACGATTCCGGGTGCATCGTAGGCCTGCGGCCCGGGGAGGCTTTCAACTGCGTCCATTTCACGGAAGGCACGGACGGCTGCGGGACCTCGAAGCATTGCCGGACCTGCGGGGCCGTGCTGGCGATCCTGGCGGCTCAGATGAGCGGTGTTCCGACCACCGGCGAATGCCGGCTGGCGCTGTACCGCGATGGCAAACTGGAGGCCGGTGATTTCCGGGTCCGAGTGACCCCGCTTACAATCGGCGGATGTACACTCACGGCTTTCGTACTTCACGATATCAGCGCACTGAAACGCCGGGAAGTGCTGGAACAGGTCTTTCTCCACGACTTTCTCAACGCGCTAGGCGGAATTGTGGGGTGGACCGAACTGATGAAGGACGCGGATCAGCATACCGCGGCCCGCGAGATAGCCGCGCTGGCGGAGAGCCTGAAAGAGGAGGTGGTCGCGCAGCGAACGCTGCTGGCCGCCGAGCGCGGCGAACTGGTTGCGAATTGTCGGGAATTTGACGTGACGGAGTTGATGGCGACCGTCGAATTGATCTTCGGCCGTCATCCGAGCGCGAGCGGCAAAATGCTCTCGATTGCACTGCTGCCCGGCAAGACCCAGATCGTATCCGACCGGGTTCTGCTGCTGCGCGTTCTCGTGAACGCGCTGAAGAACGCTTTTGAAGCGAGTGCGGTTGGCGACACCGTGAGGCTATGGTTCGAGTGGAGAGAGGACACTCCCACATTTGTCGTCCAAAATGCCGGGGTGATGCCGGAAGACGTCCAGGCTCGGGTGTTTGAGAGGTCGTTCAGCACCCGTTCCGAAGAAGGCCGAGGCATCGGCACATACGGCATGAAGCTGTTCGGCGAGCGGTATCTGGGCGGCAAGATTTCGTTCACGTCCGACCAGGACAACGGGACGCGGTTCTTCGTTTTCCTTCCATCCTGGAAGCCTTCCGAGCGCATTCCGGGTGGAAGCTCAAATGTACTCACACCACATACCGCGAACGGCAAGCACGTGCTCCTCGTGGACGATGATGAGGCACTGCTGCGGCTGGGAGAGCTACTTCTCGTACGCCTTGGTTACAGAGTCACCGGGTGCCGGAGTGGGGCGGCGGCCCTGGCGGCCTTCGGCGATGCCCCGGATTCGTTCGATGCCGTGATCACGGACTGGGCCATGCCACAGATGAGCGGCGAAGAGTTGGCTCAACGCCTGTCGGAGGTTCGACCCGAAATCCCCATTCTTGTTTGCACTGGGATGGGGGAATCCGCGGTCCCGAACCCGGCCGGGCTTAAGATCCACAGCGTGCTTGGCAAGCCCTTCACATTTCAGAGTCTGGCTGAAGCGTTGGATCGAGCAATCTCAGGCGCACGCTCCGATTCCTGACCCTCTGTCTGTTCGCGTGGCCAACGGGATCACCCGCGTGAAGGGCGTCCGTCTGGGGAGCTGGCTTTCGCTCCGCCAGGCGCAGTCCCTCCTGAACGCGCCGGACATCGCCACCCTGAAGGGCCTGCGCGACCGCGCCATCATCGCCTTGCTCCTGGGCTGCAGCCTGCGCCGGTCCGAAGTGGCGGCACTGACGATGGAGCACATACAGCAGCGGGACGGCCGCTGGTGCATCGTGGATCTGTTCGGAAACCCGGCAGATCGAGCCTTCTACGACGGCTGGAAGAACTCGAAGCTCGCAGCGCGCCGGCTGCTGAGCCGGTGATTGTCGAGATCGTATACGTCTCAGCCGATGGAACCGAAGAAGTGGATAGTACGTTCGAGATACCGACGTCCCCTGGCCCCGCCTGGCAGCGGAGGTTCCGCGGGCAGCAGCGTCGGGCGGACGGCCAGCGCGCGGAGTTGGCTACCTAAATTGGTACTTAACGCCCTCGTGGGCAGTTCGCAGAAGCATTGGGTCAGCGAGTTCGCCTCATGAGAGGATTCATCGGCGGGGAGGTGAGCATCCGAAGTGGCTATCGATGTTGGAGAGGTTCCAGGAGTTCCTCACGCTTGACTGAATCGCGGATGTCCAGTTGCAAGTGGGAGAGGATCTGGCCGGCTGTGGCGAGGATCGATCCGCGAGCTTGAATGGCGTTACACTTTGGGGGCGCGGGCGCGACTTCAGGCGCGGCCGGTGCGGAGGTTAGGGTGAATACAGCGAGCACGGCGGTTCCGTTGGCAGACCGGATTTCACTCAAGGAGAAGATCGCGTACTCCTTTGGGGATGCGGCATCGAACTTTTACTGGAAGACCTTCGAGTTCTTCCTGATCATCTTTTACACGGACGTTTTCGGCATCTCGGCGGCAGCGGTCGGGACGATGCTGCTGGTGACGCGCATTGCGGATGCGGTGGCGGATCCGACGATGGGCGCGATCGCGGACAGGACCCAGACACGGTGGGGGCATTTCCGGCCTTACATGCTGTGGTTCGCGCTGCCGCTGGCGGTGGCGGGCGTGCTGACGTTCACGACTCCGAACCTGGGCGGCGGGACAAAGCTGGTGTACGCGTACGTGACGTACTCGCTGCTGATGTTCCTGTACACGGCGGTGAACATTCCGTACACGGCGCTGATGGGCGTGATGACGCCGAACTCGCAGGAGCGTACGTCGATCTCGTCGATTCGATTCTTCGGGGCTTTCACGGCGGGGACGTTGGTGCAATTCTTCACGATGAAGCTGGTGAAGATATTCGGCGCGGGCAACGATGCGCGCGGCTGGCAGCTCACGATGGTGCTGTACGGGGTGCTGGCGGTGATCCTGCTGGTGCTGTGTTTCGCGAGCACGCGGGAGCGGGTGACTCCGCCGCCGCAGCAGAAGTCCGACATCAAGCGCGATCTGCGCGATCTGCTCGGCAACAAGCCGTGGATGGTGCTAGTGGGGGTGCTGCTGATCGTGCTGGCGGCGTTCGTAATCAAGGGCTCGGCGTCGGCGTACTACTTCAAATACTACGTGAAGCGCGAGGGCCTGCTGGGGACGTTTCTGGTGATGAATGGACTGGCGTTTCTGGCGGCGGTTTCGATGACGTCATACATGGCGAAACGGTTCGGGAAGAAGCCGGTGTTCATGGCCGCGATCGGGCTGGGGGGCCTGATCGTGGGAGGCTTCTGGCTGGCGCGGCCGTCGGACCTGGTGCTGATCTTCGGGCTGCAGATCGTTTCGAGCTTCGTGATTGGGTTCAATTCGCCGCTGGTGTTCGCGATGTTCGCGGACACGGCCGATCATGCGGAGTGGCGCACGGGCCGGAGGACGACGGGGCTGGTGTTCGCCTCGGCGATCTTCGCGACTAAGGTGGGAGTGGCCATCGGTGCGTGGCTGTTCGGGCTGGTGCTCGACTTCTTCGGGTACGTGCCGAACGTGCCGCAGACGGCGCGCTCGCTGAACGGCATCGTACTTTCGACGAGCTGGATACCGTGCGTGTTGCTGGTGCTGGCCGCGGCCATGATGATGCTGTATCCGCTGAACGATCCCCTGATGGTAAAGATCGAAGGGGAATTGAAGGCGCGGCGCGGGGAGATCGAATCGTGAAGACGGCATTGCTGTGCGCGGTTGCCCTGGCGTCATCGGCGCTGGCCGCGGATTTGACGGTGCAGAAGTGGCAGGGCAACGGGATCGACTATTCGGGGTATCGCGCGGGGCAGAACCCGCAACTGAACCGCTTCCCGGCACAGGCGCAGATTCTCGAAGACCTGCGGATCCTCGAAAAAAACTGGACGCTGATACGGCTCTACGGCGGAGATCGGCACTCGGCGGACGTGCTCGAGGTGATCCGGCGCGAAAAACTTCCATTGAAGGTGCTGCTAGGGGTCTGGCTGGACGGGAGAGCGAGGCACGAAGCGGAAAGCGCGCAGCAGACGGCGACGGGAATCCGGCTGGCGAATGAGTACAAGGAGATCGTGCTGGCGGTGGCGGTGGGCAACGAGATCCTGGTGAAGTGGTCGGACCACAAGCTGACCGAAGAGAAGGCGATCGAATACGTGACGCAGGTGAAGAAACGGGTGAGCTGCCCGGTGACGGTGGCGGACGATTTTCTTTACTGGCAGCAGCCGGAAGCGAAGCTGGCGAACTACGTGGACTTCATCACGATGCACACGTACCCGATGTGGGGGCACGAGGATATCGACACGGCGATGCCTTCGACGATCAGGAACTACGAGGCGGTGCGCAAGGCGCATCCGGGGAAGACGATCGTGCTGGGCGAAGCGGGGTGGGCGTCATACAGCGTGGGCGAGCAGCATGCGCCGCGAGCGGGCGATGAAAAGAAGCAGAAGCGGTACTACGAGGAGCTGACGGCGTGGGCGAAGGCAAACGACGTGACGCTGTTCTACTTCGAGGCGTTCGACGAACCTTGGAAAGGGACCGGAACGGAGGGCCACTGGGGATTGTTCTCGGAGGGCCGCAAGGCAAAGCTGGCGATGCAGGGGCTGTATCCGGAACTGATGTCGGCGGGGCCGACGTCGCCCGATTACGATGCGCCGGCTCCGGCGGCGAAGGAGAAGCCGTGAAGGCGATGCGAGCGGCGCGGACCGGCTTGGGAGGCGAACTCGAGTGAGTGGGATCTTTGTGGGCGAAGCGGCGCTGAAGGCTGGCGCTCGTAAGGTGGAAGGCGGAGCGATCGAGATTGGCGGAGAGCGATTCTACCGGATCGTCAATTACGACGCGATGGCGCCGTTCCTGATGAGCCTGGTGAGCGATTCGGACCACTGGATGTTCGTTTCGAGCACGGGGGCGCTTACGGCGGGGCGCAAGGATCCGGACCACGCGCTGTTCCCTTACTACACGGACGACCGCATACACGACAGCCAGGACCAGACGGGCGGGAAGACGGTGGTGCGCGTGGCGCGCGGCGGGCGGACGGCGCTGTGGGAGCCGTTCTCGCAGCGGTACGAAGGGCTGTACCGGACGACGCGCAGCCTGGCGAAGAGCGTGTACAGCAACAAGGTGATCTTCGAGGAGGTCAACCACGACCTGGGGCTGAAGTTTTCCTGCGTGTGGATGACGAGCGACCGTTTCGGTTTCGTGCGGCGGGCGGCCGTGGAGAACGCAGGGGCGGAAACGGCGGAGATCGAGCTGCTGGACGGCATCCAGAACCTGTTGCCGCACGGGCTGACGCGGCGGTTCCAGATGGAATACAGCACGCTGGCGGACGGGTACAAAGAGAACGAGTTGGAGCCGGAAACGGGTTTGGCGCTGTTTAAGCTGGCGAGCGTGCCGGCGGACCGGCCGGAGCCGAACGAAGCGCTGCGCGCGACGACGGTGTGGGTGGAGGGAGTCGAGGCGGCTTGCCGGCTGCTGTCGGCGGGGCAGGTGGACGGGTTCCGGCGCGGCGCGGCGTTGCGGGAAGAGACGCTGATCCGCGGACGGCGCGGAGCGTACCTGGTGAACGCGCGGCTGGAGCTGGCGGCGGGCGAGCGCAAAGAGTGGAGCATGGTGGCGGAGGTGGACCAGGACGCGGCGAGCGTGGCGGCGGCGGTGGGGCTGCTGAAGCGCGGCGGGAATCTGCGGGCGCAGTTGGACGAAGACATCGAGCGAGGGACGCGCAACCTGGTGCGCATCGTGGCGGCGGCCGACGGGCTGCAACTGACGGGCGACGAATTGAGCTGCGACCGGCATTTTTCGAACGCGCTGTTCAACACGATGCGGGGCGGAATTCCGGATCGCGGGTACACGATTTCGCGCGCGGATTTCCAGGCGTTTTTGAGCAAGGCGAACCGCGCGGTGGCGGAGCGGCAGGCGGGATTCGTGAGTGCGCTGCCGGAAGAGCTGGCGCACAGCCGCCTGCTGGCGCTGGCGCGGGAGCAGGGGGACGCGGACCTGGAGCGGCTGGCGCACGAGTATCTGCCGCTGACGTTCAGCCGAAGGCACGGCGATCCGAGCCGGCCGTGGAACATATTCTCGATTGAGGTGAAGTCCGAGCACGGCGAGCGGATACTGAATTACCAGGGGAACTGGCGCGACATTTTTCAAAACTGGGAGGCGCTGGCGCTCTCGTTTCCGGGCTACGTGGAGAGCATGATTTTCAAGTTCGCCGGCGCGTCGACGGCGGATGGATACAATCCATATCGCATCATGCGGGACGGGTTCGACTGGGAAGTGCTGGACCCGCACGATGCGTGGTCGTACATAGGCTACTGGGGCGATCACCAGGTGGTGTACCTGCTGAAGCTGCTAGAGGTTTCGGCGCGGTACCATCCGGGGGCGCTGGCCGAGTTGCTGGGGCGGCGCGTATTCACGTACGCCAACGTTCCGTACCGGATCAAGCCATACAGGGAGTTGCTGGAGGATCCGCGCAACACGATCGAATTCGACGCGGCGCTCGATGGCGAGATACGCCGCAGGGCGGAGGCGATGGGCGCGGACGGCAAGGCACTGCCGGGCGCGGACGGTGCGCCTTACCGCGTGAACCTGGCGGAGAAGCTGGCGGTGCTGGCACTGGCGCGGCTATTCAACTATATTCCCGAGGCGGGACTGTGGATGAATACCCAGCGGCCGGAGTGGAACGACGCGAACAACGCGCTGGTGGGCTCGGGCGTATCGATGGTGACGCTGGGGTTTCTGCGGCGGTACCTTTCGTTCTGCCGCGGCATTTTTGCGGCGGTGGAGACGATGATCGAGATTTCCGAGGAAGTCGCGGGCGCGTTCCGCAGAGTGGCGGAAGCGCTGGAGCGGCACGCGGGGTTGCTGAGCGGACCGATTTCGGACCGGGATCGCAAGCGGGTGCTGGACGATTTGGGCAGCGTGGGAAGCGACTACCGGGCGAAGCTTTATGCAGAGGGATTCAGCGGCGCGCAGACGCCGGTGAGCGCTGCGGAGCTGACCGCGTTTTGCGACGTGGCGCTGCGGCACATCGACCATTCAATTCGCGCGAACCGGCGCGAGGACGGACTGTACAACGCGTACAACCTGATGAAGGCGACGGCGGACGGTATAGCGATCCGGCGGCTGTACGAAATGCTGGAAGGGCAGATGGCGGTGCTGGCCTCGGGGGCGCTTTCGGCGCGGGAATCGGCGGCGCTGCTCGATGCGCTGCGCAAGAGCCGCTTGTATCGCGCGGATCAGAACAGCTACGTGCTGTATCCGGACCGTAAGCTGCCGGGGTTTTTCGAAAAGAACAATATTCCGGCGGCGGCGATCGCGCAATCGAAGACGATCGAGGAGATGCTGGAGTGCGGCGACCGGCGCATCGTGGTGCGGGACGAGAACGGAGTGGCGCACTTCAACGCGGCGTTTAGGAACGGCGGGCTGTTGCGGGAAGCGTTGGCGGGGCTGGATCTGGCGGAGGAGGAGCGGGCGTGGATACTGGAACTGTACGAAGAGGTGTTCGATCACCAGTCGTTCACGGGGCGTTCGGGCACGTTCTATAAATATGAGGGGCTCGGCTGCATTTACTGGCACATGGTGTCGAAGCTGCTGCTGGCGGTGGAGGAAGTGCTGGACCGGGCGGGGCGCGCGGGCGAAGACGCGGCGCTGGTGGAGCGGCTGCGAATCCACTACCGCGAGATCCGGGAAGGCATCGGGGTGCACAAGCCGCCCGAGGTTTATGGCGCGATCCCGACCGATCCGTATTCCCACACACCGGGTTTCGCGGGCGTGCAACAGCCGGGGATGACGGGGCAGGTGAAAGAGGACCTGATTTCGCGGCTGGGCGAGATGGGCGTGGCAGTGGAGGACGGGCGGCTAGAGTTCCGGCGGCACCTGGTGAGCGACGGGGAGTTTCTGAGCGGAGCGCGGACGTTCGAGTTCCACGATATCGAGGGACGGGAGAGTGCGCTCGAACTGGAGCCGGGGACGATGGCGTTCACGATCTGCCAGACGCCGGTGGTGTCGCACAGGGCGGGGCCGGAGAGGATCGAGATCGCGCGCCGCGACGGGAGGAGAGAGACGGCGGAGGGCCTGGAACTCGATGCGCGGACGAGCGCGGAGGTGTTCGAGCGGAGCGGAGCGGTGGCGCGGCTGGACGTGTGGTTCGAGCTGGAAGAGTGAGTAAGTCGAGAGGAAACGCAAGCCCGATGGGTAGGTAACTGGGGACACGATGGGTTGACAGGCGAAATTCTCATCGGACCCGAAAACCGGGGCGCCTGTCTCACATTGCGCGGCGCCGCGAGCAGACACCTTGGAATGCGGGCGAACTGCGCTCGCCTAGCCGATTGGCAACCGCCGCGCAGGATACCATCCCAATGCCACTTAGTTTTCCCCTGCCTTTCTGATTGGGAAGTGGAATCCGCGGCTCCAGACGGCCCGGGGATAGGATCGACGCTTGGTGCTATGGGGCAGCTTGCATCGAGCCACCAAGTCGATGATGCCGTCCAGTTCCCGTTCCTGGTCTTCGGCTTGCCGCGCCGCCAGGACCCTGGGATAGCCATCCAGCACGATTCTGAATGGTGCTCCGTTCCTCCGCATCGGCCACGCGGATGACCGGCGCACGCCGGCCGGGTGCTCTCACGCTTGCCCGGTGCTGCCAGCAATCGCCGCGAAGAAGTCGTCGCGGTTCAGAGCGGGCACCGAAGGCGTCGAGCTGCTCTGAGCTCTAGCCGGTACCGTCGCACCGCAAACCGACGTTCAGTCCGCTGCACCCACCACATCGAAAAATAAGCGTACAGATTAGCCAGTAGCGAATCAGCTGTTCCGGTCGCCATACGAAGAATGTTATAGGAAGCAGGGGTAGATTAATAGCTGGATGCCGGAACAATCGGTACTGGAAACGTACTGCGTTCCACACCCCGCAAGCGCGTGTGTTGGCCACGAACGGTTACCCATATCAGCGTACTCACGCGGCTAGGCGCGATGTATTGAACCACTGACTCGGGGGAGGGGCTTACTGAAAACAAACTGGTTGTTCGCCGAGTCCGTGGAGAGTACTTAACTTAACCCCCTCGGATCGGGCGCTGCTCTTGGCTGGACGGGACCCATTCTGCGGTCCGGCGACATCACAGCCAAGTGGATTGCTTCCGAGTTTCCGATGACTCACCCGGAACCTCGCTCCGTCCGCCCAGCGCTGGCGTAGGCGGTAACCATGAATGCGAAGACCGTAATGCGAGATCGATGAAGCGACTCGCCAATAGCAAATAACAGCGTCACGGTGGCACCGGGGGGCCGAGGTCAAGGCCGCCTACGCCACCATCTCCCGGAAAACCGGTTCGGGGGAAACCAGCTCAAGCCCGCAGATTCGTTCCAATTCCGGAGTGGCACAGCCGTGACTTTCGCAATGCTCGGCGATTTCGCGCAACACATCGTGCCGGTACTGTCCGACCCGGCGCAGCTCCGTGTTGGCGCACTCGATGTTGGTTTGAGTCACGGAGTTCTGTAGCCGGTGCTTCGCCCGGTCCACGAGATCGAGAACCCGCACGTATCGGCTTGCCAGTTCTTCTCTGATATTGCAGTGCATTACAGTATCAAAGATACATAGAGTTGTTTCTTAAAGAAAGGCTTGAGAGTACCGGATTGTCTAGTAACAATTCCTTATAAATTTGTTACTGCAATCAGCCATTCTTAAAGTCCGTCATAAGAATGCGGACACGACAGCCCATTTGAACCACGCTGAGGGTTGCGGACCGGGCAGAACATGCCCACAAATCGGTGGCCTACTTAGTACCAGCAGTATTGGTAAATCACTTGGGTGGTTCGAGCACTGCGAATCGACCGAGGAAACAAGGACGGCTCATGGACGCACCAGAGTGCGCTGGAACAATCGGGCATGGATTCGGGAACAGCGGGAAACTCGGCTAGCGACCGGCGACGCGGTGGCGACTCGTGTGCCGACGATGCAATCCGGAGTCTGTATTCCTTCGGGCAAGAGAACAGAATTATCGGATTATCGGAGGTGTTCTCGAATCGCCGCTCCGCGGGTGGCTCACAAAGGCCCCCCGCGCGGGACACGAAGCGCAGTCTGCCCTTCTGTGGCAAACTACCGATAAGGAACCATGTCGCTGTCCACACACCCGCTCGCTGCCCCGTGCGGGGAGCCATTGTCAGAGTGGCCGACCATCGGGACGCAATTGTGCGAAGCGGCGGGTGGTCGTTTCGAACAGGGTGCTGTTCAGGGAAATCGCGCCTAAATACTTCGTGGACCCGACTGCGATTGCGCGAAGCGAACGCGCTAGGATGGATTCGTAGTTCGCAGCAGTTGCTGTTTTTGATTCGAAGGAGGATCTACACATGTCAACCGAAGCGAAGTGTCCGTTCCGACATACTCAAGCTGGGGCCCCGACGAATGCGACCTGGTGGCCGAATCAGCTAAACCTGAAGATCCTGCACCAGCACTCCCCTCTGTCCGACCCGATGGACAAGGAGTTCAATTACGCGCGAGAGTTCAAGAGCCTCGACCTGGATCGCGTGATCAAGGACCTCCATGCCTTGATGACGACATCGCAGGACTGGTGGCCCGCCGATTATGGCCACTATGGGGGGCTCTTCATTCGTATGGCGTGGCATAGCGCCGGCACGTACCGTATCGCCGATGGTCGAGGCGGCGCGGGTTCCGGAGCACAACGATTTGCACCTCTCAACAGCTGGCCGGACAACGTGAACCTCGATAAGGCACGCCGGTTGCTCTGGCCGATCAAGCAGAAGTACGGCCGGAAACTCTCCTGGGCCGACCTCCTGATTCTGGCCGGCAACGTTGCCTTGGAGTCGATGGGCTTCAAGACCTTCGGTTTTGGCGGAGGGCGCGAGGACATCTGGGAGCCCGACGGCACTTTCTGGGGGCCCGAGGGCACGTGGCTGGGGGACCAGCGCTACACAGGAGACCGCCAGCTTGACAATCCTCTTGGCGCTGTTCAGATGGGCCTGATTTACGTGAATCCGGAAGGGCCCAATGGAAAGCCGGATCCAGTCGCTGCGGCACGCGATATCCGGGAAACGTTCGCCCGCATGGCGATGAATGACGAGGAGACCGTTGCCCTCATTGCCGGCGGGCACACATTCGGAAAAACCCACGGCGCCGCCGACCCGAGCAAGTAT
>Ga0181529_10005475_pt1 | contig 13308 bp, 17 predicted proteins | sample PEATcosm2014_Bin_36_FD_119763 | JGI IMG/M metagenome (GOLD analysis project Ga0181529, IMG submission 119763) | Peatland microbial communities from MTU Mesocosm Facility, Houghton, MI, USA - PEATcosm2014_Bin10_30_metaG | ecosystem: Environmental > Terrestrial > Soil > Wetlands > Peat | place... | reverse complement strand
TGTGCGGGACAATACCATTATCCAGAGCCTTTCAGCGGTTGCCGTTGGATGATGTCCGGGCGGTCATCATCGCGGCGCGCGGGGTGACGATCTCGTCCAATTTTCTTTCCGGCCTGCTGGAGACGGATGCCATCGTGCTGCATTGCGACGGGCGGTAATATTGAAACCCTCAAGGCATCCAAAACGTCTTGTCGGGCAAATCGTGAATCCCAAAAACCTCAAGTCCGTATTTATCTCCCTGCTCATGACGGTCATGCTGCGGACGTTTGCCGCAGATTTGCCTGGCACCAACGCCCCTGCCACCGCCGGGCCACCGGCCAGTTGGATTGACCCCGACACCGGCCACCGCGTCATCCGGCTCACGCGCGAGCCTGGCTCCGACAGCTTTTATTTCAATTGCAACGGCTACACGCCCGACGGCAAAAAGATGGCCTACACCACGCCCAACGGCATCTCGGTGCTGAACCTTGAAACCCTCGAGGCGAAGCAGCTGGTCACCGGCCGGGCCAGGACGATCATCGTGGCGCACAAGACGCCCAACCTTTATTACAGCCGCGCGACCAAGGATCCGTTTTTCTCCGAGCTGTGGTGCGTCAACCTGGACACCGGCGAGAACCGCAAGCTGGCCGACCTCCCGCGCCGCGCCAGCGTGGTGGCCATCAACGCCGACGAAACCCTCGGTGCCGGGACTTTCATCGAGGGCGACGCAAACGCCGGCGGCGCGTATGACGGCACCGTGCCCCTGGGAAAGATGTCCGATGTGAACCTCGGCGAGCCGGAGAACAAAGGCGAGCTGATGGCCAGGCGCCTGGCGGCAAGGCTGCCGATGACGATGTTCACGATTGATTTGAAGACGGGAAAAATAAAGATCCTGCTGAAGCACAACACCAATTGGTTGAACCACCTTCAGTTTTCTCCCACCGACCCGACCCTGCTGCTGTATTGCCACGAAGGAAGCTGGCAGATGGTTGACCGCATCTGGACCATCCGCACCGATGGCTCGCACAACCAGTTGATCCATCAGCGCACGATGGAGAACGAAATCGCCGGCCACGAATGGTGGGGTGCCGACGGCAAGACGGTGTTCTACCAGCTCCATTTCCCCCGTGGCGGGCACGTCTCGTTCATCGCCAGCTACAATGTCGTGACCAAGGATCGCGTCTGGCTGCAATACAACCCCGACCAGTCCTCCATCCACGACAACTCGTCGCCCGACGGCAAACTTTACTGCGGTGACGGCGACAACAAGTCCCCGTGGATATTCCTGTTCCGCCCCGTGCTTGTCACCAACCGGCAGACCCTCGGCAAGAATCTTATCAAGGGCGGTTACTTGGAATCGGAGAAGCTGGTCAACATGAGCAAGCAAAACTATCGTCTCGAACCGAACCCCAGCTTTACGCCCGACATGAAATATGTCGTTTTCCGTTCAAACATGTTCGGGCCGGACTACGCCTTTGCGGTTGAAGTTGCGAAAGCCAAATCATCGCCGTGAATCCTCAACCGAAAGTTGCGATGATGAATTCCACAAACCCAATCTCCCGCCGGGATTTTGTCAAAACAGCCTCTCTGGCTGCAACCGCAGTTACAACCGGCCTGGGTCTTGAGCCGATGAGCAGTCGCGCCGCCGATGCCCCGTCCGCCCCGGCAAAAATCATGATCGGTTTTCAGGCCGAGGTGACTTATCTGCTGCAATACGGCATCGCGCGTTTTCTCGACGATGTCCAGAACCGCGCCGGCGTCAACACGCTCATGCTGCACTGCAATCCTTTCGAGGCTTCGTGGGCCGGCCTCGACCGCGCGAGCAATCCGACCGGCAATTTCGTCACCGCCCACCCGCAATACTATCGCGACATCAAAATGGAGCCGCACGGCCTCGGCGCGGGCGACTTCAACCTTCCCGACGCGATGCAGCAGATCACCGCCGAAACAAAAAAGCGCGGCGTGAAAATTATTCCGTGGATGGAAGAGGACAATCGCGCGCGCCCGGAAATCAAGGGCATGGATGAGCTTTATGAAATTGACCTTTACGGACGTCGAACCGCCGGCCATCCCGGCGGCCCATGCCTGAACAATCCCTATTTCCACAACCTCATTGCCGGGCAGGTCGAGGACTTCATCCGTTCCTACGACGTTGACGGGTTGCAGCGCGGCTCCGAACGGCAGGGACCTTTGGGCAACGCGCTGGGCGCGTGGCATCATGGCGCGAAGAGCGATCCCGGCCATACTTCCTGCTTCTGCGAATTTTGCGCCGCCAAGGCCGCCAGGCAGGGCATTGATTTCGAGCGCGTCAAAAAAGCGTATCTCGCGCTCGAGCCTTACATCAGAAACGGACGCGCGGGCAAGCGTCCGTTGGATGGCTACTACGTCGAGTTCTGGCGCATCCTGCTCCGCAATCCCGAATTGCTCGTCTGGGAAACTTTCTGGTCGGACAGCATGCGCGAGATGCAGCGGGAATTTTCAGCGAAGGCAAAATCAATCCGGCCCGGAATCCAAATCGGCTACCACATCTGGCAAAACATTTCCTTCAACCCGGTCTATCGCGCCGAGCAGGATTACCGCCCCTACACCGAGTATGCCGATTTTCTGAAACCGGCGCTTTACGACAATCCGGCCGGCGAGCGCATGACCTCGTTTGTGGACAGCCTCACGCAAAATATTTTCGGGGATTTGAGCCGGCAGCAGATGCTTGATTTCGAATACAGCGTCATGGATCTCAAGGAAAAATCGTATGCCCAGATCATCGGCCGGCCCGAGGCCGACTACGCCTCCCAACACGGCCAACAGCCCATCAACGGAACTCCGCGCGGCCAGTTCGCGCCGTTCTCCGGCGATTATGTTTATCGCGAGACCAAACGCGCCGTGGACGGCGTCGCCGGTTCCAACACGCGCATCTGCGCGGGACTCGGCATTGACGTGCAACTGAAGAACAGCACGCCCGAAAGCGTCCGCGACGCGGTTCAAGCCGTGTTCAAAGCCGGCGGCAGCGGCCTGGTCATCTCCACGAGCCACGCGGCGATGCGGCCGGAAAACTTGAGCGCGGTCGGAACGACGCTTCGCGAACTCAAATTAGCCTGACCGGGATCGTGCGTTTCCGTCTTGCCCCGACAAGTTGGGAAAAAGCGTTGGCCTAACTGTCCCGTCACCACGGTGACGGATCATTTCACCGGGAGATTTATTTTGCGCCCTGATCAATCCAAGCCCGGACCAAACCAACCTGCTCGGCCGTCAACGGTTTGGTGGGCGGACCCATCCGGCGCATCGGCGGCTGGTTGGTGTTGGACGAACCTGCCTGAAGACCACCGGATACCGGGCCGCCTTCGGGAAGTGGTTGCATGTTGGGGGCGTTGGTGCCAGATCCCCCGCCGGGTCCACCCTGCGTGTTGCGACGTGCCCGAGGCTTGGGCGGCATGGCGCTCTTGGGATCAAGCTGCGAAACGGCCTTCACCAACAGGCTGTCCTTGCTGTCGCCCACCTTCAACACCGGACCGTCTCCGGTTCCGCTCAACACGCCATCCAGCGTGGTCAGATTAAGCTGGGCACGCGGACGCTGCTCGCCATGGCACCGGATGCACGAGGCCTTGAAAATGGGCAGTATGTCATTGGTAAACGTCACATTGACATTTGTGGATGCCGGCGGAAGTTTGCTCCAGTCCACCTGCGCCTGCGCTACGGAAAGACCGGCCGCGAGACAACCGGCCAGAAAACAACTCAAGTTTTTTTTCATGATCAATTCATGGATGCCTGAAATGCTGATGAATCATGCACGGCTTTCAAATTGTCGTCACGCAAAATATGAAATCGTCTCAAGATGCGACCGTCAGCATGATGGCCGTCCGCAAGGACCGGGGATTGCAAATCTGAAATTTAGAAACTGTAATCTGTAATCAGAGAAATCCAACCATCAAGACACGAAGACACCAGGAACTGAATTTCCTTTGTGCCTTGGAGAATTTCGCCTTCATCGGATTTCTGCGTGCCGAGTGGTGGTTGTGTTTGCGGCGCTTTTACCGCCCGTTGCCACTTGACAAATCACGCCCGGAGGACACAGTTACAGCCATGACCAACAATCTTTTCCGCCGTTGTTCAATGCTGCTCGCCACCATTCTTCTGGCATTGGGCCTTGTGACCCGCGGGCAGGCGCAATCCACCGGCAACTTCACCCTGTTGGATGACGCCTACGCGACCCTTGCCAAAGCCGACCATGATTACAAAGGACATCGCGTCATGGCCATGAAACAAATCGAGGCTGCTCTTGGTGAAATCGGTGCTAAAGTCAGCGGCAAGGGCAAGGGACATGAACCACAAGGCACTTCCGACGCACAGTTAAGGGCCGCCAGGGGACTGCTCCAGCAAACCGCCGGACTTCCCGCCAAAGCCCTCAAACATGTCAACAATGCCATCGGCCAGATCAACGTCGCGCTGGATATAAAATAGAACGGACGCGGCGCTTGAAAGGGAAGTCCAACCACCGCCTGCCGCGACGGGCGCGAACACGGCGGGTGGACGCAGACCCGCCACCGGCCATTTACGGGGCCGGTCAAATCGAATACTTCCCTTTAAGTATGATCGTCGTGCGGGGTGGATTGAAAAATTTCAGCCTGACGGGATTTTCAATCCAATAGACCAGGGTCGCCGCAGTTGATGCAAAACAACTGTTTGATGCGATGATCCGGTTGCATAGACGCCAGGACCGGCGGTATTTTCTGCTCCGATATAACCGTCCGGCTTTGTTGATTTGTGTGGCGTCGTCCCATTGGCAGTCATCGGAAGAGTCAATGAAGCCGTAAAACATGTCTGCCAATATATTCTGGATTCTTCCAATCAAAAGCACTGTGAGCAATACGGCCGCCATTATGGCCATCGTGCCGGTGCTGCCCGGCATCATGTGAATCCAATGCGCGATCATTTCATTAAAACTCCCCAGGATGACTTTGGATATTGTTATCATGGTTCTAAAATGATCTGGAAACCGGATGTTTGCGGAGCAGAAAAAGCCTGAATGCAATTAGGAGTGCCATTCCGATACCGAGCAGAAACAGAGTGTCACCACTAACAGCAAAATCCGAAGCTGTCCCAAGATCCACGACATCTGGATTTGCCATGGCGTTATGGTTCAGCAAAACGGCAGATGCAACGACAACTCCAATCCAAATTCGCCGCCCGGTGTTTCGGGCAGCCAACAGAACAAGAATTGCCGCCATGTTAATCATTCTGTCCGGAAGTTATCTGAAGGTGGCAGGATTCCGAACAGTGACGGTTCAATTTCGCTCATGGCTTTCAAAATAACTGGAAAATCTTTCTCGACGCGAACGCGGGCGTTGTCCGCCGAGCGCAGGACTTGTTTCACCACCTCCAATAACTGCCCGGTGGTAAATGGTTTTGTCAACGTGGCGTCCAGCAGCAGCCACGGATGACGTTTCAATTCCTCCTCCGGCACGGTTCCCGACGCCAGGATGACCGGCAGCATCATGTCTTCGGAACGCAATTTCTTTATCAATTCCATTCCCGTCACCCTCGGCATTCTGTTGTCGGTGATCAACAAATCGTAACTCACAAGATTGAGGGCGTTCCATGCGTCGGCACCGTCCTTGGCGGTGTTGACGTCGTAGCCGGAGCGGATCAAAGCTGCGGCGTGGAGTTCGCGCGCGTGGAGTTCGTCATCCACCAGAAGAATGCGATGAGGTGGATTCGCTTGATTTTGCATTGGCGGGGCGGAGGCTTTTTCGGAAGGATTATCAAGAAGTGTTTTCATGGATTGGATGCCGGGTTTAATCCTTCAAAAATGATGGCGCAAAATCATTTCGCCATTTCGGTTCAAAGCAAGGGCAGGGATTTTTCCCTGCCCTTGATGAAGTTCCAATGTTCTGCGGATCAGGCGATCAACATTTTCTTGTGAAACAGGCCGAGGCTCAAGAGACCGAGGCCGAGCAACACCACTGTCGTGCCGCCATCAGGAACGGAATTGAACGAAAGCCGTTCGGTGAATGTTTGAGGGCCGCTGGACGCCGGGTCTGCCACTTGGAAGGTTCCGTTGAATGCCGTCGCGGTGAAACCATTTCCAACAACTGTGCCGGCAAGCGATACATTCAAGAATCCTCCAACTTGGGAGTAAATGCTGGATGAGATCAAGTTAAACGTGAATCCGTCAACGCTCCAGAAATTAGCCAGAGCACCCGAATTGAAGGACCACGGAGTCGCACCCGACATTGAAACTGAGTCACCGTTATTGACCGTGCCGACAAACGAACCGGAAGGGCTGGCCGCGACCGTGTTGAGCCAGGCGGTTGCCGCCGTTGCAGTGTTTGCCGTCGTGGTGTTCAAATCCACGGCACCGCTGAATCCAATGTTACCCGTGATCGGCGTTGCCTGGGCAATGCCAGCCACACAAACGACAGCCAAAGCCGCCGCTATTTTACTTATACATTTATTTTTCATTTTTTTGTTTTTGTTAATTGTTTATGTTTAATTTTTACAACCGTCACTGCCGCTACTTTAGCAGGGGTGATGCCAACTGATGTTTATGTTTCAGATAAGTATTTAAATGGTTTGTTTTCAATGTGTTGCGTTTATAAATTCCGTTGAAAATTTGCGGCGCAATAATTCAAAACTGTAAAGCATTCCGACGGTAGGATTCGATTTAGAGGAAATTGTTACTCTAACTCGTTCACCTTAAACTTAATATGGTTCGATTTGAAATTGCGTAATCGCTTCTGACACTTTCGGCAGACTTTGCGTGAATTGTGCCGCCTAGGGGGATAACCACCAAGACACGAAGACACCAAGTTTTGAATTTTCCTTTGTGCCTTGGAGCCTTGGTGGTTGAAAAGCGGGCTTGCGGCCTTCGGTTTCACCGAATTCCTTTTGCCGTTTCCCAAACGTCTCAAGTCGTGTCAAAAGTTTTCGCGCGTTTGGCGTGGTTCGCGGTCCACCTCATCCGGCCTGCGGCCAGCGAACCTCGGCATGGCATTTCTCCCCATCGGATGCGAGAAGGAATTATTTTATGTGACGATTGGCGAAGGGAATCATGGTGTTGATGATTGTGCTGACCATGTTCGTATCATAAACGCCATTGGCCATGACCGGGTAATGATCATATCCCGCCAGCGGATGCAGTTCGTTATAGACTCCCGCCGCCGTCAGATTGGAAGACAAATTCATGCTGATGGCATAAGGTGCCACCGTGTCGGCGGTGCCGTGGATCAGGCATGTCGGCGGGGTTTGCGCGGTGATCGGACAAGTGCTTACCGGATGGACATTGCTGCCATAAGGCGGCACACCGCCCCACAATGCGATGCAGCCCAGGAACGAACTCACATTCGTGCTTTGGTAAGCAGCATTGACCACCAGACCGCCTCCGGCCGAGTCGCCGACGATCAACACCTTGGTCGCGTCCACGCCGTAGTCCGTGTGATGCGCCCGAATCCAGCTTAACGCCGCCATGACATCCGCCACCGCCATGCTGATTTCGTCCGGGCAACCGCCGGGGCAGCCGGGCCACAACCGATAATTGATGGAAAAGGCGACGAAGCCGTTGGTGGCAAAGGCGGCGGCCATGTCAGGATAGAAATTGCCTTGCGCCACGGTATAGCCCTTGTCGCCCGCCCCAAACCCGCCGCCGTGCGTCAGGATCACCACCGGGCGGTTGGATTGCGTGCCGTTGACGTAATAAGCATCCAAGGTCAGCGACACGTTGGACCCGGCATGATCCACCGCCGCGCCATACACGAGATTGGATTGCACCAAGACCGTCCCCTGCCCGACCGCAATATCCAGGCGCAGGACCGTCGCCATCAAACCGATAAGCAACAGCGGGCGTCTCCAGCCATTATTCATGACGTGCAGGTTGACCATGGTTGTAATGTGCCTCCAGCGGCATGGATTAAAATCAATCCGGGCGGAAGGTTGCAAGGCGGCTGGATAATTGCAAATACTAAATTCACCGCACGACAACGTGCTATTCAGCGTCCTGCGAGCAGTTGTGAGAATCCGTGTTTATCCGTGCCCATCCGTGGTTAAAAATGTTCGAGTATTTGGCGTGGTTCGCGGTTCACCACATCCAGTCTTCCGTTCCCGTTAGTGAAGAATCTTTTTCAAGGCTGGATATCAACCGCCTGCGCCAGCGCTGCCGTCGCATTTTTCCCGGGTAAATGGTAGGCCGGTTCAAAGATCATTTTCCGGTCTCCCGCCATGAACCACAGCTTGAGGTTGCCGTGATGGACATCAACTGGCGTTACCGTGGCCCCGATTGGCCGGCTGTGTCCGCCTTTGCCGCTGGTGGTGGCGGTGCCGGTGATGGCCGTGACCTTTCCCCCATTGATTTTGGCCAGTGATTCATCCGATACGACGATGGCCAACGTGCCGTCTTCATTTTTTAAGAACCATGGAAACACCGTGATTTTATAATTGCCCAAATAGACGCCATCAACGCGCTGGAGCGAACCGATGGTGAGGGTGGCCGTGCCGGAATCCACAGGCATGGAACTGGGATTGATAATGAGGGTCTTTTCGTCCAGAACGGAACCGGCTGGAGCGGGTGCTGCCTGGCTGCTGATTGAATTTGTGGCCGGTGAGTTCGTCGCGGACGACTCGGTTTTCGACAGCAGCATCACGAACACTTCGTGATAAAGTTCATCCATGTCTTCAGCGATGCCGACGAGCGCACGGGCGCGGTCGGGTTGCGGCTCGTTCAGGCTGGCGACTGCCGCCAGATGCCAGGCATAACTCAACGCCTCGGTCTGGGTCAGAAGCAGGGTCAGTTCAAACCGGTTGCCATTCTGTCCCAGCAATTCCTTCTCCTTGGTTGACGCAATCGCATCGCGCGTGGCCGTTTCGCCCGGCGGCAGGCGGATGTCGTCCAGCTTGATGGAAGGATCGTCTGCGGCAAATTTCTCCAGCAGCGCGGCTCCGGCTGCGGAAGTGGTGGCAATTTTCTTGATCAAGGTTTTGACATCAGGCTGTTCCGATTTGATGAAGCGCAACATGCTGACGTCCTTTTGCTCGTCAAGGAGCTGATGGAGCAGGCTGTAGCAATTGTTCCGGGTGGATTGCGACGCATTGCCCGCGGAGGATGTCGCGACGGCCTGCGGCGATTTGCAGCCGGTCAGAACACAGGCGGCCAGCAGCATCGCAGCGAGCAACGGGGAGATGATGTTCATCTGTGACAGATTTTATCCAAAGGTTTTGTTCAATGACCGAACTTTTCCACGGGGAGCTGGATGATGATGGGCTGGTCGGCGGGTTTCTGGCTGATCGGGGGCGCGGAATAGCTGTCCTTGATCAATTGCAATTCCTTCTCTTCGTCCTCGTCGAACCCGGCCGCTTCTTTTTCCAGCATGAACGAGATCATAAACAGTCCGTAAGCAATCGCACCGAATGGCAGCACCACCTCCCATGATGGATTGAGGTTGAGCCTGCCGAAATCAATGATGCTTCCCGCCACAAGTCCGGTGACAGTGACCGACAAAAGGGTTTTTGACATTGTTGTCATGATTGTGCGACGGCAGGCGTGGGATGCGCGGATGATTTCAGCCGCAGTCGGCGACATTTTGAAGTGTTCGCAGAGGTCATCAACTATTGGCCGGCGCTCGCCAACACATTCGTCTGCATGGCGTTTGTGGCGGGCGTATTAGTTTCAATGTCCGGCAAAGAGTTTGTTGCGGGCATATTTGTGTTAATACCAGTAGCATCGGACGCACTTGAATTGGTGGATTGTGTGTCGCTTGAATTGCCTGGAGTGTTTTGGTTGCAGCCGACCAGCGCGAACGAGGCCAGAACCGTGATTGCCAATAATGTGACGGTTGATTTCATATGTTTTTTAAGTTCATTAAAAATGTGACACGACGCGATTCCAAGCCATGGGGTGTAACCCTACCGTTTTTCAATTCCGCCGGGATCACGACGCCAAAAATCTGGAGAAGACCTCGTCGCACTTCTTGGCGAGGGAGAAATCTTTTTCGGTGATTCCCCCTTCGTCATGCGTGGTGAGCGTCAGCGTCACCTTGTCATAACGGATGTCAATGTCCGGTTGATGATTGATTTTCAGGGTTTGTTTGGCGATGCGGCGCACAAAATCTATGCCCGACATGAATCCCTCAAACTTGAATGTGCGGCCGATGGTTTGCGCGTGTCGCGACCAGTCCGGAACGGTTTTCAGTTGAAGGTTGATCTGCTGGATGTTCAAGGCTGGCATAATAATTATAAATTAATTTGTGTTTCTCCCGGAGCCGCTCTTTTTGCCGCCGCCGGAAACTTTGTTGACCGTGGCCCAGGCGCGTGCCTCGGCGGTTTTCACGCCGACACCTTTTTTCTCGTAGCCGGCTTCGATGTGTTCCGCCTGACGTTTCTGTTTGTCGGTGTAGCTGGATTTATCACCTTGGGGCATGACAGTCCTTTATTTGGTTTCGACCGTTTTGCCGTCCGCAGGCGGTATCGCCAGCGGCACATTGATGCCGAGCGCGGCGCTCAAATCAATTTCATGGTCCTGCTCCTGCACGATGATGGCGCGCAAGGTCTCGCTCAATCCATATTCGCCCATCGCCTCGGCCTGACGGATGCGCTCGCGATAACGTCCCACCGTTGTGCGTTCGTTTTCCAGATCCGCGCGCAGCATTTCGACCGCGTCGCTTGTGGCCTTGACCGGCTTGGGCGTCACGCCCGGCATACCGCCGAGATAATCAATCTGCTTGGCGATCTTGATGGCGTGCTGCAATTCCTCGGCGGCGTGCAGTTCCAGTTCCCGCGCGACGTCCGTGTAAGCGGCGCCTTTCAGCGTCTGGCTATACACCGTGTAGGCGATGATGGCCTGATATTCCCCGGCCAGATCCTCGTTCAACAACTGGATCATCTGTTCGCGGGTGATGTTCAATCCTGCGGTCGTGTTTTCTTTGGCCATAATTTTCTTAAAATAAATTTGTGCGTTCAGTCTTTCACGGCGAAGCCGACCTTGATGGTCACCTGCCAGTGATGAACCTTTCCCTTGGCGATGTTGCCGCGTGTTTCGACCACCTGAAACCAGCAGAGGTCCTTGATGGTTTTGTGCGCGCGCTTGATGGCCTTGTCCACGGCGTCCTCGATGGAAGTGGCGGAGGTGCCTGTAAGCTCGATGAGTTTATAGACGGGGTCTTTCATAGGCGGTTTTTTGGGTGTCGAAAAAGGATGATGGCAAATTGCAAAATGATTAATTTGTGAACAATAGCATCCGGTTCGTCAAAAAAGGCGTTCGGTTGGTGAACACCACGTTATTCGTGATCATGCGCGGCTGATTGGCATTGGGTTGATTAACGTTGGGTTGCCCGGTTTGATTGTATTGGAACGCTTGACCTGGTTGGCCAATTGGTTCTGGCTGGGCGATCGGAGTTGATTGTGCTATCAGTGCCGGTTGCGCCGGCTGGGATGTCACGGGTGGCGTGAGGTTCGGCACCACTGGCTCCGGCAATACCGGAACCGGTTGAGTCGGCTGTGTCGGCGGCTGTGTCGGTTGGACTGGAATCGGAGGTTGAGTTGGTTGACCCGGCTCAGGCAAAACCGGGACAGGTGCCGGTTGTGCGGGTTGCGACGACGACGGGAGGGTGGGATATCCCGGTTTGACAGTTTCAGCGGGAATCACCACAGGAGCTGCTGAAACATTCAAAACGACGATCATGCCCGTCAAAAAAAGTGAAATGATTGTTTTCATACTTTCATTGAAGATATGCCATGATCCCGTTCGTTGAAATAAGGTGAAACCCTACCGGATTACATGGATGGCCTTGCCTCGATTTCATCCTCGTCGTCATCCTCATCCTCATCCTCATCCTCATCCTCATACTCATCCTCATACTCGTCGTCATCCTCATACTCATTCTCAAAAAAACCTGCCAAAACTGACGATGAGGATGAGCATGACGATGAGGAAGAAAAATCAGATTCCGATTTTTCAGACAAGCTCTGAAAACAAAAGGGCCGGAACGGTTTCCCGTTCCGGCTTTGTCATTGCAGCCAGGGCACAAAAACATCCTGAATCACGGCACAATCTTCGAGACGGGGTCGCTCCATGCGCCTTCACCGGCGGCGTTCACGCCGCGCACACGGCACCACACACGCGTGCCGGTGGGCAGGCCGGGGATGGCGGTCTTCGACTTGGTGACGGATTTCTGCCGGACGAAGCTCGTCGGCGTCATCGGGTCCGGGCTGGTTTCCACCTGATACGTCTTGCGGCCCGAAAGCGGGTCCCATTGAAAATCCAGTTCGCCCGCGTTGTCTCCGGCGGAGGCGGACAGGTTCTGCACGGCCGGGAGCAGGCTCGGCTTGGTGGGGGTGCCGGTCACGTCGAAGCCCGAGCTTAACTGGGTGGACTTGTTGCCCTTGCTCTTGATGTTGACATACGCGCAGCGGGAGGTCAGTCCGCCCTCCAAGGCAATCCGCGCATTATCCTTGGCCGCCGTCTTTTCCTTGGCCGTCGCGTTCGCAGCCACGGAATCCGTCAGCGCCGAATCATAGGCGTCGTGCAGCGCCTGATAATCCGCCACCGATGGATCGGGCGTCGTGAAGTTCGCATTGCCATCCATCTTGTCAATGTGGTTTGAAGAGAAGGTTTTCAACTCGGTATCGTTCTTCTTCTTCAGATTCAATTTTGCCTTGCTCATTGTGTTTTTCCTTTTTGGCGACCCTCCGTCGGCTTTGCCACCGCAGGTTAAACCGTCATCCGGCTTGGCCGGTTGCGGTGGCATTTTCGGGCCCGTTTATTTTTCCATAAGTGTTGCCGACGATCACTTTTTTACACCCGAATCCCAGTTTTGCAATCCACCATTTTTGCGATTTTTATGGCAAATAATGCGAAGAAATTAACGGCAAACCGGAAGGGCTTGGGGGACAGAAAGGGACAATGAATTTGCGGTGAAAATGACATGCCAGAACCGGATTAACCCTTTCTTGCGCCGGTTCCGGACAAAATTGGATGATGATGAAAAAACGGAATTATGTCTTTGACAAACTTTTCGGGTGGTAGGGACGCCGCGCTGCGGCGTCCCCGTCCGACAGGACGGAACAAATGTGGTAAGGCGTCATTTTTCCGTCGCCTGACCTGCCGCGACGGGCGCGAGCACGGCGGGCGCTGCGCTCGGCGACGGGGACAGCGCAGCGCGCTGTCCCTACCTTGAAGTTTGTGAACCACATAATCCCGGAAAAAACGGGATTGAAGCAAAGCATTGGGATTATGTAGTTGACATATAATTGGGCAAAACTGGTAGGGCGGGCAGTCCCCTGCCCGCCGGACGCGTGGATTGACAACAGGCGGCGCGCACGGAGTGACGCGCCCTACCGGATTATCTG
>Ga0181529_10005472_pt1 | contig 13310 bp, 14 predicted proteins | sample PEATcosm2014_Bin_36_FD_119763 | JGI IMG/M metagenome (GOLD analysis project Ga0181529, IMG submission 119763) | Peatland microbial communities from MTU Mesocosm Facility, Houghton, MI, USA - PEATcosm2014_Bin10_30_metaG | ecosystem: Environmental > Terrestrial > Soil > Wetlands > Peat | place... | reverse complement strand
TATATCGTATCCTGACATACAGGATAGGGTATCATCCTACACGGTCGCCAAGGTGGCGGAGCGGCCACGCGGCTGACTGCAGATCAGCTACAATCCGGTTCAACTCCGGACCTTGGCTTGGACCGGTTTCCAGCAATGGAAATCCGGTCTGACGAAGAATGTGCATCTACGTTCTTCGGCTGCAAACAAAAAAACATTAGTAAATCATGTGGTGATAGCGGCCATAGCTGTCAGGAAACACCTGGTCTCATTCCGAACCCAGCAGTTAAGCTGACACACGTAGTATGCTGTACTTGGGTACGCGAGTCCCTGGGAACCATACCAAGCTGCTATCACCTTTCCTTCTTACACGGGATCTCTTCTCATGAAATTTTAACCAACGAGCGGATGCTCTAATTCTTGTCATTATTCGGACGTTTTTGTGAATACCGTCAGGTTCGCGACCTGCGTGACAGATTAATCCTGTAATTATCCCTAATGGGAATCCGTGCCATGGACCGGTACATTTTCCTCGTTCTGCTTCGCCGGACAGAAATTGCAGATGGAGAAAAACACCTCTTTTTCCCGGTCCCGGATCAGGCAGTAGAATGTCCCGTTCCAGTCCTCGACGGTAAAACCGCCCGGGAATGGCATGCCGACCGGATGGCCCGGGGAATCAAGCACAAACATCGTAAATGCGGCCATCAGGTAATAGAAGAGCCGGTGCTGCGGGGAGTAATGAAACGGGGTCCTCTCTGCATGTTCATCCCAGGTAAAGCAGCCATCCGGGATCATCGCGCAGAACTTTTCGAACGTTTCGCGATCCCGTAGTGGTTCACCCGGCTGCCGGAATGAGCCTGACCGGTACATCGTGAGGAGTCGGTGGTGTGCCCCGAAGATCTGCTCGTGGAAGAACGGGCGGACCTTGCTTCGGTAGGGTTCGGGAAGGCTGGCTACTTCCATGAAAAGACGGCCCCCTATAACCTGGAGATCGGCAAGCGTATACCGGCCGGCCTCTTCTGCGAGTGTCCTGCCCAGTTCACCCTTTGTTGTTGCCGCTGCGAGCCGGCGGGCTATGGCTGCGATCTCCTCTTTTTCCGGGGGGGTGGTGATATTACTGGCGGTCATTATTAGTCATCGTCCGCGCTGGCGTAATTGTGTACCGTGTGAGCCGGCACCATATTATCCTGTTCGATCCGGTATCTGCAGGTCTCACGTCAGCAACACATTGCATGTTCGTTCCTGTCACCCATATCTTAACGATGAAAAGGGGTGCATTCCTTCATTGGTATGTTATTTCCCGGACGATCCCCTGCATATACAGGTACGGCGACGGTCCTGTTTCTTGCTGCGGCAATACTTCTTATCTGGTCACCTGCCATGGCAGCGCTGGTGATCACGAACGTGTCGCTCTCTCCTGTCCCGCCGCTCATGGGGGGTGACGAACAGCATGCCGTGACGACGATCGCGGTTATACCCGCAGGCGCCACGACCTTCTCCAGGACCCACACGCTCCAGATGCAGACAGCACTGGTGAATGCCCGGTGGAGCATTCAGATCATGGTCGATGGCGTCCCCGCCGCGCAACAACCGGCATCCGGTACAAGCGCATTTGTCAACGGATATCTCCTCTCCTACCCGACCACGAGCGACGCCTCGTTGACAGTAGCCCTCGACGGGACCGTTCCCTCCGGCACAAATCTGAACATGACGATCCTCCAGGTTACAGAACTCGACACGTCCAGTCAGCCGGTCCCGGGCAGCAGTCTCATGGTTATCGCCCCGCTTATCATCCCGTCACAAGGTGCTGTCGCCACCCCGCAGGGCACGGTTGCAATACCTGCAGCTGCGATCCCTGCACCCACCCGGGCCGGCCCCCTTCCGCCCGACGGTCTGGTTGCATCTGGTGTCGCGATAGTGGGGTACGGGTATACCCGGTCACGGCTATAACTCCCGCGATCATCCCGTTTAGGGTTTTCTCTATGCCTCTGCGTCCCGGTGCCGGTTCCTGACCGCCGCTGCACAGATTCCTCCGAGTGCGAGGCAGGTGCCGATCACCACCAGCCCTGCATTGGTGCTCCCGGTCACCTGTGTTAAATATCCCACAAGCGTTGGCCCGATGAAGCCACCGGCATTGCCGATGGAGTTGATGACGGCAATACCTGCTGCCGCAGACACCTCTGCGAGGAAGATGGAGGGCAGGGTCCAGAATGGCCCGAATGCACAGAATATGCCCATGGTAGCGATGATGAGCAGGAAAAATGCGAGGAGCGGTGAGGCGACAAGGCCCGATCCTGCAAGGGCAATACCCCCGACAAGCGGTGGGACGGCGGTATGCCAGCGCCGTTCCCCCGTACGGTCTGAGTGTTTTGACCAGAGGATCATCGTCACTCCCGCACAGGCATAGGGGACGATCATGACAAGCCCGATGGACGTGTTGGAAAGGCCGGTATTCAGCGAGCGGATGACCTGCGGCATCCAGAACCCGAGCCCGTACAGGGCGATCACGAGCATGCAGTAGACGAGGGCAAGGTGCCAGACCCGCCGGTCCGCGATCACCGAACGAAGGCCGGTGTGGCCCCCCAGTTTCTGCCGCTGTTCGTTCTCTTGTCTGATCGCTCCCGCCAGCCACCTCCGTTCCTCCGGCATGAGCCAGCCGGCATTCTCCGGCCTGTCGGTAAGGTACCAGTACGCGATGCAGCCGAGGATGACCGCAGGCACCCCTTCAATGACAAAGAGCCAGCGCCAGCCGGCCATACCGAACCAGTGGACGGAATCGAGGATCCATGTGGAGACCGGGGCGCCGATGATCATGGAGATGGAAAGCGCAGTCATGAGGAGTGCGACTGCCTTTGCCTGGTCCCGCTCCCGGAACCAGTACGTGATGTAGAGGAGTATGCCCGGGAAGAACCCGGCCTCGGCGACCCCGAGCGCGAACCTGAGTACGGCGACCTGCAGTGCATCAGTGGCAAATGCCGTCACCATCACGACGATCCCCCAGCTGATAAGGATCCGGGCAATCCAGATCCGGGCACCAACCTTCTGGAGGATCAGGTTGCTTGGCAGCTCGAAGAGCAGGTACCCGATAAAGAAGATCCCGGACAAAAAGCCGAAGACTTCGCTTGTAAGTCCCAGCGCACTGTTCATCTCCAGTGCCGCAAAACCGAAATTTACCCGATCCAGGTAGGCGATCACGTAGAGGAGGATCAGGAAGGGCAGCAGCCGGATGCTCACTTTCCGGAGGGTCTGCCGCTCAATTCCTTCTTCACGGCCGGTATTCACGTACAGCCGGTGTGTCCTCCCGCCCATTATGCCTTCTGAAAAGAGATCTGCCCCCCTTCTTCCTCCCCGGTGCACTCTGTGAAACAGGAACCACTGACCGCGGGGCAATATCTATACAACCAACCACATCCCACGCCATTATATGAATGATACCGACGCCGCCCGGAATGCTCTTTGTGGCACAACCCTCCCGGAAAAACTGGCATCGATCGGGATCGAGCGTGGCCGGATGATTGATATCCGCAACTTGGATGATATCGGCCGTGATTACGGGATCGGAATCTACCTGTTTTTCGAAAAAAAAATGGCCACAACCCGCACACTCGCAGAAGTTCAGGCAGAGTACCGGGATGTCCCCGAGTACGAGCGTCCGTATGTCAGGGTCGATCGGTTTCTCCGGTTCACGAAGGAGAACGACCCGTCTTTTAACCAGACGCTGGAGGAGTTCCCCCTCATGATCGAGATCGTGGCAGTCGGAGAAATGTCCGATGCCGCAACCGGCCGGCCCACGCCGTTTGTCACGGGATTGATGCCGTTTCTGGAAGACTTCGATGTAGATGTCGACCCGGTTGAACAGATGCAGGGCCGTCCCCTGTAAGATCTCTCTCTCTTTGGCGGGAGCACGCTTCTGGTCCCCGTGTATTATCCCGCAGGATGTCCACCCATGGCAAAAAAATTCCACCGCTTCATCTGGCAGTCCGTGATCGGGCTTGGTTTTCTATCAGGACTCTGGACCTCCGTCGGCATCGATCCTGAAGGGATTCTCATTTCCGTCCTTGGGTCTGCCGTCAGCACGATCTCCCCGGATCCCGCGCTCCGCGCACTCTTCCTGATTCTGCCCACCCTGCTTCTGATCGGTTCTGTCATCGGGGCATACCGGAACGGAAAGATGCCCGGACTCATATCAGTGCTGGTTGCCTATGGGGCCGGCCTTGTGATCCTGTCCTCCGCCATAATAGGACTGGTGCTCCTCGGTTTGGCAGTCCTGCTGGCGTACTATTCGACCCGGAAACGCAGGAAGTAACCCGATTTTCCGGCGTATCTCAACACTATAAATCCCGGCACGACCAAAATTACCGGATATGAGTCTGTTTCCCAAAAAAAATATCATCTGTTATTTTGATACAATCGCCCCCAGTAAATACCTGGTCAAATTCAGGAAACTGGCTATTTTTGAGCCGTTTATGGGATACGATATCGCAAACCGGGGACGACTCTCTCACTATGGCTGCACCGATCGCAAACAATTTGCCACACAGCTTAAGAAGATCCGGTCCGACACCGAGCTGCTCTTAGAGGATATCGAGGCCTACCACATCTACATGGCGTCAAAGATCACCAGTAAGGTCCCCGGCGATATCGCGGAAGTGGGGGTCTACAAGGGTGGATCGGCCAAGATCATCTGCTCGGCCAAGGGCGACCGTACCCTCCACCTCTTCGATACGTTTGCCGGCCTGCCGAAAGTTGACGATGTGGATCAGGTCTGGCCGTTTTACGAAGGAAAATTTGCCGCATCCTATGATAAGGTCAAGGCCTATCTTGCGCAGGAGAAGAACGTCTTCCTGTACAAGGGTATCTTCCCTGATACATCGGGCCCGATAAAAGACAAGCATTTTTCACTTGTCAATCTTGATGTGGATACCTACGAGAGCACGAAAAAATGCCTTGAATTCTTCTATCCCCGCATGAGCCCGGGCGGTGTCATCCTCTCCCACGATTACCTGACGGCACCAGGTGTTCGGAAAGCTGTGGATGAGTACTTCGCTGATAAGCCCGAGCCGGTGGTCGAGACTGCGGCCTCGCAGTGCATTATCGTGAAAGTATAACTGCACAAACAGCAGTCTTTTTTTGAGCATTCCCGGATTGTTCCCGTGCGCCGGTTCAGCAATTCCCCGTGAAATGAACGGATCGTAAAAAAGAGTTATTCCTTGAAGATAAGAATTCCGAAGATGATGAGCATGAGTCCTGCAAGGAGCACGACGATACCGATCAGGCCCTTGACCGCGATAATAACGTCGGGCAGGAACGCCCAGATCGCATAAGCCCCGAGTACCAGCAGTACAATACCAACAATCAGTGCAGCAATTCCAGTCTTATCCATAATTTTGAATCTCCGCTACAATCTCTCTAAATCCGACAATATAAGGATTTGCCGTTTCCTGAAAAAGCCCCGTTAAACCGGGTTTTCCTGATTGGCCCGGAATGATGCAGATCCGGTCCGTGCAATCATGAGGATCTCAACAGCAATCACCTGCACGTCTTTTGTATGGAAGGCAAACGACCGTTTTATCGGGAAAGTGCCGCTGACCTGCCCTGTAACTGTTCCCCTTCCCATAATGTAGGCCTCTACAAAAGGGGTCGAGCCTGCGTTGAAGATACCGTACGTGACCGGTGCAATCGCGAGGGCGCAATCGATAAACGGTCGGTCTGCATGCACCCTCTGTTTCTGGGCGCCAAAGGGCGGGTTCATGACCACGGTATCGCAGGGGCCGATCCGTTCAGAAAGGACTCTGGTATCCGCCCCGGCAATGTCGGCCACGATGCAGTTCACATCAGCGTCGAGCAGTGCGGCATTCTCCCGTGCGGTAACGATGGCCGCTGGGTCGAGATCGACCGCCCGCACCGTCCGGGCGCCGAGGAGTGCCGCCCCGATCGCAAGGATCCCGGTCCCGCACCCGAGGTCACAGACTGCCTTTCCCTCGATGTCGCCGTTCATGTATGCGTCATAGAGGAGCCGGGCGGCAAGGGTGGCCGGGGTCTGGTACTGTTCCCATGCCACGCGGGGCGTTTTGTAACCGGCACAGCGCTGCAATGCCATCTCCAGCTGCCTGAGTTTCATACGATCTCGTCAATGGTGTAGTAGTCCCACGTCCGCACACCGCAGAGGATCTCGAATTCCTGTGGGGAAAGGACGGGTTTTTTAAACCGTACCTGGTCGTCATAGGCAAGCCGGGGGCAGGCCGTGTTCACGTAACAGTCAAACCCGAGGTTGAGCAGTTCGTCCGGGTTTACCTCGCGCATCGTGACAATGACGGCCCCGGGAGAAAGTGCCGCGAGCCGTTCTGCAAGTGCCCGGCGCTGCTGGCCGCTTTTCGTGCTCACGATGATACCGATGTGCTGTGCCCCCCGGGCTTTCTCCATCACCGCAAACCGCCGGCGCAGGAGCGCATCGGCGCTGACTTCCTGTGCAGCACCGGTAAGGGGATCGAGTGCGATCACCCGGGCTTTCGTGGCAAGCGCGATGCCGATCGGGTGGAAAAGGCCGGTGCCGACAAAGAGGATCTCGCCGGCCCCGGTCGATTTTGCCGCGGCAAAACTGCACCCGAGCACCTGCCCCCTTAACGGGGTGCGCCCGGCGCCATCGGCGACCCGGACTTCATGGCCGTGCGATGCGAGAAATGCTTCCATTGCCGGGATGAGCGGGGCATGCTGGACCGTGGTGACAAGGCCAACGATCTTCTCCTTAAGCAGGGGAAAAGCATGGGCGAGAACCGACACATCGAAATCTACCGTCCATGGCTCGAATATGACGTTCTCCCTCTTGTCTACGGGAGCGTGTCCGAAATGCACGAGTACGTCTGCATTCCCGTATTCAAGGGTGTCGAGCGCAAGATCGCAGGCGCCATAACAGGGATCGCCACTGATAATAACCTCGAATCCTGCATTCTTCAGATTGGAGGTAACGGATGCTGCTTGCCGTTTGAGCCCTTCGGGAAACTGGAGGGCAACCTTATGTGCCCCGCGTTTTTTGAGTTTTTTGATCAGCTCAGATGTGTCGCTCAACCACATGCACCCGGTCGGTGACATTGATCTTCACGAGTGACTTGTACGGCCGCCCGATGTCGGGGTCGCCGCGCTGGATCACGATGCAGACATCTTTTACCTCAGCACCTGCGATTTCAAGTGCCGCAAGGAGCGCCCGCATCGTGCCACCCGTGCTCACCACATCATCGATGATCACAACCCGGTCACATTTGTATACGCCGTTGAGGTACAGTTCCCCTTTCGAGTAGCCGGTCTTCTGGTGAACAGGCACTTCTGAGGGAAGTTTATACTCCCGTTTGCGCATGACTGTCATGGGGATGTCGGTCATCACCGAGAGTACCGCCCCGATGTGGATGCCCATCGCCTCGACAACAACGATCTTATCGACATTGTTGAGGTCAAGCACTTTTATCATCGCGCTGCACACATCGCGGAGCAGGGCGGGTTCAACGAGCGGAACGCCGTCAGTGATTGGGTGGATAAAGTAATTGTACTCTCCGCGTTTCACCATCGGGCATGATTCAAGGGATTCTACCAGTCGGTCAAGCATGCATATCACCAAAATCTTTTAAGAATGCCTCAATACTATTGCGGGTCACGTGCGGCATGCAGACGATCCGCAGGTGGCCGTTTCTCGTCCACGAAACCTTCCACGGGGACGGGCCCTTCTCGCAGACAAAGGTCGCCACGTTCACGTCAGGGGTCGCCGCCGCCTCAATGCCGAGCGTTCCCATGCCGGCGATGAGGCGTCGGGTATTTTTCATGCAGCCGGCAACGACGGCTCTCATGCCCTCAATACCGAGATAATCGAGCACCGCGAGGGCTCCTGCCACCGGGGCCCCCGGGCGGGTACCGGCGAGCGTGTATTCTTTTTTCACCGTGAGGTACGGGGTGTCAATGTTGAGCGCATCGAGCATGTCCGGTTCCCGGGTTAACAGGCAGCCGGCCGGGATGGTGCTCATGCCCATCTTGTGCGGGTCGACAGCAATGGTCGTCACCCCGGGCAGGGCAAAATCAAAGGGCAGGGGCCTATCGAGAAACGGGATCACCATGCCGCCGAACGCTGCATCCACGTGCAGGAAGAGATCGTGCTGGTCTGCGATCTTTGCCAGATCTGCAATAGGGTCGACCATGCCGTACTCAGTAGTACCAGCGACACCGACCATGCAGATGGTATTCTTATCGACAAGCTCGGCAGCCTTGTCTGCCTGCATCCGGAGATCGGGGCCGAGCGGCACGCTCCGCATCTCAAGGCAGAGGATATCGCAGGCCTTCTTGAACGAGAAGTGGGCGGACTCCGGAACGACCACGTTCGGACAGGTGGCATGCCGGAGGGTTTTTGCAAGCCGGAGTGCCTGGATATTGGATTCGGTGCCTCCAGAGGTCGCATATCCCCCGGCCTCCTTCCTGTGGAAGAGTGTGCCGAAGCGTTCGATGAGCAGCCGCTCAAGCGACGCCGTCCCGGGAAAGAGCCCGGGGTCGCCGAGGTTCGTCTCCATGAACATATCGTGCGCCTTTACGGCGACCGGGTGCGGGAGCGTGCACATGGAGCTTAAGATATACGAATGGTCGATATCCTCCTGTTTTTTTGAGGATAAAAAAGAGAAGAGATTGTCTTCTGTCGTGCCCTTATTCAGCATCGCGGTTTCTCGCAGCTTCAAGGATGATGCGTTTCTCGGTGCGGGCAACAGCCTCGCGGATCTTTGCAATGGCATCGATATTTGCAGAGATACTTGAAATCCCGTGTTCCACGAGCCAGACCGCCATCTTCGGGTCGGAGCCGGCCTGCCCACAGATCGAGCATTCGACCCCGTACTCGCGGCATTTCTGGATGGAGTTGTGGATCAGGGTAAGGACTGCAGGGTGCTGGGGGTTGTACATGTCGGCCACATTCTCGTTGTTCCGGTCAATGGCGATCGTGTACTGGATAAGGTCGTTTGTCCCAAACGAGGCAAACTTAATGCCGGCCTGGAGGAAGTCCTCGATCATAATTGCGCTTGCGGGGATCTCGATCATAATGCCAAGTTCAACGTTTTCCACGTCAACGCCCCAGTCCCGCATCATTTCCTTTGCTTTTATGAACTGGTCGGGGTGGGAGACCATCGGGAACATGACGCCGAGATGTTCGTAGCCGGCCTTCCAGAGACGCTTGAACGCCTCAACCTGAAGCCGGAACTGGTCCGGGCTCTGGAGGTCGCGGCGGATCCCGCGCCAGCCGAGCATCGGGTTGTGTTCGAGCGGCTCGTTCTCTCCGCCTGCCATGTTCCTGAACTCGTCAGTCGGGGCATCGAGCGTCCGTACCCAGACGGTTTTTCCCGGGAATGCGTCGAGCACGATCTTGATGCCATCGTAGAGCTCTTTTACGAACTCCTCTTCCTTGTGGTTGGAGATATACCAGCCGGGCGTCTTGTTGAGCCCGAGGATGAGGTGCTCGATCCGGAGCAGACCGACACCGTCAGCACCGGTTACCGCCGCCCGTGCCGCTGCCTCGGGGATCGAGACGTTGACTTTCACGCTTGTCGCGGTGATCACCGGTGCGCTGCCGACAACCACCGGTGCGGCACTGCCGGCCTTTGCTGCTCCGCCAACTGCGCCCTCGTAGACAAGCCCCAGTTCGCCATCGACGGTAACAAGCTGCCCGTTCTTGAGCTGCTGGGTCCCCGTCTTTGTGCCGACTACTGCAGGGGTGCCCAGTTCCCTGCTCACGATGGCTGCGTGGCACGTCATACCTCCTTCATCGGTCACGATCGCGGCGACCTTTCTCATCGCCGGCACCATGTCCGGATTGGTCATTCGGGTGACGAGGATATCGCCCTCTTTTACTGCTCCCGTATCCTTTGCATCCCGGATGATGACCACTTTACCGGTCGCGGTACCCGGCGCCGCACCCTGACCTTTCAGGAGAATCTTTGCATCCTTGTTCTGTCCAGACATGCCCGTTGCCTCTTTCTTACCGATGGTTGTGATCGGCCGGGACTGGAGGATATAGATAGTCCCGGCAACAATGCCCCATTCAACATCCTGCGGAACCCCGTAGTGGTTCTCGGCGATCTTGCCGTACATGGCGAGCTTCGCCACCTCGGCATCAGCGAGCACCTGCGCATCCTGCCGGGCCGCGTCAACGGCCACCAGTTTCGTGCCGTGGGATCCGTCAGGAACGATCTCCACTTTCTTGTTTGCAATCGTCGTTTCCGCGATGGACTCCGTCCGCTGGTCAAAAACATAATGGTCGGGAGAGACCGAGCCGGACACAACTGCCTCGCCAAGGCCCCACGAGCCTTCGATAATTGTGATCGGTTCACCGCTGATCGGGTGGGAGGTAAACATGACTCCCGCCTTCTCCGAATGAACCAGCTGCTGGACGACGACCGCGATGTTGACCGTGCTGTCCTCGAATCCCTGTTTTGCCCGGTAATAAATCGCCCGTGCCCCGTAGAGCGAAGCCCAACAGTTCTGTACTGATGTAAGGAGCGCCGCCTCCCCCTTTATATTGAGATAGGTATCCTGCTGGCCGGCAAAACTTGCATCAGGAAGGTCTTCAGCTGTGGCGCTCGATCGCACGGCGACGATCAGGTCTTTTTGCGACATCTTTTTGTACGAGGCTTTGATGTCGTCTTTTATCGCTGACGGCATCTTTGACTTTATCACCAGCGCCTTTATGGTATCGGCGGCCTTTTCAAGAGCCGCATTATCCTCTACATCCAGATTGTCCGAGACCTTGAAGATCTTCTGGTCAAGGCCGGTCTCGACAAGAAACCTCCGGAACGCCTGGGCAGTGACCACAAACGCCGGAGGCACCGGAAGGCCGATCGAAGCCATCTCACCAAGGGAAGCTCCCTTGCCGCCGACCGACGAGATATCCTCCTTCCTGATCTCTTCGAGCCATAGAATATTGGGCACATCTTTCATGCTCGCACCACTTATGATCTCACCTCCCCCCTGTTTAAGTATTATCATCTGCCGGTACACCCATGGACGTCCCGGCCGGCCCTTTTTTTCATAAGGCAAGAATAACCCTGATTAGGTATCGCGCAGATATTGTATGGGTTTTTATGGCAAACGCGAGAGTGCTCGTCAGCGATCCGCTGGCGGAAGAGGGGCTTCTTATCCTCAAAGAGACGTGCGACGTTGATGTCAAAACCGGCTTGAAAGAGGACGAGCTCTGCGGGATCATCGGAGATTACGAGGCCCTGATCGTGCGGAGCGGTACCGAAGTGACCGCAAAGGTGATCGAGTCCGGTAAAAAGCTCAGGTTTATCGGGCGTGCCGGCGTCGGTGTGGACAACGTTGACGTAGACGCGGCAACCAGAAAAGGTGTCATTGTAGCGAACGCCCCTGAGGGAAATACTCTCGCAGCAACCGAGCACACCATGGCGATGATGCTCTCGCTCGCACGAAACATCCCGCAGGCAACCGCGAGCCTGAAGAAGAAGGAATGGAAGCGCTCGAAGTTCATGGGAGTCGAGCTTAACGAGAAGACACTGGGGATTGTCGGTTTTGGCCGGATCGGCCGTGAGGTGGCGAAAAGGGCAAACGCGATGGATATGAAGTGCGTTGCCTACGACCCGTTCATCTCCAAGGAGCGTGCGGCCCAGCTCGGTGTTAAGGTCATGTCCCTTGATGAACTCTTCAAGGTCGCCGATGTAATCACGGTACACACGCCGCTCATCAAAGAGACAAAACATGTCATCAACGCCCGGAGCATCGCGACGATGAAAGACGGCGTGCGGATCATCAACTGTGCACGCGGCGGCATCATCGATGAAAAGGCGCTCTATGATGCGATCCAGAGCGGCAAGGTTGCCGGTGCGGCGCTCGATGTCTTCGAGGAAGAACCTCCTCTGGAATCCCCGCTTCTTACCCTTGACAAAGTTATCGTAACCCCGCACCTCGGGGCAAGCACGGTCGAGGCCCAGAAGAACGTGGCAATTCAGGTCGCAAAACAGTGCATCGAGGTCTTAAACGGCGGCTCCGCAAAGTACGTGGTGAACGCACCGATGGTTCCGTCAGAGCAGGCCGAAGTGCTCGAGCCGTTTGCCGAGCTTGCCGAGAAGATGGGACGTTTTGCGATCCAGACTGTTGAAGGACGGCTCGCGTCGGTCGAGTGTATCTACGGCGGCGAGCTCTCTGCCTATGCGGGAAGCATGAAGTTTGTGACCCGGCTTGTCCTCAAAGGACTTCTTGACCCGATCCTCCAGACGCCGGTCAATATCGTGAATGCCGAGTTTGTCGCAAAGGAGCGCGGCATCTCGATGAGCGAGACCGTGACCGAGGAGTCCCACGGGTTCAAGAATCTGATCACGATCAGGGTGAAGACTGACAAGACCGAGGAGACCGTCAGCGGCACGGTGTTTGTGAAAGGCCGCAGCCGGATCGTCTCGGTCGACAAGTACACGATGGATTTGATCCCCGAGGGGTACGTGATTGTCTCCCGTCACCTGGACAAGCCGGGCGTGATCGGGAGGGCATCCACGATCCTTGGGAAGTGCAACATCAATATTGCCGGCATGCAGGTGGGCCGGATCAACCCTGGCGAAGAGGCACTCATGGTCCTGAATGTGGACAGCGAGGTTCCCGAGACCGTGATGAAGGAGATCCGCTCGATGCCAGGCATCTTCTCCGCGACGTTTGCCAAAATCTCATCAAAGAAGATCTGAACCTTTTTTATATATTTTTACAATTCTGGCACTCAAATCTGTGCCCGGGTAAAAAAGAAGACCGGGTTTTGCCGACTATGCTTCTTCTTCGTACACCCTGATCGCAACCGGCAGGATGTCGGGGCGCTTGTCGTTCATGATGTACGTGTAGCTCATCACGTGTACGCGATACTCAAGGTAGCCTCTGGCAAAGTTGGAGAGCCCTTCGTGCCGGGTGCCGAAAATCAGGATGTGGAACCACTGGATGAACAGGCAGATGAAAGTGATGATCCCGTAGACCCAGACGACAATTGCAATCAGGATCCAGTAGACGATGCGGATGAGCAGCTCAAGACGGCTTGCATCGTGCACGTATGTGAAGAGCTGGGTGGAGGCTAGGGCAGTTCCTTCAGTCATAATAAACCCGGCTCCTACTATGTGATGAGCGCTGATAAACCGACCGGTTTTTGTGCGCCCTGATCTGGGCCAGAGGAGAAATGCAGGGCGGAACGCGGCACGGGTGCACTATTTTTTAATAATAGGATGACAAATATCGTAGAGCATCAGACCTTTTGCGGGCTCGTGGTCTAGTTGGCTATGACGTCGCCTTGACATGGCGGAGGTCCTGAGTTCGAATCTCAGCGGGCC
>Ga0181529_10005470_pt1 | contig 13310 bp, 12 predicted proteins | sample PEATcosm2014_Bin_36_FD_119763 | JGI IMG/M metagenome (GOLD analysis project Ga0181529, IMG submission 119763) | Peatland microbial communities from MTU Mesocosm Facility, Houghton, MI, USA - PEATcosm2014_Bin10_30_metaG | ecosystem: Environmental > Terrestrial > Soil > Wetlands > Peat | place... | reverse complement strand
GCGCGTCGGCGAGCGCCGCGCTCTTCAGCATGCGGTTGATCAGGCTCGTCTTGCCGGCGCCGAGGAAGCCGGTGACGACGTGCAGCGGGATGGAATCGCGCGCGCTCATGGCTCGACCGGCACAAGTTTGCCGACGAAGACCGGCGGCCCGGACGGCTTGCCGTCGGGCGAGCCGCCTTCGGGCTCGACCGTCACCGCGTAGGTCGCGTCTTGTACAACGGAGCGGTCGTAGGCGGCGAGGCGCGCGCCGCGCGTTACGCCGGCGGCGTCGATGACGCCGAGCGAGCGCGGCGGCCCGAGCTTCGGCTCGATGATCCACAGCTCGTAGGACTTGCCCGCCTGCGGCGGCGCGGCGAGCGGGCGCACCGTCAGCTCGCGGCTGTCGAGATTGATTGAGGCGACGAAGGCCGGCGAATCGGCGCTCTTTTGCAGGATGGCGACGAATTCCTTCGGCGCGCCGGCGCGCGTCGCCTCGCGGGCGACGAAGCCGATCGCCAGCGCCGCCGCGATCCCTGTCGCGCCGATCGCCGCGGCGCGCCAGCGCGCCAGGCGCTTGTGCAGCGTCGCGACGCCGTCTGGCGCGGACGTCGCCGCAGCGGCGCGGATGCGCGCCTCGATCGCCGGCAGCAAGTCGACGGGCGGCTCGATCGGCGGCGTCGCTTCGGACAGCGCCGCAAGTCGGGCCTCCCAGGCGCGGATCGCCGTGTCGAGCTCCGGCTCGCGCAGCCGCCGAGCGGCCAGCCTCGCGCGCCCAGCCGGCTCGAGCGTGCCGAGGGCGAACTCGGCGGCGGCGAAGTCGTCGTCCGACGAGAGGGTCATGACTCCAGACATTCCCGCAATTGCATCAGGCTGCGGCGCAGCCAAGTCTTGATCGTCGCCGTCGGCGCGCCGAACCGCCGCGCCAGCGCCTCGCGGCTCAAGCCGTGATAATAGGCGAGCAGCACTGCTTCGCGCTTGTCGGCCTCGAGATTGCCGAGGCAGGCGATGAGCGCCGCAAGCCGCTCCGAGCGCGACCGCGCCGCCAGCGGATCGACCGTCTCGGCGGCGGGCTCGAACCCCTCCGGCATGTCTTCCAGCGACGCCGGGCGGACGCGCCGCACTTCGTCGAGCGCGCGGTTGCGGGCGATGGTCGCCATCCAGCCGAGCGGCGATCCCTTGGCGGGGTCGAATTCGCCGGCCTTTTCCCAGATCCGCACATAAGCCTCCTGCAGCGCCTCGCCGCTGGCGTCGCCGCGAGTCAGGATGCGGGCGACGACGCCGTAGAGAACCGCATGGGTCGCGCGATAGAGCGCAGCGAAGGCCGCCGCGTCGCGCGCCGCGACGCGGCCGAGCAGCAGGGCGAGATCGTCGCCCGCCGCCGCCGATCCCGTCGCCTTGGGCGTCTCTTCTGCGGTGGACATCGCGCAAATCTAGGACTTGCCCGCCCGGGAAGCAAAACGGGCGTCCCAAGGGACGCCCGCTCGCCGCTCGATCCTGAGCCTGCGACCCGTCCTCAGCCCGGGATCAGCACCTTGTTGATGACGTGGATGACGCCGTTCGACTGCAGCACGTCGGCGATGGTGATGCGCGCGACGTCGCCCTTGGCGTCGGTCACCGTCAGCGCCGACTTGCCCATGCGCGCGAAGGTGAGGTCTTCGCCCTGCACCGTCTTGAGCGTCAGCTTGCCGCCCATTTCGTCGATCTTGCCGGCGATGTCGGCCGCCGTCATGTGGCCGGGCACGACATGATAGGTGAGGATCGCCGTCAGTTTGTCCTTGTTCTCCGGCTTGAGCAGCGATTCGACCGTGCCCTTGGGCAGCGCCGCGAACGCTTCGTTGGTCGGTGCGAAGACGGTGAACGGGCCGGGGCTCTCGAGCGTGTCGACCAAGCCTGCGGCCTTGACCGCGGCGACCAGGGTCGTGTGGTCCTTCGAGTTGACGGCGTTCTCGACGATGTTCTTGGTCGGAACCATCGGCGCGCCGCCGACCATCACGGTCATGTCGGCGTAGACGGGGCTGATCGCCAGTGGGGCGGCGATGGCGAAGCCGGCGGCGAGCGCGATCGCGCCGAGCGAGATCTTGGAAAGCATGTTGGTCTCCGTGTCCTTGGGCCCGAAGGCCTCGATTGGTCGTCCCTGCGAACGGGACGCAGGAGATACGGGCCGCCCTCGCCGAGGTTTCAGCGCCGGCGGAAAATTCTTCGCCCGTGAAACTTTCTCAGGACCGCCCCGTAGAGACCGGGCGCGCATATGCGCGCCGGAGACTCGAACATGTCTGCAGCCGAGCCCGCCCGCCGCCCCGCCGCCCAGCGGGTCGTTCTGCGCCATTCCGCGCTGACGCGGATTTGTCACGCGATCAACGCCGTCTGCTTCTTCGCGTTGCTGACGAGCGGGCTGCAAATCTTCAACGCCCATCCGGCGCTCAATTTCGGTCCGACGACCGATTTCGCGCGGCCGCTGCTGTCGCTGGCGCCGAACGGGTTCCCATCGTGGGCGACGCTGCCCGAGGCGCAGGACCTCGCCGTCGGCCGACGCTGGCACTTCTTCTTCGCCTGGGCGCTGGTCCTCAACGGCGCCGTCTATCTTGGCGACCTCATCCTGCGCGGCGGCGTTCGCCGACTGTGGCCGAGCGCAAGCGATCTTAAGAGCATTCCGCACGCGATCGTCGAACACGCGCGGCTGCGCTTCCCCAAAGGCGACGCCGCGCTCAACTACAACGTGCTGCAGAAGCTCGCCTATCTCGCCGCGATCGCCGCCTTCCCGTTGCTGATCCTCGCTGGCCTGACGATGTCGCCGGCGATCGACGCGGCCTTCCCTTGGCTGGTCGACGCCTTCGGCGGCCGGCAGTCGGCGCGCGCCGTGCATTTCCTGCTGGCGAGCTTCCTCGTCGCCTTCGTCGTCGTCCACTTGGCGATGGTCGTGCTCTCAGGCGTTGTCAACAACGTCGTGTCGATGATCACCGGCCGCTATCGCATCGAGGAGGAACGCCATGAAGCGTGAGGCGAAGCTCACCCGCCGCGAAACGCTGCTGAAGCTGCTCGCCGGCGGCGGCGCGCTGTCGCTTGCCGGCTGCGGCCTCGACGCGCGCTCGCCCGCTGCGCTCGCCGTGCTCGAAAAGGCCGAGACGTTGACCCGTCTCGTCCAACGCGCGCTGCTCGCGCCGCGCCAGGCGCTGGCGCGCGAGTATCCGCCGGAGGACATTTCTACCTACTTCCGTCCCAACGGCTCGACCGCGCCCGACGATCCCGACTACCAGGACGCGCTCGCCAACGGCTTCGCCGATTGGCGGCTCGAAGTCGGCGGCCTGGTCGACAATCCGCTCAAGTTGTCGCTCGCCGATCTGCGCGCGTTTGCCTCGCGCAGCCAGATCACCCGCCACGATTGCGTCGAAGGCTGGAGCTGCATCGCGCAATGGAGAGGCGCGCCGCTGATGAGCGTGCTGGCGGCGGCGCGTCTCAAACGCGAGGCGCGCTTCATCGCCCTCTTCTGCGCCGACACGCTCGAACAGTCGCTCGACGGCAATGGGCGCTACTACGAGACGATCGATCTCGTCGACGCCGCGCATCCGCAGACGATCCTCGCCTACGAGATGAACGGCGCGCCGCTGCCGGTCAAGCATGGCGCGCCGCTGAGGCTGAGGGTCGAGCGCCAGCTCGGTTACAAGATGGCGAAATACGTGACGCGCATCGAGGCGATCGACGGCTTCGCCGCGCTCGGCCGCGGCCGCGGCGGTTTCTGGGAGGATCGCGGCTACGAATGGTACGCCGGAATCTAGCGCGTCGCCGCGGCCGTGGGTCAGTTTGAACGACCGTTTTGCGCGCAAGACGGGCGTCTAGCCGATTGCTGCTGCGCCCCCGAAGCGGATGCGTAAACTCACCGCCCTCCCGGATGGCGGCGGCGGGACGCCGGACCTTCGGGTCCTAGGCGTCGCCGGTGGACTTCCCTCAAGCGTCCAGATTCAATTTCCCGCGAACCTGCGCGTTCAATGCGGCCGCGTGGAATTGGAATGTGTCGCGACCCGCGTCTTTGGCGCGGTACATCGCCGCATCGGCTTTGGCGAGCAGCGACTCGATGTCCGTCCCGTCGTCTGGATAGTTGGCGACGCCAAGACTGCACGTTACGCGGAACGTGTGGCCATCGAGATGAACGGGCGCGGAGATCGCCGCATGGATTCTCTGCAGCGTCGCGGCGAGCGTGTCGGCGCTCTTGGGGTAGTCGGCCAGCAGGATGACGAATTCATCGCCGCCGTGCCGCGCCACCGTATCGGTCGACTTGACGCAAGCGATCATCCGCTTCGCCACGACTTTCAAGAGTTCGTCGCCGGCGCTGTGGCCGAGGGTGTCGTTGACGGACTTGAACTTGTCGAGATCGACGAACGCCGCCGTCGCCCATGTCCCGTTTTGCTGGGCGCGCGCCGCGGCCTGGGTGAATCGATCCTTGATCAAGGCGCGATTGGGAAGGCCGGTGAGCGCGTCATGGGTGGCCAGGAATTGAATGTGGTCTTCGGCGCGTTTGTGTTTGATCGCGATGCCGGCGATGTGGGTGGCGACGTTGATGAGACGCGTTTCGAACTCTGCGGGCGCGCGCGCCGACATCGAGTACATCGCCAATACGCCCAGTACGTCGCCGCGATTCGACAAGATCGGAGTCGACCAGCACGATCGATAGCCGTGCGGGGCGACCAGGTCGCGAAAGTCCGACCAAAGTGGGTCTCGCGCGATATCGGTGACGACGACCGGCTCTCGCCGATAGGCGGCTGCCCCGCATGATCCCGCGTCGGGGCCGATAGGGATTGCGTCGATCGCTTTCACGTAGCTCTCGGCCAGACTCGGCGCGGCGCCGCAGCGCAAATGGATTCGGTCTTCGTCGAGCAGCAGGATGGAGGCGAATATCCCGCTCAAATGAGATTCGACCAGACGCACCAGGCGATCGAGGACGGCAGGCAACGGCGCCCCTTTCGCGATCATTTCAAGAATCTGCGCTTGCCCTTCGCGCAGTTCGTTCGCCAACACGTGCTCGGTGATGTCGCGGGCGATGCCCATCAGTCCGACGACTTCGCCGTTGTCGTCGCGCAGCGGCGCTTTCGTCGACGCTAGCCATTGGCGGGCGCCCGACGCGGTGACGACGACCTCCTCGAGATAGGCCGCCGAGCGCCCGCTTGCCAGGACTTCCATCTCACGCGCGCGGAAGACGCGCGCGGCCTCTGGAGGGTGAATGTCGAAATCCGAACGGCCGACCAAATCGCTTGTCGTAGCGAAACCACTGCCAGCCGCCAGCGCTTTGTTGACGACGACAAAGCGACTTTCAGGATCCTTGATCCAGAGATAGTCGGGCACTTGGTCGATCAGGAGTTGCAGCGTCATACGCGCGTTGGCGAAGGCGCGCGTGCGGTTCCGATCGGTGACGTCCTCGCGATTGTCCATAACGGCGTGACGGGACTCGGTCGCCAGTTCTGCGAGCGCGTCCAAGCCGTTTGCTTCGGGCGCCTTCGCAGCCCACGTGGTTGGCGTCGCGCACATTCGGAGTTTCTCCGCTTCGACGAGCGTGGCAGGCTGATTCGTTTGAAAAGGTCAAAGAAGTTGACGAATATTAAGCTGCGCGCACTAATGACCGGTGAACTGGCGGCGAAGATTCACCGAACCGAAGTTTGTAGTTAAGAAAGGGAGTCCCATTGCGGTCAGTCCAGATTGGCGGACCGCTGAGTGAAAGAGTCTCCATCCGGCGACCCCGGTCGGGTACGCGCCGAGGCCCGAGACTGAGCGTGTGTGTGAAGTGCGATTTCCGCGGCGCGCCTTGCTGAACGTTGGTCGTCTCCCCGGCAGCTTGTACGCTGTGGATTTAGACGTGTCGCTCCGCCGCCTTCGACGAGGGATCGCAACAGGTCGAGAGACGCCGCCATGCCATGGTGAAGCGAATGTCCGCTTCGCCAATTCGAAGGCCCGAACCCGCCATCCCGCCCCCGGCCAATCACTTCCTCTACGCGCCCACGGCGGCCGCTTGAGCAATCCGCGAGCGATCTCAAGCCTCAATCGCCGGCGGCGAGCGCCGCTTCGATCGCCCGGAGCGTCAGGTCCGGCGTCTTTTCGGCGCGCAACGAAGCTAGCGGCAACACAAGCGGATCGGCGCACGCCTCGACGGCGTGGGCCACGTCGACTACAAGTCCGAGCCCCCCGATCTTAGCGTCGAGATAGGGCGTCATGGCGGGCGGACCGTCCACGCCCGCTTCCTGCATGGCCTCGATGCAATCTTTGTCGTCGGCGCGGCTGCCTTGCCGGTACTGTTGCATGTAGAGCTCGTAAAGGCGCTTGGACTGCAATGTGACCATCTTGGTCCCGTCCATCGTCTGGTTGAGAGCGACCACGCCGACGAGTTGCGGCGGCAGGAGCTTCGACCAGTCGACCGGCGCGCCGGTCGTGAGGTCGTAAACGATCGCCGTGTCGCCGATGTCCGGATGCGCGCCGCCGCAACTGGCGTTGTCGATGATCGAATAGCTTAGATAGCGCGGGCCGCGCATCGTCACCTCGATCGTACGCGACCATTCCGCGTCCTTGCCCCCGCTCTTCTTGCATTCCGCGACGGCCTTCACCAGCCTGGCGTCGAGCTGCATAACCGCCGCATTGATTCGTTGTTCGGCTTCGTCCGCCGGAGCGACGATTCGCGGATAAGCGTCTCGGTCCTGGCCCAGCGCGGGCGGCGTCTGAATTCTGACGATCCGTTCGGCCGCCGCAACGGCGCCTGCAACGAGGCTCGAGGCGAGGACCGCGGCGATCGCACCAAAGGACCACGAACTCATCGGCAAAGCCTCCTGCATTAGACCAAACCCGAACGCGCGCGCGCAAACCGGGATGATTGCGCCGCGACTCGACGCGCTGACGCCGGTCGGCGAACGCAACCGAACGCCCGAGGGCGCGCGCGACGCCCGCCCACGATTGTGTCCGGAGAAGCCCGTCGGTATCCGCGGGATCTAGTGGAAGCCCCACTTCCGAGTGGGAACCTCGTCGCAATAGCCCCATTCTCCCGACATCTCGGGCGTTGCGACGTGTCGTATCACAAAGTGGCCCCAGGCGAGGGTTCCGCCTTGCGACTTCGTGCAAGGATGGTCGCTGCGAGGCTGAAACCACAGGCCGATCGCGGAGCCGTCCCTGGCGACGCTGCCTTCGATGCGGCCGCTCTGCTTGGGATACAAGCCGAAAATATCGCCGTTTTGTTCGACATGGTAGTCGAGCGGACCGCAGCATTCGGAATCCGCCGACTCGGCTCGCGCCGCTCCTGCGCACAGCAGCGTTCCGCCGATTAGCGCCAGAACCTGAAACGTCATACGGCTGACCATTACGCTCTCCCCCGACAAGATCCGGCGTTGTTCGCTGCCCCTAACGCCTCTCACGCCCTGGATTTGCAGACGCCTTTTGCGCGACTGCAACGCTTCATCGCAGGGTCTGCTTTGTTCCCAATCGTCTATCCGCCGGTCCTTCAAGCGCTCGGGGTTGCAGACATACAACTTACAACACGCAGTCAATCGTCGACCGTTTCATCCTGATCTGCATCAACCAGAGTTCGTCAGATAACGTTCGCAAGAGGAACACTTTCGCCGTCAGCGGACCGTGGCAATGTGTCAAATTGTCCGGAGGGCGAACTCATCTGCTGGAGTAACAGAGGCCGCTTCACCCACAGACGCGTTTGCGAGCGGACAGGTTCGGGTTTGCGCCCAGGGATGAAGAAATGTCTGTCATCGAGACAAACGTCTGCAACGGTTTTCGATCGAACGCATGGCTTCGAACGCCTCACGCCGTCGAGGTGAGCGGCGGCCGGCGCAGTTCGGCGGTCAGCCGCAGGATGTCGGCGAACAGGGTCCTCGGAATTGCGACCTCCGCCATCTGGAATGCGACGCGCCGTGAGGGACCGCCTTTGCGCCGATCTTGATCAGCTTCTCCTTCAAGCTCGTCAGCGACTTGTCTTCGATCGGCTCGGGCGAGGCGACGGTGCGCAGGAAGTTGCTGAGGAACAGCTTGCTTCATTTTGCGCATCCCAACGCAGCCTAGTGAGCAAACTGACGAAACCCAACGGTAGGTTTGTGGCCCCGCTTGCCCAAAGCTGCCGGCCTCCTCTCGGCCCGCTGCGGAAATTCGCGCTGGGGCGCCGCCTTCGCCGCGGTTTGCTTGACGCTCCGGGACCCGCCTGCTAATCATGCGGAAAGGTACGTGAGCTGAAAACATGAATTATATCAACGTATTATGGCTTGAGACGACGAGTCGGACGACGGAGCGCCGAACGTCATGACAATCCGCCTCCACGCCGGCGACCTGCCGGCCGATCACAATCTCGGTCCCATCGTCGCCATCGACACGGAAACGCTCGGTCTTGAAGTCGGCCGCGACCGGCTGTGCCTGGTGCAACTGTCGCGCGGCGACGGCTCGGCCGACCTTGTCCAGATTGCGCCGGGACAGAAGCGCGCGCCGCATCTCGAGAGGCTGCTCGCCGACCCGAACGTGCTGAAGCTGTTCCATTTCGGCCGGTTCGACATCGCGATGTTGTGGCACGCCTTCGGCGCGATGGCCTCGCCGGTCTATTGCACCAAGATCGCCTCCAAGCTGGCGCGCACCTACACCGACCGCCACGGCCTCAAGGACCTGACGCGCGAGCTGCTCGGCGTCGAGATCTCCAAGCAGCAGCAATCCTCTGACTGGGGCGCGGAGACTTTGAGCGAGGCGCAGCTGACTTACGCCGCCTCCGACGTGCTGTATCTGCACGCGCTGCGCGAAAAGCTCGACACAATGCTGAAGCGCGAGGGCCGCGACGGTCTGGCGCGCGCCGCCTTCGCCTATCTGCCGGAGCGGGCGCGGCTCGACGTCGCCGGCTTCGCCGCGATGGACATCTTCGCTCACGCCTCGCCCTAAGCCGCGCGCCCTCAGTCGTCATTGCGAGCAAAGCGAAGCAATCCAGACTTAGGGATTGCGGCTGTGGCTTAGTCTGGATCGCTTCGCTGTCGCTCGCGATGACGGGGAAACGGCTCGTATTGGCGGCAACCTACGTTACCGCGCCGGCGGCACGGGTCGCGGACGGCCGCTGTCGTCGATGGCGACGAAGGTGAAATGGGCGTCGGTGACCTTCTCGCGTTCGTGGGTATGGAAGCGGCGCGCCCAGGCTTCGACGTGGAGCTTCATCGAGGTGCGGCCGACGCGCTCCAGGCTGGTGTAAACGCACAGCACGTCGCCGACCTTGACCGGGCGGATGAAGGTCATCGCCTCGACCGCGATCGTCGCCACCCGCCCCTGCGCGCGCTCGGAGGCGGCGATGCCGCAGGCCAGGTCCATCTGGCTCAACACCCAGCCGCCAAAGATGTCGCCGTTGGCGTTGGTGTCGGACGGCATGGCGACAAGGCGGACGGTGAGCTCGCCTTGCGGCTGGTCCTGGGCGGTTTCGACGATCGACATGCGGCGTTTCGCTCGGTTGGCGGGACGCAGGCGAATGTGCAGCGCACGCCGCAGCGACGCAAGCTCGGCGCCTAAGGCGCGCCCCCGCCCGACACGACGCGCTCGATTCCGGCGAGATCGCAACGCGTCGCGAGATCGACGAGCCCCGCCGCGGCCGCCAGCGCCTTCACCGCATCGGCCTGACCGGCGCCGACTTCGACAAAGAATTTGCCTGTCGGCGCAAGCAGCCGAACGATTGCGGGCGTCAGCGCGCGGTAGGCGTCGAGCCCGTCCGCGCCGCCGTCGAGGGCGAGTCGCGGGTCGTGCTCCCGGACTTCGCGCGCCAGCCCGGCGATGTCGCCGCTGGCGATGTAGGGCGGATTGGCGACGATCAGATCGAACGGCCCTTCGAGGCCCTCGGCCCAGTCGGCGACGCGAATCTCGACCCGCGTGACGAGGCCGAGCGACTCGAGATTGGCGCGCGCCTGCGCCGCCGCGCCGGGGCTGAGATCGACGCCAACGCCGCGCGCGGCGGGGAATTCGCTCAGCAGCGCCGCCAACAGCGCGCCCGAGCCGACGCCGAAATCGACGATGCGCAGCGCCTCGCCGCGGCGCGCGGCGAAGGCGGCGAGCGCCGCCTCGACGATCGTTTCCGTGTCCGGGCGCGGGTCGAGCGTTTCCGGCGACAGGGCGAACGCCAAGCCCCAGAACTCGCGTCGGCCGACAATGCGCGACAACGGCTCGCCGGAGAAACGTCGCTCCGCGGCGACCGCCAGCCGCGCCGCCGCCTCGCCGAGCGGCGCCTCGGGCGCGGCAACGAGATCGACCATGCGCAGCCCGCAGACGCCGGTCAGCAGCTGCGCCGCTTCGCGCTCTGGATCGTCATGGCCGGAGGCACGCAAATGCGCTGCGATTGTCGTCCGCGCCGCCGTGCGTGACGTCGTCGGCAGCAGGCCGAGCCCGCCGGTCTTGTCTGGTTGGATCGGCGACGCCACGGTGACCTCATTCGAACGCTGGTGCGAGCAACGGCGCCAACGCCATCGAACCAAACAGGTTCAGATGGTCGCGGTCAAAGTAGTACGGGCGAGGTCCGTCGGCGACGGCGCACCGTCCGGAGACGCCGTCGCGACAGAAGAACGGATAGAGGTCGATCACGGTCGCGTAGCGCCGTACTTCGGGATCCGAAAAAAGATTGAACGCCGTCCGATTGTGGAACAGAAATGCGCCAAGTTGAGGCTCGACCTCGCCGTCAACGCCGTAGTTCAGCTTTCGCGCTAGGAATTCAGGGACGTCATCAAGTGCAGTCGGGGTGCCGGTGAGGATGACGACCTTCACGTTGCGAGACGCCAGCGCAGTCAGAGTCCGCAACAGTCGAGTTCTGATCTCGGCGGCAGTGACGGCCCCCCCGCCCAGTTCGCGATCGATTTCGATTTTGTCGTCGAGCGAGTCCCAGCGCGCATGCATAAGAACAAGTCGGACGCCAAGCCGATCGACGAGATCGAGCAGCCCATCGCGCTGGCGGCGACAGGTGGGCCAGCTCGGCGGATCGTCCGTCCTCAACAGTCCAGGAATCGGCAAACAGGAATTTTGCGCGACCAAAATTCCGCTGCGTCCCGCCCGCTTCGCCGCCGCGTCGACCCCGTCTGCAAGCGCCGCGGCGTGACTATCGCCGATTAGCAGAAAGTCGGGCGCGGCGTCGCGAACGCCGAGCCGACACCCGCTCGTTCGCGTTAGCGCGGTCAGATCGAGATCGTCCGTTCCGAGACAATGCTTGCGATAAGCGCCGATGTCGTCCGCGCCGGCGACGGCGGCCATGCGTCCCGGCAACCCGTGTTCGATGGCGATGAACCGTCCCGTGGCGATCAGCGCGACGCCGACGACGACCGCCATGGCGAAGACTGCGGTTCGGGAGAAGCGCCTCCGGTCGCGAAACGGCCGCTCGACGAAGCGCCAGGACGCGTAGGCCAGCACGAATGAGACGACGCTCAACAACAGCATCGCCGCCCCTGCCGGCTGCGCGTTGAAGCGGAAGCGCGCGAAGGCGAACAGAGGCTGGTGCCAAAGATACGCGCTGTAGCTGACAAGGCCAACGGCGACCATGGGTCTGGCGGCCAGGAGACCGCCCCAGAAGGTGTTCGAGGCCGAGAATGAGATTAGCAATGCGGTCCCGCCGACGGGGACGAGCGACCACAGACTCGGCGCCAGATTCCTCGGTGCGAACAGGAACGACGAGAGCAGGAGAAACGCGCCGAGCCCGGCGAGGCTCGCGCGAAACCGCGGGCCGAGATCGAATCGTTCCGGCGCCGCGAGCGCGATCAGCGCGCCGGCGCCAAGCTCCCAGGCGCGGAATTGCGGCAGGTAGAAGTCGGCTTGAGGATCGATCGGCGCCGTCCTTAGCGCCCACAGAAACGACAGCGCCGACAGCGCCGCGACGCCGGTTGCGACCCACTTCGGGCCGCCCCGCCGCAACGCCAGCAGTAGCAGCGGGAACGCCGCGTAGAATTGCTCTTCGACCGCGAGTGACCAAGTATGGATCAGCGGCCATAGGTCGACGCCGTCGGTGAAGTAGTCGATTTCCTGGTTGAAGTAGACATTTGAACCGAACAGCGCGACGGCGACTACGCTGCTGGCAAAATTCCGCAGTTCGTTGGGGAAAAACCACAGGCAGGCGAACGCCATCGAAGCGACGACGACAAGGTAGAGGGCGGGCAAGATGCGCCGGACGCGCCGCTCGTAGAAGGCGACGAGCGAGAACGCGCCCTTCTCCATCTCGGCGTCGATCAAGCGCGTGATGAGATAGCCGCTGATGACGAAGAAGACGTCGACGCCAACAAAACCGCCGTGAAAGCCGGCAAAACCCGCATGATACAGGACGACCGGGATCACCGCAATTGCGCGCAGCCCGTCGATCTCGGGTCGGTATTTCGCTTCCGCGTTCACACGCCTGCCCCAGCCCGACGCACCCGTTCACGAGGTTGACCGCGACGACGCCGCGACCGGCGTCGTCGCCTCAGATGGCGGCGGCGAGGCTGGTGGCCGGTGCAATCGACCTCAGGCCAGCTGTCCGTGGCAATGTTTGAACTTCTTGCCCGAACCGCAAGGGCAGAGTTCGTTGCGGCCGATCTTGCCCCAGGTCGCGGGATTGTTGGGGTCGCGCTCGGCGACGCCGGCAAACGCCGACGCCGACGCCGTAGCGGCGACCGCGACGCCTGAGAACGGGGTGTTGTCGAGCGGCTCGCCGAGCGCGCCGAGCGGCGCCTCGTTGTCGCCGGCGTTCGCGTCGAGATGCTGGAACTGCATCGGCGGCGGCGGTTCAGGCGTCGGGGCCTGAAACCGAACTTCGATCCGCATCATCTGCGCAGTGACCGCCTCATGCCACTGCACGATCAGCTTCTGGAACAGCTCGAACGCTTCCGACTTGTACTCGTTGAGCGGATCGCGCTGCGCCATGCCGCGCCAGCCAATGACTTGGCGCAGGTGGTCGAGGGTGACGAGGTGGTCGCGCCAAAGGTGGTCGAGCGATTGCAGGATCACCTGCTTCTCGACGTAGCGCATCGCCTCCGCCGTGTTGCGCGCGACGCGCTCGGCGTAGGACTCGTCAGCGGCCTTGAGCAGGCGCTCGGTCATTTCCTCGTCGCCGATGCCTTCTTCCTTCGCCCACTCGTCGACCGGAAGGTCGAGATTGAGCTTGGCGGCGACTTCTTCCTTGAGGCCGGCGATGTCCCACGCTTCCGGATAGGCGTCCGGGGGGATATGGCGGGTAATGAGATCCTCGACGACGTCGGCGCGCATGTCGGCGATGGTCGGCTCGAGCGATTCCTGCGCCATCATCTTGCGCCGGTCCTCGAAGATGACCTTGCGCTGGTCGTTCATCACGTTGTCGAACTTGAGAATGTTCTTGCGGATGTCGAAGTTGCGCGCCT
>Ga0181529_10005469_pt1 | contig 13314 bp, 12 predicted proteins | sample PEATcosm2014_Bin_36_FD_119763 | JGI IMG/M metagenome (GOLD analysis project Ga0181529, IMG submission 119763) | Peatland microbial communities from MTU Mesocosm Facility, Houghton, MI, USA - PEATcosm2014_Bin10_30_metaG | ecosystem: Environmental > Terrestrial > Soil > Wetlands > Peat | place... | reverse complement strand
GCCGCTCCCGGAGCGCCTGCGGGCCGACGCGTGGCCGCCGGCAGCGCAGCCGCCAACAACAACCGCCGTCGCCGTCGTCGCCGTCCAGGTGGTCCCGGTGGTGGTCGTGGCCCCGGCGGCAGCCAAGGTTAATCGTCCTGCTCAATCCAACAACAACGGCCCGGAGGATGCTCTCTGGGCCGTTGTCGTTGCAGGGGTGGAGATTCGGAACCTTACAGCACGTCTGCATCGCAGGCAATTTCGTTAGGTTCCGCCCCGGACTGAGCGCCGACAGGATCTTCGCTTTGGCTGCGCTTGCGGTTCTTGTGCTCGTACATGCGTAGGTCGGCGGTGATGCGCAGGGATTCTCCGTCCCCGGCATCTTCGGGGAAGATAGCCACTCCCAGGCTGGCGCCGATCTGCACGGTATGGCGGTCCAGGTCGATGGGGTGATCGAGCAATTGCAGCAGCGATTCTCCCACTCGCAGGGCATCGGCGCGGCTGGTGGGGTCTTCAAGAATGATGGCGAATTCGTCTCCCCCAGTGCGGGCCACTGTGTCGGAGCGGCGCACCCGGCCAGTGAAGGCATTGCCCACGTGCTGGAGCAGCAGATCGCCCACATAATGTCCCAACGTATCGTTGACGTGCTTGAAACGATCCAGGTCGATCAGCAGCAGCGCGGTCTGGGTTTGGGTGCGGCGGGAGCGTTCCAGGGCGGTTGCCAACCGGTCTTGGAAGAGGCGTCGGTTGGCCAGACCTGTAAGTTCGTCGTGCAGCGCCAGATATTTGTTGTGCTCGATCTGATCTTCGAGCAGCAACAGAATCATGCCCACGGCCACCACATACTTGGGCAGATTCCATACCTCGCTCTCGACGGCGATCTTGGGAAAAAACGCACCCATCAACGGCGCCGCCACAAAGACCATCGCCCAGGCGAAGAATCCGGCAATGGTGACGAATGCGCCGGCTGTCGAGCGCCGGTAGGTGTGCCAAAAATGGACACAGCAACCCAGATAGACAGTGAACAGGACGGCATTCAAGGCCAGTTCGGCGCCACCGCGATTCTGCACGATCAGTACAAAAATCGAGAGCGAAGCGTAGAGCAAAAGGATCGCGCGGCGCAAAAAAGGTTTAAAGCCCACCCGGCCGAAGAAGACCACCGCCAGCGGACCCAGGCCCAGCAACGCAGCTGCACTATTCAACGCCCACAGAGGCACATGCTCCGGCAAAAGCAGTGCGATGTAGAGGGTATTGGTGGCCAGCAGCGTTCCCCGCATCCATTGGCTTGATTTTTCATGGATATAGGAAACGGTCGCGGACATAAACAGGACCCCGGCCCAGGTCAGGGACGAGAGCACGACCGTCGACAAAAGAATTCCCCCAACGCCGGGGGCGGGGCGAAAAAGACCAAAGAAGAAGTGAACCAGGATCATCAGCCAGCCGGTTAGCCAGATTCCCGAGACAGGCGTATGGCTACGCCGTGTTACCGATGCGAAAGCGCACACCAGTAAGGCTACGGCCGCTAGGTCCGGGAGATGACTCCAATTCAAATCGCTGTCCTCTCTTCTGTAAATTTAACGCAAGGAGCCACCATTCTCCTTGGCGCAGAGGCGGTTTTTGGAGTAGAAGAACTTTCGTTCCCGCTTTGGTAACCGCAGGGAAACTTCGCCCGTAACTCCTTCGATGACCCCATCGGGATTCTGGATGCCCCCACCTCGCCCTTCTTTTAAACTTGAAGGGATGGCAGCGACAATCTACATGGTTGTGGAAGGCGAAGATCCGGGCTACGACATTTTTGTCCATGGCCGTGCTCTGGCGCGCAACGAAGATGCTCTGGAGCGGGTGGCGATCCGGCTGCGGGTTCGTCCCTTGCTCGAGTTCTTTTCGGCCGACGAGAATTCCATGGCGCTGGTAGCGGATCGAGAGCAGGGAATCGCGGAGTGGGGCGATCGCATGCCGGCTCCGCAATGGTTTTCTCCAGCGGATGGTCTGGAGACAGTCTGCACGTTAATCGGCTTTCTCCGTGAACACTCCGCCGCTCTGGGTTCAGAGACCACGCCGGTGCTGCTGGAATTACGGGAGTACGAGCGGGTGCTGCACAAGACCGTGCAACACGATCTGCGCTGGCACCTGGCGGTCAGCTTTCGCTGATCGGAAACAATCGTGGACCGGGAGGTCCACGATACAGCCGGCCGGGAGGCCGGCGCTACAGTTTCAGGCCGCCGGTTGATTCCACACGAAAAATCAGTCTGCCTCAGCCTCGTCCCGCGCCGGGAAGACATTACCCATGCGGCGAATCTGCGCGCCCACGCCGCGCAGCTTCTCTTCGATGCGCTCGTAGCCGCGGTCCATGTGATAAACGCGGTCCAGAATCGACTCGCCGTCGGCCACCAGCGCCGCCAGCACCAGCGAGGCCGAGGCGCGCAGGTCCGAGCACATCACCGCCGCTGCCGAGAGCTTGGCCTTGCCCCGCACCGTTGCCGTTCTTCCGTCCACCTTGATGTGCGCGCCCATGCGCACCAGTTCCTGCACATGCATGAAGCGGTTCTCGAAGATGTTCTCCTTGACCGCGCTGACCCCATCGGCCTGGGTGGTCAGGGCCATGTACTGGGCCTGCATGTCGGTCGGGAACCCTGGATACTCCTCGGTGGAGATGTCGGCGGCTGTGAGCTTGCCATCGGCGCGCACCCGCACCGTGTCCGGCCCCAGAATATCGACCCGCACGCCCGTCTCTTCGAGCTTGGCGATCACCGCGCTGAGATGAGCCGGAGCACAGTTGGAGACGATCAGATCGCCGCCGGTGATTGCACCCGCCACCAGAAAGGTTCCCGCCTCGATGCGGTCGGGAATGATGCGATGCCGGGCGCCATGCAATTGATTCACGCCCTGAACGCGTATGGTCGAAGTTCCGGCGCCGTGAATCTGGGCGCCCATGGCGATCAACAGCGCCGCCAGGTCGGCTACCTCCGGCTCGCGCGCGCAATTTTCCATCAGCGTTTCGCCATCGGCCAGCACCGCGGCCATGAGCAGGTCTTCGGTGCCGGTGACGGTGATCTTGTCAAAGACCAGATGAGCGCCGCGCAGACGCTCGGCGCGCGCTTCCAGGTAGCCATGCTCCTGAACAATGGTTGCGCCCATCTTCTCCAGGCCGCGGATGTGCAGGTCGATGGGCCGGCCGCCGATGGCGCATCCGCCCGGCATGGCCACCCGCGCCATTCCGGTGCGCGCCACCAGCGGACCCAGCACCAGCGAGCTGGCGCGCATGGTCTTCACGATCTCGTATTTGGCCACCGGGTCGGAGAGGTTGCGGCAGCACAGGGTGGTGCGATGCTGGGCGCGCCCGTAGCCCAGTTCGACTTCCGCGCCCATCGATGCCAGCAGGCGGCGCTCGGTCTCGATGTCCCGCACCTGGGGAATGTTCTCCAGCGTGACCTCGTCTTCGGTCAGGATGGCGGCGGCCATGCACGGCAGCGCCGAGTTCTTGGCTCCCGAAACGCGAATCGTGCCCACCAGCGGATTGCCGCCGCGAATGACAAATTTATCCATGAATGATGACCACTCCCAGCCTTCTAGTTTAAATCCACCGCGCCGCTATACCGCATTGCGGCATACGGCGCTGCGGTCCTGCGCATGTAAATCTGTCCGCATATTTTCAAGTAAAACAGTTGTAGATGTTGAATTTGTTTGTTCTTACGGAGGGAGCAGGGGCCTTCAGGCCCCTGAAGCAGCGGCAGAAGCAACAGGCTTTAGCCTCGGGCTTTCTGAACGCAGCAATAAAACGCCCGTGCCTGAAAGCCGGTCACATAACCGAATCAATGACCTGATGAATGAAAGTTAATCTTCTCCTTGGGGAACCATGTCAGTTGGAGCGTGGTCGCGGTGACGGTCTGCTGGCCGGGCAGATAGATGGGCGCCTTCCAGTGTTCAAAGGTGAACTTGCCGTTGATTTCGAAATCTTTGCCGATGCGCTTGACGGCCTGGAAGTCGATGTCGTCGAGAGTGGTGCCGCCGGGAATGAAGTCATAGGTGGTCTTCTGGCGGCGCATGCCCGCCTCGATCCATTCGTTTCCGCTCAGGTGGTAGGTAAACCATGCTTGGCCGCCCTTGGCCTCGCGGCCCATCCAGTCGCCGAAGAGTGCGCCGTTGTTGGTGTAGCCCTGGCGCACAATGGTCTCCCAATACATGAACTTGCCGGCTTGGATCGTGCCGGGCGTCAAATGCATCGGGTCGCTGATACGTACCGGAGCCGCGGTGTTGGATGCTTCGACCCTCACATCGAATTTTGGAAGTCCCGGCACATGCGACAGATAGAGGCCGGGCCGCCAGGCGGCGCGCCGGGGAGCATCGATCGGCGAGACATCGTCATGGACCTCGCCATCGGCATAGATGGTGAGCCAGTTGCGTACCAACGGCGGGCGGTAGGAGAAGTTGAAGGCGCCAAAACGCGCGCCGGGGTCCTGGTTGCTGTTTTTGACGTTAGCGTCCGGGGCAGACAGGCTGAAAAAGCTGCGCAGGAAGGAATGCAGGCTGATTCCTTCGTGGCCCTGGCCGCCCCAAATCACGGTTCGTTCAAAGCCGAACTCAAAATTCTGGGTAGGCTTGAAGCTGAGCTTCTCGACATGCACCCAGGGTTTGCCGGGAAGGACCTCGTCATTGGCGGTCGCCGGCATATAGGTGTGTCCCTTGAGCTCGCCGACCAGAAACTCATAGCGAAAAGGTCCCGTCAAGCGGGAGAGCAGCGGTACATGGAGCGGCTCGATGCGGTTGATGTGGAAGGCCCAAACGTTCTCCGCGTTGTTGGAGTACGCCATGGCGCCGCCCTGGGCCGGACTCAGCCACTCATCCTGTTTTCCAAAAGAGAAGACATGGTTGAGCAGATGCGTCGAGACGTAGCCCTCGAGTAGGCTGCCGTGCACGGTCGAGCCGATGGGACCGAGGGGAATCGTCGCCTGATAGAAGGGAAGGCCGGTGGCGGGATTGATGAATTCCACCTCATCCACGTTGGAGAGCGTCTGGCCCAGCGCGGCGGAGTAGCCGGCGGCCGACTCCGCGCCCTGAAATTCGCCGCGCAGATAGAGCAAAAAGCGCCCATAGGTGGCATAACCGCTGGCGCCCGTGTAGTTATTGACGCCGTTTTCATAGGGGCGACCGTAATCGTTGACGATGGTCGAACCCAGATGAAAGCTGTCGCGCAGCGGTGTGCCGCTGAGAACGCGCGTGGCAGAGTAGGACGATTCCACATGGATGTTGCCGTCGGCGATAAAACATTCGGCGGAAGGGTTGAAGTGCAACTCGCGCACCAGCGCATCGTAGATGCCCTGCGCCTCGCTGACGGTAGATTCGCCGAATTGATCGGCGTCGTCGATGATCGGGGCCGCTTCAACCAGCATGTGCCCGATGCTGGCGCGAGTCCAGGGCCGCTCCCCGAGATAGGCGGTATGGAGATAGCCCATCGAATAAAGGCGCAGCACGGCGGGATAGACCCAGCTATCGACCGGGATATACGGGGAACCCAGCGTCGACGCAGCGCAAGCGTCGGAAGGGGGATGCGCCGGCGCGGCAGGGCTCTGCTTCGCGGTTTGAGCGGCTCCGCCGCCGACCCCGAGGAGAAGCCCCGCGCTGAGAAGGAAGGCTCTTAGGGTGTGAATTTCGATTCCAGATTTGCCCGTCATCATAACCCTCACTCTATCATTCCCCTTCTTGGCGGCAAGCTGAAACATGCGGCTCTGGGCCGAGCCGGATACAGAAACTTCGGCCTGTTGCCGAGATGGATTCAGGACCAATCCGCCGATGGCTTGAAGCTCTTTTGGAGATAGATGCAGATTCTCAGCGTTGCGTATCCTCTGCGGAAAAAGAAGTTGCATGCCCGCTCAGGGCGCAGGGGTTAGAGCGGAACCGACCCTATTGAAGGCTTCGCGCCACACGGTGGAGAATTCGGTCAACGTTGCAGCCTTGAATTCCGGGCGAAAGAGGCCTTTGCGGCTAAGATAGGTCTCCATTGTCGCGATGGGGTCGGCGGAGTGAACCGCAGGCAGGTCGACGCATTCGATCAGTGTGGGACCGCGGCCCTGGCGAATGCGGGCTATGGATTCGGAAGCGACGCGATAGACGGCCACCACATCGCTTCCATCCACGGGGATGTGGGGAAAATCGCACTTGAGGAGCGCCCAGGCCAGCGTGGCGCTCTGACCCCCTTTCAGTGGAGGGGAAGCCTTGCCTGGCTTGGCGTTGCGCAGAACGAAGAGAATGGGGAGTTGCTGGGCCGAGGCAAAGCGCAGGGCCTCGGCTCCGCTGGCGTCGGTCGAGTCCCAGCGGGAAAAGGCCACCGCAATCTTGCCGTCGTCGCGAACCTTGTGCAAGAGGGCTGCATAGTTGGCGAGGTTGAGCTGGGCTGCGCCGTGGCTGGAGGCGGGCGAGAGATGATTCCAGGGGGCCAGCCTGTCGCCTTGCACATCTACGGGAGGGTGCGATTGCTTTGGGCGGATGGCGCTGGCTTTGAATACGGCCAGAATGCGATCCAGGGGCACACCTTTCATGAAGGCATGGATCAGGCATCGCGGCGGTGCGATTACCGTGTCTTCCGCGTGCAGATCGATCGTCGCGGCGACAACCGAGGCCTCCTGGCCGGGAATGTCATGATGCCTGGGCCAATTCTGCTGCCGGCGGAGTTCGCCAACCCTTTCTTCCAGGCTGCGGCAGCGAAGCAGAGCGGCATAGAGGGCGAGCAGCTTCTCATCGGAGATCAGCGAAAAGCCGTGATTGCCGGCCAGAGCCTTGCTGGCGGCGTCTGTGGTCTGCGGAGTCGTCTTTGCTGGCATGGCAGCGGTCCTTGCAGTCTATGGAAGCGAACCATGCGGGGGATGCCGGGTCCGCTTCCTCCGGTCTTATGTGGAATAGTCGGCGTTAATGTGAACGTACTCGTGAGTCAGGTCGGTTGTCCAGAAGACGCAGGAGCCCTCGCCCTGGTGCAGTTGGATTGCGATGCAAAACTCACTCTGAGAGATGTAGCCATGAGCGGCGGCCTCGTCGTACTCGGGAGCGCGTCCGCCGTCGCGACAGATGGGCAGTTCACCAAACTGAATATCGATGCGCTCGGGGTCGATCGCGGCCCCGGAGTAACCGATGGCGGCGACCAGACGGCCCCAATTGGGGTCCTTGCCCGCCCAGGCCGTCTTGACCAGCGGGGAGTGGGCGATGGCCTTGGCGATGCGCAGCGCGTCGGCGTGAGTGGCGGCTCCATCGATGCGCAACTCGACCACGTGCGAGACGCCTTCGCCGTCGGCGACAATCTGCCGCGCCAGCGAGGTACAGATTTGGGTGAGAGCGCCGGCAAAGGCCGGGTTTCCCGCGCCGATCTCCACGCCGCTGGCCCCCGAGGCCAGCAGCAGCACCGTGTCGTTGGTGGAGGTGTCGCCGTCCACCGAGATGCGGTTGAAGCTGACTTCAATGGATTGCTGCAGATAGCCACCGAGCACCGCCGGCTCGATTGCGGCGTCGGTCAGGATGTAAACCAGCATGGTGGCGTGCGGCGTCAACTGCGGGTGAATCATGCCGGAACCCTTGCAGGCCGCGGCGATGCGCACCTCCTGCCGGGCTCCCGCAGGTCCCTCGACCTCGATGCGGGCGAAGGCCGTCTTTTCCACCGTATCGGTGGTGAGAATGGCCTGAGCCAACTGCTGAAAGTGGTCGCTCTCCCGGCCAATCGAGTCCGCCAAAGCGGGCAGAACCGCGATCAGCTTTTCCGCAGGTAACGGCACACCGATGATGCCGGTGGAGGAGGGAAAAACCTCCTCTGGCCGGCAGCCGAAGACCGCGGCGGCGGCGGCGCAGGTGGCGTGGGCGGCGTCCAGACCGGCCTGACCGGCGGCGCAGTTGGCGTTGCCGGCATTGATGGCGGCCACACGCACTTTGCCCCCGCTCAAGCGCAGGTGCTCCTTGTCGATCTGGAGCGGGGCTGCGGTGACGCGGTTGGCAGTGAAGACGGCAGCAGCACTGGCCGGCTGGTCGGCAACGATCAACGCAAAGTCGCTGCGGCCGCTGGCCTTGAGGCCGGCCTTGCAGGCGCCGAAGCGAAAACCGCGAGGAATGACAATTTGAGAGATTTCTGACATATGGGTGAAAGTATTCAACCCATTTATAACAGGTATATGGAAAAGGATCAGTTGAAAAACGAGACAGTGGCCGAGGAGGCCGTGGCAAACCAGTTTCTCGACCTGCGCGCGGTCGATGTGGCACGGGGTGACCGGGTGGTGCTCAGGGATGTAAACCTGAGTATTCGCGCCGGGGAGCATGTGGCGATTCTGGGGCCGAACGGCTGCGGCAAATCCACGCTGATTCTGACCATGAGTTGCCAGATCTATCCCATGGTGCGTCCTGGGATGGAGGTGCGCATCTTTGGGCGCGAGCGCTGGGACCTGACCCAACTGCGCCGGCACTTCGGCGTGGTGGGAACCGACCTGCCCGGCGAAAGAACCGCTGTGACCACCGGGCTGGATGCGGTGATCGCCGGCTTTTTCTCCGCCTCGACGCTGTGGCCCAATCTGCATGTCACCGCGGAGATGCGGGAGCGTGCCGTCGAGGCGCTGGAGCGTATGGAGGCGCTGCATCTGGCCGGCCAACTGGTGGGCGAGATGTCCGCCGGAGAAAAACGGCGCATCGTGATCGCGCGGGCGCTGGTGCATAGACCGCAACAACTGCTGCTCGACGAGCCCTCGAATGCGCTGGACCTGGCCGCGCAAAGGGAACTGCGCGAGACCCTGCGGCGGCTGGCGCAAGAGGGAACCGGCCTGGTGCTGGTCACCCATCATCTTGGGGACATCCTGCCCGAGATCGAACGCGTGATTCTGATGAGCGGCGGACGCATTGTGGGCGACGGCAGCCGCGAAGAACTGCTCACCGAAGCGCGATTGAGCGAACTCTTCCACGCTCCGGTGCGCATTGGTCGCGATGAGCAGTGGCTGCATAGCTGGTAAGAGCAGGGAACAGGGAGTCGGGACTGACGGACTAGGGACTGAGGGACTGAGAGGCGACGGGGACATTCGTATTCAAGCCAGTTGGGAGGCCGTCATTCCATTTCCACAATGACCAAATCAAGCGCTCACGGTAATTGTCCCTCAGTCCCTAATCCCTTAGTCCCTCAGTCCCTCCGCATTACCGGAACGGGAATACCCTGTCAATAAAAAATGGAGCCCGTCCAAAAACAAAAGTTTCTCTCGCCGATGAAGAGAAATGTTGACGCCGTGTGAATCATGGAATAGATTGAAGCCACACGGGAAAGGAGGTAGATCCAAAAGATGCAGCAAGATTCTTCAAGTTGTACGGAGCGTGAGGTGACTGAGGCCTAGGGCATCGCGCCCCAGACCCCAAGGTTACCCAGGCGGAGGAACTTTACCGCAAGGGATACTACCGATTCTTCACTGTACGCTGGATCGCTCGACCCATGATCGAGCATGGCATTCTTTCAGCAGTGCGACGAATCCCGTCGCCGAAGGAGCCCGGCTTCACGGGTGTGCCACGCAGGAGGCATGGGCAGGGATACAAGGGTGAAGATGCTTGGACCACGCGGCAGCGCGATGGCCTTAGTCCAATACCCACAGTTCACCGCGACGGCCTGGGCACTGCGCCCAGGCCGCCGTAATTTTAGGGAGCCTCTGATCGTAATTTTAGGGAACCTCTAATGAGGTCGGAGATTTGAAGGGTACGGGCTTTAGCCCGTACATAAAGCCAGAGAAATCAATGGGCTTTAGCCCCCGAGGGAAGGTCGGCATTTACAAAGAGCACTGAATAAGAATCGACTTCTCTGACAGGGAAGTGCCTGCCTTACCTGGAACACTGACAATCATTCACGTGAACAGAAGAGCGATGGAACGTAACCGCAGTTGATCCCTTCCGTATACAGAATATCCGTTATCGGACACAAAGGCAGTTTTTTGTCTGTTGCTTTCAAGCCAGGAAAACTGCCTTTTATCATGCAACATAGATGGGCATAGGGATTCATAGAGCATCATCTCGTCTCCAGGTTTTTCGGCCCGGCCGCCTGTGCAAGTTTTGCATCGGCAGCTTGAATTGATTGTGCAATCCAGGTCTTCTCCAAATGCTCCAATTCAGGCATGACGTAGGACCAGTACCCACCTGGGACCTCGGGATCACCAACTTCGTCGATCAAGTCACGGAAATACGCAAGGCTAAAAATCAGGCCACTGCTGGTCCCGTTCAGCAGGCTCACATACTTGCGGCAGCAGCCCAGAGCAATTGCACACTCAATCTGTTCAATGGGTACCCGGCGTGCATAAAGATCCCCTGCGAGTTTCTCATTGGCCCCCGAAACGGAGGTCTGAACACAGCCTGAAAGCACCATCGGACAGCGATAGAAGAGCTTGCTGGACCTCTGGTCCGGCGGCAAACCAATTTGATTGTTTTATTTCCATAATCGTGCCTCCCAGAGATCATTTGACATTCGCTATATGTTCGCCTATCATTGGCCCGTCGTCAATCCTTTCATTCCTGAGCCCTATAGCCGCCGGTTTAAGGAAGGTTACATGCTCGTCAATCTCCGAAGCCTCACTCAGCAGTCGCTCTATGGCCCGACCCTCGTTGATGATTTGGGCCTGCCCCGATTCTGGGCAGCAGTATGAGCATCTTTCTTGCCCGCTGATCTTGCACCGGCGACGGTCGGCAAGAAGCTCGGCCAACTGGATAGGCTTTACCAGCATGCAGACGCGTTGCTCGGCCCCGGAGGTCTGGATAACGCTTTGGCCGACTGCGATGTCGAGGCGCTTCGGAATGCCCTTGAAGGATACTTCCTCAGCATCCGGAACTCGCCGTCGATCACAGCGGCCAGCGAGGAACGCTGGCAGGTTGCAATTCAATTCATCCTTGAGAACTCGGAACGAAGAAGCAGGAATTGCTTAGATCCAAACCAGCTTCTCGATCTCAAAGACAAACTAAGGGATCTGGAACTTTTCCGTTCTCAGCTGCATATCGGGAGGCGGCGACGTCCTGAGCGGGTTCGTTCGCTTCCTTCTGAGGTCGTCGAGCATTTGTATCAAATGCTCGACCCGGAGTCTTCGATCAACCCGTTTCAGAATGAAGCATCGCGATGGCGTGTGTATGTTTCCTTTATCCTCATGCTGCATCAAGGACTGCGGCGGGGCGAACTTCTGACCTTGCCCGTGGATGTGATCAAATCCAGTTTCGACCGGTCCCTGAATAAGGACCGCTACTGGATGAACGTGAAATACAACGAATATGAAGATGATCCCCGCTACTCGAAGCCCGGTATCAAAAATGCACCATCAGTCCGCCAACTGCCTGTGAGCAGCACAATCGCGCTGATCGTTCAGGAATACGCCTCGAATTACCGTGGACGGGTCAGCCACTCTTTTCTCGTTAATTCGCAGAAACGGCTACCGTTGTCTCCCGAAGGTGAGACGTACGTTTTCAAGAAGATCACGGATTCCCTGCCCCAAAGCCTGCGGAAATGCCTCCGAGACCATACCGGCGAAGATTCCATCAGCGCCCATGATCTTCGTCATACATCCGCAGTCGTGCGACTAAACCAACTTCTGTCGGCGGGCGTTGAAATGGACGACGCACTGACCTGGCCGCAAATTCCGTCCAATTCGGTGTATGAAATCATAACCCACATTTTTCTGCTTTTCTTTCTCAGGCACCGAGAGTTCTCGTCGCGCAGATGCTTAACCTCTTCGGCCTCGCTCACGTCCATGCCGCCATACTTCGCCTTCCAGGCATAGATGGTGTGTTTGCTCACCCCGTACTCCCGTGCCACATCCTCCACTGCACGGCCCGCCTCCACCTGCTTCAGCGCCGTAATCATCTGCGCTTCCGTGTGTCTGCTTCGGCTCATCCTTCCTTCCCCTTTCCTTCGTCCAAATCGTATTCCAAATTGGACGGATTTAGGGGGTCAGGTCAGGGACCCCGGAGTTGGGCGCGTAGCTGGTGATGGCCCAATTATAGAGCGGCACATTGGTCCCCCCGATCAGCGGAACAACCCTTGGGATTGGTGGTCTCCCACCCTTCCGCGATAAGGCTGCGGAAGGATGGGGCACCCTCATCTCCTGGGTAATCCAAGGGTGGGCCACCCGCCCATCCACTACCCACGGCAGCGCGCTTGTTCCCTTAGACACCGCCAACCGCGAGAAGTTGCTCTACAGCAACCCAAGGTTGCTGCGCAGCTCCCAACTGGGGGAGACGTGTCCACCCCCCTGCCCATGCCGAAGGCATGGCACTTTTCCCTCGCCGCGCCCATGCTGCTCGATGGAGCCACTGACGCCAACAAGCCGCCCCGGAGGACGGCTTTTGCTCTAGTCATTCTCCAACCCGAACTCCTTGAGAGCGTCACGAGCCACTTTACGGAACTGTTCATCTCGTCCACGAACTTCCGACCATGTTTGGCTGTTGTAGATCAGGGACTTTGCCTCTGTGACAGTCGCTCCCATGAGACCAGCAATTGAATACATAGAGTCGCGTTCATCCATGCCGTGCTCTCGCAAAAACGATAGGACCATTTCAGGGTCAGCGCCGGTGGAAACGAGCTTTTCTGCGTCTCTGTAGATCGCCGTCTTCCTGAGCCGAACGGGCGCTGGGAAGATGGTCACAGAGGATCCCTCCATGTGTTGGCAGAGGGGCTCTCTGAGTTCGCCCAGTAGTGACTGTTTCAAGGCTTCGCTACCGGAAAAGATCACATGGAAAGCCACAGGACCAGTACGCTCTCCATACTCGCCGCGCTCGTCTCTCCAGTTCCTAACAGTGGCCTCCAAGACTGCTATGAGCGAGGAAAATATCCCATCTGGCAGCGCCGGCAGATTGTCTCCACCGGTAACAAGCAAGACGTATCCTTCTGCCTTTATCCATGAGAGATCTTGTGTGAGGTCCAGAAGCGCATCCCAGTTTCGTCCAAAATACGGCGGGAACCCCATCGATTTGGCGAATGCATCCATCAGAACAAGTTCCGAATTGATCTTCTTTGCTTCGATAGCAAAAAAAACAAAGCCGATTTCTTCGGCAACCGCTTTTATGGACTCGAAATCCAAAAGGCTGGCTGAAACGAAGTGAATCAACGGGCCGTCCGTGCTCGCCAAATGTGTCTGCCAAAAGCTCGTTTTTCTGTCATTCATTTGAGTTTTATCCAACTGACGTAATGATCGAAAGTTGCGTACATTTCGCCGCCGAGTCCCGTCACCAAACGGAAAGATCCCTTTCCGGCTCCGAGGCTTACAGTGAATCGCGTGTAGTAGCCAGCCGCTTGCTGCGGCAGAGCGCGAAGGCCTCCATAGGCGGCTCTGGCCTGATTCTCGAACTCCGTGCCTTTCGTCG